>Ga0105244_10003879_pt1 | contig 10515 bp, 10 predicted proteins | sample KBSM44metaG_FD_80423 | JGI IMG/M metagenome (GOLD analysis project Ga0105244, IMG submission 80423) | Miscanthus rhizosphere microbial communities from Kellogg Biological Station, Michigan, USA - KBS M4-4 metaG | ecosystem: Host-associated > Plants > Roots > Rhizosphere > Soil | place...
CCGCTGGCTAGAATGAGCTTCCTTTTTTCAACCGGAGTTCAACATGAAACCAGCAACCGTCAGCGCCGTCATCCACTTAAACTTCCGCGGCCAGGCGCGCGAGGCGCTCAACTTCTATCAATCCGTATTTGGCGGACAAGTCAATGCCATCACGTACAAGGACTTCAACCAGGTGACCAACGAAGCGGAGTCGGACCAGCTGATGTGGGGCCAGGTGGCTGCCGACAACGGTTTCCGCGTGATGGCCTACGACGTGCCTTCGCACACGTCCTGGAACCCGGGCGAGAACGCCTTCCTGATTGCGTTCGAAGCAAAAACGCAGGACGAGATCCGCGCGTATTGGGAAAAATTGTCCGCCGGCGCCACGGTCACCGCCCCGCTGCAGTCGGCGCAATGGACGCCGTTGTTCGGCATGCTGAAGGACCGCTACGGCATCAACTGGACGTTGAGCGTCGCGGCCCAACAAGCCGCGACGTAATTCCCGGGACGGTGTGGCTTAGAACGGGTCCAGCGCGATGGTGAACTTGCCGCTGGCATCGATCGCGCCCATGGTGTAACCCTGCCAGCCCGGGTAACCCTGCGGCTCCCAGTAGAACACGCCCAGGCCGTTCGAGCCCAGCGCCTTGGTCTTGCTCAGCAGATCGGCGATCATGGCCTTGGAGGTCGCCGCCTGGGTCCAGTCCATGCCGACCTCGGTCACCATCACCGGTTTGGCGTAACGCGACACCATGTCCCACATGTTGGTGGAGATCTTGTTGTTATAGTTGGTCCAGTCCGAGGCCGGCGGATAGTGCGACATGCCGATCACGTCCCACTTGGCGCCGGCGCCTTTGACACCGTCGAAGAACCAGCGGAACACGGCATTGTCGTGGCCGTTGGCCAGGTGCAGAATGACCTTGGCGTTCGGATAGACGGCCTTGGTGGCGTTGTAGCCGCTGTTGATCAGGCCGGCCAGATTGCCGAAGCTGGTGGTCTTGCCTTCCGGCCACAGCATGCCGCTGTTGATCTCGTTGCCGACCTGCACCCACTCGACATTGATGCCGTTGGTCTTCAGGTAATTCAAGATGCCCTGGGTGTGGCTGTAGACGTCGTTGTTGAGCTGGGCCAGTGTATGGTTAGCCCAGGCGGCCGGTTTGGTCTGCTGTCCCGGATCGGCCCAGCTGTCGCTGTAGTGGAAGTCGATCATGATGCGCTGGCCCTGCGCGGCGGCGCGCTTGGCTTTGTAGAGCACGTCCGCGCCGTCGTTCCAGCCACCGTTCGGGTTGACCCACACGCGCAGGCGGATCGAGTTGATTTGCAGATTCTTCAGCAGCACGAAGGGATCGGTCTTGACGCCACTGCTGTTATAGAAGGAGTAGCCGCTGGCTTCCTGCTGGCTGACCCAGCCGACGTCGGCGCCGTTGGCGAAGGTTTGTGCGGAACCGACTGACGCGGCAAGGCCCATCGCCACGCCGCAGACCGCGGCGAGCAAATTCTTGAATTTCATTGTGTCTCCAGTGTCTTATTGATTTTTATAGTCTGTACTCCGCTGTGTTGCCTGCCACCTGTGCGCACCTCCCCCCGCCGCGTCGCGCGGCACATCTTGATTTCGGAATACCGCGCCGGGGTGCCGGCGCGGTTAGTGGCGATTAACCGAAGCGCGCGACGGGCACGCCGGCCACTTCCACCCGCACCGAGAACAGCGCCCCGGTCAGCGGGAACTTTGCCAACTCCTCGGGCGTGTTGTCCTCGCTGGCGGTGGTGATGAACAAGGTTTTCAGGTCGGGACCGCCGAAGGTGCACGAGGCCGGATTGCGCACCGGCACGCGGATGGTTTCCAGCAATTCGCCTTGCGGCGAGTAGCGGCAGACGCGGGAACCGCCCCATTGCGCGATCCAGACGCAGCCTTCGCTGTCGACCGTCATGCCGTCCGGCGCGCCTTCGGCGTCGAATTCGAACTGGCGCCACACGCGCGGCTCGCCCAACGTGCCGTCGGCCGCCAGCGGATAGGCGTAGGTGCGGCCCTCGAAGCTGTCGGTGTGGTACATCGTGGCGCCGTCGTTGCTGAACGCCGGGCCGTTGCAGATGTGATAGCCGTCGTCGGCCACGGTCAAGGTCAAGTCCTTGTCGAGGCGGAACAACATGCCGATCGCCTGCGCGTAATCGGTGTTGTGCATCGAACCGGCCCAGATGCGGCCGGTGCCGTCGACCTTGGCGTCGTTCATGCGCAGGCCGCTGCCTTCGGGGAAAGGACGCGCCACGTACTCGATGCGCAGCTCCGGCTCGAGCCAGACGCGGGCGATGCCGTCGCGCAGGCCGGCCATGAAGCCGTCGCCGTCGCGGCGGGCGATCAGCCAGCAGATGTAGTCCGGCATTTTCCAGCTGTGGCGCTCGTCCTTGACGGTGTCGAGCGCGTGCAGCGTTTGATTTTTCAGGTCGACGAAATACAGGCGGTTTTGTTCTGCCACCCACAACGGGCCCTCGCCCAGTTGCGCGCCCACTTCCCACAGACATTGCACGTCATGCTTGCTCATTGGTTTTATCCCGGTATGGAAAGAATCAGGCGGCCAGGCCGCGCCAGGTGTTGACGAAGGCCGTCGCGCGCTCGCCGAGCTGCTCGATGGTCACGCCGGGCGTGTAGAGCGCGCCGCCGATGCCGAAGCCGGTCGCGCCGGCCTTGAACCAGCCGCCCATCGTCTCCGGCGTGACGCCGCCGACCGGCCACATCGGGGTGCCGGCCGGCACCACGCTGAGCATGGCCTTCAGGCCGCCATGGCCGATCATCTCGGCCGGGAACAGTTTGAGCGCGTGGGCGCCGGCGTCGAGCGCGGCGAACGCCTCGGTCGGCGTGGCCACGCCGGGCGCGCAATACATGCCCAGGTCGGCGGCGCGGCGGATCGCGGCCGGGTTGCAATTCGGGGACACCAGCAGGCGGCCACCCGCCTCGTAGACCGCTTCGACGTGGTCGACGTTGAGCATGGTGCCGCCGCCGACCAGGGTGCCAGGCAGGTTCAGCTTGACCATCGAGGCGATGCACTCGAGCGCGCCCGGGCGGTTCAGCGGCACTTCCAGCGCGCGGAAGCCGGCGTCGAACAGCACCTGGGCGACGGCGACGGCCTCGGTCGGTTGCAGGCCGCGCAAGATGGCGACCAGCGGCGTGGTTGGATGGGAAATAGTCATGATCAGCCCTGCTTGATGAATTGGGAAATCGCCGTGCAGTACACGCGATGGGGATCGAGCACTTCGCACTGCAAGCCGAAGTGGGCGGCGGCGGCGGCATAGCGGGCGGCCAGCGCCGGCGAGCCGATGACGGTGATGCCGGCGCCGTTGCCGTCGGCCGGCAGCTCGCGCGCAGAATGAGCAACATCGGCGAACTCGGCGCCGATCAGCAAACCGCTGACGACGGCCGCGGCCTGCTGCTGCGGCCAGGTACGCGAGACGACGCCGGCGCGCACGCGGAACAAGGTGTTCGACAGCGGCTCGTTGCGCGCGGCCTGGTTCAGGCCGGCGGCGAAGCCTTCGGCGTCGGCGGTGTCGCCGGCCATCATCGACGACAGGGTGCCGCCGGCCGACAACATGGCGAACAACTCGCCGGTCATGTAGGTGGCGAAGGACTGGATCACGCCGTCGCGCAGCAGCACCCATTTGCTATGGGTGCCGGGCAACACCAGCCAGCCGTCGCGCTTGCCCAGCGCCACGGCGCCGAGCAGTTGGGTTTCCTCGCCGCGCATCACGTCGACGGCGGCGCCGTTGCGGTAGCAATAGCCGGGAACGATATGGCAGCGGCCGGCCCAGGCCGGATCGGTGACGGGCGCCAGATGGCGCGGCAGCTCGGTCAGCGGCACGGACGCGTCCAGATAATTGACTTCCTGCCAGCCGGAGGCGCTGCCGACCATGCCGGACATGATCACCGGCACGTCGCTACCGAGGTGCATGGCATCGAGCAAGCCGCCAAGCGAGGCGCTGAAACGCTCGCGTCCGCCGACCGCCAGCATGCCCTGGCCGTCTTCGTGTTCCGCCAGGCAGTTGCCTTGTTGGTCGATCAGATAGGCGCGCCGGTTGCTGGTGCCCCAGTCGACGCCCAGAATTGTCTTATCCACTAGTCAAAGTCCTTTTCTTATGGTGCGAAGATGGTACAAAAATGGCTATAGTGCCGCCAATGAATTATCTCGCGCAACTGATACCAAAATAATATAGACAATAATATAGACCTTGGGCATTCGGCGACGCCCGGCCAGTTTGCGCTACGACAAGCAGTCCCCGCACCTAGCCTCCTATAGTTGAGACGCAATTCAACAAGGGAGGTTCCATGAGCACAGTCGACGTCCATCAGCATACCAAACAGCAAGATTTCGACACGCTGGCGCGCCAGCTCGGACTCAAGCCGCGCGACCCGTGGATCGGCGGCAAGGTCGATTATGAATGGGATCAACTGCGCATGGTATTGGACGTCATGCCCCTGCGCCTGCCGGACATGCAGGTCCTCGAATTCGGCTGCAACATCGGCGCCTCGGCCATCCTGTTCTCCTACCTGGGCGCCAAGGTCTGCGCCACCGACGATTCGGCCGACTGGGTCGCGCTGGCGCGCCTGAACGCCGAGCGCTACGGCATCGACAACATCGACTTCGCCCACGTGGCCGACTCGCGCCGCCTGCCCTTCGCCGACGGGCAGTTCAGCCTGATCGCCTGCAACAGCGTGCTCGAATACGTGGCGCCGGCCGAGCTGCCGGCCGTGCAGCGCGAGCTCGACCGCGTACTCGCGCCGGGCGGGCTGATCCTGCTGACCGGCTCGAGCAACCGGATCTGGCCGCGCGAGGCGCACAGCGGGCGCTGGCTGGTCAACTACTTGCCGCGCTGGATAGACCGCCTGCTCGGCAAACCGCTGCCGCGCGGCGTCTGGCCGTGGGCGATGCGGCGCGGCTTCGGCCCCCACTACGACAATCTGGACACCGCGCAACCCGATAATTTCCTGCTGCGTTCGCGTTTGCGCGGCGGCGCCGACGTCCGCAGCCTGCGGCCGCTGCTGTGGCTGGCGCGCCAGCTGGGCATCGCTCCGGGCATGCTGACGCCCAATATCTGCTGTTTCCTGCAAAAACACGCGCTTTCATAGGCGAACTGAAGGGTTGAAGTTGCCCGATGGATGCCTTTGGTTTAGTATGGCCGTCAACAAAATAGTCCAGGCTATCCCTTATGGCATCTCGTTCCCCGTCCCCCCGCACCTTGGCCATCGCCGGCGCCGCCGCCGTCGCGCTGGCCATCGGCGTGGGTGTTTATATTAACAACACGGCGCCGGTGACGCTGCCGCCCGCGCCGGTCAAGCCGGCCGAGCCGGCCATCGCCAACAAGGCGCCGCCGGCCAGCAAGGCGCCGCGCGCCACCGCGCCGCGTCCGGCGGCCGCCGAACCGGCCGCGCCGGCCGAGCCCAAGGCCACCCGCACCAAGGAACAAGCCGCCGCCGCGCTGATGGCGCTGCCGGAACTGCAACAATGGTCGTCGATGCTGGAGAAAAGCTCCGGCGGAAAAGTACGGGGCGCGCTGATCGAATACGATCCGACCCCGCGCAAGCTCAACGGCAAAAGCTACTGGCAGTTCAGCTTTGTCGAAAACAGCGCCGAATCGGCGCAGCGCTGGGAAAGCTTCCTGGTCTCGTCGAGCGACGACGAGATCCTGGTGGAAGACGCCACCAACGACGAGGTCATCAGCCTGGCGCGCTGGCGCCGCGAAAAGCATCCGGAAAAGCGCATCAACATCGACGGCTGACCCTAGGCCGCCTGGCGCTCTCGCGGCGCCGGCGTGACGCCCGCCGCGCTGGCCACCTTCCCCACCCACAGCACCGAGAACGCCGTCAGTCCGGCGGCGATCCAGCCGTTCCAGCCGTAACCGAGGATGCGGCCGGCCGCGTCGGCATGCAAGGTCAGGCCGCCCAGCAAGGCGCCGACACCGCTGCCCAGCTGCTGGATCGCCGAATTGGCGCTGAGGAAGGCGCCGCGTTTGGACGGCTCGGGTACGGTCGTCATCAATGCCTGCAAGGGAATCGTGCGTCCCGACACCGCCGTCATGAAGAACGGGAAGAACAGGATCACCGCGACCAGCGGCATGACCGGCATGTGCGTCATGAACATCATCGGCAGCACCGACAACAGTGCCAGATAGCGGTAGACCTTGTGGGCGCCGGCGCGGTCGGACCATTTGCCCACCATGCGCGCGCTGACCAGCGTAGCCAGGCCGCCGGCCAGATACACATAGGTGATCTCCGCCGGCTTGACGCCGAGGTTGTTCACCAGCACGGGCGAAATGAAGGGAATCACCAGCATGCCCGTCGTCATGTTGACGAAGGACAGCGCGAACGCCCTCAGGTGGTTCGGCACACGGTACAGGCCGATCAAATTCGGCAGCACGGCCGACAGCGGCACCCGCTGCGTTAAATGGCCCGCGATCGACGGCAGCGTCCGCGCGGCCAGCGACCAGATCACCAGCGAGAACAGCACCAGCAGATAGAACGGCGAGGCCCAGCCGAAGTGCGCCGCCAGCATCACGCCGGTCGGCACCCCGACCACCGCCGCCAGGCTGAACGACGTCATCACGATGCCGGTGGCGGCGCCGCGCCGATAGGCCGGAATCAGGTCGCCGATGATGGCCATGACGATCGCGCCGAGCACGCCGCCGGTCATGCCGGCGAACGCCCGCGACAGCACCAGCACATGGAAATTGGGCGCGACCGCGCACGCCAGGTTGGACAGGGTGAATAGCGCGAACATCCACAGCAGCAGTTGCTTGCGGTCGAAGCGGTCGATATACATCGCCGCCAGCAGGCCGGACAAGCCCGCGCACCAGGCATAGGCCGACACCGCGCCGGACACGGCGGCCGGCGTGATGGCGAAGGCCTGCATCAGCTGCGGCGCCAGCGGCATCATCACCATGAAATCCATGATGACGGTGAACTGGGTCAGCGCCAGCAGCCACAGGACCAGGCGCTCGCGCGCCGGGGCCAGGGTCGAAGCGGAGGGGACGGCCATGCTCACTCCAGCGCCAGGATCTCGGCCGTCGTGCGGCGCAGGATCGCCCGGATGCGCTCCAGCTTGGCGGCACTCGGATGGTTCTCCTGGCCCTGCGCGATGACCGCGTGCTTAAGCTCATGCATGATCGTGCGCAGGTCGTCGCGCGACTCGGCCGGATCGCTCATGCGGGCCACGATGGCATCGACGAACTGGCGGTTCTCGGCCAGGAACGCCTCGCCTTCCGGGGTAATCGTATGCAGCTTCTTGTTGCCATCGGCGGCGGCGGCGACATGGCCCATATCGAGCAGCATCGACAGCAACGGATAGATGGCCCCCGGGCTGGGCGTATAGCCGCCGCCGGAGCGCTGTTCCAGCTCCTTGATGATCTCGTAGCCGTGACGCGGCTTTTCAGAAATCAGTTGCAACACGATGTAGCGCATGGCGCCCGCATCGAACATTTTCGGACCGCGACCGCGACCGCCCCCACCGCCGTGGTGTGGACCATGCGCCGCGTGCGGATGATGAGAGTGATGTGAAAATCGAAACATTTTGAACTCCTTCTTCAGATATAACAAGTTAAGATATAACTTATTAAGATATATCTTAGCGTATTTCAGGAAGAGTTCAAGCGCCGATTTGTAACAACCGTAAAAGCAACTCCGGGGTCAGGTCCACCATTTCTACACGAACTGAGGCCTAGGACGTACAAATGGCCGGTCTGGCTGCGATACGGCTTAGCCCGTGTAGAAATGGTGGACCTGACCCCGGAATGAAAAAGGCAGACCATCAAGATCTGCCTTTGGGATTGGATTGCCGTCGCCTTACGGTCAGCTGTCGAGGTGGGAGATCAGCAGGCGCCGGTTGTCGCTCTCGCCGCTCTTGGCTTTCTGTTGAACCACCACGCGCGAGTTCTGCGTGTCGAGCGAGATGCCCACCGACAGGATGTCGATCAGCAGTAGCTGCAATATGCGCGAAATCATCGACAGGAACGTCGTGCTGTCCTCCGTGTGATCAACCGCCAGGCAGACGCTGGCCTTCTTCGCCAGCGGCGAGTTGCTGGCGGTGATGGCAATGACGTCCGCCCCCGCCGCGCGCGCCGCGTCGACCGCTTCCAGCAGATCCGGCAGCTTGCCCGAATTGGAAATGGCGATCACCACGTCGCCCGGATTGAGCAGCTCGGCCGCGAGGGTCAGCAAGTGCGAGTCGCCATACGCCGACGTCGGGATGCGGAAGCGGAAGAACTTGTGCTGGCCATCCAGCGCCACCACGCGCGAATTGCCCATCGCGTAAAACTCGACCCGCTTGGCCTTGGCCACCAGCGCGATCGCCTTGTCCAGCGAGCGCACATCCAGCTGGTCGCGGAATTTCAAGATCGCGGAAACGGTATTGTCGATTACCTTGGCGCTCAGATCATGCGTGCTGTCGCTCACCCTCACCTGGCTGTGGCGCACCGGGATCGCGCCCGTCAGGCTGCTGGCGAACTTCAGTTTGAAATCGGCCAGGCCGAGGAAACCGAGCGAGCGGCAGAAACGGATCACCGTCGGCTGGCTCACCTCCGCCAGACGCGCGATGTCGGCGATCGGTTCGTTGAGCACCAGGCGTGGCTGCTCCAGCACCAGTTGCGCCACGCGCTGCTCGGCCGGCGTCAGTTCGTGCTGCAGATGCTGCACGCGTTCCATCAGGGTGTTGGCGCCGCTGCGTCCGCGCAGGTGCTCGGACAGAATCGTCGCCACGCCGTAGAAGGCCGGATTCGGCGTGGTGATGACGTACGTCGGAATCTCCGACAGATAACTGGTGAAGCGGCCCTTGGCCTCGAAGCGCGAACGGAACGGCGACGACGCGAACCATTCGCCCATGCGCGGCACGATGCCGCCGCCGATGAACATGCCGCCGAACGCGCCCAGGGTGACGGCCAGGTTGGCGGTGGCGCCGCCCAGCATCGCGCAGAAGCATTCCAGCACTTCGAGGCACAACGGGTCCTTGTCGGTCAGCGCGCCGGCCATGATCTCCTGCGAAGTCAGGTCGCGCACCTGGCGGCCATTGCGCTTGGCGATGGCGCGGTAGATGATCTCCATGCCGGGGCCGGAGATCAGGCGCTCGGTCGAAACGTGCGACCAGGTTTGCCACGCGTACTGCAGGATCGAATATTCACGCTCGTCGGCCGGGGCGAAGTTGGTGTGGCCGCCCTCGGAACCGAGCGTGACGAAACCATCGACGGTCGGGATCACGCCGGACACGCCAAGGCCGGTGCCCGGTCCCAGCACGCCGATGACGGAGTTCGACGCCGGCTTGCCGCCGCCGACCTGCATCAAGTCGGCAGGCTTGAGGCCCGGCAGCGACATCGCCAGCGCCGTGAAGTCGTTCACCACTAATAAGGTGTGCAGGCCGAGCGCGCGGCGCACTTCGTCGGTGGAGAATTCCCAGTCGCGGTTGGTCATGCGGACATGGTCGCCGCTGACCGGATTGGCCACCGCCAGCGCGGCGTGGTTCAAGGTGATGTCGGCGTGGTCGGACAGGTACGATCGCAGCATGGCGACGATGTCGCTAAAGTCGTCGCACTTGAGCACCCGCACGGCGCGGAATTCGCCGGGGGCCGTTTGCAAAGCGAAGCGCGCGTGCGTCGCGCCGATGTCGGCCAGCAGGCGCGGGCCGTCGGCGAACGCCGTGCGGTTGAGTTTTTGGTCCACTTCAGCTTGTTTCATCGTTCGATTCAGTCAAAACAGTTGGCGGAAGCATACCCGAAATATGTGGTGTTAAGAAGGTAAGAGCGAGGTGACGGCGGCAAATCGCCGCCGCCACGCTTATTTTGCGTACCCGAACCAGGCGCCGAAGGCCGGCAATTGCACCTGGCTGCCGTCCACCGTTCCAGGCAGGTCGTAACCTTCCATCTGCTCGGCGCCCGCTACTTGCGGTAGCGCGAAGCTGACCGGCGCCCCACCTAGATTAAAGATGGCGATGATACCGCGCTCGCCGTCGGCGTCGCGGCGCAGCGCCAGCACCGGCTCCGGCGTGTCGAAGAACTGGATGTCGCCGCGCGTGAGCTGCGGCAGCTTGCGGCGCCAGGCGATGAACTTGCGCGTGAACGCCAGCGACGATTCGGCATCCGACTCCTGCACCGCCGCCGCCTTGGCGATATGGTCCGGCGACACCGGCAGCCATGGCTTGCCGGTGGTGAAGCCGCCATCGGCTCCGCCGGTCCACGCCATCGGCGTGCGGCAGCCGTCGCGGCCCTTGAACTCCGGCCAGAAGGTGATGCCGTACGGGTCCTGCAGCAGTTCGAACGGCACGTCCGCCTCGGCGAACGCCAGCTCGTCGCCCTGGTACAGGCACGGCGTGCCTTTGAGCGACAACTGCATCGCCAGGATCATCTTGGCGAATGCCTTCGGCGCGCCCGGTCCTCCCCAGCGCGTGGCGACGCGCTGCACGTCGTGGTTACCGACCGACCACGAGGCCCAGCCGCCTTTGACGCGCGCCTCGAACTGCTCCACCTGTTTGCGGATGTAGTGCGACGAACAGGTGGGCACCAGCAGGTTGAAGC
>Ga0105244_10003884_pt1 | contig 10512 bp, 16 predicted proteins | sample KBSM44metaG_FD_80423 | JGI IMG/M metagenome (GOLD analysis project Ga0105244, IMG submission 80423) | Miscanthus rhizosphere microbial communities from Kellogg Biological Station, Michigan, USA - KBS M4-4 metaG | ecosystem: Host-associated > Plants > Roots > Rhizosphere > Soil | place...
CCTTTAATGGAGACAACGTCCGGGTAATGCATACCTTCCATCCAAGTTTTGCATTACGAAAAGAGGACGATAAGGAGTTCCGGGCAGTCATAGGTTACCTGTATAATGATATGAAGAACTTCCTGAAAGGGGAAGATGACAAGTGAGACAAATCTTCTTGGTTCAAAATGATGATGGAGTTCATACAACCTGGCTTCATGAACTCGACGCCTTACAGCAACGGGATCATAACAACAAGGAGTTAATCGCAATTAATGAAGAACTTCCTGATGATCAGAAGGTTAGTGATTACTTCGTTGTGACGTATGCTATTCAGGACTCCACAGTCCTACCATATATAATTGTTTATACCGTTCGCGGTAAGATCATTAAATGTGCACCACGTATTAATTTAGATCAAGCAATGAATGAGCTACTGATGGATGTCGCAAAGGTCGTAATCAATATGGACAGAACCGACGAAGCATACATCATTGACTCTCAAGAACAAATCGTATACGACGCACTCAAATCCGCATTCCCTAAACGTCCTACTCATCATTTCATTCCCGATTCAAACTTGAAGCCAATGACTTCGGACGGTTCTGACTAAGAACTGGGGGAAACAACGTGCTAAAGTACGAATATGGTTATTATCATCCAACGCATCATCTGATCAAACGTTATCGGCAACGTATGCGTAAACATGTCGAGAGTAAGTATTTGAAAAAGGTGCTCAAAAGCTCAAATGTACAAGAGCTGGCACGCCGCATAAATTATATGCTACTATTCTCTATTCATGGCAGACCGGGCGATAAGCCCGATACTGAAGTTCGATATTACTTCGGTTGGAATATTGTAATCAACAATAAGACCAAGGAAGTTATAACGTTGTATCATCATGATCGCAGGAAGATACCACCTGTATTTATGTTCGGTCATCGCAAATTGAGAAATCTAATATACGACATCATGTTCAGACCGAATAGCAAAGTTACACAAGCGTTACTTGCATAAACCGCATTACTTTTGGCAAGTCTAATGGTAATGGGTTGTGGCAAACCTGAATAGCAAATGTTCGATATGGGGCGTCCGCTGTCGCGGTACGTCCTGTATTTTATGAAGGGAGGTATCGCATTGAAGGGTGAACCGGTCGAGAATCTTGGCCTTCCAATCGGAAGTGTTCAGAAGAACAAGATCGCAAAGAAACGCACGGCTGAGCAGATTGTCGATGATACGCTTGTAGAGCTTCTCAACATCACGCATTTTGAAAACGCATGGGATGAGCTGGACTCTATTGCCCAAAACAATCTGAAAGATCGTATTGAGGAAAAGGTAACACAGCGACTTAACTCGCTATTGTAGGGAGGTATTTCCGTGGCGGAAATGTTAATGCATTGTATTACTCTAAAGGTTGCAACCCGTGATGACAAACAGTCTGGTCATGAAAAATGCGACGTTAGGATTGTTACAGGGCCAGGATATTATTTTAAAGAAACTCCGAAGATGTTTATTCTCGATGTTCATCCAACAAATATCATACACGCCAATCGAATCAAAAAGAGTGAATCGTATATGATTCCAAGACCCCGATATAATTCAAATCCGGGGCCATTGTATGGTGTCTATGAAATCTATGCAAAATCAGATGAACTGGATAAGGCCATTGAATTGATTCGAAAGCATGCAATTTCGGACTATAAATTAATGGTTGAACGAGCTGAAAGAATGGTTATTCATCTTCAGACTTATGGTGCAGGGGATGCAAAGCTATGAAAGTTTATCGTATTAGCGGCAACTGTATTGCTGGTGGTTATCATGACAGTGTTACCGAACTTGAAGTTGAAAAAGAAACGAAGAAACTTATCGTCATCGCAGACAAAAAATCTGCTGTTCGTCAATTGAACAAAGATACACTCGATGTATATCGTACATCCGATACCCGGAGACTGGTTACGGTGTTCACGGTGAATCCTGATAACGTTCCTATTCATCTGAAAGAGATTCGCATGAGACTTCAAGATACACTTGATATCGAGCGTACTCGTGCAAATGAATCGCTTAGCCGGAAGATCCAGCATGAAACAAATCATATTGCGGATGACTGGAGATCATTCGTAGGGAGGAATGTAGAAAATGAGTCGTAAAACGGTATTCCTTACGATCCTCGATGCCGATGAGGAAACGATTGAGCAATTGTCTGATACACTCAAGTCTGTTCCTGAATTTGAAGAGAACTACGATTTCCTTCTCGGCAACCGACTGATTCAAACAATGTCTCCTGTAGACCTGATTGACTCATTAAAACACATCCACAATATTGTTGAAGATGGTGATCCAAATAACGTAGGCATTACCCGAACACGTCGCTTTCGAGACGGTATGCACATTATGGATCAGTACATCCAAGAGAGTAATAAGCTCTTCAGACAAATGAAGCAAGAAATGGATGACATGCTTGCAATCTTCAATAGGCATACGCACTACATTCCGAATGGTAGTACGAACACTGAACCAGTGAGTCAAGGTATTCCACTATTCCAGTTTGATCACATGTTCGATAAGCTTGATCATCTGGAGAAACGAATGAAAAAGGATATCGCACCGATTGAGGGTCAGATGCTATGAGTGACGTCGCTTACTCTGCACCCATGGAAATGTGGGATGACGTTTGTGACATCCTGATTGCATATAGTACCCGACCGGGAGCGTCATTAGATGAGCGAGATCGTGTTGCAAAAATACTCAAGACGTTTGCAAAAAGTGCTGAAGCACAACTCAACTTCTCTGGCCCTCCTCCAGCGGCAGAAAGACCCGTAACTGCATTAACTCTTGCGGCTTTTAGTCCGGGCGACTATGTTCAGTTCTTTTCTGATCAAAAGCATGTTGCCAATTGCAGAGCCGTTGTCGAGAAGATTGCTAAGAAGTATCTTAAAGTTCGTTTACTTGATCCGGCGACGAACAGTTGGCCTAAAGGGGCTATGATCAGTACCCATCCGGCTAATGTTACGCACTGGACTGGAGAAAGACCAACATAACAATAGGAGGTATTCTACGCGATGAAAGTTATTGCAGAATCCGAAGATGATTACAAAGGATTAATGATCCTTCAAAATTTGATGAACCAGCGGCTCAAGGAAGAAGAGAAGATCGATCCTGATGGGCCGCTGACAACTGCACTTCGTAAATTCAACAAAACACCTATCGTGAAATCATGGGAGTTTGAAGGTGAAGATATGAAGATCGCAAACAGCTCGCTTATGGATACAGAGGAACGTGATTACTTTGTTCCTTATATTGTGCAGGCCGCAGTGAATCGTAAAAAGCTTGCGATCGAGTATACATCCAAAGGTAAGCCGATGAGCAAGCGTATCATTGAACCGATGAACTGGACTGAAGCTAAAGGCGGCGGAATCAATATCGTTGCATGGTGTCATAGCTCAGGTAGCTGGCGTCACTTTAATCCGCACAATATGAGCCGCGTCGCCATTACGAATGATGACTTTGATCGTGATGAAGACGTGGAAATCAAGGCGGAGAACGTCCATGAAATGATGCAAAAAGCCGGTATGTCTCAAACCCAATAACGCTGTCGCGTTACGTTATGTATAGTATTACCAGACTTCGGGGTGGCGTTGTTAAGACAGCGGCCCCGGAGAACTACGGGAGGGAAATGTATGACAAAGCAAGTACGGTATCAGTGTATCCAGACGTATGACGACAATGGAATCATGCTGGATGTAAATGTGCCCTATCGTATCTTGATTCCGATGGACAAAAGCGGTGAATCCGTCATCGAACGATGGGATAAACAACGCTTCAATCACGAAACACGCTGGATCGTGAAAACAAATGCACTTCGTCCGTGGGATGAACTGGAACATGTGGAGTTGTCAAAGACACTTGGTGTTGATGAAGATCAAGCTCATGACATCGTAAATGCATTCCATGAATATGCGGCACTTGAAAACGCGGCAACGGAACAAATGCGTATGGTGATGAACAAGATCAAATCGTTTGCTACAGTCGAACACAAAGTTAAGTGGCTTGAACTGGGAGCATTTTCTCCAGCCGGATCACCGCTTGAAACTGCAATGGTGCAGATGGTCGAAGAGATCGAAAGCAGAGTAAAACAAGAAGAGCAGGATAAAACAAATGATCCTCAGCTTGTATGTGTATTCTGCGGCAATGATCGATTTACAACGCTTCGTACAGTTCTTGAGAAGGTTGTCGTGGATTCCAATCGGGTTGTATACAGCGAAGTACCTGAACGCATGCAGGAAGAGCTTGTGTCGATGGCACGAATGACTTGTCATCAATGCGAGAAAGAGCAAGAGAACTTCGTTACACAGGAGTTCTTCCATGAAGTAATCTGTGCTGATGAATACAAAGATACGGTTCCAATCATGGTGTCACCTGTGTTTGTACGGGAATATGAACCATTCATCGGCATTAGCCAGCAGGAAGCACTTCGAATGGTATCGCCTAGTGTATTGTTGTTTGCATCTCATGTGTACGACTGGAATCTCAGGATTACTTTGACCCAGCTTCCAAGCGGCTTTATGCGGGTCAAAGGAACTGTGCAAACGCTGGAATCTGTATCTAGTGAACATGTTAAAACAGTATGGCATGACGACATCGAAGTTCATTGCCCTGAAGATGGTGGTCTGCTTGGACGCTACTGGTTTGAGATGAATGGTGAGAAATATAGTGCATTCCTTATGGAGTCTAAGATGTATCATATGCATCCGATTGAAACATTCAAGGTATAACCTGCATTACCAAAGGTAATACTATAATTAACGCTACCACCGCAAGGTGTTGACATAGATATCTTTTTTCAGGAGGGTAAGTGCAATGACAATAGCCGTTGCGAGAAGTGTGGCTGATATTCAAACGTCTGAACTGCTCGGCTTTCTTGAGTTTCATACGATTGCCGATCTGCGGATTCATAAGGACGATTTGGGAACACTATTTGAAGATCATGGATTGGATAAGAAACGGTTCCTGCCGGACAAAATCCATCCGCAAGATGTGTTCCGCAGAGCAACAAAAGAGATTGAATCTGCAATCTCAATCCATTATGGAAGTAACAAAAACCAAAAAGCCCGGGTACTCGTGCGTGAAGTAAAGTCGGATGAAAATATGGTTATCCGACATTTAGTTCGTGAAGTTGTCAATGACAAAGACGAGCGGCTCGATTATGATACAGTAGGCAGATTGATCTTGGATCGTAAAGCTGGCACGATATCTACCGACTTCCAACATCACTATCTGTCTGAATATGCGTATGATCTGTTGCTGGATACTGCACGCAATTTGTTTAACGAGTGGCTCAATTATCATACTCGGGAGACAATCAACAACATCGTACGCCGCGTCGTGAATGCCATGAACCATGTGAGCATCATGCCGAATGGTAAAGCAACATTCTTGCCGCGTACGCAACGGATCACGCTTTATGCCTTGGCGGGTATGATTCAGGATCTCGAACCGTACCATGCAGATACAAATAAATTATCTGTTGTTGAAATCATTCCTGTTATTGATACAATTGAACAGCGAGACATGATTGCAAAACGTGTGGAGAGCGATATTCAAAACTCCGCAAACGAACTCCTCGTTGACTTTAATGATTTGCTCAACGAAGAGACGATCACGTCCAGAACTCTTCGCGGTTACGCAGAACGATTTACTGGCCTGAAGGTAAAACTCGAAGAGTACGAAGACATCGTCCATCAAAAGATGGGTGCCTTGCATGGTCAACTCACCACGGCATTAGATCGGGTGAAGGCGGCACAGGCTAGTAATTAATAAGTAAGGGGGCGTACCGATGCGGAGATTATTCGCTCGCCTGTTTGCTAAACGATCTGGCTATTTGGATCAACCGCTGACTCATATCAATGAGCAGTACATTCAAGCATTTAAAAAATAAAACCCAACCAATTAGGAGGAACATATTCATGACACAATTTCTGCAAACTAAATCCGGTGTAACTGAATTTGAATTAGCTGTTCAACTGGAGGTTAATGCCGCAACGATCGCTAAAGAAGGCGATGACTTTATCGCTTACGATGGAAAAGGAAACAAGCTTGGCCCGGTAATCGGTGAGCAAGTGAAGTTCGTAAACCCTGAAGGCAAAGCTGTGAAGGTTAAATTGACTGCACTGGTTGCAGGCATTGATCCTGAAGCATTGCTGGGTAAAGACTTTGCCAAAATGAGCGACGCTGAAAAAGCGGTATACGTGAAGCACTTGGAAACACTTGCGGCAGACAAAATCAGCTCCGCTACAAGCAAGCAGTCCACCAAACAAAAAGCGGCACCTGCTCAGGCAGAAGCGTCTGATGATGATAAAATTCCAGTACCGACAACCCTTGCTGAACTGAAAGAGCTTGGCGTAAAAGATCAAATCAAGCTGGCGAAGCAAGAAGGCATCGATGGTGTCAACAGCCGCACGAAGAAAGACAAAGTTGAAGCGATCCTGATCAAAGCATTCGATCTTGCTGAAGAAGAGGACGATGAGGAAGAAGAAGCTCCGAAGTCTAAAAAGTCTGGTAAATCCCAAGTCCTGAAATCCGACGAAGAGTTGGATGAAGATGAGGACGAGGATGAAGACGAAGATGATGAGGATGAAGATTCCGACGACGACTCTGACGAAGATGAAGACGAGGACGACGATCAGGATGAAGATGATGATTCGGACGAAGACGACGATGAAGACGAAGATTCCGATGAGGATGATGACTCTGATGACAACGACGAGGACGAAGATGATGAAGACGGCGATGAAGATGAGGATGACGACGAAGATGAGGACGATGAAGAAGACGAGGATGAAGATGATGGCCTTGATCACCTTCGTAAAAAGTGGACTCCAGAGAAAATTGACAAGTTGAAAACGAAAGACGACCTCAATGCTCTCCGTAAAGAAATCGGCATCACGTACAAGAAGGGCGATACGCTTAGCCCAATGCGTGTGAAGAAAGACATCAAAGCCGCATTGTTTGGCAAGAAATAATATATGGCTATCGCTCTTGCAGATCGCTTGATCAGCAAAGGGATGGATCAGGAGGACGTTTCCAAGGTAATATCGGAAATGTCCTCTTATTATAATCGCCTGCACGCGATAGGGAATAAGGTTACGTCATGTAATTCCTGTTCCTTACGCCGGGCGTGTAATACGGCACCGATTACAGGTATGGGGCCGCTTCATCCTGAAGTTATGGTCGTAAGCGACTATCCGTTACTCGATCACTCGACGGGCATGGTGGATACCAGCGTGTTCATGATGATGATGCTCTCTCGTATTAACCTGAAAGTGGACGATGTGTATTGGACACACGCGGTTAAATGCAAGGCAGATCAAGTCAAAATGAAGCACGTTAATGAATGTCATATCCATCTGCATGCAGAAATTACAGCTCTTCGACCTGCCGCAATTTTGGCATTAGGAAGCACAGCTATTAGTTCCCTCGCAGGAGAACGTCTTAGTATTAACGAATCCATAGGGAATGATTTTTCATTTGATGCTGGAGGTAAGGATATTCCGGTTATCGCATTGTATCATCCACGTACGCTGATGGATCTTCCATCTAAGGAATTCAAAACCCGCATGAATACGATGTGGTCTGAAATCAAACAAATTGTTGATTATTTATAGGAGGAAACGTTATGCTATTCAAGTCGCAGTATAAATTGCTGGTCGACCATCTTAAAGGGGATTCATTGTACTTTCTCGGAACAACAAAGTTTCCGATGCAGGGTGGAGAAAAAATCATTAATGTGATCGGCGTTAAGCTAGACAACAAGGAGATATACACAGAGGTTACATATCACTTCCCACTCCATCCGGGTAAGGTAACTGAAATCGTATTTGCAAAGAATCTTGATCCAGCTTCGTTTGAACGCTTCCTGAATGATCTTGCAACCAAGACTACGCAGACGGAGAAGGATAACAAGCTTGTTGAGCTAGAAAACTCGAACCTCAATATGGATGATCTCTCCATGCTGGATGAAGAGCAGGCTTGGCGTCTATACATGATCTTCTTGGCTGAAAGTGGTCAGACAGGAAAGACTCGCTCCGGGTTCTCCAGAGTAAGAGAGTATGTAGAGAGCTTACGGGCCGGCACTCTGAAAGCCGACACGTTGCATCAAGCAACACAGTACGAAATTCAACGGCTCAAAGAAGAAAGAGCAGAATTAGGAGGATAACGCATGAACCCATCACAAGTGTCATTTCTAACAGCTTTCGCGTATTACGAGCAAGGTGCAACAATTCAATCCATTTCAACGGGTCGTGAATTTGCAAACACGGATGAAGCACTTCGTCCAGTTGAAGCAACCTTTGAAAGTGATGAAGTCCGGGGCAAGTGGGTCGTTTGTGAGAGACAAGCAAATGACACGCATATGCCGGGGTACGAAGGAATCAAAGTAACAGGTGCACGCGTCGTTATTGATATGGATCAAGACGAAGAAAACGTAACCGCATCTGGCCTGATCATCGTTGGTGATTCTGGCAAGGAACCGAAGTTCGAAGGTACGATTGTTGTTGCAGGGCCAGGCACTCGACTGGACAACGGCGTTCAAATGCCGATGGAAGTTAAGGCCGGTGATCGCGTCGTCTACTCTCGTATGGCGGGTGTACCGCTCTCTGTCGGAGGAGACAAGACAAACTTGCTCGTTATCAATGAACGAGACGTTATTGCAATCATTGAATAGTACACACATTAAAAAGAGCCCTCCGGGGCTCTTTTTCTTATGAAAGGACGGTTCACTGTGCAGGATATGCATCTGGGTAAAGACGTGATCGGCTTAGGATCAAGTCGGAGAGTATATGATCTTCGTAATGGTTATGTCGCAAAAGTCGCATCAGGTGAACTGAAACGTATGGAACGCGGCCTTGCTCAAAACCGAGCCGAATACACGATGTATGAAACAGGTCAGTATGATGACATCACGCATCTGGCTCCATGTCAGTCGTTGTCAAATGACGAAACTACACTTGTCATGCGTAAGCTTATACGTGCGGATGATTATCCATCGATGACGCAAAAGATGCGTATGCAATCTTTACAGCTTCATCGCAGACTCAAGTTCATTGATGAAATCTTTTGGGGTGCGAAGAAGGGAGATATACCGAATCGCATCAAAGCATTGCTCCATACATCGAAGAAAGAAAAGCATGCTGAAATTCGGGCCTTCACTCGTAGCAAACTGTTTAAAGACCTGATGGTTATTATCTTTCAATATGAGCTGTTGCTTGGAGATATATGCCGCATGTCTTCATGGGGATATTATCGCGGCAAATACGTACTCATTGATTATGGTGGTACTCGCACCGTATTCAATGAACATTATGGTAAAACGCCTATCGGAAAAGGCGTTGCAAAATAGGGGGAAGGCGTATGATTACGTGCTTGGTTCAAGAACTGCAATACGCAGTTAGTGCGATTGCTCCGACGATTGGGAATGAAACCAATGGTCATGCTGGCATTCGTATCAAAACACATAGTAAGAAGGATCGCATCAGACTGAGTTCAACCGAAGGTAATTTTGCTACGGATATCTGGATTGATGGTACCGTACGCAAGAAACTTGATTTTATTGTTGAAGGTGATCGATTCGCCAAATACATCAGCAAGCTGGATGCAAAAGAAGCAACGATCCTGCTTGAAGATGATGCACTCATTGTAAAAAGTAAACGCGGTAAGCCGACATTCAAGGCATACTCGCCGCAAACATTCCCTGATTTACCGAGGATCAATTCGACCGTTAGCTTCCATTTAGCAGGGAAGGTGTTCAAAAAGCTGGTCGGCAGTGTGGCTTTCGCAACGAAGCCAGAAAAGAAAGGATCAGAACAGCCGCTTATGGAAGGTATCAATATTCTATCGGATGGCAACAAGCTGACCTTTACGACGATGAACGGATTCGTCATTGCAAGCTGTAAGAAAACCGTGGTCACAGATGAGATCGAACTCACTGTCGCCAAGAAGTCACTCGTCAATGCGGCTAAACTTGCACGCGACGATGATAAGGTTACGATTCAGGCAGAAGCGTCCCGCCTTATTGTAAAGCACAACGACATCACGTATTATATTCCGGTATACTCTGGCTCCTTCCCGCACATCCCTATGCCTAAAAAGGATTTTATGACGAGTTTTAGTTTGGATCGACTGGAGATACTCGGTGTATTGGAACGTGGATCAACGATCTTGGAAGAAGCTGGAGTCATCAAAGGAATATTACAAGTGGAAAAGGGCAAAGTAATTGTGGAAGGTGAAACCCAACGCAATCATTTCAATGAATCCATTACCACTGATGTTACTGGCAAGAAGACGAAGGTAACCTTCGATCTGAAACGTCTAGCTGAGATTCTAAGGAACGTTGAAGCCGATCGGATTGTAGTGGGCATCAACACAGGAAAGCCTGTTACGATCCGAGGAGAAGGCCGCTCAGATCACACCTGTCTGCTTGCCGTAGGGTGAGCCTATGAAGAACTTACTGAAGGGGCTCGGCAAGATCGCTCTGGCGGA
>Ga0105244_10003885_pt1 | contig 10511 bp, 29 predicted proteins | sample KBSM44metaG_FD_80423 | JGI IMG/M metagenome (GOLD analysis project Ga0105244, IMG submission 80423) | Miscanthus rhizosphere microbial communities from Kellogg Biological Station, Michigan, USA - KBS M4-4 metaG | ecosystem: Host-associated > Plants > Roots > Rhizosphere > Soil | place...
TACACGTTGTTCTTCATCAATTTTTTGTTGTCTTTGTTGCTCTGTTACTTCCGCTTGTCGTTTAGCTTCTGCCTCTTCCTTTGCTTTCTGCTCAGCTAATTCTTTAGCCTTTCTTTCCTCTTCAACCTTTTCAACGTGAGCACGCAACTCTTTCTGTTCGTCTTGAATTTGTTGTGATTCTGATTTCTTATCTAATTCTTTATCTTCTGACTTCTTTTCAGATACTTCAGTAGTGCTTCTTCGATTTAAAGAGTCATCGTCTTTATCGTCTTTCTCACAGGCTCCCATAGCCAAACCAACAGACAACAAAACAGTACTAATTAGCAACTTTTTCACAGCACTCTCTCCCCTTTTTCGTCAATTAGAATCAAATATTATCATAGCCAAAGCATTTCCAACTTTCACGAATACAATTTCCTAAATCATCTAACTGATCTATGTCACTCCAATCAGGATAAATTTTGTAAAGGCAATCTAAGTTCATCCCCATCCTATCCCATACTTCCACTAGTCCGTGACCATTTAACCAGTTTCGCAAATAAGAGTCTATCATTTTTGACCAATCATGATTTTTTCCTAACCCATGCATTATCCCTTGAAGATGAGCAAATGACCGCAATGCATACTCAATATAAAACTTGAATTCACCTTGATTTCTATTTTTAGTCATGTCACGAAGTATAAAGACATTATTCTTTTCATTTATTTCAAATATTTTCTTCAAAATGTTATAAAGTGTATTCTGCTCACCGTATATGAATTCTTTTGTAACGGTTCCAGAAGACATTCTTTCTGCTATATACTCCCCCCAAACTGAATCTGCTTCACATCTTAATTTAAATTTTAAATCATTCAAATCCCCCTCCTTCATATCTTTTGAATATATTTTCCCATGCTTATAAGTGTCATCATGGACATGGCAGAGTTCGTGATTAATTACGTGAATACAACATTCTAACATTTTTTCGTCATCGCCCAAAAGATTTCTCCATTGATTTTCATTTATTAGTACTGTTGATTTGGCATTTTTGTCTAAGGGCTTATTACTTATGGCAATTCCTAGTCCCTGTCCGGCATCATTATTACTTGCTCCTTTGCCTTCCTTACCAATTCTTAACCAAGCTGACTCAACCTCTTCAAAATAATCATTTGTCAATATTATTTTTTCTAGATCGTCAAGCTGAAGCTCTTTATAGTTTATCTTTCCGCTATCAATAACTAGCTCCTCTATTTTCTTTTTCTCAGACAATGTTAATTTATCATCACTAAATACTATTTTCATTTCCAACCCCTCTTAATATTCATATAAAATCCTTGTTTTCTGGAAACTTAATCCTCTAATGAAATCCCTCCGTCAACGTATTCATTTTTCCAGCGATTCCACTCTTCTTCTAATAAAGCCAACAACTCTTCTTCGGTTTCATAGTCATCATCATAAATACCTAGCTGATCTAATGTGAACACTTCCTCTTGGTCTGCATTTGCAATTCCGATACTCAATGAAAACTTCACTTTTCTTTCACTCATTATTACTCCTCCACCCTTCCAAAGTCAGGTAAGTAAACCGGTACAGCCATTTCATAAACTCTTCCATATGCTTCATGTGTTAAGTCTTCATTTCCTGAATAAGTAAACAACTTTCCATCACTACGTCTTCTTAAGCTGTCGCCATCTTGTAAAGGCTTACTGCTGTCTTCTACTATTGTATACTGTTCCATTTTAAATTGGTCTTTATCTTTCTTATACAGCATGAATTTATTAAGCTCAAAGCTCCAGCAGTATCTACTTGTTCGCTTCCCATCTTTCCAAATGTCAACTCTAGAATGCTCTAACCATTCTTCCTCTGCATTTAATATTTCATTGAAAGCTTCATCTAAAGAAATTCCTGCATAGAGTACTTTCTCATCCATTGCAAATTCTTTAACAGCTACATAAACTACAGTCACTTACTCATCTCCTTTGCTATCTCTTTCCATTATACGACTTTGCATATGTCTGCGTCTTCCTAAATTGTAAATCATTTGGTTATATTCTTCTTCTCGATCCTTCTGCTGATTTTTAAAGCATTCATTCGTTTCAAATTCATAATACATTTGTGCATAATGCTTAATTATACTTCTATATACATTGTCCCTTGTGTAACGATTTTGAGAATCTGCAACAGTCTCTTTTGTTGCTAATCGCATTGTTTCAAGAGCTTTATCTATGCATTTGCTATAGAGTTCTTCATTATTAATCATCTTCTTCAGTCCATCCATATTGCTTCTTTTCTGAGTATCTGCCTAATTCTAGATAATCTTTAATGCTATACCATCGTTGATAATTACTAGCTGCTTCATAGAATACGTCATCATCGACTGTTTCAAAATGTTCGTGGAAGTTTTCATCTGCGGTACATCCTCCATAACCTTCTCCACAATAAACAACTAGTGCGTTAGGGTTTACTTTATGTAACTCTTTAATAACCCTATATGCTGTATCATCCATATAAGCCCAAGCCATAAACACAACGTCAATTTCTTTGCCATATTTATTAATTGCATTAACAGCATCTATTTTTTCTACATTTGTGACTGTATTATTCCAATTTGAAAACTTGTTATCGAACCATGAATAGTCATCTGTTGCTTTAATATTTATCCCCTTCTGTTGTAATGCATGTGACAGCCATCCACGTCCAGCCATAACCTCTAAGCATTTTCTATCTCCAATCCATTCAACAATTGGATTAATCCACTTCCATGATACAAAACAAAACATTCCCATTTTCGCATATTCTTCTCGCAGTCTCATTTCTTTTGTAGTCCCTGATATATCTCCATTTAGAATACTCATGCCGTATTGGTCTTCCTTATAGTATTTAGGCATTGAATCAGGTACTTTTTCCTCTAGTTTAATTTCTGTTGTGTAAATCTCTTCTCTAGTTAAACCTTCAAAGATATCAATCATTGCTCTCTTCCTCCTTTATTAATCGCTTTAGTTCATCAAGTTCAAAATTTAAAACTATGGCAGCTCTTACTAAATCATAGCTCTGTAAATTATCTGCTCTAAATCTACTGTAAAGTGTTGGATAACTGACATCTAACTTACTTGCCAGCCATCTCAAATTCCTTTCTTGACCCTTCATCTTCTCTGCAACAAATTCGTTGATCTTCATTTAATCACCACTTACTGTTTTTCTTCTTAATTACAGTATACGTAGATATTTATTAAATTACAACTATTTTTTATGATATTTCATAAATTTATTTAAAAAAATTTCCATAAAAGACTTCTTTTCTATAGACTTCTTAACTGATGATGCATTTTACAATCAGCGCAATTCCAGTAAGCATAGAAACTATAGCGGCAATTCCTCCACCATAAACAATTAAATTTCCTAAAGGACTGTATCCTCCTACGTAGTGCGTGTTTCCTTTTACATGTAGCACTCTATACATTTTATCACTCATAATAATCTTCCTCCCTTTCATCATATGTAATTACAACCTCTCCATCATCATGCTGCTTTCTTAATCTACAATAAGTTTCATCATTACATTGAATATCTACAAGCTGATCAGTATTTAAGTCTCTGTAAACGAGTCTGTATTCCATGCTCTCACCTCAATATTTATTAAGCAACTCATCTAGCAACTCATTTAAAGCTTGCATGTGTTCACTAGTCATCGTTCCCAGAGGTTTACCAACAAACCACCATTCGCCTGTTTCACGATTAAACTCAATCGACATAACAGTTACTCCATTTTGATCTTGCTCATAATCATATAAGCTATATTGACTAACTCTAGCATTCCCACCGATATTTTCAAATTTCATCATTAATCTCTCCTTTTATCTTCTGTCCTCAAAAAAGTCTGAAGCCTTAACCATTAAATCAACTACAACAATTATGACAGCTCCCAATACTCCGAAATAATTTAAGACTGGCACGAAGATCATCAACCAGTCTTTATCTCTGAATGACAATCCTCGATATGCATTTGAAATATTATACTTATACAGGTATCCTAGAAATGTTACCAACGCACAGACAAGGTAAAATACGAAATAAATCACCTCTCTATCACTCCCCTATTAAAATACTTACCTACTGAAATATTTCTTTAGCTCTTTTTGCCATCCAGACAATCTCTCTAAGTTGCTCAGGTGTTATTCCCTCTTTCTTCATTCTTAAGATGAATTCCACCCATTCTTGACTCAATCCATGATTAGGTAAAGCTTGCTTTTCTCCGAAGAAGTATCCCACAGAAACTCCGTAATAGTCAGATAGTTTTTTAAGTAGTTCCGGTGATGCAGTGTAAGTTCCCTTTTCTACTTTACTTAAATTACTTTGATCATAGCCAATGTCCTCAGCTACTTTTATTCTTGATAGCTTTCTATTTTCTCTTAGCTGTAATAATACATTGCCGATGAATTTATTCATTTTTTTGTTTCTCCTTATATTTTCTGTATAAGTTTAAAGTTTCACCTAGAATTTTAATTGTCTTTGTAGATAACACTTCCTGCAATTTGAATGATGTCCTCTTTGGTTTGACAGTTAGGTAGCTTATCGGTCAAATCCCAAACCTTGACCAATGCTTGATATGCATCATCTTCTACTTTATCCTCTTCTGTAAGTAGGTTTTCTTGGATATATGATCTCAATAAATGCTTTGACATCACATCAGTTGTGAGTAAATGTTGATGACCATCCTTTAAAGTTAATAGCAGTCCTTTCGTATCAATATAAATACCTGAGACATATTTATTAATATCCATAACTCATTTCCTCCTCCTAATTTTTAATTCATTAAAACTCTAACTTTACTTAATAAACATCACTTATATAATCGTACAATTTCTCAGTTATTTTACACTCTACTCCATCATCCATAAATATTATTCTATATTCGGTGTAATCTTTCCAAGGAATAGGCTTCAAAGTATACAAATTGTATACCTCTCCACCTTCTAAGCGTTCTATTAACTCATCAGTTGAAATAACTCCACTCATGTTAGACACTCTCCTTTAGAATTAATTACATTAGTATTAGCTCCAGCCGTTATAGTTCGGCTTCTTAGAAAGTGCTCCTCCGTTTAGCGGTTGCAATACTTCCCATTCAATTGTTTCAATCTCATCAGATTTGTGTAAATATTCATTTGCGTAATCACTGGCATATTTACCTACTTCATCAGGAGTACCCTCTTTTGTCTGACTGAAGATTTCTTTCTCACCTTTTTTATTAATAATAGTAAAGTAGATTTTTAACATTATAAATTCCTCCTAATATTTTAGTATAAAATAGTTCTTTTAACGGCTTAGTACGTTGATACTTCTTCAATTTTTCTCATAGTAGTAAAGCCTTCATCAGTCTTAATAGTCACCATCCCATTTCCCACAGCCATGACAACTCCAAATACTAATTCCTCATCGATAATTACTTTGTCTCCTCTTTCCATCTTCATATCCCCTTTGCTAATTGACTCACAATTGTAAATCTTTCTCTATCTTTTTCACGATACCATGTAGCTTCTTTAGACGTTTTTGATTTTCTTCATCTAGATCGTCATCTCTCTCATCTTCTAATTCTTCTATAGCATTCTGAACTGTCCAATACAGATACTCTTTCTCTTCTTTTGTTAACCTCACAACTTTTCCTCTTTTCATTCAATAAAATGATTAACTTACTTAGAGTTACTTACATTACACGCAGAAACTTTACATTGTCCGTGAAAACTTGTTCGTATCTGATTGTTGCATCACCTATTTTACTAAGCATTTGCAATTCACTTTCCAAAGCCTCTGACCATGTATTAAAACCATGTTCTTCTATGCTTTCCTTGTTGTTTATTCCTTCTATAATCCACTCTAGGTTAGATATGATATCTTCTAAATCACTGACTAATTGATACTTAACAGCTTTTCTTGGATTGTATTTACATAGCTGAGCTTCTTCACTGTGAATCTCCCGTAATTGCGGTAATAAAGCTTCTGCTACAAATTTCACTTCAAAGTCGCTTAAATTATCTAGTAGATACTTTTTAATTTCTACTTTATTTCTCCAGCTAGGCATCATAATCGACTCCTTTACTAAAACTATTATTATGTATTTGATTCGATGTATTAGTTTATTTTACCTTTTATTTAACTATTTTGAAATGAATAAATGCTGCTATTCCACCTATTCCTGTCATAAACACTAAGAATCTTGCTAATGTATAGACCACTAAAGTAGTTTCACTCATTATCATTCATCCCCTTTAGATTAGATTCTTTCAGCTAAAACCTCTTCGACTAACTTGCAAGTTGATGTGATTCCTTTTTCTTCGAGTCTTTCTTCTAACACAAGCCTTTCAATATAACCCTCACAAACTTGACTCTTATTCTGATTGTCTTCAGACCATTCAATGAAGTACATCTAATCATCTCTTTTCATTTATTAATTTAATTATATTGAGGTTTTTTAAAATTTATTCTTATGAAAATAATCTTGTAAGGATAAAAATGATGATCACCCACATTGGAACAGATAATAAAATTCCGTTTAATAAACCTTTGAAAAATGTTAATTCCTCATTCATTTTAACACCTTCTCTTTTTTTTTATTTGTTTTTATTTATATCTTATTTACAGTATAGCATCAATTTTCCATAATATCAACATTTTTTTATTAATTTAACTATTTATTTTTAAAAGTAAGGGGCTAAATGAACTAATCCACCTAACCCCTTTTATTAATTACTTGGTTCCTAGTTTACGATTCTGTTCTTTTAATGCTAATTTATTCTTTAATTTGTTTTCGAATTCTGCGCTAAATACCTCTTTGTCGATTGCATCACAGAATACTTCAAATAGCTCTTCTTCATTTAAATCCAAAGGACGTAAGATCAATCGCTCATTATTCTTTTTATTTGGCTTGTAATAAGCAAATCTGATTTCAAAGTCCTCTTTTTCTTTTACATAAATACGTTCAATGGTGCTTACATGAGTTCCTTTATCTAATCTACCTTGCTTAATCAATTTACAGTAATCAGTTTCTTTTAGCACTTTTTGTTCCACTACATCGCTGCTATTAAACTCAGGAATAACTTTCATATCAAGAAGAAATTTACCTATTGCAGTATTGATTAAAGCGTTGTTCGAAACATTCAATTGTTCACCCAGTATATCCAAATTATCCGTTAAATACTGACTCAAATACATATTCATACGGTGTGTAGCTTCTCTGTTTACACTCATTTTAACACTCTCCTTATTTTATGTTAATGTAACACTTTTATCTCTATGGTGTTATATTAACACATCCATAAAAAGGAATGCAACCTTTTTCTAAAATTTATGTTATTCTTTTTAAAGATAATTGAGGTGATAAAATGAGTGAAGAAAAGATTGAATATGATTTGAATAAAGTATATGAATACGCTGAACTTCCTGATAAAAAATCAGGGTGCTGTGATAACTGTGATGGAGTTAAATTCAAAAACTATGTAGCCAATGGAAAGTTTATTAGAACATGTACAAATTGCGGAATGAAAAAGAGCATCTAGTTTAATCTAAATGCTCTTTGTTTTATGTATTAAGATAGTCCAACGAGAATTTCCATCATGTCTTTTACTAAATCCTCTTCATGAATTACATTCATCACTGTATATTTTTGCTTAAGTGTGCTCAACTTATACTCATTCTTACCTTCTTCAACACGCTTTGCTTGGATTTCTTTATGTTTATTATTAACTCGCTTTTTAAAGTCAATTCCATGCCTATCTTCAATAATACGATAAACTTCTGATCGTGCTTGTTGTTGGGTGATTCCTTTGTTACGCGCATATGTATTAATCGCTCTATCTACTTTCTTACTGTCTGGTGTCTCAGTTAGATAATTTTTCATTTGTACAACATTTTCTTCAATTTGTTTCATTCGCTTTTCTTGCTCAACAAACTGCTGTGCATACATGACCAACATTTCTGCCTGACTCATTGGAGCATTATTAATTGGAGCCACACTATTTAATTCTTCTCTCATTTCAAAGTATCCATCTAAAAGTTGATCGTACAAATCCCAAGACTTGTCATCATCAAACATTTTAATTAGTTTTGCATATCCTCTTTCTGAGAGTAGATAAATATTATTCGCATTTCCAACTTGAGCTTTTGTTAAAATACCTGTCTCTAAAAACAAGTCCGTCTGACCGACCTGTTTAATATCAATCAAATCGATATTATCTTTGAAGCGTTTTCTGTTATTATTAATAAGCTCATTGATTTTTTTTAGCGGTTTTTCATGAATGTCTGATATATGTTTAGCTAACATTGATTTCTTGCCTACACCAAACCCTCCACTTATATTAGGAATTTCAACTCCACAAACTGTACTAATTTCTTTGACCATTAAATTACTCATCCACACATCCCCTTTAATTTTAATTATTATATGAAACCGGTACTCCATCCACCTTGTTCTTTAGCATTTGAATTTTGTAATATGCCTCATCTAAGGAAGCTTCTTGAATAACTGCCCTTTGTAGTAGATACAGACTGAATACCGAATTGAGTACCGAATAAACAATAAGTATAATTAATACTAATTTTATTAATTTAATTATAACCACCTCCTTTTCAACTTAAAATCAGCTTTTTATCCATAAATTATCTTGATTAATATTGCTCCTAAAATAAATCCTAAAAATAAAAATCCCTCCAACATCTAATCAATCCTTTTCCGCATACCGTTTCAGTATGTTGTATAAGATATATGAGCCAACAAGACCTACAGCAACAATAGCAATCGGATATATTATCACAATCATATACAATCACCTCTGTTTAAAATAAGGTTTTTACTTTGAATTATTGCATTTTTTTTCGTATTCATCCACTCGTTTATCATGACAGTCCCAGCAGATAGCTTCGTGATGTTCGTTCCCCCATTTTTCGTTTAACTCTTTACACTTTTTACATACATTCTCTTTCATATTAAAACTCCTTTATCGGTTAATCAATACTAAACCACATACCCCAAACATTATAAATACTGCTAAAAACAGGATCATCCCGAATGTATCTAGTCTCAATATCAACCAACTCTCTATATTATTTATTTGATTCTTTAACAATTTCATTACATGTAGAATAACATCTGTAATCGCAGAAATCCGTTTTATCAAATAGCCTTAAGTATTCGCCACATTGCTTACAACGTTTACGCTTTAAAGGGTTCTTCATATGCTCACCTACTTTCAAGAAAATCAGGATTTTGTGGAGAATTAATAATCAATTTTATAGTTATGCGCTTTAACTTCTTGCAGAAGAATAATTAAATCATCAATATCATCTTTATGTATAAAAGCACTACCTCTTTTGTGATAAAGAGAAAATAAATCGTCATCAATGTCTTGAATTCTAGGTCTGCTATCCCCATCTTCATTAAACTTAAGACCGTTCCCACCATATTCCACAACTTTGTTTTTGTTTTTCAACATGCTAATTCCTCCTATTTTATAAAAACTCATTCTTTTTCATAAATACTTAGTGTCGGCAAGTAATGTTCATCACAGCTATCAGAAGAAAGCTTCTCAATTCTTTTCATGAGTTCATACTCTTCTTCTGTGAGTTCAACATAGAAATCATTACAGCCTTCACTACAATCTAGCATGATACGATATTCTTTCATTTTCTCATCACCCTTTCCTCTCATATACTTTTGCTTTCATTATAAACTCTTCAATAGGCATAGTCCATTTACCTCTACCATAGAAGACTTCTACACTCCAATTATTCAAATCTACACTTAACAAAGCACAATGACATTCTACTTCATCTTCATGATCAATAATAGTGTAGCTGTATTCTTGTAGCGATTTAACTATTTCTTTCGTTTGTTGAAGAGTTTTATTTAGCTTAATCAAATCCATTTTCAACCCTCCCAAGAATCCCATTATATCAACGTTTCTAAGCCTCAATATTCCTATAAAATGACGAATTTATTTCAACAATTCACTTCTTAACTGTGATATAGCTTTTTCACTTCTTTCAATTAATTCTTGAGTTTTCGGTGATATTAAAGTTCTTTCAGATTTAATCTTTCTTGTGTTAATCGGTAGTTGCTTTTTCTTTTTATTAGATAGCAATTCATAAGCAACTAGTAAAGCAGCTTTATCATAATTTGAAAACCATTCTTCCTCTTCTACTAAATCAGAGTTTATAAATTCGTAAAGCTTCCATAATAATTCTTTAGTAAATTCAGGCGAGTATAACTCTGCCGTATAATTCTTTCTTAATTCGATTACTTCTTCTAATCTATCCATAATCTCCTCCTTATTAACCGTTCTTGAATTATTCTTTAAATAGAAGCTAAAGCTACATTAAGCAATCTTAGTTCAATTCTCTTCTTTCCTCAAACGACTGTTTCAACATATCATAAGCCTCTTGATTTGTTAAAATCTCATCCTTTGTAATTTGCTGCATACGCTTCTTGGTGATCTTTACTCTATTCCTTTTCTTAGCCTTCAATAACATGTCAGCTATTTCA
>Ga0105244_10003888_pt1 | contig 10508 bp, 9 predicted proteins | sample KBSM44metaG_FD_80423 | JGI IMG/M metagenome (GOLD analysis project Ga0105244, IMG submission 80423) | Miscanthus rhizosphere microbial communities from Kellogg Biological Station, Michigan, USA - KBS M4-4 metaG | ecosystem: Host-associated > Plants > Roots > Rhizosphere > Soil | place: Michigan...
GCACTGGCCGTGCTTGCTGGTTGCGCATTCGGCGCACAGGCAAAAATCGAACAGGTCCGCTTCGCCGTCGATCCCACCTATCCGCCTTTCGAATCAAAAACCCCGCAGGGCAAACTGGTAGGGTTCGATATCGACTTAGGCAACGCCCTGTGTGCACAAATGCAGGCGAAGTGCGTGTGGGTGGAAAGTCAGTTCGACGGCATGATCCCGGCACTTAAAGCCCGTAAATTCGATGCCATCCTGTCTGACATGGGCATTACAGAAGAGCGTTTGAAGCAAATAGACTTTACCCAGCCGCTTTACGATACCCACGCTCAGCTTATCGCACGCAAAGGGTCTGGCCTGTTACCGACGCCAGAGTCGCTGAAAGGGAAAACGGTGGGCGTTGAACAGGGCACGGTGCAGGAACGTTATGCCCGCGCAAAATGGCAGCCGCATGGCGTGACTGTGGTGCCTTACGGCGATCAGGCTCAGGTGGAAAGCGATTTAGTGGCCGGACGCCTTGACGCGGTCTTTACCGACGCGGCGCAGGCCGCCAATGGTTTTCTGAAACAGCCGCAGGGCAAAGATTTTGCGCTGGCAGGCCCGATTGTTCAGGATCCGATTATTGGACCGGGCACGGCGATTGGTCTGCGTAAAGGGGATGCCGAGCTGAAGACCGCGCTGGATACAGCCTTTGATGAAATTAAGAAAAATGGCACCTTTGATAAGATTCAGAAGCGCTATTTCTCAACCGATATTTCGATTCAGAAGTAACGTCATGGCGGGCTTTTTCGCTCTCCTGCCTGTGCAGGGCTATACTCAATGACTTTATGGGCGGCCCTTGTCGCCCTGAACCGACAAAAGGACATTAACACGGTATGTACCAACAACATCACCCCTTGTTAAGCGCCTCTCTCGGCACCCAGCGTGAAATTATCAGTTTTCATTTTGGCGATGACGCTACGCGACAGGTTTATATCCAGGCTGCCTTACATGGCGATGAAATACCTGGCATGGCGGTTGCGTGGTACCTGAAACAACGTCTGCAAACGCTGGAGTCAGCCGGACGGTTAAAAGCCTCTTTCACCCTGATCCCGGTTTCAAATCCTCTTGCGCTAGGCCAGCACTGGCATGGCACCCATTTGGGACGCTTCCATACGCAGACTGGACAAGACTTTAACCGTAAGTTTCCATCACTCGGCACCACGCTGGCTAACGATCTGGCTGGCGTACTGACGCCAAACGAAACCCAAAACAAGCGACTGATTCGTGATGCAATCGATCGCTACTACCGCGATACCGTACCGAAAACGGAGCTGGAAGCGCAGCGGTTCACGCTCATGCGCATGGCGAGCCAGGCGGATTTAATGATCGATCTACACTGCGACTGGGAAGCCCTGCCGCACCTCTATACCACACCGCACGCATGGCCTGCGGTCGAACCGCTGGCACGCTGGTTAGGTAGTGAAGTTCAGCTGCTGGCACAAGTTTCCGGCGGGGAGCCATTTGATGAAGCCTGTTGTGAGCCCTGGCTGACGCTGGCAGAACGTTTTGCCGAACAGTTCCCCATGCCGCAGGGTTTATTACCCGTAACCCTTGAACTCCGTGGCGTACGCGACGTGTCGCCAGAGCAGGCGGAACAGGATGCCGATGCGATTATCAGCGCGCTACAGGAATCGGGCTATATTACCGCCGATGAGGCGGCCGTTTCTGTCGAGGTCGCGGCACCGGTGATTGGCGGCGATGAGCTGGTATCCGTCGCCAGCGGAGGCGAAGATTTAGTCGGCGTTGACGAAAGCGGTACCGGGCTCGGCGCTCCGGGTCTTGCTCAGGTTGCCGATGAAAGCAGGATTATTAAGCAGCGTCACACCGAGGGTACATCCGCCTCATCACCTGCGCTGAAAAATCCGCCCACCCCGCTTGCCGGTTGCGAATACGTTCACTCGCCCGTCTCGGGACTGATTCTGCATCGTAAACCGCTGGGTGCGCTTATCAGGCCAGGTGAAGTGGTCGCGGAGATTGTCGATCCGGTAACAGACCATATCACGCCACTGGTGGCGGAGTTCGGTGGGATACTTTATGCCCGGCATTGGGCCAGGTTTGCCACGGCAGGGATGTTGGTGTTGAGGCTGGCGGGAGAGAAGTCGGTGCGGAGTGGGGATTTGTTGGTGGGATAAAAAAAGGCTTCCCGAGGGAAGCCTTATAGCGCTTTGATGTCAGATGATCAATCTAACCACTCAGTGTGGAACACACCGTCTTTATCAATACGCTTATAGGTGTGAGCACCAAAATAGTCACGTTGTGCCTGGATCAGATTAGCGGGCAGCACTTCTGAACGGTAGCTATCGTAGTACGCAATGGCTGCTGAGAACGTCGGCGTTGGGATACCGTTCTGTACAGCATAAGCAACCACATCACGCAGCGCCTGTTGATACTGATCAGCAATATCTTTGAAGTAAGGTGCCAGTAACAGATTAGCGATACCCGCATCTGCTGCATAAGCATCAGTAATCTTCTGCAGGAACTGAGCACGGATGATGCAGCCAGCACGAAAAATCTTAGCGATTTCACCGTAGTGCAGATCCCAGTTGTTCTCTTCTGACGCAGCACGCAGCTGTGAGAAACCCTGAGCGTAAGAAACAATCTTGCCCAGATAGAGCGCACGGCGTACTTTTTCAACGAATTCCGCTTTATCACCCGTAAAGGCTTTGGCCTGGGGACCGCTCAGAACTTTTGAAGCCGCTACACGCTGAGTCTTGAGTGAAGACAGATAGCGCGCAAATACAGATTCGGTAATCAGTGACAGTGGTTCACCGAGATCCAGAGAACTCTGGCTGGTCCACTTACCCGTACCTTTGTTGGCGGCTTCATCAAGGATAACATCAACCAGATAATGACCATCTTCATCTTTTTTGGTGAAGATATCTTTGGTGATATCGATGAGGTAACTGCTTAGTTCACCATTGTTCCAGTCAGTAAAGGTCGCGGCCAGCTCTTCGTTATTCAGACCCAATGCACCTTTTAGCAGCGCATACGCTTCTGCGATAAGCTGCATGTCACCGTATTCGATACCGTTGTGAACCATCTTCACATAGTGACCCGCACCGTCCGGCCCGATATAGGAAACACAAGCTTCACCATCTTCAGCACGAGCAGCAATCTTATCAAGAATAGGGGCAACCAGCTCGTACGCTTCTTTCTGACCGCCGGGCATGATAGATGGACCTTTCAGAGCGCCCTCCTCGCCACCGGAAACGCCGGTGCCGATAAAGTTAAAGCCCTGATCAGAAAGTTCTTTGTTGCGACGAATGGTATCTTTGTAGAAGGTATTACCACCATCAATCAGGATATCGCCTTTATCAAGATGCGGGGTGAGTGAGGCGATAGTCTTGTCAGTCGCTTCACCTGCTTGCACCATCAGCAGAATGCGGCGTGGTTTTTCCAGTGAATCAACAAACTCTTCAACGGTGTAGAACGGCGCAAGCTTCTTACCTGGATTCTCAGCAATCACTTCATCGGTCTTCTCGCGCGAGCGGTTGAAGACAGAAACGGTGTAACCGCGGCTCTCAATGTTAAGAGCCAGGTTGCGGCCCATGACTGCCATACCGACAACACCGATTTGTTGCTTGGACATTTTTTACTCCTGTCTTAAAGTCATTCGTGATGAAATCAGATTCATCTTGCACCAATATAGCAATAATGCTATCTAATAAAAACTATAATTAAACAGAAACATCAATATTAAATTAGTACAAATAAGCATCAAGCCGTGAAATTTTGTTATGAATATTCCATTCTATTATATCAACGCCTCGTAACAATTTATCATCGATTTTCAGCTCAAACTCAATGATGGTTTTATTACGCTCAGCCATAATCGAATTAGCAGTAAATTTAAAATCCTGTACAGAGGAAAACAAATTCATCAACATATTACGAATGCTTTCGATTCCTGTTAAATGATTATCAGGATCAACTAATATTGCCTTGCTGTCAAAAAAACTAATCACGTCCTGTAAAGATCTGTTGTCAAATGCTGATACATATTTCCGGCTCATTTCCTTCAATGATTGTGTTGAATTATCCATAGTAATATCGGCAATTTTTTGATGAGCCACTTCAAAAGCTTTCACAGCATGAGCGTCATAAAAATTATGATAAACAGATTCTTTCAAGTGATGAGTAACTATCTTTTTACCTTTAAGAATAAGTTCATTTAGACAAGATGAAAGATAAAAAACATCATCGACCGAATTATCTTTCCTAATCAAATTTTTTGAGGCCTCAACGAAATCTGAACCTCTTTTGAAATAATAAAGGCCAGCGACAGCGTTACGGCTAATGGCACTTTTTTCTGCTGCCTGAATAACTAAACCATCATTATTAATTTTGACAAAAGACCATTTGGGGTGAACCGATTCGAAAGTCAGCACACCTGAATCTGCATTAACCTCACGAAAACGGTTTATAACATCTTGTAGATCCTCATTCAAATAATGATCTGCTGATGAAATAATCAATTCTTCATCCAAATTTAAGTTATCTACCGCCATAAGGCTACTGCAAACAGCTCCCTTAGTCATTCCCTGAAGAGCAACTAACTTTGCTGAAGGCGAAACTAGTTGAATGATTTTATCTAGTGCAAGATTTTTTATTTTCTCAGAAGGTGCAATGAAGACTGTTATATAATCTTCTTTTAAAGAGGAAAAAACCTCTTGAGAATACTCAAGCAAAGTTCGGTTATTAACTTCTGTTAGAATCTTGGGATATATAAAATCGGTGCTTGTCTCGTAAAGGCTTTTCCCACTCATCGGTATAATAATATTAATCATTTTAAAGCCCCCTTCTCGATCTTACTAATAAATCCTTTAATATTCTCATAATTGACATCGTACACAGTTTCAACTTCAAGTACATTGGCACCGCTTGCTCGCGCTGCTTTTATACCATTTTCATTATCTTCTACGATTACACATTCTGAAGGTGAAAAGCCTAAACGAGAAATTGCTTGTATGTACATCTCGGGATCTGGTTTTCCTCTCTTAACATCCTGATTGGAAACGTAAAACTCCAAATATTGAGACAAATGTGCCCGATCCATCATGACCTCAATAGAATTCTTAATAGAATTTGAGGCAACAGCCATTTTATAACCTTCATTATAGAGGGAAGATAATGCATATTCATGATGGAACATTGGTTTACAAAGTGTATTTACAATATCCATAGTATATTGCTGCTTCATTTCATTTATAAAATCATGAAGCTGATAAGATAACCCCTTATCTTTACTTAGCATTTTCAGTTTATCTTTGGTAGGCAATCCGTCATAACTTGTTAAATGTTCTTGACGGGTAATTTCCAGACCAAAAAGGGAAAGAGCTTTATTTAAAGCCTCGTAATGCCAATCTTTGGCATCAATTAAAACACCATCCATATCAAAGATAACTGCTTTAATTTTATTTTCCATAAAAAAACTCCATAGCTTCTTCTGGTAAATCAGTACACAAAATTAGATTATTACTTTCAAAAACAGACATGTCATAATTTTTCAATGACAACCATAAATTTTTGTGTGAACGTTTATGGAGTTCTGATGAAACCAGACAAACCGTTTTGCCATCATCAAGAAATTTTTTAATCAGACTTTCATCTGCTAAATCTTTTTCAAATCCATCTAGCCATACGCCTTTGGCATTAAAGTAAAGATCATTAAGACTTTCAAATTCACTGTAACGAACAAAATAGTTAATTTTTTCTTGTCGATAATTTATTGTGTCAGGAATAGACATATCGAAAACAAAATAATCCGCAATATTTTTTAAATTAAGGAGCTCTTTAATTTTTTTTTGCAGACCATCTGATTTTATGTTGAGCGCAAGAGGCAGTACACCCGGTACCTTTTCACTATTGAAAATATCTAAAAACTCCTCAAACTTTATGGCATTTCTGTCTGGAATGTCATGGCTGATAACTAAGGTACCGTTGTAATCTCGGATATCTGTTTCAGTTCCAAAACCAAGTCTGAATGACCTCGCAAAAGCTTGAGTTTGATTTTTTTCAGAAATTTCTTTCCAGTAACCACGATGGGAAATAATGATCATATTATTACCTAGAATCAACTGTGACGGTTATAAAATTCAATAGCTTCTTTGGCCGCTCCGTCAAAAACCAGATGCCCATGCTCAAGAACAATCGCTTTTTCACATATTGCGAGAACTTGGTCAGCATCATGACTCACGAAAGCTATCGTTTTACCTTTCTTTTTAATTTCATTTATTTTTGTTATACATTTTTTCTGGAAACTTGCATCTCCAACTGAGATTGCTTCATCAATGACAAGAACATCTGATTTCAGGTGGACACCAATTGAAAAAGCTAAACGTAAATACATACCTGAAGAATAATATTTAACAGGTTGATCGATAAATTCGCCGACTTCTGAAAAATCGATGATTTCATCTATTTTACTTTTTACCTCTTGTCGATTCATCCCTAAAATAGCGCCTGAAAGAAATATATTTTCCCACCCGGATAAATCTTGATGAAAGCCAGCCCCTACTTCCAATAAACTAGAAAAACTTCCTTTTAAGGTTATCACTCCTGACGAGGGAAGTATAATTCTAGTCATCAGTTTTAGAAGAGTAGATTTACCAGCACCATTTCTACCCATAATTCCATATGATTGGCCTTGCTCTATCTGAAAACTAATGTTTTCTAAAGCAACGAATTCATCCGATTTATCATGAGTGATACCAAACTTTTTAAATGAAAACAGATCCCTTAAGGAATCTGTTTTTTTACCACCACTTTTATAAGCTTTAGTTACATTATCAAAATAAATCATTCTAAATCCACCACTTTTCTTTCATTATATATAAAGTATAAACCACCTAAGATGGAGACAATGAGAGAACCGATCAAGGTTGGTACCAAATTTGGGCACTCCCCGCTGTTCAATGTTGAAAAGCGGGCCAACTCGAATATATGAGATAAAGGATTTAGATCATATAAATATTTATATTTCTCAGGAATAATAGATGCTGTATACACAATTGGCGACGCATAAAATAGCACTTGCATAAATAAAGGAATAACATGTCTGAAGTCTTTATATTTTACTTTCAGTATTGCAATCCAACTACCTATTCCCCAAGCTAGCATTAAGGTCGTAATTGCACATAATGGAAGATAAATAATCATTTTATATAGATTAAAGTCAACCTTAAGATATAACAAGATAGGAACAAAGAAAACTAATGCGATTATAAAATCTACTATTGAAACAAAAACACTTGCTATACCAAAGGCCGCCCGGGGAAAGTATACTTTCTTAATCAATCCGACATTGTTTATTAGGGAATCACTAACCGCATTCATACTTGATGAAAAGAAGTTCCAAAAAAGTATTCCAACAATAAGCACCGCAGCAAAAGGAGCGTTGTATTCAGGTGTGGGTACTTTCACGAGCAAACCAAATACATATGCATATAATACAAATGACACAAATGGATTTATTATTGCCCATAACCATCCTAATGTTGTTTGTTTGTATCTTACAGAAAAGTCACGTTTTGCTAATTGCAGTATTAAATATCTTGCAGCGAAAATTTCTTTCAGTTTTGTCCGGCTGTTTTTTTTGGATACAGTGACATCCATTTAATTCAATTCCTCTTATTAAAAAATTTTATTGCAAGTTTTCTCAAAAAAGGGACCCGCATTAGGTTAGTTCGAATAAAAAAATATAACTTCATGAAACTTATTACCAAGCTTCGAAAAATCCTTTTTTTTATTTCGCGATCCCCAGAAAGTAAGATATATTTTTTATATAGATTATACCAATCTACACTGTCATAAACACTATACTTACCTTTATTTTGATATAATTCGCTATGTTTAGGCCAAATGAAATCAACATCATTTGGCTCTAAAACATAAAAATTATTCACGTAAAATTTTTCCGACTCGATTATTTTTTTTTCTGTAAATTCTTCGTTACTTTCATAAACATTATAAATTCTACTTTTATTGATACAATTGACCCATAGATATTGTTCTGGCACCAATTTCATCATTGTAAAAAAGTATGTTCTACGATAACTCTGGAAAATATTCTCATCTGCAAGTTCAACATCAAATAATTTAAAAAGATCGCCTTTTTTCCCTATTAACATTATATCTCCAGGATGAAAAAGATATGGAAGATAGCTTCTGGGATTTCTGGCAAATAAGTTGCAGTTAATGATCCTTTCTTCAAAAATTGAATAAGCGCTATCTCTTAAAAGAGAGTTATTAATGCTTTTATAATATTCATTTAAATAGGCGTGAATCTTATCACTTGCGAAAAATGAGTCGCTTCTCAGCTTTATTATATACTCGCTTTTTGATTTCAAAATTCCATTTCTTGTAGATACAATCATTCTATTAAGGTTGCAATTATAGTTAACGCCTCGATAGCTTTTTGAAAAACAACCTGGATCCTTGTTAAAAAGGAAATCAATATTATATTTAGTCGATAACTTTCTCAAATAAAATTCATCGTTATTACTTACCTCCCAGCACGAGACTAAAATATCATTTAAAGGATATTGTTTTCTCATCCTAAAGAGATATTTAATCATTTCAGGATCAATCTTACCATTTTTAGTAATTGAACCTTGTACTAAAAATGAAAAATCATTGAATTGGGGATACATTTTACGTGTATTTACCTTAGGCATATCAACACTAAAACCTTACTAATTTACGAAACTTTAAATAAAATGCTCTAGCAAAATAGGCCGCCTTATAACCGAGATATCTTTTTAACAAAATAATCAAGACAATTTTATTAATGCTATTCTTATTCTTTTCAACAAAAGTATTGTCTGTATACAGTATTGAATAGTACTGTCTATAATAATAAATAAAATCGTCTGATATTATACTAATTTTAACGACGGCATTTTCATTTCTTTTATAAATTAGCTTAATAAATCGTGTGAGATTTTTTTTGTTATTTGCAAAAGTATCATGACTTTGTTGGTGTATGTTTATATTTATTAATTCCCCGAAATCGATAAGGCCCTCTTGATAATTAATATCCGAAAATTCATTTTTAGATTCTTTATTTTCAATTCCGATAACTATAAGCTGTTTCTGAACTTCATCCCTGTTATCAGTCGACATAACTTTTAGAAAGTAGTCGTTCTCTAAAACTTCTTCGAAACTGATATTCATAATTACCCCTTCACACTCATGGAGCTATCTCTGATAATTCTGCTAATTTCCTTGATGCTGAGAGGTGAGTAAAAACTTTTGTAGATTTTTTTCAAATAAAATGCTGAAAAAATATTACCCACCCTATTCATAAATCCATTTTTAATGCACCAACTATTTTCATTGACTGAAAAAGCACTATGTAACATTGAATGTGAAATTTGATTATGTAAAAAAGGCAAATTTATGAGTTTATCTTTTTTATGACTAGCACTTGCATCCGAACTTAAGAATTTTTCTAACTCGTTTTGATGCTCTGGAGGCATTGACTCGAAGAGGATTTGTGAATTGAAATTTTTGACAAATTGCTTAATGTCCCAAACAGGTATTTTTGAGTCATTTATAATTTTAGAAATTATAGAAAGTCTCGCATATCCATTCAACTTAGCACTGAGTACTTGTTGTATTAAGGTTTCATCATCACAATATTTTTTAATAAAATCCAGCATCTTACGCTTAGCCTGAATTTCTGTAAGTCTAAACAGCGGTTTCCTTTTAATAAAAGGTAGTATTTCAGTTATGGCCCTTGTAAGTTTCTTGTTGCCAGAATGCGTAATTGCGTTCATATAGCCATAGTAATGAATAATAGATCTTGTGTTCATTGATTGAGTAAATGAAAATGGATTTATCATCACAGGTATTCCCATTTTCGCTATTCTTGCTCCATGCTCGACATCTTCAAACTCATCCCAATATAAATTTTCATTTTGTGGACACATTCTCCATAATTTGGTTTTACAAATATAAAGACTCCCTGTTAGATAATCCTTTCCAAAATTTGTCCTTTGTGGATTTTGATATAAAAATTCATAACCACTAGTGGTTTTAATATCTTTTTTTGTGAAATTTTCAATGTCGACATATTTCTTCAAGGGCTTATTCAATGTGTTTATATCCGAATATCGCCTAGGTATAAGATTATTATAATCAGCGAAGTATAGCGACTGCATGCCAACCATAGGAAATCTATCACCAAACTTTAACATTGCTTCATGAAAATTTAGAGGTAGTAGTACTCGATCATGAAATATGCATAGATTAACTTTTGTAGCCGCGAGAGCTATAACATTTTTTTTCTTTGTAATGTGTACTGGAGGAGCAGGAATATCCGTACCGACTATTCTTACTTTATCGAAATATTTAAATTTTTCATTCGGCTGTCCGCACAATATAATTTCAATTGACGGTATATTTAATTCAAGTAAACGTTTTACAGTATAGTTTAAGAATGTAGGATCTTCCGGCCCAACAGGTATTCCAAAAGTCCA
>Ga0105244_10003890_pt1 | contig 10504 bp, 8 predicted proteins | sample KBSM44metaG_FD_80423 | JGI IMG/M metagenome (GOLD analysis project Ga0105244, IMG submission 80423) | Miscanthus rhizosphere microbial communities from Kellogg Biological Station, Michigan, USA - KBS M4-4 metaG | ecosystem: Host-associated > Plants > Roots > Rhizosphere > Soil | place: Michigan...
AATAACATTCTTCAAAAGGAAGTGGACAAACGTCGCACGTTTGCCATTATCTCTCACCCCGATGCGGGTAAAACGACATTGACCGAGAAACTACTGTTGTTCGGGGGCGCGATTCGCCTTGCGGGAACAGTTAAAGCCCGGAAAGCAAGCAAACACGCAACAAGTGACTGGATGGAAATCGAGAAACAGCGGGGGATCTCGGTTACGTCCTCTGTCATGCAGTTTGATTATCTGGATCATCGGGTCAACATTTTGGATACTCCAGGTCACCAAGACTTCAGTGAGGACACGTATCGTACACTGACAGCTGCCGACAGCGCGGTGATGTTGATTGACGTGGCAAAAGGTGTCGAGGCACAGACGATCAAATTGTTCCAGGTATGTGCGAAGCGTGGCATTCCGATCTTTACGTTTATCAACAAACTGGACCGTGAGGGACAAAGTCCGTTTGACCTGATGGAAGAACTGGAAAACGTATTGGGTATTCGCTCCGTGCCTATGAACTGGCCGATTGGTACAGGCCGTGATCTGTGCGGTGTGTACGACCGGATGAAAAATCAGGTGGAGCTGTTCCAAGGCGACGATCATTCGACGATCAAAGTGCAAAAAGTCGATGGATACAAAGATCCGATTATCCGTGAGATGGCGGGTGAGTACCTGCATGATCAGTTATGTCAGGAGCTTGAGCTTCTGGATGTAGCAGGTGACCCATTTGATATGGAAAAGGTACAGAAGGGTGAACTGACACCGATTTTCTTCGGTAGTGCCATCAACAATTTTGGTGTGCAGACGTTCCTTGAGAATTTCCTGGAGCTGGCTCCGAAGCCAGAACCGCGCCGCAGTACCGCAGGCGAAATTGAACCAACGAATGAAAAGTTCACGGGTTATGTATTCAAAATTCAGGCGAACATGAACCCTGCGCACCGCGACCGGATCGCGTTCTTGCGGATTGTGTCAGGTAAGTTCGAGCGCGGCATGAGCGTGAAGCATAATCGTGTAGGCAAAGAAATTAAGCTGTCCCAACCGCAGCAATTCCTGGCACAGGATCGGGATATCGTCGAAGAGGCTTATGCTGGCGACATCATCGGTCTGTTCGATCCGGGAATTTTCCGGATCGGGGATTCGCTGAGTCAGGGCAGTGAAGTGGTATTTGATGAATTGCCAACGTTCTCGCCAGAGATTTTTGCCAAAGTGACGGTTAAAAATGCCCTGAAACACAAACAGTATCAAAAAGGGATCGATCAGCTTACGGAGGAAGGTACTATTCAGGTATTTAACACGGTGAGCTTTGATGAGACCATTCTGGGCGTAGTCGGTCAGCTCCAGTTCGAGGTATTCGAATACCGGATGAAGGGTGAATATGGGGTAGATGTGCAGTTGCAACGGATGCAGTATCAGTTTGCCCGCTGGATCGTGGACGAGAACTTAGACCCGAGTAAATTCCGGATTAACTCTGCCCTGGTAAAAGATAAGAAGGGCAATTACGTTGTACTGTTCGAGAATGAGTATGCGATGAGAACGGCGATCGATAAAAATCCGACAGCGAAGTTCCTAGAAACTGCGCCTTAATGTTATCTTGATATAATGAAATCCCTCCGCCAGTTGGTGGAGGGATTTTCTTGTTTCACCTTACCTATAGGCAGAATTTATCCTGCCGGGTTAGGGGAACTTTTTTTTGCAGACAGAACAAACGGTTTGATGGTTCCCTTCACCCGTCAGTGCTACGATTATCGAAGCGGTTGTACGGGAATGGTGTGCAGATGCTCCTGCGCGATCTGAATCAGTTCCTCCTGCTTGGCAGGCTCTGTGTTCTTCCAGATCATCTCGAAAATGGCGCCAAGTCCAGGCAACGCTGCTTCGGGTCCGTCTACTGAACCTTCGATCATCTCCCGGAGCTGGTCATCACTTTTGTCATGAACCTTATGAACAATCGCTTCACGCAGGCTTAATGTAATGGGCATCGCAATTCCCTCCTCGGTTTATTCGGCTGCTGTATTACTGTTCCCTGTGGAGGGTGAGCGCATTCAAGTTTTTCCGTCTTTGTGGTATACTACGAAGGATTATTTACGTTGGCATCGTACCAGAACTGGTGCGTCTTGCCGTAATGCAGCGGGAGGTTAAATACCCTGATGGCGAAGAAACAATATGCTGTAATCGGTATGGGACGATTCGGATCAAGTATAGCGAATGCACTGAGCGGCATGGGATTTGACGTGCTGGCGATTGATGCGAACGAGCAGCGGACGCAGGAGATGTCCAATGTGGTAACCCATGCAGTATCGGCAGACTCAACGGATGAAGAAGCCCTGCGAGCGCTGGGGATACGTAATTTTGACGTTGTTGTTGTAGCGATTGGTGAAGATATACAGGCGAGTATTTTGACTACTTTGATATTGAAGGATATGGGTGTGCCCGTGCTGATTGTAAAAGCTCAAAATGAATTACATGGCAAGGTGTTGCAGAAGATTGGTGCGGACAAAGTCATTTACCCGGAACGGGATATGGGTCTGCGTGTAGCGCATCACTTAACATCACCCAACATTCTGGACTATATTGAATTATCCGAGGATTACAGCATTTTGGAGATCAGAGCATCCGAGCAGATGATTGGCAAAAACCTGCTGGAGCTGAACATTCGGGCGCGTTTCGGCTGTAACGTCATGGCCATTAAAAGCGGAGGTTCAATGAACATCTCTCCTTATGCCGAGGATCGGATTGCAGATGGAGATGTGCTGGTTATTGTCGGACACAAGGATCATCTGACCAAGCTGGAGCTGGCCTATCCGAAGTGATTAAGGAATAATAATGAGCCCGAAAATGGGAAGGATGGAACGATGGATATTGTATCACCGCAAAATACACGTGTAAAAGAGTGGGCACAGTTGCTGGAGAAAAAGCATCGAACCCGTCAACATAAATATATAATTGAGGGCGTTCATCTCGTACAGGAAGCGCTACGTGCCGGAGCTGATCTGGAGTATATCGTATACGATGGTGAGCAGGGAGTGCCTATAGAGCTGGCTGGACTGGAGAATCCACTGAAGCGAGTCGAGTGGGTCAGTGTGTCTCCTGCCGTGATCGCTAAATGTACGGATACGATGACGCCTCAGCCGGTATTTGCAATCGTGCGAAAAAGCAAAGAGCCACTGCAAAGTCTGATTGCAGAGCCGCAAGGGTTGGTGGTTGTGCTGGACAATGTGCAAGATCCCGGAAATGTGGGCACGATCATTCGCAGTGCGGATGCTGCCGGAGCGGCAGGTGTCGTTCTTGGCGCTGGTTGTGCGGATGTGTACAATCCGAAGACGATTCGTTCAACGATGGGCTCTTTGTTCCATTTGCCGATTGTGGAGGGAGAATTGCAAACGTTGCTTCCTGAAGCCAAAGCCGCAGGTGTGAGGCTGGTTAGCACTTCTTTGCAGGCAGAGTATTCGTGTTACAGTTATGATTTTACCCAGCCGGTGTGGCTTGTCATTGGCAATGAAGGCAAGGGAATCTCGGACACCACGGCACAGCTCGTAGATGACGCAATTACGATTCCGATGCAAGGACAAGCGGAGTCGCTTAACGCCGCGATGGCAGCAACGATATTGTTGTTTGAAGCGATGCGGCAGCGGATGGGTTGAAATAGTACCTACCCTTATTATCCACCCCTATTACCTCCAACAATTGAATGGAGACTGGAAAAAGTGAGGGTTTTCCCTGAGCAAATTCCAGTCTTTTTGGTGATGATGTGAAGCATTGAACGACCTATTCCACCTTCAATATGAAGTGTCTGGAATAGGTTTTATTTTTATTCAGGATTGAATTCACCAAATTAAATCGAACGATATCATAGACCAAAACCAATATATAGTATCAGCAGAAAGGGGGATGGGAAATGAGTGAAGAGAATGAGTACATAACATTGGTGAAACTGACCTTGGCTGGAGACCATGAAGCTTATGGAGAGTTATATGAGAAGACGGTAACGGATGTGTATCGTACGGTTCGTTTTCTAGTGCATGATGCGGCGGATGCCGAGGATCTGGTGCAGGAGATTTATATTCAGGCTTATCGATCCCTGGCACGATATGATAATGGACGTGCTTTTCGGCCATGGTTAATGGGGGTTAGCATGCGACAGGTCAAGAGTTATCGACGCAGGAAAATGATGCAGTTTCGCTTCAAGCAACGGATTGAACAGATGGATACCGATACGGGCATGGAAGTTGATTTCTCGTCCCAACTAATCCATAGATTGGCCAATCGTCCCTTACTGGCGCAAGTACAGCGTCTGCCTTACAAGTTGCAACAGGTGGTTACATTACACTATTTGAACGAGTATACCCAGGAAGAAGTCGCTGACATTTTAGATATCCCGCTGGGGACGGTCAAATCTCGAATCCATGCGGCACTTACCAAGTTGAGACAGAAGCAACAACTGCACTCCGAATTTGCGGGAAAGGTGGACAGAGCCAATGAAATTGGATGAACAGTTACGGTCGGCATATCAGGAGGAAACGAAAGATTGGATCATCTCGGCTCGTGTCAAACATAACGTACTCCATGACGTTCGAAAAAAATCATCTCCCCTAACTCGCGGCAGAAAATGTTGGGTTACTGCATTGCTCGCGGCCGTACTTATTATTCCTACGGGAGCATATGCAGGATATACATATCTGGCAGACAGCTTATACGGCTCGCCACATAACATCACTGCCTTAGGAGGCACTGTAGCGGATTATGAGCGATTGGAAGCTAAACTGCAACAGGCACAGGCTCATTTTACGGAAAGTGAATTCGAACTGTATATGGGACTGCTCAAACAATTTGCACAGATGGCATTGACCCATGCTGATGCCCAGGGGAAAATGAATCCGGATAGCTGGAGTAAGGAGGAGCAGGAAAAATACAAGCAGATCACGGCAAAGTTGCAACCCTTTTTTAATAAAATGGAAGGGTTAGAGAATAATTCGTCAACAGCTATACCTGTTTCACCGAGACTTATGGACGAGGATGAATTTTGGGCGGAACAGTTTACCAAGGCAGAAAAGTTATTTACGAAGGAAGAATATGCCGATTTTAGAGCCGTATATGAACAGATGAAGACGTACAAAACGACAGTGGAAGACACGGACGGAAGCTATCACATGGATCGGTTATCCAAGGATCAGCGGGCTGAACTGGATCAATTAACAGAACGTATGAGTGTGTATTTGGAAAAGATCGGGCTGCATGTGCGCTGATTATGCTAGCTATTCTTTTTCCGTCCGTCCCATCTAATGGCTACCTCTCATCCTCAACCGATATTGGTGTGGTGTGGTGCCGGTGGTTTTACGAAATACTTTGCAAAAATAAGAGGGGCTAGACATGCCGACACGGTGGCTGATCTCAGGAATGGATAAAGATGTACGACCAAGCAGTACGCAGGCTTGACGAATACGTGTGGCCTGAGCATATGCAATAATGCTGGTGCCGGTCGCCTTTTTAAACACATGGGACAGGTGATAGGGAGAGAGATGCAACTCACTCGCAATGTGCTCTAAACGAAAAGGTTCCGCGTAGTGTTGCTCAATCCATTGCATGGTTGCTTGGGCGTGGGGATCAATGATTTCTGAATGACCTGTTGGTTGGTTTGACAAATACTGATCCGGGAGACGGGCTGTTCTGTTCCAGATGTGACGTAGTTGCGTCAGTACATCCAGTACAAAAAGACAAGCATCTTCAGCAAGCTCATGAGGTAATAACTCAGGGTATTGTTCTCCGAAATGTTCCATTCGCTGAATGAGTAGTGAATCGGGTAGGAGAAAGATCGGTTGAATAGAATGCTGCTCGTTGAGAAGGTGCTCGGTAAAATGATGCGTGGTTATGAAGTGTGGCCAATAGGCGTGTAGTAACTCTAACTCCACCATAAGCACCGTGCGTACAAATGGGTGTGCTTCGGATACCTGAATTTGCACATGGTGCATCTGAAAGGGGCGGAAAATCATAAGTGTACCCGGTTCAAGTGGAAATACCTTTCCCTCGGTAATCAACTGCCCGTAACCGTCATGAATATATGTTAATTCCAGTTGTGAATGAGCATGAAAAACCTCACGAAAGGTTGCACGGGATGTACGGCGACATACCAGGCTGAATTGTCTATCACTTATATGTGGCATAGAAATCAGATGACCTCCCTTACCATCGCAAGATAGTTATATTTTATCACAGAATACATGCATAAAAGCGCTCTATTCTGAGGTATTGTGAAGAAACTAAGGGAGGGATAGAGTGATGATTAATGTAGCTATTATTGGTGCGGGTGCGATTAGTAATGCGCATATCTCTGCGTATATGAAGTTCCCGGAGCGGTGCCGGATTGTGGCAGTAGTCGATGTGTATATGGAAAAAGCGCAAAAACGAATTGAAGAATACGGACTACACGATGCTGTGGCAGTAGCGGATTATCATGAACTACTTCAAAACGATATTGATCTTGTATCGATCTGTACACCTCCATATACTCATGCTTCCATCGCGTGTGATTTCATGAAGGCCGGCAAGCATGTATTAGTTGAAAAACCTATGGCTTCTTCATTAGAGGAAGCGGACCAGATGCTGAAAGCAGCGCAGGATAGCGGCACACTGCTGTCGGTTATTGCCCAGAATCGATTTACCACTCCCATGATGAAGCTTAAAAGTGTACTGGATAGCCGGCATATGGGGCCGATTCTCCATGTTCAAGTGGACTCCTACTGGTGGCGGGGACATTCCTATTATGATCTGTGGTGGCGCGGGACCTGGGAAAAAGAAGGCGGCGGCTGTACGCTTAATCATGCGGTACATCATATAGATGCTATGCTCTGGATGATGGGGGCGCCCATCGAAGTGCAGGCTATGATGGCCAATACGGCGCATGATAATGCCGAGGTGGAGGACATATCCATGGCGATGCTACGCTTCAGCCAAGGAGCAGTGGGCATGATTACAAGTTCCGTGGTACATCACGGAGAGGAGCAGCAGTTGATTTTTCAAGGAAAAGAAGCCCGCGTGTCCGTTCCCTGGAAAGTGGTCGCATCCACTTCGCAAAGTAATGGATTCCCCGAACCTAATCCGGATCTTGAACGTAAGCTTCAGCAGGAGTATGATGCATTGCCGGAAGTTATTCATTCAGGCCACGCCGGACAGGTTGAGAATGTGTTGGATGCTATAGAGTATGGGACATCGCTAGTTGTTGATGGAGAGAGCGGACGGAATACACTGGAGTTAATTGTTGGGATATATAAGTCTGCAAGTACGGGGGAGAAGGTGGTTTTTCCTATACCATCGGACGATACATTTTATTGCAGAGAGAGTATGATGCGGCATGTGGTTCACTTTTACGAGAAGAAGTCGTCTGTTGAAAATTTTGAGGATATAGGTATTACGCTTGGACGCCGATTGGATGAAGAGTAAACACAGATAAGATAACGTTCGATAAGGAGTACCTCAATAAGCAACAAAAAAATAAAAATGAGAAAGATGGCACTTTATCTATGATAAAGTGTGTTTTTTTAATAAAAATTAAAATAAGATGGTGAACATTAACATAGAGTTTTGGCAATGATGAACTGAATCCCGATCAACAGGGCAGATGAAGTGGAAGAAAAATGTGGAGTGGGAAAAAAAGAATTCTATAGCATGAAAATATTGTTAGTTTGTAATTTATATGATACCCTTTTCAAGAGATTAGAACCAAAGTATTAGGTCTTTGGAATTAAAACACAGGAGGAGAAAGAGTATCGTGAAGAAGTGGGGAAGTTTATTTTTATCAGGAGTTTTGTTATTTGGAAGTATGGCCACAGCAGTTCAGGCTGAATCTGTAACCGACGCAGTGTATGATCGTGGCGGGAAAGCAACTGTTGCCGTAAAAACGTTCAAAGATCTAAAAGGGAATTGGGCTCAGGAAGTCGTTGAAAAATGGGCTGGCAGAGGGATCGTACAAGGAAATAAACAAGATCTTTTCTTACCTAAGGGAGAAATCACACGTGCCGAGTGGGCAACTATGATTAATCGTGTTTTCCAGTATGAACAGGTTGGTCATTCAACTTTTACCGATGTATCTCAATCTGATTGGTATGCTCAAGATGTCGCTAAAGGCGTTCAAGCAGGATATATTCAAGGCTACAAGGACGGTTCTTTCCACCCCAATGCCACACTAACAAGGCAGGAGGCAGCAACCGTAGTATCACGAATTTTAAACTTGCAGGGTAGTGGAGAGACAAGTTTTACAGATCAGAAGGATATTCAAAGTTGGAGTAAAGAGGCCGTAAGTGCTGCTGCCGAGAAGCAGATCGTCGTAGGCTATAGCAATGGTAGTTTTAAACCGAATAGTGCAGTCACCAGAGCGGAAGCAGTACAGATTCTAGACAGGGCTTTTAGTACATATGGAAGCTGGTACGGAGAAGAAGGCCAGTATGGTTCGAAGGACAAGAAAGAAGAAATCCAAGGAAACGTAGTCATCGGTGCTTCGGGAGTCACTCTTCAGAATATGACTATTACAGGTGATCTGATCATCAGCAAAGCTGTTGGTCAAGGTGATGTATTCCTCAAGAACGTAACCGTTCAAGGAAAAACTTACGTATATGGCGGTGGAGAGAACAGTGTACATCTGGAAGATTCTGTTCTGCTGACGGTTATTGTCAACAAAAAGGATGGCACAGTTCGTCTGGTAGCTTCGGGAAAAACGCAAGTACATGAGATGACCATTCAAACTTCTGCTAACATTGAATCTAATGGGACTGCAAAAATCGATAAGCTCAAGCTCTCCGAAGCACTTCCTGAGAAGTCCAGAGTATATCTTAAAGGGAATTTTGATACCGTAGATGTGGAAGCTAAGAGTATAAATATTCAAGTTCCTTCTGGAACGGTCACTGAGCTGAATTTTGCTGATTCGGCCGAGGGAACCGAAGTTCAGATTAGTAAGGAAGCAAAAGTAATAACAGCTATCCTTAATGCAGCCGTTAAAATGTTTGGGACAGGTACCGTGGAACAGGCTACAGTCAACGCTGTAGGTGTGACTATGGAAAAGGCACCAAACAAAGTGAACTTAGGTTCTTCGGTACCTTCAGGTACAACTGTACAAATTGACGGTGTGAGCAAGCCCGTCACTTCGATTCCAACTTCAAATGAACCCTCTGGAAGCAATGGATCATCTTCAGGTTCAACTGGTGGAACGGGTAACTCAAACTCTGGAAGTCCAACCCCAGGAAGCCCGAATCCGGGAAATGGAGGTTCTAACCCATCACCAAGCGGTCAATATGGCAGCTATGAGGGAGGTTCCTTTTTTATACTAGGAACAGAGGAGCAAGCGATTACAGCAACGGAGTCAGTATATGTGTACAGTCCTCGGAGTGGTAATGTCTATGCTACTACTCAGAATATTGATGGCAAAAATCTTATTCTTCTCGATGAAGCAGTAAAAGCTGGAGCAGCTATTAAATTCCCTATCGTGGCAAATGAAAGAACAGAAGTTCCAACAGCTGAGCTAATTAATCACTATGGCGGATTAAGAGTTTTTGTGTTGGATGCAATGAATAATAGTTCTCAAGTTAGTTATTACAATGTCATGGATGGTCCCGATAAACCTTTGGTTCAGAAGTCAACAAGTATGAGTGGAAGCTGGGTTTCCATTCGGGAATCTTATTCCATTAGTTTTAATCGGATGATTATGGAGTCTGAACTAGGAAAATTAAGAGATTATATTCTAGTTTCTACAGGGTCCCAAACACCCAATTTTGTTCCTCTTGATCCAGAGGACCAGGTCTCCATCAAATACAACAGAATTGAGATCAAACCCAAGAAGGAAGTTCTGGGAAAAAACACCTACTTCAAGGTGTTAGAAGGCGCGGTTTCTACTACGGATAGTGTTTATAAAAATCAAGTTTATACCACATCGAAGTTTGTTTCATTTACTCGGCCTGTATTCGTAGATCATCCAACTGAATGGAGAATACAGGAGCCTGTTGGCACTGTGATTAAATTTACTTTAGACTATGGTGGGGATCCGGTTTACTTCGTTTACGAAGATACGTATGGTACTGTAGCCAATTTTGAAAAAGAAGTCAGAGATGGTCATGGATTGAAATTAGAAATTCCACAAGATGTAGAAGGAAAGGTTTTTGAATTCGATACCAAGGATTTACAACCAGGAAAATATCGGTTCTATATGAATAGTGCATACACGATTTATGTAACTTTGAAATAACCATAATACAAGAAACGGAGGGATGAATTCCCTTCGTTTTTTTATTTAAATGTGTGAAACTGCGATAAAATATGATGAAAGACCATTGTCATGCATGGTCCTGTAGAACAGGACCATAACGGTTACAACCACTTGTCCGCCCATCGCTCGACAGCGCTTAATGCGCGCCCCAACTCGCTTCCTTTGCGGGACAACATATATTCAGTCCGAACAGGACGTTCAGTAACGACATGCCGCACGACCAATCCCTCTTCTTCCAATTCCTTCATACGTTCATTCAATACACGTTTGCTCAGA
>Ga0105244_10003897_pt1 | contig 10494 bp, 11 predicted proteins | sample KBSM44metaG_FD_80423 | JGI IMG/M metagenome (GOLD analysis project Ga0105244, IMG submission 80423) | Miscanthus rhizosphere microbial communities from Kellogg Biological Station, Michigan, USA - KBS M4-4 metaG | ecosystem: Host-associated > Plants > Roots > Rhizosphere > Soil | place...
GGCGGCGAGCAAGCCAAGCCGCAAGACGACGTGGTCGACGCTGACTTCAAAGAAGTCAAAGACAGCAAGTAATACCGTCCTTCCCGCACCAGCGGGAACGACGCACGCCGAGCCGCGTGGCAGTGCCGCCGGCTCGGCTTTTTCGCATAAATCAGTACAGAATACAGGCAAGGTTACGACAACATGGCAAAGCGTGATTTCTACGAAGTACTCGGTGTCGCCAAGAGCGCATCGGAGGACGAGATCAAGAAGGCCTATCGCAAACTGGCTATGAAGTACCATCCGGACCGCAATCCGGACAGCAAGGACGCGGAAGAGAAATTCAAGGAAGTCAAAGAAGCCTACGAGATGCTGACCAATCCGGAAAAGCGCGAGGCGTATGACCGCTACGGTCACGCCGGCGTCGATCCGAACATGGGCGGCGGTGGCGGCTTTGGCGGCGCGGGCGGCTTCGGCGATGCCTTCGGCGATATCTTCGGCGACATCTTTGGCGGTGGCCGCGGCCGCAGCCAGGGCCCGCAGGTGTACCGCGGCGCCGACCTGCGCTACAACCTCGAGATCACGCTGGAACAGGCGGCGCACGGCTTCGACACCACCATCCGCGTGCCGTCGTGGGACAAGTGCGACACCTGCCACGGTTCCGGCGCCAAGCCGGGCACCTCGCCGGTGACCTGCTCGACCTGCGCCGGCCACGGCCAGGTGCGCATGCAGCAGGGCTTCTTCAGCATCCAGCAGACCTGCCCGAAATGCCACGGCACCGGCAAGATCATCCCTGAGCCATGCGCCGCATGCTCGGGCCAGGGCCGCATCAAGCGCAACAAAACGCTGGAAGTGAAGATCCCGGTCGGTATCGATAACGGCATGCGCATCCGCTCGTCCGGCAACGGCGAGCCGGGCACCAACGGCGGGCCATCGGGCGACTTGTACGTGGAAATCCACATTAAGCCGCACCCGGTGTTCCAGCGCGAAGGCGACGACCTGCATTGCGAAATGCCGATCTCGTTTGCCAAGGCGGCCCTGGGCGGCGAAATCGAAGTGCCGACGTTGTCTGGTAAAGTATCGTTTACGATCCCGGAAGGTACCCAGTCGGGCAAGACTTTCCGCCTCAAAGGCAAGGGCATCAAAGGCGTGCGCTCCGGCTTCGCGGGCGACTTGTTCTGCCACGTGGCAGTTGAAACGCCGGTCAAGCTGACCGAGAAGCAGAAGGAACTGCTGCGCGAGTTTGAAAAATCCACCACTGAGGGCGGCGCCAAGCACAGCCCGCAGACCAAGACCTGGCGTGACAAGGTGAAGGACTTTTTTGAGTAATCAAAGGGTCACTGAGTTGTCACGTTGAATCGGTAATATCCAGACCGCCGCGCTGCAGATTTTGCAGACCGGCGGTCTTCTTATGTACGAGAGGAGCATCATGGAAACCCTGAAAAACAGCACATCCCCCCTGCGTCACCTGTTGGAGAACAACCGTAAATGGGCCGCATCGGAAGTGGAACGCGACCCGGAATTCTTCAACCGCCTGGCCACCCAGGCCGCGCCGGAATACCTGTGGATCGGTTGCTCCGACAGCCGCGTGCCGGCAAATGAACTGCTGGGCCTGGCGCCTGGCGACGTGTTCGTACACCGTAACATCGCCAACGTGGTGGTGCACTCGGACCTGAACTGCCTGTCGGTGCTGCAGTTCGCGGTGGAAGTGCTGAAGGTCAAGCACGTGATCGTGGTGGGCCACTACGGCTGCAAAGGCGTGCACGCGGCCATGACCGGCGCCCGCGTCGGCCTGGTCGACAACTGGCTGCGCCACGTGTACGACGTCAACCAGAAGCATGAGCGCTACCTGGGCGCCGTGGTCAACGAGCAGAAGCGCTCGGAGCGCCTGGTGGAACTGAACGTGGTGGAGCAAGTCTCCAACCTGGTGCAAACCACCATCGTGCGCGACGCCTGGGATCGCGGCCAGGAACTGACCGTGCACGGCTGGGTCTACGGCATCAACGACGGCAAGCTGCAAGACATGGGCATCGCCGTCAGCGCGCTGGACCAGCTGGCGCCGGTCGTGCAACAGCGCCTGGCGAAATACGAAGCCGCATAAATTCAGCGCAGTTGTCCTAAAATATTAGAAGAATCTAATTTTGGGAGGCAACGTGGCGCTGGTTATTGCTGACAAAGCGGCATTGGCAATTGTCGCTCGCAGTGTGAGCACTAGCTATAAAGAGGTGCTCACACCTACTATTCTTGCCGACATCCTCCGCTCCGGTGTCCTGCCGGAGCGTTATGCTCCCCATTTAATGTCTCTGCTGGACGAAGTGCCGCTGTCCCTGGTTGACCAGGCAGTCAGTGAGGCAAGCACTGACGCTGTATCGATGGCTCAGATCAGACGCCATCTAGGCCGCTGGGCCAAGCAATGGCAAGTATGCCGGCAGGTTTGGCAATGAGCGGTGAAGCGCCCGCAGCTTGGGAGATATTATTTGGCCAAGCGTTAAAACTGATCGATGAGATCGCCAGATACGGTCGTGATGATCCGTTCTGGACATTCGGTGGCGGCACTGCGCTCATGCTGCGCTATGGGCACCGGCTTAGCAAAGATATCGATATCTTTGTGCCTGACCCGCAGTCGTTAGGCTTTGTAACTCCACGTTTGAGTGATGTGGCGGAAGCCATCACAGAAAATTACGCGGAAGCGGCCAATTACGTTAAGTTGTATTTACCAGAGGGAGAGATCGATTTCGTCGCGGCTCCTAACCTGACATCGCCAGGGTTCACGGTTGAGGAGATCCTGGGTTATCAAGTGCGAGTAGAGACGCCCGAGGAAATTCTTGCCAAGAAATTCTGGCATCGAGGAGACAGTATTACGGGGCGAGACATATTTGACTTTTCGTTGATCGCGGCACGGGAACCGGATGCACTGAAGATTGCCGCTCAATTTATGCGACGGCATGCCGATGCGGTATTGCGTCAATTGGGTGAGCGAAGTGAACCATTGAGGATTCAGTTCGACGCTGTTGATGCGCTGGACTTCAGACCTACATTTGACGAGGCTTCAGCCAACTTGCGTGCGACGTTATTGTCGATACAGAATTTGCATAAGGATATCGGATAAGCTTCGTTTTCTAAATAAGGACGGCGGCATAGACTGTATGGCACATCTTTACGAGAGAGTGTGTCATGTCCGCCGTTCTTCAGGATTCTTTTCAGATCGAGCTGTTCGATGCGCCGCTGGGCGCGGAGATTATCGGGCTTGACCTGAACCGCCCGCTGCCGCAGCGGGACTTTCAACGCATTCATAAAGCGCATCTGGACCACCATCTGCTGGTGTTCCGCGACCAGCGCATCACGCCCCAGCAGCAGGTCGATTTCAGCCGCCGTTTCGGGCCGCTGCAGATTCATGTGCTGCGCAATTTCCAGCTGCCTTCCCATCCGGAAGTGCTGATCATTTCCAACATCATCGAGAACGGCAAGCCGCTCGGCCTGGGCGACGCCGGTCATTTCTGGCACTCCGATTTATCGTACAAAGAAAAGCCCAGCCTCGGCTCGATGCTGCACGCGCAGGAGTTGCCGCTTGAAGGCGGCGACACGCTGTTCGCCAATATGCACCTCGCTTACGACACGCTGCCGGCCGCGCTGCGCCACGCGGTGCAAGGCGCGCGTGCAGAGCATAGCTATCTCGCGCAGTACGAAGAGCTGCGCCGCCGCAGCCCATTCCGCCCGGCGCTGACGCAGGCGCAGATCGATGAGGTCAAGCCGGTCGAGCATCCGGTGGTGCGCACGCACCCGGAGACAGGCCGCAAGGCTCTATTCGTCAGCGAGCATTTCACTACCCGCATCGTCGGCATTCCCGAAGACGAAAGCCGCGCCCTGCTGGCCGAGTTGTTCGCGCACAGCGTGAAGCCGGAACATGTGTATCGCCATCGCTGGGCGCCGCATGACCTGGTGTTCTGGGATAACCGTTCGCTGATGCACCTCGCCGGCGGCACGCCCGAGCATCTGCGCCGCAAGCTGTATCGCACCACCATTGAAGGCGATGTGCCTTTCTAATTCGAAGAGGATAACCATGTTCAGATTGACCGCCGCCGTTCTCGCTTTGTCGCTCGCTGCCGCCGCACCCGCGCAGGCCGAGGGACGCATTCGTATCGCCGAGCAGTTCGGCGTGGTGTACCTGCTGCTCAATGTGGCGCAGGACCAGCAATTGATCGAGAAGCAGGGCAAGAAGCTCGGTGTCGATATCACGGTGGAGCGCTTGCAGCTGTCGGGCGGCTCGGCGGTGAACGATGCGCTGCTGTCGGGCGCCATCGATATCGCCGGCGCCGGCGTTGGTCCGCTGCTGACGATCTGGGACCGCACCAACGGCAAGCAGAATGTGAAGGGCGTGGCGTCGCTGGGGAGCTTCCCTTATTACCTGGTGAGTACCAATCCGAAGGTGAAGTCGATTGCGGACCTGAGCGAGAAGGACCGCATCGCGCTGCCGGCGGTGACGGTATCGGTGCAGTCGCGCATTTTGCAGTACGCGGCGGCCAAGCAGTGGGGCGACAAGGAGTTTGCGCGCCTCGATAAATTCACCCAGACGCTCCCGCACCCGGATGCAGCGGCTGCCGTCATTGCTGGTGGTACGGAGATCAACGGCCACTTCGGCAACCCGCCGTTCCAGGAGCAGGAGCTGGCAGCGAATCCGAATGCGCGCATCATTTTGAATTCCTACGATGTGCTGGGTGGCCCAAGCTCCGCCACGGTGCTGTATGCGACCGAGAAGTTCCGCAATGAGAATCCGAAGACGTATCGCGCTTTCACCGCCGCGCTGGCGGAGGCGGCGCAGTACATCGCCAAAAATCCTGAAGGCGCGGCAGATACCTATCTGCGCATCAGCAAGGCCAAGGTGGATCGCGACCTGCTACTGAAGATCATCAAGAACCCGCAGGTGAATTTCAGCGTGGCGCCGCAGAACACTTATGGCCTGGCGCAGTTCCTGTATCGCGTCGGCGCGATCAAGAAGCAGCCTGCCAGCTGGCGCGATTACTTCTTTGAAGATCCTGTGATTGCGGCCGGGTCATGAGTCTGCAAATCGTCAGCCCGACCGGCGGCATCCAGCCCTTGCTGCGCGCTGATGGCGTGAGCCTGGAATACGGCGGCACGCGCGCCACGCATGACGTCAGCTTTGATGTGTATCGCGGCGATCGCTTTGTGCTGCTGGGGCCTTCGGGCTGCGGCAAGTCGTCGCTGTTGAAGGCGGCGGCGGGCTTCATCAAGCCGGCGGCGGGCAGCATCAGCATCAACGGTGCGGAGGTGCGCGGACCGGGGCCGGATCGGATTGTGGTGTTCCAGGAGTTCGATCAGCTGCCGCCTTGGAAGACCGTCAAAGAGAATGTGATGTTCCCGCTGCTGATGACCAGGCGCGTGAGCCGTCACGAGGCGGCCGAGCGGGCCATGCACTGGATTGGCAAGGTCGGGCTGGGCGGATTTGAAAACGCGCATCCGCACACGCTATCCGGCGGCATGAAGCAGCGCGTGGCGATTGCGCGCGCTCTGGCGATGCAGCCAGAAGTGCTGCTGATGGACGAGCCGTTCGCCGCGCTCGATGCGCTCACGCGGCGCAAGATGCAGGAGGAGTTGGGACACTTGTGGGAAGAGCTGCGCTTTACGCTGCTGTTTGTCACGCATTCGATTGAGGAGGCGCTGGTGGTGGGGAATCGGATTTTGCTGCTGTCGCCGCATCCGGGGCAGGTGAGGGCGGAGTTGAATAGTCATCAGTTTGATCTGGCGAGTGCGGGGAGTGCGGAGTTTCAGGCGGCGTCGCAGCGGATTCACAAGCTACTGTTCGGTGAGCCCGTCGCACCGGCGCAGGCCGGTGCCCAAGCTGAGCGTGCACGTACATTGGGTCCCGGCCTTCGCCGGGACGACGGGGTGGCGTTATGAGCATCGTTCTGGATCCGCCGATCCGGCAAGAGCGCGAATATAACGTCACGCCGCCGGCCTTGCAGGCTGCTGCGCCGCTGGCTCGCAGCGCCTGGCAGCAGGGCTGGCTGCGCAAGGCCGTCATCCTCGCATTGCTGGCCGCGCTGTGGGAAGCCGTCGCGCGCTGGCAGAACAACGACCTGCTGCTGCCCACCTTCCTGCAAACCGCACTAGCCTTCGCACAAGGCATCACCAGTGGCGAACTGCTGGACCGCGTGCGCGTCTCGCTCACCGTGCTGTTGCAAGGCTATGTGATCGGCATCCTTGCCGCCTTCGTCCTGACCGCACTGGCCGCGTCAACGAAGATCGGCCGCGACCTGCTGGAACCCCTGACCGCCATGTTCAACCCGCTGCCCGCCATCGCGCTGCTGCCGCTGGCGCTGCTGTGGTTCGGCCTCGGCAAGGCCAGCCTGCTGTTCGTGATCGTCCACGCCGTGCTGTGGCCGCTGGCGCTGGGCGCCTACGCCGGTTTCCAGTCCGTGCCCGACACCCTGCGCATGGCCGGCCGCAACTACGGCCTCAGCGGCCTGCGCTTCGTGCTGCACATCCTGGTGCCGGCCGCGCTGCCGTCCATCGTCTCCGGCCTGAAGATCGCCTGGGCCTTCGCCTGGCGCACCCTGATCGCGGCCGAGCTGGTATTCGGCACCACCGCAGGGCAGGGCGGCCTCGGCTGGTACATTTTCCAGAACCGTAACGAGCTCTACACCGACAAGGTATTTGCCGGCCTGGCCGCAGTCATCCTGATCGGGTTGCTCGTCGACAACGTGGTTTTCCGTCCACTGGAAACGCTGACGATCCGGCGCTGGGGCATGCAACGTTAAGAGCAAGGCTGGCAGAATTTGTGCGTTGTGCCGTAAAATCTGCAAATGCATATCAAAATTACTGGTTTGATTCTTGCTTGCCGCAGGGTCATGACCCACTCCCATGCGTAAGCCGGCCATGCCCAATTTGCGTATCGTCGTCGTCAACACCGTCATCCATGACGAGGATGACGAAGCGCTGCACGCCCAGGCCGAGCGTGCGCGGGTACTGCGCATTGGCCTGCTGGAGGCGGGCTACGACATCATCGCCTCGCTGCCGCCGGACATGTATCTGCCCGAACGTATCGTCCAGCTGCAGCCCGACATGATCATCGTCGACGCCGAGTCGGATGCGCGCGACGTGCTCGAACACATTGTCATCGCCACCCGCGACGAGCGCCGCCCCATCGTCATGTTCACTGAAGACCAGGACCCGGAAAGCATGGAAGCCGCAGTCGAGGCAGGCGTCTCGGCCTACGTCGTGGCCGGCCTGCAGGGCGAGCGCATCAAGCCGGTGCTGCAGGTGGCGCTGGCCCAGTTCAAGCGCGAGCAAAAGCTGCTGGAGGAACTCAGCGACACCAAGAGCAAGCTGGCCGAGCGCAAGGTGATCGAGCGCGCCAAGGGCCTGCTGATGGAGCGCCAGCGCTTCACCGAGGAGCAGGCTTACCAGAAGCTGCGCTCGATGGCGATGAGCAAAAACCTCAAGCTGTCCGAAGTGGCGCAGCGCATTCTCGACGTCGAAGACCTGTTGGGCTAAAAAGGGCTAAACGCCCACCCAAAATGATGCACCGCGCAAAAGCGGTGCATTTTTTTTTGCGCAAAACACCTCTTTCCCCCTGTAAACCCGCTGGCACGGACATTGCATTGCTGTAGGCAAGCGCAATGATGCGCGGCTGTGTCTTGCCAACGGCGGTAAGACCCACCAGACAACGACGTCTACCAATCATGAATTCGTTTCGTGAGGGTAGGCGTTTTTTTTGGCTCATAGTTATCGACGACTACTAGAAGGGATGCACCATGAACTATAAGAAGCTGGCCACACCGAAGACGGAAGCAGTCAACGCAACACGCAGGAAAATTATTCATGGTGCAGGACTGGTAGCGGGAGGAAGCATGTTGGGATTGTCGACGGGTGGCGTATGGGCAGCAGGTTCGGATAAGCCGGAGAAGGAAGAAATCAAGATCGGCTTTATCCCGCTGACCGACTGCGCCTCCGTGGTGATGGCCTCGGTGCTGGGCTTCGACAAGAAGTATGGCGTCAAGTTCGTGCTGAGCAAAGAGGCCTCGTGGGCCGGCGTGCGCGACAAGCTGGCCAATGGCGATCTCGATGCAGCCCATGTGCTGTATGGCCTGCTGTACGGCGTGCAGATGGGCATTGGCGGCCAGAAGAAGGACATGGCCGTGCTGATGAGCCTTAACAACAACGGCCAGGCCATCACCCTGTCCAAGAAAGTGGCGGACAAGGGCGGCGTGGACGGCGCCTCGCTGGCCAAGCTGATGCGCACCGATCCGCGCGAATACACCTTCGCGCAGACCTTCCCGACCGGCACCCACGCCATGTGGCTGTACTACTGGCTGGCGGCCAACGGCATCAATCCGATGAAGGACGCCAAGGTGATCACCGTGCCGCCGCCGCAGATGGTGGCCAATATGCGCGTCGGGAACATGGACGGCTTCTGCGTGGGCGAGCCTTGGGGCCACCGCGCCATCATGGACGGCGTCGGCATCACCGCCGTCACCACCCAGGAAATCTGGAAGGACCATCCGGAAAAGGTGCTGGGCTCCACGCTGGAATTCGCGAAGAAGTATCCGAACACCTGCCGCGCCATGATGGCTGCGATTCTGGAAGCGGGCAAATGGATCGATTCCTCGCTCGCCAACAAGAACAAGATGGCCGAAACCATCGCCGATAAATCCTATGTCAACACCAGCAAGGATGCGATCGACCAGCGCATCATGGGCCGCTACCAGAATGGCCTAGGCAAGACCTGGGACGACCCGAATCACATGAAGTTCTACAACGACGGCGCGGTCAACTTCCCGTATCTGTCGGACGGCATGTGGTTCATGACCCAGCACCGCCGCTGGGGCCTGCTGAAGGACGATCCTGACTATCTGGCTGTGGCCACCTCGGTCAATCAGATCGATCTGTACAAGGACGCCGCCACCATGACCAAGACGCCGGTGCCGAAAAGCCCGCTGCGCACGTCGAAGATGATGGATGGTTCCGTATGGGACGGCAAGAACCCGAAAGCGTTCGCCGCCTCGTTCAAGATCAAAGCCTGATGACAGGAGGATGCCATGAACGCCATGCTCAAACCCGACAGCGCCGAGCCAGTCGTCGCTGCCGTCACCGCCGCTGCGCCAGCCGCACCAACCGCATCCCCGCGCCGCCCACGCCGTCCGCTGGCCGCCAACTCCGCGGCGCGGGTGCGGGCGCAGGTTTCCAGCACCGCGCTGAAAATCATCGCGCCGCTGATGGGCGCTGCCCTGCTGGTGCTGGTCTGGCAGATCATCACCGTGAAGAACAGTTCATTCCCGACGCCTGCGGCTACGCTGGAAGAAGCGGTCAAGCTGTTCTCCGACCCGTTCTACCGCAATAGCCCGAACGACCAGGGCATCGGCTGGAACTTGCTGGCATCCCTGCAGCGCGTGGGTGTGGGCTTCGGGCTCGCGGCGCTGGTGGGCATTCCGCTCGGCTTCCTGATCGGCCGCGTGCAGTTTGTCAGCGCCATGTTCAGCCCCATTATCAGCCTGCTGAAACCGGTGTCGCCGCTGGCATGGCTGCCGATTGGCCTGCTGGTGTTCAAGTCCGCCAACCCTGCCGCGATCTGGTCGATCTTCATCTGCTCGATCTGGCCGATGATCATCAACACTGCCATCGGCGTGCAGCGCGTGCCGCAGGATTACATGAATGTGGCGCGGGTGCTCAACCTCTCCGAGTGGAAGATCCTGACCAAGATCCTGCTGCCATCGGCGCTGCCGTTCGTGCTGACCGGCGTGCGGCTGTCGATCGGCACCGCGTGGCTGGTGATCGTCGCTGCCGAGATGCTGACCGGCGGCGTGGGCATCGGCTTCTGGGTGTGGGACGAGTGGAATAACCTGAATGTCCCGCACATCATCATCGCCATTGGCGCCATTGGCCTGGTTGGTTTGCTGCTGGAGCAGGCGCTGGTCGCGCTGGCCCGTGCCTTCACCTACGAACAAGTGTCCAACTAAGGAGCGGCGGTCATGGAAGATAAATTCATCGATATCGAAGGCGTGGAGATGGTATTCCACACGAAGAAAGGTGTATTCCACGCGCTGCGTGAAATCGACCTGAAAGTCGCCAAGGGCGAATTCATCACGCTGATCGGCCACTCGGGCTGCGGCAAGTCGACCTTGCTCAACCTGATCGCCGGCCTGCTGAAGCCGACCGACGGTGTGCTGTTGTGCGCCAACCGTGAAATCGCCGGCCCGTCGCCGGAGCGCTCGGTGGTGTTCCAGAACCACTCGCTGCTGCCGTGGCTGACCTGCTACGAAAACATCTACCTCGGCGTGGAACGGGTGTTCGGCGCGACCGAGACCAAGGCACAGCTGAAGGAACGCACGCTGGCGGCGCTGGCGCTGGTTGGCCTGACGGCGGCCGAAGCCAAGCGCCCGCATGAAATTTCGGGCGGCATGAAGCAGCGCGTCGGCATCGCCCGCGCGCTGGCAATGGAGCCGAAAGTGCTGCTGATGGACGAACCGTTCGGCGCACTGGACGCGCTGACCCGCGCCC
>Ga0105244_10003901_pt1 | contig 10483 bp, 10 predicted proteins | sample KBSM44metaG_FD_80423 | JGI IMG/M metagenome (GOLD analysis project Ga0105244, IMG submission 80423) | Miscanthus rhizosphere microbial communities from Kellogg Biological Station, Michigan, USA - KBS M4-4 metaG | ecosystem: Host-associated > Plants > Roots > Rhizosphere > Soil | place...
ACCCAGGAATCGGCCGAAGAAATCCACCGCATGATCACCAGCCTGCAGGTGGGTTCACGCGAGGCGGTGCATACCATGAACACCAGCCAGGTCTCCAGCGAGCAGACCGTGCAGGTGGCCAACCAGGCCGGCGTGCGCCTGGCCAGCGTGACCCAGCGTATCGGTGAGATCGATGGCATGAACCAGTCAGTGGCCACTGCCACCGAAGAACAGACCGCCGTGGTCGAGAGCCTCAACCTGGACATTACCCAGATCAACGCCCTCAACCAGCAAGGCGTCGAGAACCTGAACGAAACATTGCTGCACTGCGATCAACTGGCCCAACAGGCTGGCCGCTTGAAGCAGCTGGTAGGCAGCTTCAGAATCTGAGTGCCGCTGTAACGCAAGCCGCTCCTGTAGGAGCGGCCTTGCGTCGCGATGGGCTGCAAAGCAGCCCCCCTACACCACCACCACCTTCGCAGCCTTACCCCGCCGCACCCAAGCCACCAACACCGCCGCCATCAGCACAAACCCCAGGTACCCAAACAGCGGATACACCTCGCCCACCAAGCTGATGAACCCCACCAGGCTGCAGCCGAACGCCACAACCCCGGTCACCACCGAGCCCCAGCGAAACTTCGCCGTACCCGCCGGCAACAGCCGCGACAGGAACGAGAACATCGTCCCCACCGCCGTGTTGACGATCATGCCGAAGATGATCAGGCACATCACCACCCCCAACACCGGCGACACCTCATTAGCGATCGACAGCATCGGCATCGGCAGGTCGGCGACACTGTCCAGGCGTGACAACAGCCCGGCGGTCATCACCAGCATCAAGCCGCCCAGCGCCGCGCCCCCCAGCAAACCACCCCACACCGCCGTCTTCTCGCCTTTGGCCGAGCCCCCCAGAATGGCCAGGATCGGCGCACCGGCAACGATGTTGTAGGACACATACAGAAACGCGCCCAGCAGCCAATGGCGCGTGCCTGCCTGCTGCTGGCTGGCCAGGTGGTCGAGGTCGGCGAAACTCTGTTCACGGGTGAACACGGCATACAGTGCAATCGCCGAAGCCACCAGAATCAGCAACGGGGTGATCGCGCCGATGGCCAGGATCACCTTGCGCACGTCCAGGCACACGATGCCCACCACCACGAGCGTTACCAGCACACTGCCGGTCAATGCCGGGATGCCGAACTGCTGCTCCAGCAAAGCACCGCCACCGGCCAGCATGACCACGGTGACGGCGAACATGAAGAAGGTGATCAGCCAATCGACGAACAGGCCCAGGTGACGGCCACAGATGGCCTGGATCACATCTTTGTGCGAAGTGGCCCGCTGGCGGTTGCCCAACCCCGCCAGGGCCATGCCGAGGAAGGTGAACAAGACCGCGCTGACCATCGCGCCAACCAACCCCCAGACCCCGAAATCGACAAAGAACAACAGCAGTTCCCGCCCCGAAGCAAAGCCCGCCCCTACGATCACGCCGACAAAGGCGCCGGCGATTTTCAGCTGCTCTTGCATGTGAACCTCTGTATTTATTGTTGTTAGGTGTGTTTGAGCGCCACGCATTCCTGTATAGAAGCGGCCTTGCCAGGGCGACCTGTCACTCCCCGATAAACGCCTGCACTTCGATTTCTACATCGACCCCCAGTGCCAATGCCGAGGCCACCGTCGAGCGCACAGGCAATGCGGCGCCGAAGAACTCTTTGTAAACCTCGTTGAAACCGGCAAAGTGGCTCATGTCCGAAAGCCACACCGTGGCCTTCACCACCTGGTCGAAATTCGCCCCACAGGCCGCCAGGCTTTCGCCGATGCGCTCGCAGGCAGCGCGGGTCTGGGTCTGAATATCCCCCCGTACCACTTCACCGCCGGCACTCATCGGCACCTGCCCGGACAGGAACAGAAAACCGCCCGCCTTCACCGCACGCGAAAACGGAAACGGCAAGCTGCTGGGGAAACGCTGGATGTCATTGCTCATGAGTAGCTCCTTTCAAGGTTGCTGGAAACGTGCCGGGGACAAGCGCTCGGGCGCCACCCCCTGGCTGACAAGGCTAGGGCACAACGGCTGACCGAGCAGCAGGTCGGCCGCCAGGCGTGAAGCCCCTGCGGCCGACTGGATGCCATAACCACCTTGTGCCGCCAGCCAGAAGAACGCGGGGCTGCGCGCATCGAAACCGATCACCAGGTCGCCATCGGCTACGAATGAACGTAAACCGGCCCAGCTGTGGCTCGGGCGGCGGATACTTAGCGTGGTCATGGCTTCGATGTTGTAGATGCCCAGTGCCACATCGAGCTCCTCGGGCGCAGCGTCCTGGGGTTCGACCGGGTCGGCGTTGGCCGGCGAACCAAGCAACTGGCCGGCGTCGGGCTTGAAGTAGAAGCTCTCGTCAACGCCGATCACCGCCGGCCAGCGGGCGAAGTCCTGGTCTGCCGGCCCTGGGAAGGTGAAGGCGCTGCGCCGGCACGGTTGCAGGCCGATGGCGCCCACGCCGCACTGCTCGGCGACACGGTCGGCCCAGGCACCGGCGGCATTGACCAGTCGACGTGCCTGGAGATGGCTGCCATCGCTCAGTTGCACCTGCCATACCCCGTCTAGGTAGCAGGCCTGGGCCAACTCGGCATTGCAGCGCAGCTCGCCGCCGGCAGCGCGATAGCCGCGCAAAAAACCCTGGTGCAGCGCGTGCACGTCCAGGTCCATGGCGCCCGGCTCCAGCACCGCGCCCGCCAGCACTTCAGCGCGCAAGCTCGGCACCAGGGCCAGGGCCGCATCGCGGTCGAGCAGGCTGACGTCGGTGCCGTTGGCCAAGTTCTGCGCGTGGGCCTGTTCGAGCAGTTGCCGTTGCTCGACGCTGGCGACATAGAGACAGCCGCGCGGTTCAAGCAGGGGGTGTTCGCAGAAGCCTTGTGGCGGCGCTTCATAGAACGCGCGGCTGGCGCGGGTCAGGGCTTGGATCTGCGGGGTGCCGTAGGCCTCCATGAACATCGCGGCCGAGCGCCCCGTCGAGTGGTAGCCCGGTTGCGACTCGCGCTCGAGCAGCAGCACCCGTTGCTGGCCCGCCAGACGATAGCCCAGCGAGGCGCCGGCGATTCCGGCGCCAATGATCAAGGTGTCGTAGATCGTGGTCATGCGCGCTCCTACCCCCATAATTATCATTTATGAGAATTCTAATATATGAGAATTTAGAGATGCGCAAGTGTCCAAGGTAATATGCCCGACCAACGCCGTATGCCGAGTGCACCGAATGCCCGATGACCGCCCCGATGCTTTGCCCCTGCTAGACCGCGCCGCCGTAGGCAGGCGCCTGCGCCAGGTGCGCAAGGCCCGCCAGCTGACCCTCAAGCAGTTGTCCGAAGCCAGCGGCGTGCCGGTGTCGACGTTGTCGAAAATGGAGCTCGCCCAAGTCTCGGTCAGTTACGAAAAACTGGCCGCCGCCGCCCGCGCCCTGAATGTCGATATCGCCCAGTTGTTCCGTGCCAGCGGCACGGCCGATACGCCAGTACCGGTGACGGTGGTGGTTGATTCACTGGCGGCCGTTGCGGGCTACGCGACCGGCACCTACGACTATCACCCGATTGCCGGCGCCTTCCCCGAGCGCCGCATGACCCCGGCCTATGCCCGCATCATCGCCCGTGAACGCGGGCAGTTCGACGATTTTATCCGCCATCCTGGCCAGGAGTTCGCCTTGGTCATCTGCGGGCGTGTGCGTATCGAGTTCGAGACCGGTGAAGCGGTCAGCATCGGCCCGCAGGAGACCGCGTACTTCAACAGCCAGGTGGGGCATATCTATCTGTCGGAAAGCGAGGATGGCGGGGATGCGCATGTGATGGTGGTCATGACAGACCGTTAAGGCGCGCTTTCACGCACCTGTGCAGACGCCACGCGGTTATAACCTAATAACCAACAAGTCTATTTGGCTATAAAAAATTCTATATGCTGGCTTCCATCCGATAACGGGCAAAGTTGGGCAGTCGAGTAGCGTATGGATGTAGGTTCTTTCGGTTTCACCCTTGCCGGGCTGGTTGTAGGTTTCATCGTCGGCATGACCGGCGTGGGCGGCGGCTCGCTGATGACCCCTATCCTCTTGTGGTTTGGCATCAACCCGGCCACCGCTGTCGGCACCGACCTGCTGTATGCCGCCATCACCAAGGCCAGTGGCGTCTGGGTGCATGCCCGCAACAAGAACATCGACTGGAAAATCACCGGCCTGCTGAGCCTGGGCAGCGTACCCGCCGCCGCCATCACCCTGTGGTTCCTCAGTACCCTGCACACCGACACCTCGGCGCTCAACGCCATCATCAAACAGGGCCTGGCGGTGGTGTTGATCCTCACCGCACTGGCCATTCTGTTCAAGTCGCGCCTGCAGGCCTTCGCCAGCCGCCATGCCGGTGATCACTACCACCTCAGCGACCGCAGCCTCAACACGCTTACCGTGCTCACTGGCGTGGTACTGGGTGTAATGGTCACCCTCACCTCCATCGGCGCCGGCGCCTTGGGTACCGTGGCACTGTTCCTGCTGTACCCGTTCCTGGTCACCCGCCGCCTGGTCGGCACCGAAATCGCCCATGCGGTACCGCTGACCCTGGTCGCGGGCCTAGGCCACGCCGGCATGGGCAACATGGACTGGTCGTTGCTGGGTTACCTGCTGCTCGGCTCGCTGCCGGGTATCTACATGGGCAGCCACCTCACCGGGCGCATTTCTGACCGCGTGCTGCGCCCGTGCCTGGCGGCGATGCTGCTGCTGATCGGCTACAAGCTGGCGTTCTGAACCACGCTTGCCGCCGCTAAGCGCCCAGACGCAGCCGCCACTGCCCGGCAAAGCTGAGTTCAAGGCGCGATAGCGGCAGCACATCGATGCGCTGGTGGGTGCTCAACGGGCACCCCAACAGCTGTACCAGCACGGCACGGATGACCATGGGGTGGGTCACTGCCAGCCATTCGCCCGGCGTATCGAACGCCGCCAGCCAAGCCGCCACGCGCTGGCACAGTTGCGCAAAAGACTCCCCGCCATGTGGCGCGCTGTGCGGATTATCCAACCACTCGGACAACGCCTGCGGGTTCTGCGCCTGCAACTGCTTGAGCGACAGCCCCTGCCACTGCCCCAAGTCGCAATCTGCCAACGCAGGCTCGACACGCGCCTGTGTCTGCGCCGATAACCAAGCCGCGGTCTCGCAAGCTCGGCGCTCCGGCGCTGTCAGTACCTGCATAGCAGGCCCGATTGCCACAGGCGGCTGCACCAGCGCCAGCATGCCGTCTTTGGGCGTGGGCAAGCGCCCGGTCTTCTGGGCTTGAGTCAGGGCATGGCAAACAAGGGTCAGGCGAATGGCTTTCACCGGTGCTTCCTTCATGGCAGGCGGGGGCAAATGGTTTAGCATGCGATGATGTTTTTTTCTGCAACAAGATGCACCACCTAGGCTATTTGCCACTAGTAAGTCCCTTTCAGACGGGTCTTCCCCTGCTGTAACCTTAGAAAACAAAGAAGTTGCTGCATGACCGATATGACACGTCGATCGTTGGTAGGCCTGTGCATGTCCCTACCGCTGCTCGGCTAGCTAAGTTGGGCCAGTGAACCCCAACGGCTGCCAGCCCTCGCCCGGTATGTATCAACTACAACGAAAGCCCCTTGGCCCCAAACTCGGCAGCCCGCCAGGCGATGAGCGAGGGTATCAGCCTGTACAGATGCTATCCTTACTACGCACTGTATCGACTGATTGATGTATTCGCCGGCTAGCATGGGCCTGGACAAGGAGCAGGGGTTCTGTGGCTCCAAACTGGCCCAGCAGCATGCGGTGATGGTATTTACCGGGACGCGCAGCCTGGTGGTGGCCGAACCGTCTTATGAAGCGACGGCGCAAGCCGCCGAAGGTCGTGGTACCACTGTGCACAGCATCAACCTGAACGCCAGCCACGCTCACGACATAGACGCTATGCTCGCGGCCGACCGCTCACCGGGGCTAATCTGCCTGTGCAACCCCAACAACCCAACTGGTAGTTTGACACCACGCTAGGCCATCGAACGATTGCTCACGCATAAACCGGTCGGCAGCGTGGTATGTAGTGGACTAGGCCTAAATTTATTTCAACGACGCCCAGATCTGCATCGGCGCGGTCAAGGAATAGCCTGAGCTACTGGTACTGCAGACCTTCTGCAAACTCTATGGCATGACAGGTGCGGCCTGAGTCTGGCCATTGCTCAGCCGCCGCTGCTGAAACGTCTTGAAGTCCACGACGGCCAGAATCTATCCGCTGCCCCCACGCTGATGGCAGACCTGGCCAGCCTGTAAGACCGCCAGTTGGTCCCCCAACGCAAGGCCGAAAACGCCCGCCTGGGTGAACAGACGATCACCTGGCTGGGCGAACGTGGCTTATGTGTGAGCGTTGGGACATACAGCGGTTCGCGAGGCGTTTGCCAAGGTGATGCTGGGAACAAAAAACTCACTACAGATCTCACCCCCCTAAAACATCCAATAATTTCAAGTTTCAACCTGCAACATATTAGAAAGAAAACCGAGAAGCAAGGTAGCCACAGCAACAGATTGACCAGGCATCTCTAACCATACGTTAAATAGAGCTTGATCTATCCACTCTCTCCACTCGTATCAACCATACATTTAGAAAAGTACGCTTTGTTTACTCCGCAATCCGGACACACCCAGTCACCAGGGAGATCCATAAAATCTATTTCAACCCAAACGCCTGACTCTTGGCACACCTGAACCCCTTCATATTCATACCAACACTTGTGACAAATATATCGTCCTTCCTTCATATTTTCACAACCCCGCTAAAGAAGAAAGATTCATAAGCGTGTTTTTTTCCAACCCTGACTAGCGGCTGCGAGCTCACTCAAAAGATATGAAACCATGACTTTAACTCGTTTCGACAGAAACTTTCCAGATTGATAAACGACCCATGCAGTACCCTGTGGTTCCCCTTTAAAAACCCAATCAGGCAGCAAAACCTGCAACCTATTGTCTCCAATTGCCTCTGCAGCCAAGCACACAGGCAAACACGAGATACCAACACCCGAAAGTGTGGCAGTTAACGTAGCCTCAGGACACTCTGACAAATATCTACCTGGAATTACTACATCACAGCTTTCTGAGACCGATGAGAATCTCCAACATTGTTTATCAGGGTCCCCCACGAAAGGAATACAGCTATGCGAGGTCAAGTCTGAAGGATGATTAGGCCTACTAGATTCCCTGAAATAATTTTCAGCCGCACAAATCACAAAGTCAATCTCGCAGAGCTTGCGCGCGATCATGCCCTCCGGAGGTCTATCAGTTATTATTCCCAGATCAATGCCATCTGATATAAAGTCAAACCTTTCACCACACAGCATTTGGACATCCACTTCTCTGTATCGAGACAAAAAAGCAGGAATCAACTTACTACACGCCGCATACAATGATTTTGTCACTGCAATGCGTAGCAAGCCCTGGGGGTTATCTGTAAGCTTATCCTTTAATCTAAAAACATTAGCTGACGATTCAAGCACACTTTTGCAGTACCCATAAACCTCCTCTCCCTCCGGGTTTAATTTCAAGTTTCGCGTCGTTCGCTCTAGCAGCCTCAAAGATAATACGCTCTCCAACTTTGTAATTTGCTTACTAATTGAAGAGACAGTGACACCCAGCCTGACGGAAGCTTCGACAAAACTCCCACTTTCAACAACCACAGCAAATGTCGCCATGCAGGGTAAAATATCAACATGACTTTTTGGTAGGTAGCCTTTAGATTCCATTTCTTGACCACTCACTTTTATGTAAATGTGGCGCTACTGCATCGCACCGCCTTCACCTCTAATTTACAAATCCCAAGACCCAGCCATTAGACCAAATGCAACACTACCGCACCAGCTAAGACCAAAACAATACCCAGCCATTGCAACAAAGTTAATCTATCCCTATAAAATATGTAACCAAGAACAGCAGCCACCCCTCCTGAAAGTGTACTAATTACTGTCACAACCGCAACAGACCCGCTGAGCGCTCCATATGAAAAAGCTGTAAACCCCCCTAAATTAAATAGACTCGCGCCACCTAGCGCCCCATAAGAACTCAACCCAATACTTTTTTTAGTCTTCACACTGAAAACCAGTGGCATCAGAAGCAAAGCTCCAACCAAGTAACTCATCCACAACATATTCACGGCACCGACAGCAGGCAACGCGTAGTTTCCTTGGACCCAGAAACTGCTCCCATAAAGGATGGCAGCTATCAGAGCAAAGCAGATTGCACCTCCCTCCTTCCTATTGCCCATAAACCCATGAGACTTATGCCCCAACCCTACAAGCATTACACCGAACGCGCACACACCTAACCCAAGAATCTGGTAAAAGGTCAGATTCTCCCCACTCATCCACGCCAATAATGTCGTAAAAATACCGTACGACGTTACCAACGGAGCAATTATTGCGATTCTTCCATGCTCGAAGGCTCTAGTAAGTGAAACGGCACCCATTAAGGTTAGAATTGCGGCCGATGCACATATAAGGACAACATCCAAAGGCAATCTAATGATGAATGAGAACCCACTGCTGGATATGAATACGAAACCACTCAGCATGAGAAACCCTATCAACTGACTGAAGAATACAGAATATTTCACACCAAAGGTTCGGGCATTCACTCCTACTAAATAATCAGTAACCCCCCAACACAAAGCGGCCACAAGCCCCATTATCACATCCATTCTTCGACCTTCTTAAGTTGCGCCAAAAGGCGAACTATCGCCCCCCTTTGGACATCCGCTATCCAGCCCAAAATAACTATTTAAGAAGACCAACATTGGAACTGTCAACATCATGGATGCGACAGAAAGGATCAATAGCACAGTATAGGAATCGTCTGACAAGAGCCCCTCTTGATGTCCTACAGCCAGCACAACCAACTCAGCAGCACCTTTCGTACTCATTAATATCCCGAGCTGCATTGACGCACGCTGCCTCATGCCTACAAGTAATCCCGCAATATAGCAGCTGATAATTTTGCCAATTGTGGTCCCCAATAAAAATACGAATAACCAGAACCAAATATGCACCTGTGAAAGGCCACTCACAGAAATCATTCCCCCAGAAGCTTCCATGAACTTGAGCGCGAACTGCGCCGCAAAGACAAGGCGCTCGCTGAAACAGCCGCGTTGTTGGTGCTGCGAAAAAAGCTCAACGACTACTGGGGGGCAACTGACTTCTTTGCCGCAACGGCAGTTGTTCATTGACTGGCTGAGCGAAGCCGTCGCGGCGGGAGCCAGAAAAATCAAGGCCTGCCGGGAGGTTGGCCTGTCGCTGCGTACCCTGCAACGCTGGACTGGCCCCGAGATCGTTCAGGCCGATGGGCGAACGACTATCGCGCGACCAGCGCCGTGTAATGCGCTGAGTGAGGTCGAGCGACAGGCAATTGTGACGCTGTGCAACAGCGCTGATTATGCTCACTTGCCACCCAGCCAGATCGTGCCGCGCCTGGCCGATCAAGGGCGTTATCTGGCGTCGGAGGCGACGTTTTATCGCGTCTTGCGCATGACGGGTCAACAGCATCATCGAGGTCGCAGTCAGCGCCCCAGGCAGCAGGCGGCGCCGACGACACATGCGACAAAAGGGACGAATCAGGTGTGGTCATGGGACATCACGTATCTACCGTCGCCGATACGCGGCAAGTATTACTGCCTCTATCTGATCGAGGATATCTACAGTCGCAAGGCCGTGGGCTGGGAGGTCTACGACGTGGAAAGCGGCGAGAAAGCCGCCGAGCTGCTGCAACGCAGCGTGATCGGTGAGCAATGTTTACGCGAACCGCTTGTGCTGCACCCGGACAACGGAGCGCCGATGAAATCGGTGACGCTGTTGAGCAAGATGTACGAACTGGGGATCACGCCCTCGCGAGACCGACCGCGGGTCAGCAACGACAATCCCTACTCGGAGTCGCTGTTTAGAACGCTGAAATACTGCCCGCAATGGCCGCAGAATGGTTTTGCCAGTCTGGACGCCGCACGAGCATGGGTGAGGGACTTCATGCGTTGGTACAACAACGAGCACCACAGGTCGAGAAGAGAGCGGCATAGTTAGACGGTTGACGCGACAACTACCTTGAAAAACGCCGGCAGTCACTCACCTAGAGAGAACAATCAATTCCCACAGCCCTTTGCTCAAGGAACTGCTGAACAAGTGACACCGAGGACGGATATCCATCTCACCTGCGGCGAGCGACGCTTCGCGAGAATGAAGCACCTCACATTCGAGACCGACACGGCAACTTTGCAGCCGATCACAGCGGTTCGGCGCCTCGACGCGCCAGCACCTACAGGTACAGCGCGAATACCAAAGTTCGGCACACACCAAATTCCAGGCACAAAAAAAGAGGCCCTAAGGCCTCTTCTTTGTGATCCCAGCGACGCACTGAGGATCGAATTTGGAGCGGGAAACGAGACTCGAACTCGCGACCCCGACCTTGGCAAGGTCGTGCTCTACCAACTGAGCTATTCCCGCGTCGTGATGGGTGCCAT
>Ga0105244_10003904_pt1 | contig 10481 bp, 8 predicted proteins | sample KBSM44metaG_FD_80423 | JGI IMG/M metagenome (GOLD analysis project Ga0105244, IMG submission 80423) | Miscanthus rhizosphere microbial communities from Kellogg Biological Station, Michigan, USA - KBS M4-4 metaG | ecosystem: Host-associated > Plants > Roots > Rhizosphere > Soil | place: Michigan...
ACCTGCGCCAACGGTACGGCCGCCTTCGCGGATAGCGAAGCGCAGACCTTCTTCCATCGCGATCGGGTTGATCAGCTTGACGGTGATCGACACGTTGTCGCCTGGCATAACCATTTCTTTGTCCGCTGGCAGCTCGATCGAACCGGTCACGTCAGTCGTACGGAAGTAGAACTGTGGACGATAGTTGTTGAAGAACGGGGTGTGGCGGCCGCCTTCATCTTTCGACAGAACGTAGATCTCGCCGGTGAAGTGGTTGTGCGGCTTGATCGAACCCGGCTTGGCCAGAACCTGGCCACGCTGCACGTCTTCACGCTTGGTGCCGCGCAGCAGCAGACCGACGTTGTCGCCGGCTTGACCCTGGTCCAGCAGCTTGCGGAACATTTCCACGCCGGTGCAAGTGGTCTTGACGGTGTCGGTGATGCCGACGATTTCGATCTCTTCGCCGACCTTGATGATGCCGCGCTCGATACGACCGGTCACCACGGTGCCGCGACCCGAGATCGAGAAAACATCTTCCACTGGCATCAGGAAGGCGCCGTCCACTGCGCGCTCTGGCGTAGGGATGTACGAATCCAGTGCATCGGCCAGGCGCATGATCGAGTCAACGCCCATTTCGCCTTCTTTGCCGTCCAGCGCCATACGGGCCGAACCCTTGATGATAGGCACGTCGTCGCCTGGGAATTCGTATTTCGACAACAATTCACGAACTTCCATTTCGACCAGTTCCAGCAGTTCCGCGTCGTCGACCAGGTCGCACTTGTTCAGGAACACGATGATGTATGGAACGCCAACTTGACGGGCCAGCAGGATGTGCTCGCGGGTCTGTGGCATTGGGCCGTCGGCCGCGGAGCACACCAGGATCGCGCCGTCCATCTGTGCCGCGCCGGTGATCATGTTTTTGATGTAGTCGGCGTGGCCTGGGCAGTCAACGTGCGCGTAGTGACGGGCGGCGGTTTCGTACTCGACGTGCGCGGTGTTGATGGTGATGCCGCGTGCTTTTTCTTCCGGTGCCGCGTCGATCTGGTCGTAGGCTTTAGCTTCGCCGCCGAATTTCTTCGACAGAACGGTAGCGATTGCAGCGGTCAGGGTGGTCTTGCCGTGGTCGACGTGGCCGATGGTGCCGACGTTGACGTGCGGCTTGGTCCGTTCGAATTTACCTTTTGCCATTTTATTCTTCCTTAGAACAATGTTTTAAATATGCGCCCCGGAGGATCTCCCCGGAGGCGCAAAAAGTCGAAAATTACTTAGCTTTAGCAGTGACGATCGCGTCGATAACGTGCTTAGGCGCTTCCGAGTAGTGCTTGAATTCCATCGTGTAGGTAGCGCGACCTTGCGTTGCGGAACGCAGCGTGGTCGAGTAACCGAACATTTCGGACAGCGGCACTTCGGCTTTGATGATCTTGCCACCGCCGCCTGGGATCTCGTCCATGCCCTGCACCATACCGCGGCGGGACGACAGGTCGCCCATCACGGTACCGGCGTAGTCTTCCGGCGTTTCCACTTCCACAGCCATCATCGGCTCCAGAATGACCGGCGACGCCTTGCGGCAGCCTTCCTTGAACGCCATCGAAGCGGCCATCTGGAACGCGTTTTCGTTCGAGTCCACATCGTGGTACGAACCGAAGAACAGCGTGACCTTGACGTCGACCACTGGGTAGCCGGCCAGAACACCGGTGTTCAAGGTGCCGCGCACACCCTTTTCAACCGCAGGGATGTACTCGCGTGGAACCGTGCCGCCTTTGATGGCGTCAACGAATTCGAAACCTTTACCTGGCTCTTGCGGTTCGATCTTCAGCACCACGTGACCGTATTGACCACGACCACCCGACTGCTTGACGAACTTGCCTTCGGACTCTTCGCAGGTCTTGCGGATCGTTTCGCGGTACGCAACCTGTGGCTTGCCGACGGTCGCTTCCACGCCGAATTCGCGCTTCATGCGGTCGACGATAATTTCCAGGTGCAGCTCGCCCATACCACCGATGATGGTCTGGCCCGACTCTTCGTCGGTCTTGACGCGGAACGACGGATCTTCCTGTGCCAGGCGGTTCAGTGCCAGACCCATTTTTTCCTGGTCGGCCTTGGTCTTTGGTTCCACGGCCTGTTGAATCACAGGCTCGGGGAAGACCATGCGCTCCAGCACGATGATCGAGGTCGGATCGCACAGGGTTTCGCCCGTGGTCACGTCTTTCAGGCCAACGGCGGCGGCGATGTCGCCGGCGCGCACTTCCTTGATCTCTTCGCGCTGGTTCGCGTGCATCTGCAGAATACGGCCCAGACGCTCTTTACGACCCTTGACCGAGTTGTAGACGGTGTCGCCCGAATTGACGGCGCCCGAGTATACGCGGAAGAAGGCCAGCTGGCCGACGAACGGGTCGGTCATGATCTTGAACGCCAGCGCCGAGAACTTCTCTTCGTCCGACGGCTTGCGGGTGGTCGGCTGTTCGTCCTCGTCGGTACCGCCGACGTCTTCGATGTCCAGTGGCGACGGCAGGTATTCGATGACCGCGTCCAGCATGGCTTGCACGCCCTTGTTCTTGAAAGCGGTACCGCACATCATCGGCACGATTTCCGAAGCGATGGTGCGATCGCGCAGCGCTTTCTTGATCTCGGCTTCGGACAGGTCGCCCTCTTCCAGGTACTTGTTCATCAGTTCTTCGGTCGCTTCGGCGGCGACTTCAACCATCTTCTCGCGCCACTCGGCGGCCGACGCTGCCAGCTCGGCCGGAATGTCGACGTAGTCGAACTTCATGCCCTGCGACGCTTCGTCCCACAGGATGGCTTTCATCTTGACCAGATCGATGACGCCTTTGAAGTTTTCTTCGGCGCCGATCGGGATCTGGATCAGCACCGGGTTCGCCTTCAGGCGAGCGCGCATCTGCTCGTAGACCTTGAAGAAGTTGGCGCCGGTGCGGTCCATCTTGTTGACGAAGGCCAGACGAGGCACCTTGTACTTGTTGGCCTGACGCCAGACGGTTTCCGACTGTGGCTGCACGCCGCCCACGGCGCAGTAAACCATGCAGGCGCCGTCGAGCACGCGCATCGAACGTTCGACTTCAATGGTGAAGTCGACGTGGCCCGGGGTGTCGATGATGTTGATGTGGTGCTCAGGGAAGTTGTTAGCCATCCCTTTCCAGAAGCAGGTCGTCGCGGCCGACGTGATGGTGATGCCGCGCTCTTGTTCCTGCTCCATCCAGTCCATGGTGGCGGCGCCATCGTGGACTTCACCGATCTTGTGGTTCACGCCCGTGTAGAACAGAACGCGTTCGGTGGTGGTGGTCTTACCTGCATCGATGTGAGCGGAGATACCGATATTGCGGTAGCGCTCGATGGGGGTCTTGCGGGCCATAGTTATTCCTAAATCTTTGAATGGACAAAACCGAGCACCATTTTTTGGATAAAAAATGAGCCCGGCCTCGAACAACAGATAACAGCCAGACCATGAAGGATCCGGCCGATTTTATTAGAAGCGGAAGTGCGAGAACGCCTTGTTCGCTTCAGCCATGCGGTGCACTTCATCGCGACGCTTCATCGCACCGCCACGGCCTTCGGCCGCTTCCATCAGCTCACCGCCGAGGCGTTGTGGCATGGATTTTTCGCTGCGCTTGTTCGCGGCTTCGCGCAACCAACGCATCGACAGGGCCATACGGCGCACTGGGCGTACTTCGACCGGCACCTGGTAGTTTGCACCACCGACGCGACGGGATTTGACTTCAACCAGCGGCTTGGCGTTGTTGATCGCGGTAGCGAACACTTCCAGCGGGTCTTTGCCGGATTTAGCGGCGATGTGCTCGAAGGCACCGTAGATGATGTTTTCTGCGACCGATTTTTTACCGGACAGCATCAGAACGTTCACGAACTTGGCGACATCCGTGTTGCCGAATTTTGGATCCGGCAGAATCTCGCGCTTGGGTACTTCACGACGACGTGGCATATCAATTCCTTTCAATCTTCAGTTGAGGTGCGCAGATATGGGATTCGCACTCTCGCGGAGGGCCATCATAGCCATCCACTTACTCGACCAGTTGCGGTCGATTACATTCACTTAGCTAGCTGCCACCGAGCGAAAACTTTTTTATTAATGCAGATTACTTCTTACCAGCCTTGGCGCGCTTGGTACCGTATTTCGAGCGGGCTTGCTTACGGTCTTTGACGCCCTGGGTATCCAGTGCACCGCGAACCATGTGGTAACGCACACCCGGCAAATCTTTTACGCGGCCGCCGCGCAGCAGGACAACGCTGTGCTCTTGCAGATTGTGGCCTTCACCGCCGATGTACGAAATGACTTCGAAACCGTTGGTCAGACGCACTTTGGCGACTTTACGCAAAGCCGAGTTAGGCTTCTTAGGAGTGGTGGTGTACACACGGGTGCAAACACCACGTTTTTGCGGGCTGTTTTCCAGCGCCGGCGATTTGCTTTTCACGGTCAGGGCGACACGTGGATTGCGAATCAGTTGATTGATGGTTGGCATCGTTCTAAACCCAACTAAATAACAACGTTGAACACCCGGACAACATGTCCGGGGACTAAAACCTAGTCCCGATCTAATGTGCAGCGGAGGCGCGAATAGCCACTCACGGGGAGCGGCCTGAAACAGCGTATACGATGCGCAGACTAAATAGAGAACTCGCGAGTATAGACGTGATCAGATGACCAGTCAAACTTTTTCGCGGCAACATGCGACGTGGCGGGCCGGTAAAAACTGGCCCGGAAGCAAGGAAACGGCTGATAATGGCACACATTAACACATCTTGCCCCTGGAATGCGCCGCCTCTTCCCCGTACCGTCCCCGTCCCCGTTGTGTCGCCCGGCGCCGCTGTTCGTGCTCTTCAGCTACCTGCTGTTGTCGCTGGTGCCGTGCGTGCCGCTGTTGCTTGGCCGGCAAGTGCCGGACCTCGGGCGCATCCTCGCCGCCGAGTTGCTGGCCTGGCTGGCGGTGTGGGCCGTGTTCCAGCGCCCCGCGTGGTTCCACTGGCTGCTGCTGCCGGCGCTGCTGGCGCTGCCGACCGAGATGTACCTGATCCTCTACTACGGCCAGGGCATCTCCACCCACCACCTGGGCATCATCGCCGAGAGCAGCCCCAAGGAGGCGATGGAATTCCTCGGCAACAAGATCTGGCTGATGGGGCTGGTCCTGCTCGGCGTGCTCGGCTGGTGGCTGGCGGTCCTGCTGGCGGCCCGCCGCAGTCCCGCGCTGGCGTGGCGCGGCAAAAGCCGCTGGATCGCGCTCTGTATATTAGTGGTGCTGGTCGGGTTGGCGGCCAACGGGCGCTCGCCGCTCAGTTTTAACGACTTCGCCTCGTCGTGGCCGCTGGGGCTGCCGGCGCGCGGGCTGGATTTCTACAAGGAGCGCCAATATCTGGCGCGCCTCGGCGAGCGCAGCGGCGCCTTCCACTTCCAGGCGCACCAGCCGGAGCCCAACGAGCGGCCGGAAATCGTCATCATGGTGCTGGGCGAATCGTCGCGCTACGACCGCTGGGGCATCAACGGCTACGCGCGCGACACCACGCCGCTGCTGCGCCAGGAGCCGAACCTGGTGGCGCTGAGCGACGTCATCACGGCGGTGTCGGCAACGCGGCTATCGATCCCGGTCATCATCTCGCGCAAACCGGCCATGCAAAGCCTCAAGGAAGGCTTCTCGGAGAAATCCTTCCTCACCGCCTACAAGGAAGCCGGCTTCAAGACCTGGTGGCTGTCGAACCAGATCTCGTTCGGCGAGTTCGACACGCCGGTGTCGGTGTTCGCCAAGGAAGCGGACGTGATCCAGTTCATGAACCTGGGCGGCTACAAAAGCCGCTCCAACCTCGACCAGATCCTGCTCGAACCTTTGCGGCACGCGATCGCCGACCCGGCGCCGAAAAAGCTGATCGTGCTGCACACCTTGGGCAGCCACTGGAACTACGGCCAGCGCTACCCGAAGGATTTCGACAAATGGCAGCCGTCGCTGTACGGCGTCGACAAGCCGGCGCACACCGACATCAAGATCAAGCCGGAGATGAACAACAGCTACGACAACTCGATCCTGTACACGGACTGGTTCCTGGCGCAGGTGATCGGCCAGCTCAAGGACACGGCGCAGCTGACGTCGATGATGTACGTCGCCGACCACGGCCAGACCTTGTACGACGGCAGCTGCAACCTCGCCTTCCACGGCCACAACACGCAGTTCGAATTCCACGTGCCGGCGCTGGTATGGTATTCGGACGAATACAGGGAGCGCTACCCGGACAAGGTCAAGCAGCTGCTGCGCCACCGCAAGGCCAGGCTGGCGACCGAAAACATCTTCCACACCCTGCTCGACCTGGGCGACATCCAATATGACGACGAGCGGCTCGAATGGAGCTTCGTCAACAAGCGCTTCAAGCCGCACAAGCGCTACGTCGACAGCTACGGCTGGAGCAACTACGACAACGCCAGCTTCAAAGGCGACTGCCGCGAAGTGATAGACAAGGGCAAGCCGCTCAAGCAAGAAAAATGAGCGCCATAAACTCCGGGGTCAGGTCCACCATTTCTACACGACCTGGTCTGTAAAGGCGCGATACGGCCGGGCTTGTGTAGAAATGGTGGACCTGACCCCGGAATTGAGCCGCGGAATTAGGCCAGGCTGCGCAGGGCGCCGTCCAGGGTTGGGTGGCGGAACGCGAAGCCCTCCCCGGTCAGCCGCGCCGGGAAGACGCGCTGGCCTTCGAGCAGCAAGTCGGCCTGCTCGCCCAGCGCCAGCCGCATCGGCCAGCCCGGCGTCGGGAAGCCGTACGGGCGCTTCAGCACGGACGCCGCTGTGCGGCTGAATTGCGCCTGGCTGACCACTTCCGGCGCGGTGAAGTTGTACGCGCCGCCAGCGCCGCTACGGCACAGGTGCGCGATGCCGCCTATCAGGTCGTCGACGTGGATCCACGACAGCCATTGCGTGCCCCCGCCCAGCGGCCCGCCCAGCCCCAGCTTGATCGGCAACAGCATCATCGGCAGCGCGCCCTGCGTGCCCAACACCAGCCCGAAACGCATGCGGGCCACGCGCACGCCATGCGCCTCCGCTCCTTGCGCGGCCTCTTCCCACTCGCGGCACAAATCGGACATGAACATCGGCTGCGGACCATCCTTCTCGGTCAGCACCGTGTCGTCGCCGCGCTTCTGTATGCCGTAGTAACCGATCGCCGATGCCGACAACAGCATGGCCGGCTTGTTTTCTGCGGTGGCGATCCAGTCGACCAGCTTGCGCGTAAGGCCGACGCGGCTGGCGCGCAAGGTCGCCCGCCGCGCCGACGTCCAGCGCCAGCCGAGGATGCGCGCCCCGGCCAGATTAATGACCACGTTAACCACACGCGACGGCGACAACTTGTCCATGCCGGCGATGCAGTCGGCCCGCCCGTCAAACAGCGAGGCGGCCCGCTGCGGATCGCGGCTGAGGACGGTGACGCGGTGGCCGTCGGCCAGTAATGCCCTCACCAGCCGCTGCCCGATGAAGCCGGTCGCGCCGGTCACCAGGAAATTGCGCGGCGCGTCACCGAAGCGCGCGGCCTTGTCGACGGTGTCGTCTGTGGAGCGGGTGGTCATGGTATGGCCTTTGGGTTGGTGGTCACCGGATCAGCGTTCATCGCCGCCCAGCAGGCGCGCGACCTTGCCGCCCATTTTCAGGAAGCGCTGCATGGTGGTGGGCGGCAGGTGCTTGTAGTCGCCGTAGGTGGCGGTGAGCATTTCGAGGAAGTCCAGCACCTGGTCCATCTTGACCTTGGTGGCCGGTTCCAGCGCCGGGTCGTGCTCCGCCTCGCTCGATGTCAAGCGAACATCGGCGCGCGCCCGAACAAACCCGGTTCACGCCAGCGCCAGCCTCCGCGCGGTAGCGCCGCTCGCGCCCGTGGAAGCGCCGCCGGCGTCGATCTTGAAGATGCTGACCGTCTGCGCCAGTTCGCCGGCCTGGTCCTGCAGCGACTGCGTGGCCGCCGCCGCCTCCTCCACCAGCGCGGCGTTTTGCTGCGTGACCTGGTCCATCTGCGCGATCGCCTGGTTGACCTGGTCGATGCCCTCGCTCTGCTCGCGGCTGGCGACGGCGATCTCGCCGACGATCTGCGTCACCTGGTGGACGTTGCCGACCAGGGTGTTCATGGTCGTGCCGGCGCGCTCGACCAGATCGGTGCCCAGCTGGATGTTCGACACCGATTTATCGATCAGCAGCTTGATCTCCTTGGCGGCGGCGGCCGAGCGCTGCGCCAGGTTGCGCACCTCGCTGGCGACCACGGCGAAGCCGCGTCCCTGTTCGCCGGCGCGCGCCGCCTCGACCGCCGCGTTCAGCGCCAGGATGTTGGTCTGGAAGGCGATGCCGTCGATCACGCCCGTGATGTCGACGATCTTGCGCGACGATTCGTTGATGTCGTTCATGGTCGTGACCACCTGGTGCATCACCTCGCCGCCCTGCGCGGCCGTGCTGGAGGCGTCCTCCACCAGGGAGCGCGCGTGCTGGGCGTTTTCCGAGTTCTGTTTGACGGTGCTGGTCAATTCCTCGATCGACGCGGCGGTCTCCTCCAGCGAGCTGGCCTGGGTCTCGGTGCGCGACGACAGTTCCATATTGCCCGCCGCCAGTTCCTGCGACCCGGTGTTGATCACCTCGGCGCCGCGCCGCACGCGCGAGACGGTCGACAGCAGATCCTGCTGCATGCGGCGGATCGCCGCCAGCAGGCGCTGGATCTCGTTGTCGCCGGATTCGTCGATATGCGCGGTCAGGTCGCCGTGCGCGACCTGGTCGAGCAGCGCCACCGCGCGCTCGAGCGGACGCAGCACGACGGACTTGAGCAGCAGGTGCACGCCGACCACCAGCGCCAGCGCGCCGGCCAGGCCGAGCGCGACCAGCCACATGACCAGTGTGTAATCGCGCGCGCCGGCGTCCATCAGCTCGGTGATCTGTTCGTCGCTGAGCTTCTGGTACTTCTCCAGCTGGGCCGAGAAGGCGGCACCGGTCGGCGTCAGCTCCTTGGTGTTGATCGTGGTGTAGGTGTCGGTGTCGTCCTGCGCCAACGCGGCGGCGGCGCGCTCGAGCACGCGGGACTGCGCGCGGCCGGCCTCGATCAGACCGGCTTTCAGCTGGGCGTCCTGGCCGGGATAGGCGGGCGCCTTCTCATACTTGTCGATGAAGTCCAGCGTGCGCTGGTAGGATTTTTTGGCGCTGGCCAGCGCGGAGTCGCGGTCCTCCTTGCTGCCGCCCTCCTTGACGGTGGTGTAGCCACGCGTCAGGGCCGAGCGGGTGCGGGTCGTGTCCTTGTAGGCGTCGTTGATGACGATCACCTGCGAGCCGATCTGGTGTACCGTGGCGATCGCCTGATTGGACTGCTTCAATGCATAAATACCCAGCCCCGCCCCGACCACCAACATGCCCGCAAACAGCAGCAACACACCCAGCAAACTTGCCCGCACAGTCACATTGTTCATTATTTCCCCGCATTCCTCGAATTATCATTGCCTATTGGCAATAGTGTGAACCCTGAATATACCAAGAAATTGACATTCGAGCGATGAAAAATGTGTTTTACCTACCCATAAGCGGGTTGCGACGGGAACGAACGGGACTTGGCGTGGTATGCGGCTAACAGTTCTGGTATTTCCAATGGCGCCGCTTGCCCTCGGCGATCCATTCCACCGCCTGCTCCAGGCGGCGCAGGCGGGTCGCCTCGGTCTTGGCTTCCGTCAGCCAATCCACGTACTCGCGCATGGCGCTGGGCGGGAAAGCGTTGAAATGTTCGACAGCGCCGGCTTTGCCCTCCAGCGCGGCGGTGAAATAGTCCGGCACCAGCAATTCGCGCGCCGCCGCGGGCTGGGCGCGCGGCGCCGCCTTGACGCCCTCCGCGTTCAGCGCCATCGCCTTTTTGATGTAGCCGGCCAGCGCCTTCTTGGCCGGCAAATCCTTGACGGAGGTGAGGCGGCCGAACTGTCCCATCGCCTCGCGCCCCTTGTCATCCTCCTGCGCCACCAGCAAATCGCCCTTCCAGAAACCGAACGCGCAATGGGCCTTGAACGAGGCCATATTGCACAGCATGCCGTGGTACAGGAAGAACGGCATGCTCCACTTGATGGTCTCCTCCACCTCCGGGCAGGCGTCATGCACCACCTGGCGCAGGTGGCTGAGGATCGGCCGGGCGAAGTCGGCCGAGTTGGCGATGTACTCGTCGATGCGCGGGTCGAGGCTGGGCATGCTGGGCTCCGGGATCAGGTGGCACGATCCGTAACGATACCACCATGCCCTTCGCCGCCCCATATGCGCCCTGCGCCCTACATCAGCACCGCCCCGCAATCGACCGGATGGGCCATATAGTCGCTGAGCCAATCATGGACGCGGTTGGCCTTGGCGGAAATGGCGGCGTCGAAGCCACGGTCGGCCAGCAGCGCGATGCCGTTGGTTTCCTTCAGCACGCCGGGCGCCAGTCGCAGTTGCCCTTCCACGCGGCCGACGCACCACGGCGCCAACGCCTCGCCCAGCAAAGGCGCCAGCACCAGGTTG
>Ga0105244_10003910_pt1 | contig 10473 bp, 8 predicted proteins | sample KBSM44metaG_FD_80423 | JGI IMG/M metagenome (GOLD analysis project Ga0105244, IMG submission 80423) | Miscanthus rhizosphere microbial communities from Kellogg Biological Station, Michigan, USA - KBS M4-4 metaG | ecosystem: Host-associated > Plants > Roots > Rhizosphere > Soil | place: Michigan...
CAGTGGTATGGAACAACGATTGCCGAGGAATACTTCCAGATTCATGACGGCTCGGTGTTCATCAGCAAAACGCGAAATGAAGCTCCGCTCACAGAATGGATCAGCTCGATGGCGACCTGTGTGATCACGCACAGCAACTGGGGCTGCGATCGTGTACTGGCGGCTTGCCCGGGGCCGGTTTTCGTTACGCCACTGGCCTACGATGCGCCAGGAGCCAACGACTCGGAGCTACCAGCCACCAACAGCAAACTGAATATCCTGACCATCGGTCACGTTAACCCAAACAAGCGCGTTGAAAGCTGCATCCTGGCAATCGCCAGCAGCCCTTCCCTGCGAGCGAATGTTCGTTACCGTCTGGTTGGTGCGATTCTTCCAGAGACTGAAAAAAGGTTGTCTGAACTGGCAATTGACAACGGCGTGGAGTTGATCATTTCCAATGAAGTCAACGATGCAACGCTGTCCATGGCCATTCGGGAAGCGGACGTCATCAGTTGCCTGCGCTGGCCTAGCCTGGAAGCCGCTTCAGCCTCGGCCATCGAAGCCATGCTCTACGGCAAAGCAACCATCGTTACGGACACCGGCTTCTACAGCGAGCTCCCTGATGAATTGGTGCTGAAGATATCGGTCGAGAACGAAGTCGAAGACTTGAAGAAAATATTTCTGTCTCTTCATAGCGACCAGACCTCGGCCAACGTGCTCGGAAAGCAGGCGCAGGTATGGGCGCAGGCCACCTTCACTGCGCAAAACTATGCACGGAAGCTGGAACAGGCCGTTCCTGCGGCGCTCCGGGCGAATGTCCTCCTCTCGGCAGTCGAGCACTTTTCGTCCATCATCGAAAAATGGTCGGGCAACCCGGAACTGTTGAGCACCCCGGACATGCTGCAACCATTGAGCGTGTTCAACACCAACACTATCGTGTGAATCAATTGCGGTGGATCAGCCCTGCTGTTCCACCGTACTGCCACCGCTGTGCCCGCCCTTATTTCAAACTGTCGAAGATGAACTGCGCCGTGTCCTTCCAGGCCACCGGCTTGTAGTCACGCTTGATCGCCTCTTCCCTGGCAGCCAGCGCTGCCGGATCGAACGCATACTTCTGCAGCTCCGCCACCCACGCCGAGACATCCCACGGCTCCAGGTAATCCAGCAGCTCACCACCCACTTCCGGTATCGACGCGGCACTGGAAGCGAGGCAGTACTTGCCGGCAGCCAGACTCTCTGCAACCGGTAATCCCCAACCTTCATACAGCGACGGAAATGCCGTCATCATGCAATGACGATAGAGGTGCATGAGGTCCGAATCGGAGACATTGTTCAGGATGCGAATGTAGTCCCTGGTTCTCGGATCAAGCTGGATATCCGCCAGCAAGTCACCAACACCCCAGCCCGACATTCCAACAAACACCAGTTTCGGCAGATCCTGAACGCCACTATCAATCAGACGTGTATAGGCGCGGTAAAGAACCTCGTGATTCTTGCGGCGCTCGATCGTTGAAACGAACAGTACAAAACGCTCATTCAACAACGCTTTCACATCAGCACTGATGTCATCGCTCAGTTCATGCGAGAGCTGGCATCCCAGCTTGACCACCGCCGTTTGCGGGACCGGTGCACCCAACTCTTCGAGCAGTGCGATCAGGTCCTTGCGCGTGCATTCCGAGATACAAAGGATCTTGTCCGCACACCAGGCGACGTCCGTGAAATAGTTGGCGAACCTGGCCGCCACATCACCCACGCACAAATGGGGAAGCCTTACCGGGATCACGTCGTAGCAGAAGAGAATGACGCGCAGACCGACCTTCTTCTTGAGCTCATAAAGATGCGGAAGATCCTTGTTGTCCCAGTCCAGACCCACGGAAATGTAGCTATCACCCTTCGAGAACGGATGACCGGCCGTCGCTGCCTTGACGGACGACGGCGTAAAGACATGAGTCCGGTTGGCTGGCTTCAGGAACCCCTTGATAGCCGACCGCATGTGCCGAAGAGCAATCACGGCCTCGACCATTGACACACGGCGCAACTGGAAGAACTGATAAATGCGCCCACTGACTTTTGGCGGCAAGCGGTTGAGCACCTTTATCGCTTTCTCTTTCAGTCGGGCCTCGATCGAACTCTTGTTCGCGCTACTCGCAGCAACCTTGCCCGGCCCAGCAGCGTGCGCACCGGAGATTCGCTTGAGCGTCGCGGCCACCTCAGCGGTGTCGACGGCGCTGTAGCCCGTGGCACGGTTGTAGAAGCAAAACTTAACGCTCTCCCCGGCAGCAATCAACTCGAGCGCATGAGCGGCCGCTTCCGCCTCGGTACGAATAATGCCTACCGCCGGCCGCCGCCAGCCAAGGATGGTCGTTACGTCAAACCAGGTAGTCATGCTTGCGCCTTCTTTTCAATGACTTGTATTGCTGCATGCGGAATCGATTCCAGGCTCCGGGCCCAGGTCAATGATTCCCGGGACTCTCTATCCGGACCGTTGCCATCGATCGTTGCCGGCCCGGTCAGGCGCTTGCGGATCGCCGCGTGAAACTCGTTCGGCGTACGGGCAACACTGATTTCCGGCAGATCCAGATGCTGTTCGAAGCCGCGAAACGCAGACTCCGTTCCGACCACGTATTTGCCCGAATAAATGGCTTCCGCCGTCTTGATGTTCGAGCCGCCGCCATGGGGAATCGGTAACAGAAACGCATGAGCGAGGGTTTTCACCGCATCCAGGTCATCGTCAGGCAGCATGTACAAAGGTTTCAGGCGCGACAGGTTCAATTGCCCCCAGCGACTGTCCCGAAGCGTCGACTCCAGGTGCTCGCAAACACTGCCGACCACCACCAGCTTGCTGTCAGGCGGAATGCACGCCAGAGAACTCCCCAGACACTCATTGAAGCCCTTGAAATTAGGTGGATGAGCACTGGCGACATAGAGAATCCACGGTGATGCTGGCAGGCGCGCCTTCCAGCTCTCGAGCACTTCGGCCTTGGCCGTCCAGGGCGCAATGCCGTTAGGGGCCAACAGCGGCATTTTCGCCCCCCAAGCCTTGAGGATGTCGTAATCCGCTTGCGTTACCGCTACGGCAATATCAGCCTCCAGCGCAGCCTTGCGCTCAAGGGCTTCAATATCGGCAATGACCGGCTCGGCACCCTTGATCCCGTAACTGTCGAGAATTTCCAGCTTCAGCGGGGCCTCGATGTTCTGGGACCCGTAAATCAGGCAAGCATTACTGTATTGCGGCAGCTGTTTGATCTTCAGGACCAGCGGCCATAGCCATGGCTGCTCGACATGAATGACGTCAATCACTGCAGGCAGCTTTTTGAGGATTTCGGCAAACCCGCCCTGCTCCGAGGCGGCGAACTCCCCCGACAGCAAATCGTTGATCAACGGCACATAGGTGCCCTTGTATTTGCGAAAGCTGCTGCCAGCGGGAAAGCTGACATCATTGGAACCCAATGTCGACGGCGGGTAACCCTCAGGCTCATAAACGGCCAGATGAGTAACGCTCCAGCCATTTTCCTCGAAGGTTTTCGCGATGTTGGCAACCCGGACCTGGCCGCCGTGGCGGGGGCTGATGATCGGATAGGTGCTTAGCAATAAAACCGTTTTCAAAATATGAACCTATAAAATTGATATTTCACAACCCGCGACCGCACCGCGATGTTTCGCTCACCGAAGCACGGGCGCTGTTGAATACCAAAGAGACCAAAGGTCTCATGCACCCTTGATCAGCGTTTCAAGCTCTTTCAGTCGAGCCCACATCAACGCTTGATCGCCCCTGGACTCGACGTTCAGCCGCAACAGTGGCTCTGTGTTGGAACCACGCAGGTTAAAACGCCAGTTGTCAAAGGAAACGCTGATGCCATCCGTTCTGTCGAGGACCGGACTCTGGGGCAAATAGTGCTCAAGAACCTTCTGCAACATCGCCGGCACATCGTCGACCCGATAGTTGATTTCGCCGGTGCACGGATATGCCGCAATACGCTCGTCAACCAGTTGCGCAAGGGTCTTTCCGGTGGTGGACATCAGCGCTGTCACCAACAACCACGGAATCATCCCGCTGTCGCAGTAGGCGAAGTCGCGGAAATAGTGGTGGGCGCTCATTTCGCCGCCGTAGATCGCATCCTCAAGGCGCATGCGCTCCTTGATGAAGGCATGCCCGGTTTTACACAGGACCGGTACGCCGCCTGCCTGCTCAACCTGATCGATGGTGTTCCAGGTCAGGCGCGGGTCGTGAATGATCTTGCTGCCCGGGTGCTGTTTGAGCAGCATTTCCGCCAGCAGGCCAACCAGATAGTAGCCCTCGATGAAGCGACCGGTTTCGTCGAAAAAGAAGCAGCGGTCAAAGTCGCCGTCCCAGGCCAGTCCCACGTCACAGCCCTTGTCCAACAGCGCCTGGCGCGTCAGTTCGCGATTTTCCGGCAGCAGAGGATTGGGCACGCCATTGGGAAAGTTACCGTCCGGTTCGGCATTGATCAGCACCCACTCGAAGGGCAGCTTGTCGATCAGTTCCTGCAGTACCGGACCGGCGGCGCCGTTGCCTGGGTCGGCGAGTACCTTCAGCGGTTTCAGATCCGCAACGTCGATATACGTCAACAGATGGGCGATGTAACGCCCCTTGTCCAGCTCGTGACGAACAGCACCAGGCTCGTCTGCCAGGGGACCGAGATCGCCACTTTCCACGCGGTCTCGAATCGCATTGAGCCCTGTATCGCCACTGATCGGTCGCGACTGCGACTTGACCAGCTTCATGCCGTTGTACCCTTTGGGGTTGTGACTTGCAGTGATCATCACACCGCCATCGGCACCGAATGCGCTGGTGGCGAAGTAGACTTCTTCGGTGCCACACAAGCCGATATCAATGACCTGCGCCCCGGCCTCGCGCAGACCGCGGGTCATTGCTTCGGCCAGCATCGGGCTTTCCAGCCGCATATCCCGCCCCAGCACGATGCTCTTGCCTTGCAGCTCGGTGACCATGGCGCGGCCAATCCGATAAGCCACATCTTCGTTGAGGTCGGAGGGCACCTGGCCACGGATGTCATAAGCCTTGAAGCAGCGGGTTTTGATAGGGGTATGCATTCTGGTCTCTTGCCGGGAAACGGGGACGACACATTTCGAACGGGTCGTGCGTCATCGATAGGAATTAAAGTCGAGGGTGGACACATGCAAATAAGCCTGACCGGTTGAACAATCACCCGTCAGGCTTATGACTGCCAGCACGCTGTTACTTGTCAACGCGGCCGTAGATGTCTTCAAAACGAACGATATCGTCCTCACCCAGATACTCGCCGCTCTGCACTTCGATAAGCACCAAGTCGATCATGCCCGGGTTCTCCAGGCGGTGCCGGTGGCCCGCACGGATGAACGTCGACTCGTTGGTGTCGAGCATCAACTCCTGCTGATCATTGACCACCTTTGCCATGCCGCTGACGACAATCCAGTGTTCGCTGCGATGGTGATGCATCTGCAGGGACAGAGAGGCTTTCGGCTTGACGACAATGCGTTTGATCTTGAAGCGCTCGCCGTTTTCCAGGGTAGTGTACGTGCCCCATGGACGATGCACCGTGCGATGCAGCAAATGCACGGTATGGCTGCAGGCCTTGAGCTGGTTGACGATATGCTTGACGTCTTGAGCATGATCCTTGTGGGCGATCATCACCGCGTCGGGCGTATCGATGACCAGCAGATCTTCCACACCGACCAGGGCTGTCAGGCGCCCTTCACTGTTCACATAGTTGTTGCGTGAGCCATGGGACAGAACCTCACCTTCGAAACGGTTGCCGTTTTCGTCAGCCGGGGTCAGCTCGCTCACGGCATTCCAGGAACCGATGTCGCTCCAGCCAATATCGCAAGGAATGGTAGCGACTTTCGTCGAGCGCTCCATCAGGGCGTAGTCGATGGAGATATCCGGAACCTCGGCAAAACGCTCAGCATCCAGCGCCAGGCAGCGATATTTGCTCGAAGAAGTCAGGCGCGAGGCTTCGATTGTTTTAGCAACGGCATCGACGACATCAGGCGCGTGCTGGCGAAGTTCTTCCAGTACCGTGCCCACCCGGAAGCAGAACATGCCGGAATTCCAGAAATAATTGCCGGCACTCACGTACCCCTGGGCTGTCTCCAGGTTGGGCTTCTCGACAAAACGCGCGACCTTCAAGCCGCCCTCGAGTGGAGCATCCTTCTGCGCCTCGATGTAGCCAAATCCGGTTTCCGGATAGGTCGGCTGGATACCGAACGTGACCAGCCAGCCCGTGCTGGCCAGCGCAACGGCCTTGCCGACCGCCGCCGCAAAAGCTTTTTCGTCCTTGATCAGGTGATCGGCTGCCAGTACCAGCATGTGCGCGTCAGGACCATGGGTCGCCTCAAGTTGCAGCGCCGCCGCAGCTACGGCCGCTGCAGTATTGCGCCCGAAGGGCTCGAGGATGAAACCCTGAGCGTGCTTGGCCGTATTGACTACACCGTACTCGTCTTCAGTCTTGAACAGCAGTTCACGATTGGTGACCGTGAGGACCTCAACGACACCTTCAAGGCGCGAAGCACGCAAGAACGTCTTCTGGATCAGATTCTGACCATCCGGCAGATCCATGAAAGGTTTGGGATGAGCCTCGCGAGAAACAGGCCACAGGCGGCTGCCAACTCCACCAGACAAAATTACGGGAATCAGTTCCATGCTCTAAATCCTTAATCCCCCTTCCTGCCGATTGTTATCAGGAAAGCGGGCTCAGTTATGTTACTAGTCGTTCCTGCACTGAGATCAGCGCAAATTTTTACCCCTGCCGTTCGCATGCAAGCAGCAGATACACTGACACTTTCCACCCGAAGGTACCGCCCCCCCCCTTCAAAAGTACATAAGGGGACAGACAGACTGATTCGACCAGCGAAACTTCAAATACACCGTCAGGTTCTGGCTGCCATTCTAGCGCGACAGCCATGAATTAATAACTCGGTAATTAACCTGCCAACCTGTGGACCGACGGAAAGAACACATTCAATTCGAAGGATGATCCAGCAGCTTCTGCAGGTACTGTCCGTAACCGGTTTTTTTCAGGCGATCAGCCTGTGCCGCGACGTGTTCAGCGCTGATCCAGCCGTTGCTGTAGGCAATTTCTTCGAGACAGGCGACTTTCAACCCCTGGCGATGCTCGATGGTATGCACGAAGTGCCCCGCTTCGAGCAACGAATCATGGGTACCGGTATCCAGCCAGGCGAAGCCTCGGCCCAACATTTCGACATTGAGCGTCTTCTGCTCCAGATAGGCACGGTTGATGTCGGTGATTTCCAGCTCGCCACGCTCCGAAGGCTGAATGTTCTTTGCAATCTCCACGACCTGGTTGTCGTAGAAATACAAACCGGTAACCGCATAGTTGGACTTCGGCTTGAGAGGCTTCTCTTCAATGCTCAACGCACAACCGTTTGCATCGAATTCCACCACCCCGAAACGCTCCGGATCGGAAACGTGGTAACCGAACACTGTAGCACCTGAGGTCTGGGCATTGGCCGAGCGCAGGTTCTCGGTAAAATACTGCCCGTAGAAAATGTTGTCGCCGAGGATCAGACAGCAAGGATCATCACCAATGAATTCTTCACCAATGATAAACGCCTGGGCCAGACCGTCAGGGCTAGGCTGCTCGGCATAACTCAGCTCGACTCCGTACAGGCTGCCGTCACCCAGCAGCTTGCGGAAGTTCGGCAGATCCTCGGGCGTGGAGATGATCAGAATTTCACGCATGCCCGCCAGCATAAGTACCGACAGCGGATAGAAAATCATCGGCTTGTCATAGATCGGCAGCAATTGCTTGGATACACCAAGAGTGACCGGGTGCAAGCGTGTGCCTGAACCACCGGCCAGAATGATGCCTTTACGGTTGGTCTTGATCATTTATCGAGAATTTCCCTGAGCATTCGGGTTACACCACTTTGCCAATCCGGCAAGTGTAAAGAAAAGGCCCGGCACAGCTTGTGAGTATTCAAACGAGAGTTCAAAGGTCGGCGTGCAGGGGTTGGGTAGGCACTGGTTTCAATCGTATTGATCGCTGTCACCGCGAACGCCTCACCCTGGCGGCGGGCAAAGTCGATCACGAATGACGCATAACCATGCCATGAGACTTCGCCGCCAGCCGCCAGGTGGTAAACCCCGGCAAGCTCTGGAGCCAGCAAGACACGCCGAATAGCCAGCGCCGTGACATCGGCAATCAGGTCCGCTCCCGTGGGTGAACCGATCTGGTCCGCGATCACGCTCAGCGTGTCGCGCTCCCTGGCCAGCCTCATCATGGTCTTGGCGAAGTTGCTGCCACGGGCTCCATAACACCAACTGGTACGGAAGATCAGGTGCTTGCAACCCGAGTCGATAATCACCTGCTCACCGACAGCCTTGCTGACGCCATAGCGATTCAGCGGGGCAACCGCATCGGTCTCTACCCAGGGTGTTGATCCCTGCCCATTGAATACGTAGTCGGTCGAATAATGAATCAACCATGCATCCAGCGCCGCAGCCTCTTCAGCCATGACCTGGCAGGCCTGCGCGTTCACGCAATGCGCCAGTTCGATCTCGACTTCTGCCTTGTCCACAGCTGTGTATGCCGCCGCATTGACGATAATGTCCGGACGCACGCGACGAAGGGTGGCTCGCAGGCCGACAAGATCGGACAAATCGCCGCACAGCCCGTCTTCGCCATGACGATCCAGCGAGATCAGCTCTCCTAGTGGAGAAAGGGAGCGCTGCAGCTCCCATCCCACCTGACCGTTTTTCCCCAGCAAGAGAATTTTCATCACTGGCCTGAACGATCCGCGTAGTTCTGATCAATCCATTGCTGATAACTACCGTTTTTTACATGGGCGACCCAGTCGGCATTGTTCAAATACCACTCCACCGTCTTGCGAATGCCGGTTTCGAATGTTTCTTGCGGCGTCCAGCCAAGCTCACGCTGGATCTTGCTGGCATCGATCGCGTAGCGCTGGTCATGGCCAGGCCGATCCTGAACATAGGTGATCAGACTGGCATGAGGGCAATGGGCGGACTCAGGACGCAGCTCGTCAAGCAATGCACACAGCGTGTGCACCACTTCGATGTTTTGCTTTTCGTTATGACCACCGATGTTATAGGTCTCGCCAACCACACCTTCGGTTACAACTTTATAAAGTGCACGGGCATGATCTTCGACATAGAGCCAGTCACGGACCTGATCACCCTTGCCGTACACCGGCAACGGCTTGCCCTCCAGTGCATTGAGAATGATCAGCGGAATCAGCTTTTCGGGAAAATGGCACGGGCCGTAATTATTCGAGCAATTGGTCACCAGTGTCGGCAGCCCATAGGTTCTGGCCCAGGCGCGTACAAGATGATCGGAGCTGGCCTTGCTCGCCGAATAGGGAGAGCTCGGCTGATAAGGCGTTTCTTCGGTGAAAAGGTCTTCCGGCCCTTCAAGGTCGCCGTAAACTTCGTCCGTCGAGATGTGATGGAAGCGAAAAGCTGATTTGCGATCACCTTCCAGGCCCGTCCAGTAGTGCCGGGCAGCTTCAAGAAGAGTGTATGTACCAATGATATTGGTCTGAATAAATTCGGAGGGACCGGAGATCGAGCGGTCAACATGCGACTCTGCCGCCAGATGCATGATCGCATCCGGCTGATGCGCTTGCAGGACACGTTCAATCTCTGCGCGATCACAGATATCTACGTGCTCGAAAACATAACGCGGGTCGTGACTGACTTGCGCCAGCGATTCAAGGTTACCGGCATACGTCAACTTGTCGACGTTCACTACAGAGTCGGATGTATTGGAAATGATGTGACGGATAACTGCCGAGCCAATAAACCCGGCACCGCCGGTTACTAGAATTTTCACGCGAAACCATACCCTTGAGGTGCTGACAGGGCTGCCAACCGAGCACTGTCTGATCCATGAATGCAAAAGCCCAAGTCGCAAGGCTTCTTTAAAAGCGAATTTTCAGCGACAAGCAAATATGCCGCTGTCGAACAAACGCGGCATTTTACAGCTTAATGAACGTTTTACTAATGGATATGGACAGGCCGCGGTGCAAATTCATCACACCCCCACCCCACAGCATTTCACCCCGATAGCTTGCGGGAGGCACTGGAAGAACGCCCCAAAAACCAGCCCAGTACCGGCCCGATCAGCATCCCGACGAGCAAAGCAATTACCATGATCAGAGACACTGGAAGTTGCGGACCAGCCCAGCCAAGAAACATCAGCGAGATGGATTGCTGATTTTCCAGTACAAACGCCAGAATCACCAACACCAGCAGCAGAATAAAAACACCAAGAAGTATGCGCTTGAGGTTACGCATGAGTAACTCCTTGAAAAGTAGCGACTGTCAAACTCCCTCCTCCTCTTCCTCATTCACCCGGTCACGCAACTCCTTGCCCGGCTTGAAATGCGGAACGAATTTGCCGTCGAGACTAACCGACTGACCGGTCTTTGGATTGCGACCTACGCGCGGCGCACGATAGTGCAGGGAGAAGCTGCCAAACCCACGGATCTCGA
>Ga0105244_10003916_pt1 | contig 10466 bp, 10 predicted proteins | sample KBSM44metaG_FD_80423 | JGI IMG/M metagenome (GOLD analysis project Ga0105244, IMG submission 80423) | Miscanthus rhizosphere microbial communities from Kellogg Biological Station, Michigan, USA - KBS M4-4 metaG | ecosystem: Host-associated > Plants > Roots > Rhizosphere > Soil | place...
GCGCCAACAACACCCGTCAATTTACACTTAAAGTTACCCTAAATCGCCGCCACCCACCGGAAGAATGGTGCCAGTGATATAGCTGGCGTCATCACTGGCCAAAAACAGGATGGCGTTAGCCTGCTCTGCAAGCGTCCCGTAGCGATGCATCAGGCTACTGGCTTTGGTTTGATCAACCACTTGCTGATACCACGCCTGTTCTTGCGGGCTGGGTTGTTCCTGATTGCGCGGAGTCAGTCTCGCTGGCGCTTGCGTCCCGCCAGGTGCGGTGGCATTGATACGAATCCCACTACCGGTGTATTCCATCGCCAGCGACTGCGTAATGGCATTTACCCCGCCTTTTGCTGCGGAATAAGGCACACGGTTAACGCCACGCGTCGCCACTGAAGATACGTTCACAATCACACCACGCTGTTGTTCCAGCATATACGGCAGTACTGCGCGGCATCCCCACAGCGTTGGAAATAGCGAACGGCGGATCTCCGCTTCAATTTGATCGGGCTGATATTCTGCATACGGGCGGGCCCAGATAGTGCCACCGACGTTGTTCACCAAAATATCCAGCTGACCAAAATGTTGATGTGCCTGCGCCATGGTGTGCTGGGTACTTTCCCATTGTTCAAGGTCAGCCTCCAGCGCCAGCACTTCACAGCCTTGTTGATGCAGGTTTTCAGCTAGTTCAAAAACATATCGCGCCCGGTCGATCAACACCAAACGCGCGCCCTCTTGAGCCATTTGCTCTGCCACCTGGCGGCCAATACCTTGCGCCGCGCCAGTGATGACGGCCACTTTATTTTGGAATCTCATTGTTTCTCCTTATGCGGCCGCATGCTGTTCGGCCTTCTGGCCTGGGGCAAATTTTTCATAGTGGAAACTGGCTGGTGTTATCTGGCGTTCCTGCAAGGTGCGTAACACCGCATCCACCATTGGCGGCGGGCCGCAAAGATAAACATCTACGTCGCCATCATTAAGCAATGCGTGGTCAAAATGGTCAGTGACAAAGCCTTTTTGCGGGCAGGCAGACTCTGTATCAGTGACGACAGGCAGCCAGCGGAAATTCGTTAATCGCCCTGCCAGTTCATCCAGCGCTTCTGTCATCACCAGGTCACTGTCTTTGGTGACACCATATAGCAACGTAATAGGTTGGTTAACGGGATTTAATGCGAGCTTTTTCAGCATCGCCAGAAATGGCGCAAGCCCCGTGCCCCCTGCCAACATGACTATCGGGCGTTGCAGCGGACGTAAATAGAAACTGCCCATCGGGCCGGTAAGTGTTAGCTCATCTCCGGTTTTAGCCTGCTGTAACAACCAACTGCTCATCAACCCGCCCGGCACATTGCGGATCAGGAAACTGGCTTGCGTATCGCCAGGTAGCGAGCTGAAAGAGTACGCACGCAACTGTGTACCGCCTGGCACCTGAATATTCACATACTGCCCAGGCAGGAAGTCGATCCCTTTTTCTAGTTCAATGACCAACTCAATGGCGCTGGATGACAAAGCGTCACAACGAATAACCTTACCCTGGAATCTGCCGATACCGGTTTTACACGCCGATGCACTCACTGGCACATCTATCACACAGTCCGAACTGGGAACCATTTGGCAGGTCAATACCTGGCGCTGCCTGGATTCATCGTCAGACAACGCCTCTTCGAGGAAATCTTCACCTAACGAGTATTCCCCACTAGCGCAGTGGCATTTACAGGTTCCACACACACCGTCGGAGCAATCCATCGGTAGGTTCACTTTCTGGCGATAGGCAGCATCAAGGATTTTTTCACCTGCATTGCAGCTAATGAAACGCGTAACCCCATCTTCAAAGTTGAGGGCGATGTTAAAACTCATGGCAATTCCTCTACTCAGACGTGATAAATGTCGATAACCTGGCGGATGTAGTCATTGTTTAGCTGAATGGTTTTACGGGTGATCTGCGGCAGGCCTTCCGTATGTCGTAGCGTGCAATAGGTGGTGCCAAAGAAGTAACCGCTTTGTTGATAACGATGGCTATGCGTCACCCAATTGTAACGCACATCGACGCAGTCACCGTGGCTGCCCACAATCATGATATTACTGAGCATATGGGTGGTTCGCGGTTCCGGAGTACTGGCACCAGAACGTTCGGTCTTAATGCGATACACACGGTCTTCCAGCCCGTCACGGCTTGGGTAATAAATCAGGGAAATCTGGCTTTGTGGGTCAGTCGTGAGCTTGTCGTCGTCTCCCCAGGCAGGCATCCAGTAGACCACTTTGGGGCTGTAACAGCTTAGCCATTCGTCCCACTGACGGTCGTCCAACAGGCTGGCTTCGTAGTAAAGAAATTGGCTGATGGCGTTAATATCCAGGCTCATGGTGCAACCTCCACACGCTGAGTGATTGAAGCATCATATTGCTGTTGCTCTTTCTCGATAGCCGCCAGCATGGTTTGTTGCCAGTGATGGTGATGGGCAATATAGAGCGCTTCGTCTTCCGAACGAATGCCACTTATTTGCGGTGTGAATCCTGACTGTTTGGCGTGATCATCCGCGCCATAGACCCAATGCGTTGCGCCACGGCTTAAATCGCTCCACTCCAGATTCGTCGCCATATAGCCCTGCTGGCAGGAACGGAACTCTTCCAGATCATCAGGCGTCCCCATACCGCTGACATTAAAGAAATCTTCGTACTGTCGGATACGAGTGGCCCGCTTTGACGCGCTTTCCCCTTTTGGTGCAAAGCAGTAAATCGTCACTTCGGTTTTATCGACGGCAAGCGGACGAATGACGCGGATTTGTGTAGAGAACTGGTCCATCAGGTAGACGTTCGGATACAGACACAAGTTACGCGTTTCATTGACCATTAAGTCGGCACGTTTTTCGCCAAACTCGGCTTTCAGGCGCTCAGTTTCGGTAAATACCGGGCGAACTTCTGGGTTCAGTGCGCGCGTCCACAGCAGCATGTGGCCGTGTTCAAAACCGTAACCCCCGCCGACGCTTTTTGACCAGCCGTTAGCATCCACAGCCTGAGTACCCTCAGCTTCATAATTCCGGCGCGACATCGTCGAAGCATAGTTCCAGTGCACAACACTGACGTGATAACCGTCCGCGCCGTTTTCGGCACCTAATTTCCAGTTACCTTCATAAATATAACTTGATGCACCTTGCAGCACTTCCAGCCCTTCAGGGGCCTGATCAACAATCAAATCAATGATTTTGCACGTTTCGCCCAGGTAATCCTCAAGCGGCATAACATCGTCAGACAGACTGCCAAACAGGAATCCACGATACGACTCAAAGCGCGGCAGTTTTTTCAGGTCGTGGGAGCCATTTTGTTTAAATGATTCCGGATATCCCCCGACGCTTTCATCCTTGGCTTTCAATAGCTTGCCATTGTTACTGAACGTCCAACCGTGGAATGGGCAGGTAAACGAGTTTTTATTGCCCGCTTTACGGCGGCATAACATCGCGCCACGGTGAGCACAGCTATTAATTAAGCCATGCAGTTCGTTCTTTTTATCGCGTGTTATAAGTACCGGCTGCCTGCCGAGCGTTAAGGTAAAATAATCTCCGGCGTCAGGGATTTGGCTTTCATGCGCCAGATAAACCCAATTCCCTTCAAAGATATGTTTTATTTCCAGTTCAAATAATTGGTCATCGACAAATACATTGCGATTACAACGGTAAATATCATTCTCACGATCAACAATTAAAGCGTTGCTGATTTTTCTTTTAATACCATCGAGTTTATTTTGCATAACATGGCTTCCGGGATAAACGTAGATCTGGTAATAAACACTGGCGAGCGCTGCGCTAATCCGACTTGCAAATGATTATTTTGCAGGTCGGATGCTATGTTATTTATTCTTTAGCGCGGATTCTGGTGATGCGAGATTCTTCCTCAGGGGAATGGGCTTTGCAGATCGTAAAATCAAATTCAACTTCAGTATGTTCGCCAGTTAAATTACGCGTTTTAATCGTTTGTGGGTCGCTAATCGTGACTGGTTCAGCAATTAAACCATCGCGGGTAGCAAAAGCAAAATCATCCCACAAGTATTTATCACCATTCAGGTTAATTTGACTGGTGAGATGTTTATGGCCTGGCGCTGAAACGAAGAAGTGAATATGTGCAGGGCGATTACCGTGGCGGCCCAGACGGTCGAGCAGCTTCTGGGTTGGGCCGTCTGGTGGGCAGCCATAGCCTGACGGGACAATACTTTGCACGCTATAACGCCCATCACTGCCGGTTTTAATGCGGCGGCGCAGGTTGTATTCGCTTTGGCTCGGGTCGAAGAACGAATAGTTCCCCAGCGTATTCGCGTGCCAGATATCAACAATCGCGTTGGCGACTGGGTGGCCTTTGGTGTCGCGAACGGTGCCGTGCAACCACATCGTTTGGCCGTTATCTTTCCCGTCATCCATGCGGGTGTGGCCTTCAGCCAGCGGCGCATTGGCGACATACAACGGCCCTTCGATGGTACGCGGAGTGCCGGATTCAAGCTGAGCTGCGGCATCCAGCGCATCCTGGCGTAAATCCAGATAGTGTTCAATACCCAGACCTGCGGCTAATAATGCGGCTTCCTGGCGGCCACCCAATTCATGCAGATAGTTTGCCGCATGCCAGAATTCCTCTTCGGTGATATTAAACTCATCAATTATCGTACAAATATTTTCCAGCAGGCGATGAATAATATTTTTAAAACGCTCATCTCCTTCCACACCATTCAAACCGGCACTTTCTCTTAATAAAGCTTGCACTTCAGGCAGGTGAACAAAGTTAGTTGTCATGTTTATTGTCTCATTGCTTACTTGTAGGGAACCATGCCTGGGAAAAGGCATGGTGCAGATTAATTTTTATTATTGTTTATTTATCATCATTGCGAATTGAAGATGGATGACGGCACAATGCATCAACTTTGATATCCATGTACGGATACAATGGCAAAGCCATTAATAAATTGTGTAACTCCTCAGCATCTTTAACATCAAAAATACTGACATTAGAATATAACCCGGCAATGCGCCAAATATGGCGCCACTTGCCTTCTTGTTGTAACTGCTGTGAATAGGCTTTTTCTTTGGCTTTAATTTCAGCGGCAGTTTCCACTGGCATGTCGAGTGGAATATTTACCGTCATCTCAACTTTAAATAACATGGCTTTCTCCTTATGCCTTACGGCGGTAAAACGCTAATTTATCTTCATCCAGGGTCACACCCAACCCCGGGGTTGCTGGCAAGGTCACCGCGCTGTTAGCAAAATGCAGCGGCTTTTCGACAATATCGTCTTTCAGTAATAGCGGGCCAAACATTTCTGTCCCCCACGCCAGCGGTAATGTCGACCAGGCATGCAGCGAAGCTACCGTGCCAATCGTGCCTTCCAGCATGGTGCCGCCGTACAACCCAATGCCTGCGGCTTGAGCCACATGTGCCAGGCGCAATACGCTTGCCGGGCCACCGGCTTTGGCAATTTTCAACGCATATGCGCCGGTAAATCCACGACGCGCAATATCGTAGCCGTCTTCGCTACTGGCTACGGCTTCATCCGCAAGAATCGCTGCATTGCCACGCTGACTCAAACGCACCAGGCTTTCTATGTCATGAGCGGCAACAGGCTGTTCGATTAAGTCGATTCCCATCGCGTCGAGTTCCGCACAGCCGCGTACTGCCTGGCTTGCATCCCACGCCTGGTTGACATCGACACGGATACTGGCTTGCGAACCAAGAGCTTCGATGATGGCGCGCGTATGTTGCAGATCGGTGCGTAAATCCCGAGCACCGATTTTCAGCTTAAAGGCGTTGTGTCGCCCCTGGGCCAGCAACTTCTGACCTTCAGCAATATCTTTGGCAGTATCACCGCTTGCCAGCGTCCATAACACCGGAAGTTCGCTGGTTAACGCCCCGCCCAACAAGGCGCTGACCGGTAAACCCAGCGCTTTGCCCTGCGCATCCAATAACGCCGTTTCGATGGCAGATTTGGCGAAAGTATTGCCGCGCACGCATTTATTCATCAGCGCGACCAGACGGTTGACGTTATCCGCAGGCTGGCCTTCCAGTAACGGGGCAAGATAGGTATCGATCGCGGATTTGATCCCTTCCGGGCTTTCAACGCCATAACTCAGCCCGCCAATGGTGGTCGCTTCGCCCAGGCCGGTGATGCCGTCGGAGCGCGTCAGGCGCAGAATAACCAGCGTCTGGCAGCCCATAGTGGTCATCGAGAGTTTGTGTGGCCGAATCGTTGGCAGATCAACAATCAGGCTTTCAAGGTGTTCGATTGTGGCGCTCATATCCTTCCCGTCGGCGTGGTAGTTACGCCTTTATTTTTTAAGATGTTTGCCGGTCAAATCCCCTGCAAACAAAACGGTGTTTCCTGACAATAGGAGCAACCCCACCAAAGCGTCAACGGCGGTAATCGAATTGTTGTGCGATTATCGACGCGTTTCATTTATACGGCGGATATTTGTGATCGTGGTGGAATATTCCATACATTGTCCGGGGCAAAGTTGCCGGGCAAACGGGCTTAGCGCATCCTGATGACCATGAAGAGCGGCTGGAGCGGCAACTTGTGAACGAAAAAAACCATGATATTCAGAATGTTATTCATGATGATAATCAAGAAATTCAAAGCGTTGCTAAAAGAGATCCCAACTTTATGCTGTCACTGGCTCGTGGGCTGGAGGTGCTTAACGCCTTTACCCCCCAGCGCCAGCGGCTGACTATCTCGCAACTGAGCCAGAAAACGCATATCTCCCGTGCAGCTGTGCGCCGCTGTCTTTATACCCTCGCCACCTTAGGGATGGTTCACAGCCCGGATGGTCGCAGTTACGAATTACTGCCGCGCGTATTGACGGTCGGCCATGCTTATCTTGCCGGTACGCCGCTGGCGAAAGTGGCGCAGACCGCGCTCGATAACCTCAGCAAATCGCTTAACCACTCGTGTTCCGTCGCCACGCTGGATGGTGACAATGTGCTCTACATCGCCCGTACCGCTGTAGATAATTTAATGAGTATTGATATTGGCCGTGGCAGCCGCCTGCCCGCGTGGGCAACATCGATGGGGCGAGTATTATTGAGCGCGTTACCGGAAGAAGAACTGGAAGTTTATTTGGGGCGGGCAAAGTTGCTGCGTTACACCCAACATACGGTTTCCAGCGTGGCGCAGTTACGTGAAGAGATTGCGCTGGCGCGACGCCAGGGTTATGCGATTAACGATCAACAACTGGAAATTGGTTTACGTTCAGTTGCCGTACCGATGCTGGCACGTGGTGGCAAAGTGGTTGCTGCAATGAATGTCGGCGTACCCGCCACCGAAGTTAGCGTCACAGAACTGCGCGCCAACATTCTGCCACCGCTACGACGCGCGGCGGCAGATTTATCGATGTCACTTTAAAGCATCTGGTTTTTGGTGATGCGGTACAGTACGTGGCGGCACAACGGCTGGCCTTGCTTGAGGGCTGGGTGGTCAAACTCTTCGCAACGATGCATGCCGATTTTTTCCATCACGCGTTGTGATGGCTGATTTTCCAGCGCGGTAAAAGCGACGATTTCGTCCATTGCGTATTGGTTGAAACCAATTTCCAGCGCTTTACGTCCCGCTTCCGGTGCGTAACCTTTACCCCAGAACGGTTTATCCAGGCGCCAGCCAATTTCAATCACCGGGGAAAACGGCAGTTCGTATCCAGGAATATTCAGGCCCACAAACCCGATAAACGCCCCGCTGCTTTTCTCTTCCACCGCCCATAATCCCCAACCTTTATCGGCGAGGATCTGTTCGACAGCATTCACCATATTGTCGCTTTCTTCACGGGTGCGCGTATTGGGGAAGTAACGCATTACTTCAGGACTGGCATTCATCGCGGCAAACGGCTCGCGGTCGCTTTGCTTCCATAGCCTTAAAATCAGGCGCTCGGTCTGGTATTCCATTGTTCACTCCTTAATTTGTTGGCGAATTAAATCAGCCAGGGTGATCACCGCGTGTTGTTCACGCTCACCTAACACCCACGAAGCATTAAGACGAAAATAATTATGCCATGCACCGCCAGTGGTAAACATTTTGCCCGGTGCAATGCTGATTTTGTGGGCAATAGCTTGCTCACTCAACACGCTGGCATCCATATAATCGGGTAATTCTACCCACAGGAAATAGCCGCTTTCGCTATGGTGAATTTTCACCTCAACTGGGAAATACTGATGCAGCGCCTGCAAGGTTTGCTGTTTACGCTCAGCCAAAATGCGCCGCAGTTTGCGTAAATGGGTGTCGTAACGTTTGGTCGCCAGATAATCAACCAGCGCCAGTTGCATCGGCGAACTGGTGGAAAGTGTGCTCATTAATTGCAGTTGCTGAATACGCCGCGCATGTTTACCTGCTGCCACCCAACCGATGCGAAACCCCGCGACCAGGCATTTCGAAAATGATGAACAGTGCAGCGTGATGCCTTGCTCGTCATACGCCCTGGCCGGTAACGGACGATCGCGTCCAGAATACAGCTCGCTGTAAACATCATCTTCGATAAGCGTGACATTATGCTGTTGTAACAATTCCACCAGTTCCAGCTTCTTATCAGGTGACAACGTCACGCCTAGCGGATTCTGACTATTGGTCATTAACCAACATGCTTTCACCGGATAGTCGTTAAGCGCCTGTTTCAGTGCGATGAGATCAATGCCGTTTTGCGGGTCAGTTGCCACCGACAGAGCCTTTAAGCGCAAGCGTTCCAGCGCCTGTAACGCGCCATAAAAACACGGATTTTCAACAATCACCCAATCCCCCGGCTCAGTGACTGCTTGCAGGCTGAGGTTGAGCGCTTCAAGCGCACCAGCGGTTATCACAATCTCCTCTGGCGATACCTGCATTCCCTGCTGCGCATAACGCCTGGCAATGGCGTGCCGCAAGGCTTCGTTACCCGGTGGCAAGTTTTCAATCACGCTCATGGCAGTGGCGGTTTTGCTGACAGTGGCCAGTGAGCGGTTAAGTTGTTGTAGCGGAAACAGACGCGGATCTGGGAATGCCGAACCGAATGGCACTACCGATGCGTCGCAACTGGCCTGCAACACATCAAAAATGTAGGTATTGATATCCACCGCTTCATCACGCATGACTTTCACGGGTGCAAGCGTGCTCCGCGCTGCAGGGCGAGAAGCGACGTAATAACCCGACTGCGGCCTGGCAACAATCAAACCCTGGCTTTCCAGGGTTTGATAAGCATGGCTGACGGTCATGAAGCTCATACCACTCATCGTCACCTGCTCACGTAGCGAAGGAAGCTTGTCCCCTGGCAACCACGCCCCGAGTGCAATCTGGTCAATGATTTGCTGCGCAAGTTGCTGGTATTTTTTCATGATTAACCTGTGCTTGCTGCCTATATCAGATAGCTAAAAATACGCTAAATTTCACAACTGTTATAGGCAAAAAACGTTGTTCTGTTTCTTATTCTCACCAGGGTAACCCTCTAACATAGCGTCGAAGTTACTGTGCTATGAGGTTGCGCATGTTCGGTTTAGACGCTTTTCATCTGGCGAGGATTCAGTTTGCTTTTACTGTCTCCTTCCACATTATTTTCCCCGCCATCACCATTGGGCTGGCCAGTTATCTGGCAGTGCTTGAAGGGTTGTGGCTCAAATCTAAAAACCCGGTTTTTCGTTCGCTTTACGATTTTTGGTCAAAGATATTCGCGGTTAACTTCGGCATGGGCGTGGTGTCCGGGCTGGTGATGGCCTATCAGTTCGGCACCAACTGGAGCGGTTTTTCGCAGTTTGCAGGCAGCATCACCGGGCCATTGTTGACCTATGAAGTGCTGACCGCATTTTTCCTTGAGGCTGGGTTCCTGGGCGTGATGCTGTTTGGCTGGAAGCGCGTCGGGCCTGGGCTGCATTTCTTTGCGACCTGCATGGTGGCGCTGGGCACTTTGATGTCCACCTTCTGGATCCTCGCGTCCAATAGTTGGATGCAGACACCGCAAGGTTTTGAAATTCATAACGGGCAAGTGGTGCCTGTTGACTGGTTTGCCGTGGTGTTTAATCCGTCATTCCCTTACCGCTTACTGCATATGTCCGTGGCCGCTTTTCTTAGCAGCGCGTTTTTTGTTGGGGCATCAGCGGCCTGGCATTTGCTGCGGGGCAACAAAACTCCGGCGATTAAAACCATGTTTTCAATGGCGTTATGGATGGCGTTAATCGTCGCGCCACTGCAAGCGATGATTGGGGATATGCACGGCCTGAATACCCTGAAACACCAACCGGCGAAAATTGCCGCCATTGAGGGGCATTGGGAAAACGTACCCGGCGAACCTACCCCGCTGCTGCTGTTTGGCTGGCCGGATATGGAACAAGAGCGCACGCGTTACGGGCTGGAGATCCCGGCGCTCGGCAGCCTGATCCTCACCCATAGCCTGGACAAACAGGTTCCGGCGCTAAAAGAGTTCCCGAAAGAAGACCGGCCAAATTCCACCACGGTGTTCTGGTCATTCCGCATTATGGCGGGGCTGGGCATGCTGATGA
>Ga0105244_10003918_pt1 | contig 10466 bp, 7 predicted proteins | sample KBSM44metaG_FD_80423 | JGI IMG/M metagenome (GOLD analysis project Ga0105244, IMG submission 80423) | Miscanthus rhizosphere microbial communities from Kellogg Biological Station, Michigan, USA - KBS M4-4 metaG | ecosystem: Host-associated > Plants > Roots > Rhizosphere > Soil | place: Michigan...
CCGAATATCCCTGTTTCGCTTGATTTCGTATCATATCCTGCAGCCTCCTTCAAACGTGGTGTTCTCATTGTTTGATTTCAGACGCAGTTCTATGTAAGTTCCCTTTCCCAATTCATTCTAGGAACATCTGAATGTTGTTGATTGTGTTACACATATAGGAACGGTTCTTTTGCATCGATAAAATGAACCGGAATATCCCCAACGAGCGGCTGTAACCATTCCGCCATATGTTTCATTCCCCATTCTTCGCTTCGTTCATGACCAATGACTAACATAGCCTTGTTTAACCCAAGCATTGATGCATCATTAACATATGCACACAACGTCCATTCCGTAATCTCGCCGCAGATCATGACGTCCAGTTGTTGCTCTTTCATGAGTTCCATCGGCATCGATTCTTTGCCTAATCCGAGGCTTCCGCCTCCAACAAGGATTCCGATACGGGAACATGTCATATCCTGGCTGCCCACGACCTGCAATACATTTATCTTTAGCTTTTCCTTTAACTCTTCGGCCAGATCGCGAAGCTGCATGGGTTCAATCTCATAAATCCACGGAAAAGCATAATCAACCTGATTTGACTCCCAGCCCAGCTCTCGAATCAGACCGGTATAGATTCGATCCGGCTTCGCCATGTGCATATAATCGTGATATCTCCAGATCGCCATGCCGTAATCCTCAATAAGCTTGCGCTTGGCTTCATATACCGGATCTTGCTGTATCCAGTCGAGCTGATCTGCCCCGGTATAAAAGGTAGGCTCATGTGTAATAATCAGATTAGCTCCTGCTGCATGAGCCTGCCGAATAACCTCGACCGTTGCCATATACGTCGTCACAATGCCTGTCACTACAGTGTCCGCTTCTCCTGTAACAAGAACATCGCCCGTTGGTGATAGACGCTGATCTCCACAGGAATCCTGCATAACCGTCTCCATCACTTGCTGTACATTCACGTGGATTCCCCCTACATTTTAAAATGGTTATCAACCTTTAACTGCACCCACAATGATACCTTTGGTCAGGTACTTCTGAAGGAAAGGAAATACGACCAGAATAGGCAATATACCGATAATCGCCATCGCCATGCGGACTGCCGTACTTGGCAGATCAGCAGCATTGGCCCCAAGCATACTGCTGGCCTGACCTGACTTGAGAAACTGAATGTTATTCATCAGACGAATCAGCATATTTTGTATTCCATAGTACTGGGGCTTCGTAATAAAATAAAGGGCGTTAATCCAGTCATTCCAATACGCCAGTCCCATAAACAGTCCGACTGTTGCCAGTACGGGCACAGACAGAGGTAACATCATACGGTAGAAAATACGGAGCTCTGAAGCTCCATCAATCTGAGCCGATTCGATCAATTCAACAGGTACATTATTTTTATAAAAATTTCGAATAAGCAGTACATAAAATCCATTCGTTAATAGATTCGGGATAATCAGGGCGGCCAGTGTATCTTTGATCTGAAAGTATTTCGTCCACAGAATGTAGGAAGGTACAATTCCTCCGCTGAACAACATCGTGAAAAATACAATGAACGCCAGCACATTGCGATATTTGAAATCCTGGCGCGACATCGGGTAAGCCAGCATGCTGGTAATTAATAGTCCCAGTGCCGTTCCCAATGCAGTAACAAGAAAAGATACACCGTACGCCCGCACAAATGTAGAAGCAGAAGACCACATGTATACATAAGCATCCACGCTCATTTTTTCAGGAAAGAAACTGTAACCGTTACGAATTAACGAGGACTCTTCCGTAAAGGATGCCATGATGATCAGCATAAATGGTAGAAATGCCAGTAACGTAAACATAACCATAGCGACGATGGAAAACACATGAAAAGCGCGTTCACCTTTAGTTTGTATCACTCGTGTTTCCCCCTAAAATAATGCATTTTCAGGATTTACCTTTTTGACAATTGCATTCGCAGCCATGACCAAAATGAATCCCACAACCGATTGATACAAGCCAGCAGCCGCTGACATCCCAATATCATTGACCTGCATTAGCGCCCGGTACACATACGTATCAATGGTCTGCGTTGTGCTGTACAGCGCTCCGGCATTCATAGGCACCTGATAGAACAAGCCGAAGTCGGAGTTGAATATGCGCCCAATGGACATCAGGGTCAGTATAATAATGGTTGGCTTCAATAAAGGTAGCGTAATCATGCGAATCTGCTTGAGTTTGCCTGCCCCGTCGATCTTGGCCGCTTCATAGATACTTTTGTCAATCCCGGAGATAAAGGCGATATACACAATGGAACCGTAGCCGGCTGTTTTCCATAATTGTATAAACACGAGCAGATAGGGCCAATACTTGGCCTCGGAATACCAGTTAATCTCTGGAATACCAAGGGGTTTCAATATTGAATTGTTAATAAAACCGCTGTCTGCATTCAGGAAGGCAAACACGATATAGGACAGAACCACCATCGAAATCAGGTTAGGTAAAACAAGTCCCGACTGGAACAGCTTAGACCATAAGCTTTTTAACAATTCCGACATTAGAATTGCAATCAAGATCGACAGCATCGTCCCCAGTACGATAAACGCCAAATTGTATAACAAAGTGTTGCGAGTCATAATCCAGGCATCACTCGTCTGAAATAAAAATTTGAAATTATCAAAGCCTACCCAATCACTTCCGAATATGCCCTTGGCATAGTTCACATCCTTGAACGCGATAAAGATACCGGCCATTGGCAAATAATTGTTGATTAGAAAATATAACAGACCAGGAGCAGCGAGCAGCAGTAGCGGCAATGTTTTTCTGAGCCCTCCGGATTTGGTTTTCACAGTCATCGCTCCATTCTCATCCTTAATGCAAAGCGCTGCATTGCTTCTTAGCTATACAGCGCCCCACATTAAACGTTTATCCACGTTTTATTTCTTCTGCTGCGCGATCCACTCATCCAGCTGTTTCTGTTTGCTCGCAATAATATCCGAAGCTCCCGCATCATTTAATGCTTTTACGAATTGAGGAATCGTCACATCAGGATCAAGAACACCCGTTACAAGCGCAGGTAAAAATTGATTGACCACATTGGTAACAGCACTCATTTGTGTCTTCACTTCACTCGGATCAAAGATAAATCCGAAGTACGGTGAGCGCTCTGTCTCCTTGTTCTCCTTCAGTTTCAACTCCACATCCGACCAATTAACGCCCTCCAGCTGGTATTGCAATGATTCCGAGCCTACAATCCCCGTGCTCAGCATCGCTGTATACGGAACGGTAGATGCATCCATGCCATCCGGAAACTTCACATGATGCTCATCTACTTTGACATAGTCCTCTCCTTCAATACCGTACAGAATCGTATTAATCAACTGCTGATCAGTATACAACATGTTCAGAAACTTGACGGAGCCTTCGGGAACTTTGGTTGTACTGGACACCATCCAGCTCACCAGATTAACTGCACCGGTATCAAAGTAGTACGGCACCAGACGTTTCATTTCGAGGTTTTTGCCCGTTTGTGCACTCAGCGCTTTAGCTGCTTCCATCCCGCTGTATCCGCCCAGGAAGGAAAAACCGCGCCCTGAAGCAATCGTATCGGAGAAAGAAATGGATGTCGTCGCGGCATCTTTCTCTAGAAACCCTTGTTCAAACCAATTTCTCATCATCTTGGTGCCCTGTTTGAATGCATCTGTGTCATAGAAATTTTGAACTTTTCCGTCATTACCTACAACCACACCAATACCGGTTGTATCTGACAGGAAATCGATCTTGTGCATCCCTTTAAGCGCCAGAACGAGATTGGTATCACTTGGATTCACATTGACTGGACCGAAGGGAATCACGTCTGGATGTTTTTGTTTGACTGCCTCAAATACAGCCGGCAGATCATCCAGTGACGTCATTTGATCCGCTGTAAGACCGGATTCCTTCAGCATGTCGGCATTGTATACGATGTTGGTTGGCAGCGACATGCCTTTATTTACCGGAACACCGTAAATATGTCCGTCCATCGTGGTTGCTTCAAGCAGATTCGGACCAAAGTCCTTTTCCAAAATCTGCGTCAACTCTTTACCATATTGCGGCAATAGTTCCTCCAGTGGGTATAACTGGTTTTTGGATGCATAGTTCGTGAATTGCCCCAACGTTGTGAACACATCCATTTGCTCACCACTTTGTAGTGCAAGATTTACTTTTTGAGCATAATCAGCCGGACCATATAGTCTGAAATCCACTTCAACCCCGATTTTCGGAACGGTAATGGCATTGATTGCGGCTGTAACTTTACTGATATCATCGGGAATACGGTTAAAAGAAGGCATGGCGAACACCACTTTGTCCACCTTCTGTGAACCGTTCCCCTCTTGCGCACTTGAAGATGAAGATTCCGTTCCGCATCCCGCCAGAAGAGAACCGCAAAGCACCAGTGATAGCAGGGAACCCCATAATCTCTTTGTTTTCATCTTGCTTCATGACCTCCTTATGTCGTGCTTGTATTCGTTTTCATTTTATAAAATTGGAGCGATTACAGCTTTAACAAAAACGGTCTGTTTTTTCGTAAAAACGGTTTAAATTTTGCATCAGTTCAGTTAAAACAAAAACCCTGCTTCAAAATGAAGCAGAGTCGTACATTATGGGCAAATGTCCCTGAATTCCAACGTTAAACTCCATTTTTCTCCCGGTCATAACTTTGTCTGGATCTGTAGGCGTTGGGCGTTTCTCCTGTAAGCTTTTTGAAAACGGTAGAAAAGTATGAAATCGTTTCGTATCCGGTTTCCATCGCAATCTGTCCGATACTCAGGCGGCTTTCAATTAACATAAGTTTTGCCGCTTTAATTCGATAGTCATTCAGATATTCCTTCATCGTTAGTCCCGTTTCTTGTTTGAATACCTTCGCAAGATAGTCCGGCGTTAGAAATACACTAGCAGCCACTTCATCACGATTTAGATCCTTGGTGTAGTTGTCGTGTATATAACGCATCGCTTTATCGACAATGCCTTCCGAACGTTGACTTTCCTTAATCGTTTCGACTGTACGTTCTGTGACAAGGTGAGCCCATTTCATAAAATCAAAAAGGCTGTGCTCCGATTTAACATACAACTGCTGCGCAAGCTGATCCGTAAACAGCTGATGTGCCTGTACGTTTTTCTTAGCCAAAATTGCATAAACCACTTGAAGGAAATCCTCACGTATCACTTGCAACGTTTCAGCATGCAGCTGGTTTTTGGCAACGAGTTGTTCCAAATCTTTTTTCAACCGGTTCACAATCTGGGCTTTCTCCCGCTCGATAAACAAGCTGGTATACATCTCTGTATCCAGATCATATCGTTCCGGTTGTTCTCGTTGAAATACGGTATGCTGTCCATGAACTTTGCCTCGAAACATCACATTTGAATGATCCATGCGTTCCAGTTCTGTCTTTACACCAGACAGCTCGTTAATCGGTTTCGCCTCGCTAATATAACAGGTTCCCATACATTTCAAGTATTCATTCATCAATTGAATCAGCAATGTAGCTCGTTCTTCTAGTTGAAACTGGCTAGTATCATCTTCGTCCAAAATAACAGCAACATACAACATGCTATTTTTCTGATAAGAAACAATCCGGTCATACTCAAGTCGCAACAGCATAATTTCGGAACTGAGATTGGCAAATGCATATCGAAACGTACTTTCATTCCATTTTTCATCGATCTCGGATAAAAATACACTTGCAAGCACCAGCACATACGACTGCTCTGTCTTGATCGTCAGCTCCCGTTTAAGAATCTCCCCCTGAATCAGATCGAGCCGGGGCGAGATGGTAGCCATCAGAATATCGGTCCAGAAGCTGGCCTCGACCAGTCCTTTATTTTTCAGCCACGCCATGCCGAATTTCTGATACTCTCCCATCTGCCTTCTCCACTTCAATCCACCCACCGCCTTCATGACAGCTGCCTCAAGCTTCTCCTGATTCAAGGGTTTGAGCAGGTAAGAGTCCGCATTAAATGAAATCGCAGTGGAAGCAAAGTCAAAACTCTCGTGACACGTAAAAAATATAAATGCACAGTCATATCCTTGTTCCCTGATCCACTGAATCATCTCAATTCCCGAACCTCTCGGCATCTCAATGTCACAAATGACCAAATCGGGAATACCTGCGGCAAACAACGTCTGTGCATCCTGAACACAGTGAGCCTGTGATACTTCGTTAAAACCATATGCTGTCCAAGGGATAAGTTCTGTTAACACCTGAACTGTAGGGATATCGTCGTCAATCAACATGCACTTCATCAATTCCCCCCCACTCTAATGCTAGACTCAGAAATGGACACCGGAATCGTTTCGTTTGAAACAGGTATCCGTATTTCGATTTTGGCTCCTGAAGATTCCCCTCCGCTCGACAGCACCAGCAAATTATCCTGTTTGTATAATAACTGCAACGTTTTATGAATATTTGCGATGCCTACGTGCTCACCTTCATCCCCTGCCCTTATGGATGTTTGGAATTGTTGAAGCCACGCTTGCGGGAATCCTTCACCGTTGTCCTCAATCACGATCTGAACATAAGCCCCATCATCTGCTGTCCGCTCCATGTGTACCCGGATAAAAATAGATAACATTTCTCCATACGTAAGGGCATGTTTGAAGCAATTTTCCACAAATGTCTGAATCAACAGTTGCGGAATACGAATATCACCCGCTGCCGCTTCCAGGTCCGTCATATAAAAGATCTGATCCGGGTAGCGAATTTCCTGCATACGAATGTAATTTTCAACATGCCCCATCTCTTCATCAATGCTGACAAGCATCTGTTCCGCCTTGAACATATAACGGAGATGCTGGGATAACATCTGGATCATACGCCGAATTTCTTCATTCCGGTTTTGATAGGTGAGACTGGAGATGGTAGATATGGCATTCAGATAAAAATGAGGTCTGATCTGCATCTGTAACACTTTCAACTCTGCGCGGCTCTTCTCAATTTTCTCTTCATAGGATTGAATCTTCAGATGTGTAATCTCATGAACCATCGATTGGAATGCATGGAACAGTTTCATAAATTCAAGCGAATACTCTCTGGAAGGAGGAGGGAATAACGTCTGTCCTTTTTCAACTTCTTTGGCAGCTCGGACCAATTCCAGGATCGGACGAAGCATCTCCTTGGTGATAAATCTCATGACAAGCGGCACGACGACCATGGAGACGACACCTAGCACGATGATCAGCCATTGAATTAATTTCAGTCCGGAAAATACACTTTGTTTCGCAACGATATTGGTCATATGACCGAATTCGGCAATCGGTTTGCTCACAAAAAGGTAACGACTACCCAGCTCCTGCTCGGTCGCTGCCAAATCCTTTGTTATTGTCATGACATTTCCACTGACCGTTGTCAGAATACGACCATCTTGACCACTTAACATAAATTGGCTGGCTGAATCTGCTTCCCGACTTGTGCGTGAAAGTAAATGATCAGCCTGAACAAACGTCCCAAAGCTCACTTCCCCGTACGTGATACATTTGAACAAATAAAATACGTCGTTCACTTGTACAATACTCCACTGACCTTCCTTATGATCCTGTATCTGAATGTCCCGCCAGTTCTGGTGCTTCAAAAAGTCGGATAGAGCCAGTTTATTCGAGGAATTGATCCGATTGCCAAACAAGGTCAGCAGTCTTTCATCACGTGCAATTTGAACAAACATGCCATCGCTCGCATAATTATTCGTCATTTTGGACTTGAGCGCGTTGATCAGCCGCATTTCTTTAAAGTAGTCCCCTTCGTGACCAGAACGTATATATTGCTCCCCATAGTCCTTGGCGAAATCGGCTTGATTCTCGAACACCTCCATCAGGTCTTTGGCGTAGATATCCAGGTTATTATGAATAGATTCCGTGTAGATCGCCAGTGTGTGTTCCGAATTGCTAACGATGTGATTCTGAACCACTTGGAGCGAATAAATGTTGCTCAAAAGAAGAGCTGCGAAGAGAATAACCAAAATAACCGTGATCTGGGTGTACAGTCTGAATACGATGCTTCTGTTACGGAATAAGTATTTTCTCTTCATGCGTTCCCTCTTCTCTTGTCTTCCGTGCTTGACCGGATAATCAACCAGCCCCTGAACAGTCGCTGATGACACACGACCCCCCAGAGGCTTGGTACAGATCTATGATAAATGCTTATTCGTTAGGCCGTCTGCCCTGTCCTGCCCATTCCAGTGCAAGAGCGATATAGACATTCCAAAAATCCCAGTCATGCACCCCCGGACTCTCCGTGTAGGTCACAGGAACATGCTCACGTTGCAGGAAATCCCGAAAACGTTGATTCACATCCAATAAAAAGTCCTCGGTGCCGCAAGCCATATAAATGTCAGGGATCGACGCGCCCTTTTCCTTTAACTGCATCACCAAAGCTTCCGGATCTTTATCACTACCTTGCAGCTGGCTCAGATCCCCGAAAACCCGGCTGAAGTATTTATAATCCGCTACTCCGTCAGAGTAACCCGGCTGCGCATTCGCTATTTTGTATGGCAAAATCGCCGAGGAGAGTGCAATGATGCCACCGAAATGCTCCGCATATTTCAGACCATTCCGGATCGCACCATACCCTCCCATCGACAATCCGCCGATATATGTGTCCTCACGGCGCATAGAGAGAGGAAATAACCCGCGTGTGAATTCTACCAATTCCTTGCCTACATATTGTCCGTAAAGATCCCCCTTATCTTCATCATCCAGATAAAAATGATTTTCACCTGCCGGCATAAACACAGCGAACCGGTGCCGGTCAGCAAGCTCGCGAATACGCGAGAAGGTGATCCAGTCCCACTGGCTGCCAGAGTATCCATTCAGCAGGTATATAGACTTCAGCGGCTCCTGTTCGTTCGCTACTTCGGACTGACCCGGAATGACAGGCAAGTCTAAAGGTAGCAGAGCATTAAACGATACCTCTCTGCGCATGCTTTTTGAGAAAAAGTTCACCTGTACTGTAGCCATTTTAGCAATTTCCTTCCTGATTATGGTTTAGATCCGATAAGCTTCGAGATGCCCTGACGGGTCCGTGTAGTGTATCATGGATTGATACGTTTGGAGGTCAACCGTCAGACTGCACTGTTGCCCTTCCAGCTTCCAGTTCAGACAGAGCTGATTATCCGGAGAATCCAGAACGCTGAATTCGCCCTGAAAAGCCTGATGGCTGTTGCGGAAACGGATCAACTCCATAAGACGCTGCACCACTTTTTTGTCCAACTGCTGCTCGATATCATCCATTGTGTAATTCTGACGATTAATCTCTCGACCTTCACCCGTTTCGGCTACCCGTGCCAGATCATTCTTCCCGGCGAACAGTCCGACATAATAGACCTGGGGAATGCCTGGTACAAAAAACTGAATGGCACGCGCAGCCAGATAAGCATCATCATCCTCGTTCAAAGCACTGTAATATGTGCACCTGATCTGATGCACGTTGAAACCATCCTCTGACTTATGTTTATCTGACAGAATCAAGCTAAGGTTGGCTCCCCGCTCCAGACAGATATCCACCAGCCGCTGCGCTTCATCTGTGCGTATCAGTCCATCAAGATCGGGCTTGACCGGAATGCCGTCATGACAGTCCAGCATGGTGAACTGATTGGCAGGTCTGTCCGCCAGATAATGACGTAATTCCCGGCTTGAGCGGTTGACTAACGTCTCCAGCACCCGGTATGGCAATATAAAATCATAAATCCAGCAGCCAAAATCGGCCAGTTTGTACTGTACACTGTAATGGGCGTGAACCTCCGGCAACAACTCGATCTCCAGTTCGTCCGCTAGTGACTTCACCCAGTCAAGGAAAACGTAAATATCCGGTTCAACAAAGAAACAACTGGTCCCCAACTTCTTTATAACATAGCCAACGGCATCCAGTCTCACAATTTTGACATTGTTAATTTTGAAGTTCTCAAAAAATGAACGCAGCAGTTGCTGTGTGATCGCCGCACGTATATCCAGATCAATCTGCTCTGAGGGGTCTGTTTTGCCAAACGTTGTCCATACCTTCTCCTCTTCACCGCTCTCATGGATTTTAAACGTAGAGTAGGGTACCTCTCGACGCAAAAACATCTGGTCAATATCCTTCTGCACAGGCACTCCATCCGTCCAAACCTTATCCAGAGTCAAGAAGAGATCGGCATATTCGGATGATCGGCCTTTCAGCAGAAAATCCTGAAAATAAGGCGACTGCTGTGAGATATGGTTAACCATCAGATCCACCAATATATCCGTATGTTCACCAATAGAACGAATGTCGTCCCACGTACCAAAGGCAGGGTCAATCTCCAGATAAGTTAATGGAGCGAACCCGCGATCCCCTGATGAAGGAAAAGGAGGCAGAATGTGCACTCCCCCTGAAAAAAGACCAGCCAGTTCGTTCTGAAGCAAATGATTCAGTGTACTCAGATTGCCACCAAGCGAATCCGGATAGGTAATTAACTGAACCTGATTTTTAAGCAAAATGCTCCCCCTCTTCCAGTCCATA
>Ga0105244_10003921_pt1 | contig 10456 bp, 7 predicted proteins | sample KBSM44metaG_FD_80423 | JGI IMG/M metagenome (GOLD analysis project Ga0105244, IMG submission 80423) | Miscanthus rhizosphere microbial communities from Kellogg Biological Station, Michigan, USA - KBS M4-4 metaG | ecosystem: Host-associated > Plants > Roots > Rhizosphere > Soil | place: Michigan...
CGGCGACACCAAACGCGGCATTGATTGTTCTGCTTTTGTTCAGCGCACCTTTCGCGAGCAGTTCGGTTTAGATTTGCCACGCTCAACGTCTGAACAGCAAGACACCGGCAAAGAGATTTCACGTAATAAATTGCGCGCAGGTGACTTAGTGTTGTTCCGCGCCGGTTCGACTGGCCGACACGTGGGTATTTATCTTGGCAACGATAATTTTGTTCATGCGTCCACCAGTAGCGGCGTTATGATTTCCAATTTAAACGACAGTTATTGGAAAACACGTTACCGCGAAGGACGTCGGGTTTTAGCTAAAAACCCAAGCTAACGTATTTGCTTTGAAGATCCTCTCAGCCAGAGAATCAGAAAACGCTGCCCCGGCAGCGTTTTTTTTCGCCCCTGTTTTTTTAACTCAAATCCAGCCAATAAAAACTAATTGAGAATCAAAAATATAAGGAGACAATCTTCGCGCTCTCGTTATATTCTCGTTGACTTCCTGATACCCCTATATCGCAATGCAGCCAGCGTGGCTGCGGCCTGAAAGTGGGTAGAGACCAAACGATAAACATAATAAAAAATGGCAAGACAAGGGGAATGCACTCCATGCCACTGTCGGGAACATTAAAAGGTCATGCGAGCTATGCGCGCCGCATTGCCTGGAGTAGCGCGATCATCGGCGCGGTATTCTTTCTGCTTTTTGTCACCGTTCTGTTAACACTGACCTGGCAAAAACGCTTACACCAACATGAACAGCTATTGACGCATAGCCGCGACGATTTACAACAGGTGCTCACCAACCTGGTCGATACACTTTATCCATTACAGCAATACACCCAATTAGCATGCAGTAGCGTCAGCCGTGAACTCACATCTCGCGCCGCCTTCGCCGGCAACCTTCGTGCCATTCTCCTGGTACGTAACGGTGATGCATACTGCTCTTCTGCCACCGGCGCTTTCCTGATGGCGGCTAACGATATCTCTCCCGAATCTGAACTGGAACGCGATCGTGATATGCGCTTGCTGGAAGGCACACCCTTGCTGCCAACTAAACCGGCACTGGCGTTGTGGGTAAAAAATCCAGGATCCGCAGAAACGGGTATTCTCGCCACCATGAACATCAGCCTGACTCCCTATCAATTGCTGGCCTCTTATCATCCAGAAATCACCGGGATGGCGCTGGTGATTGGCAATAAGGCGCTACTGAGCGGCAGCAATCAGGTCGTTAACGTCAGTGATTTACCTGCGCCGCTGCACGAAATGGCGTTCGAAGATGGCGCCCTGCACTTTATGTTGTTTGGTCGCACCTTAGCGTCGCGGGATTATTCGCTGACGCTGCTGACCGGCTTACTCTTCGCCCTGCTGGTTTCCGCTGTAAGCTGGCTATTGCTCACCCGACAGCAGCGCCCTGGCAAAGAGATTATGCAAGCCATCAAGCGCGGCCATTTCCATGTTGAGTATCAACCCTTGGTTACCGCGCATGATGGTCAACCGTACGGCGTAGAAGCGCTGCTGCGCTGGACACATCCCACAGAAGGCATGATCCCGCCCGATGTGTTTATCGGCTATGCCGAGGCGCAGAATCTGATTATTCCGCTTACCCGCCATCTGTTTACGCTGGTGGCGCGCGATGCACAATTTCTCTGTAAACAACTGCCGCACGGCACACGCCTGAGCCTCAATCTTTCGCCATTGCACCTTGCCTCGGACAGTTTCCGCCATGACGTGCAAGAATGGATTAACGCCATGCCCGCCAACCATTTTAACTATGTGTTTGAAATTACTGAACGCACTATGGTGGGTGAAAAAAATGCGGGAGAAGTGTTTGCCTGGCTACACGCGCACAATTTTAAGATTGCGATTGATGATTTTGGCACCGGCCACAGTGCGCTGATCTACCTGGAAAAATATCCGTTCGACTACCTGAAGATTGATCGTGGTTTTGTGCAAAGTATTGGCACGGAAACCGTGACTTCGCCGGTTTTGGATGCGGTACTGCTGCTGGCAAAGAAGCTCAACCTAAAAACCGTGGCCGAAGGCGTAGAGACCGGCGATCAGGCGGCGTGGCTGGTCAATCGCGGCGTGACGCATTTACAGGGCTATCTGTTCAGTCGGCCGCTGCGACCAGAAAATCTCGTTAGCTATTACCAACGCCAGCGCGCGTTGAGTTAACATCACGCGAACCCCATGAAACTGCTACCATAACGTGCGGAATACCACAGGAGATCGCCCCACTTATGCTGCTGCGCCTTGTCACAGCGTTGTTCGTATGTAGCGCCCTTGCGCCGCTGCATGCCGCAACCATCAACGAAAGCTATGCCTTCGCTAAGTTGGGCGAGCCGAAGTATGCGGTGAATTTTACGCATTACGATTATGCCAATCCCGCCGCGCCCAAAGGCGGTAAAATAACTCTGGCGGTGGTCGGTACCTACGACAACTTTAATCGCTTCGCCTCGCGTGGCAATCCTGGCATTGGCTCCGACACACTGTACGACGGCTTGTTTACCACCTCCGATGATGAGCCCGGCAGTTACTATCCACTGATCGCTGAATCCGCGCGCTATCCAGATGACTATCGCTGGATGGAGGTCTCGATCAATCCCCATGCGCAGTTTCAGGACGGTACAGCCATCACCGCGCAGGATGTGGCTTTCACCTTCCAGAAATTTATGACCGAAGGTGTGCCGCAGTTCCGCGTGGCATTTCGCGATGTGCAAGTCAAAGCGCTTAACCGCCTAACCGTGCGCATCGACATGCCGAAGCCGGATAAAGACCGCGTCCTTAGCTGGCTAACGCTGCCGGTCATCCCTGAAAAATTCTGGCAAAACAAAAAATTTAATGAGCCGATTGGTTATCCGCCGCTCGCCAGCGGGCCTTATCGCGTGACCGCGTATAAATCGGGTCAGTTTATCCAATACAGTCGGGTGAAAGATTATTGGGCTGCCAATCTGCCGGTGAATCGCGGACGCTTTAACTTCGACACGATTCGTTATGATTATTACCTCGATGACAACGTGGCGTTCGAAGCCTTCAAAGCAGGCGCTTACGATTTACGTGAAGAGAGCTCGGCGAAGAAATGGGCCACGCAATATCGCGGCCGCAACTTTGATAGCCACGCCATCGTCAAATCGACCATTCCCAATACGGTTTCCACCGACGCGCGCTGGCTGGCGTTCAATAATGAAAAACCGTTATTCGCCGATCGTCGCGTGCGCGAAGCCATTACGCTGGCGTTCGATTTCGAGTGGATGAATAAAGCGCTTTTTTATGGCGCTTACAAACGCACCAACAGCTATTTCCAGAACACCGAATATGCAGCGCAAGGTTATCCCAAAGCCGAGCAGTTGATTCTACTGGCGCCTTACAAAGCGCAGTTGCCGCCTGAAGTATTTAACAACGAGTATGCGCCGCCACGTTCTGACGGCAGCGGTTTCGATCGTGGCAACTTGTTAAAAGCCCGAAATCTGCTGAAAGAAGCAGGCTGGGAGATTAAAAATCAGCAACTGGTGAACGTCAAAACCGGCCAGCCGTTTCGTTTCGAATTGCTGATGCGCAGCGGCACGCAAAATGACTGGGCGCTGCCGTTTCAGCACAGCCTCGAACGGCTGGGTATTCAGGTCTCGCTGCGCCAGATTGACAGCTCGCAATATTTACGCCGTTTACGCGAAGGTGACTACGATATGATCCCGTCGCTCTACTACGCGATGCCTTGGCCTTCTACCAGCTTGCGGACGATCTGGCAGTCTGAATTTATTGATTCATCGTGGAATACGCCGCGCGTGAAAGATCCGATCGTCGACCACTTTGTACAGCAAATCGTTGAGCATCAGGGCGATGAAAAAGCGCTGCTGCCGCTCGGCCAGGCGCTGGATCGCATCCTGCTGTGGAATGCCTACATGATTCCCATGTGGTACAGCGCTGAAGATCGCATGGCTTACTGGGACAAGTTTTCCCATCCCGAGATTAAACCTGCGTTTGCTACCGGGTTGGAAAACTGGTGGTACGATGTGAATAAAGCCGGGCGATTACCGGCCGATCGACGCTGAGGAGCACGGTTTGGCAGCCTATTTTCTACGCAGGTTACTGCTGATCATTCCCACGCTGTGGGCGATCATCACTCTGAACTTCTTTATTGTGCAAATCGCGCCGGGCGGCCCGGTGGATCAGGCGTTAGCGAATGTGCAGTTTGGCCACAGCACCGGCATCCCCGGCTCGGGCGGCAGCGACAGTGCCGCGCGAGGTACGCTGATGCGTGATAATCCCGGCGACAGCCAATATCGCGGCGCACGCGGCCTTGATCCAGAAGTGATCGCCGAAATTAAGCATCGTTACGGCTTCGATAAACCGCTACTGCAGCGTTACGGCGAAATGCTGTGGAATTACATTCGGTTTGATTTCGGCGACAGCCTGTTCCGTAGCGCATCGGTGTTGCAGTTAATCAAAGAGAGCTTACCGGTCTCTATCAGCCTTGGATTGTGGAGTACCTTGATCATTTATCTGGTGTCGATTCCGCTTGGCATCAAAAAAGCGGTGCGTAACGGCAGCGCTTTTGATATCTGGAGCAGCACCTTTATCATCATTGGCTATTCAATCCCGGCTTTTTTGTTCGGCATCATGCTGATCGTACTGTTCGCAGGCGGCAGCTACTTCGACTGGTTCCCGCTGCGCGGCCTGACATCACCGCAGTTTGATTCGCTGCCGTGGTTCAGCAAAATTACCGATTACCTGTGGCACATTACGCTGCCGGTACTGGCCACGGTGATTGGCGGTTTCGCTACCCTAACCATGCTGACTAAAAACTCGTTTCTTGATGAGATCCGTAAACAGTATGTGGTCACCGCGCGTGCCAAAGGGCTGGATGAGAAGCGCGTACTGTACGGCCACGTGTTCCGTAATGCCATGCTGCTGGTGATCGCCGGTTTCCCCGCCACCTTTATCAGCATGTTTTTCACCAGTTCGGTGTTGATAGAGGTGATGTTCTCACTCAATGGTATGGGCCTGCTCGGCTACGATGCCACCATTCAACGCGACTATCCGGTGATGTTCGGCACGCTCTACATCTTCACCCTGATTGGCCTGCTGATGAACATTCTCAGCGATCTGACCTACACGCTGGTCGATCCGCGTATCGATTTTGAGGGACGCTGATGCGCTTATCTCCTGTTAATCAGCAGCGTTGGCAGCGTTTTCGCCATAACCGTCGCGGTTACTGGTCGCTGTGGATTTTCCTGATCATTTTTGTCCTGTCACTGGGTGCCGAGTTGCTGGCAAATGACAAACCGCTGCTGGTGCATTATCAGCAGCGCTGGTACATGCCGCTGCTGTTCAATTACAGCGAAAGTGATTATGGCGGCGATTTCTCTACGCCCGCTGATTATCAGGATCCGTGGCTAAAACAGCGCATCGATCAGCAAGGTTGGGCGATCTGGGCACCCATTCGTTTTAGCGACAGCACCATCAACTTCGCTACTGATGTGCCCTTCCCTTCTCCGCCTTCGGCACAAAACTGGCTCGGCACCGATGCTAACGGTGGCGATGTACTGGCGCGTTTATTGTATGGCACGCGTATCTCATTGCTGTTCGGCATCATGTTGACACTGTTCTCCAGCGTGATTGGCATCGTGGTGGGTGCGCTACAAGGCTATTTTGGTGGACTCATTGATCTCATCGGTCAACGTCTGATTGAGGTGTGGTCCGGCATGCCTTCACTGTTCCTGCTGATTCTGCTCTCCAGCGTGATTCAGCCCGGTTTCTGGTGGTTGCTGCTGGTTACGGTGGTGTTTGGCTGGATGAGTCTGGTGAGCGTGGTGCGCGCTGAATTCCTGCGCGCACGCAATTATGATTATATCCGCGCGGCCCGTGCGCTTGGCGTTAGCGACAGCCGCATTATGTTGCGCCATATGCTGCCAAACGCCATGGTCGCCACCTTGACGTTTCTGCCCTTTATTCTTTGCGGTTCCATCACTACGCTGACCTCGCTGGACTTCCTCGGTTTTGGTTTGCCGGTCGGATCACCTTCACTGGGTGAGCTGCTGTTACAAGGCAAAAACAATTTACAGGCGCCGTGGCTGGGACTGGCGGGCTTCTTTGCCCTCGCCTTGCTACTGTCGCTGCTGATCTTTATCGGCGAAGCGGTACGCGATGCCTTTGACCCGAGCCGAGGACGTTAAATGAGCCTGTTAACGGTGAATCATCTGGCGGTGGCCTTTCAGGATCGCCGCGTGGTGGAAGACATTTCGCTGCAGATCGATGCCGGCGAAACGCTGGCGCTGGTGGGGGAATCTGGCTCCGGTAAGAGCGTGACTGCGCTGTCGATCATGCGCTTATTGCCGCAGCCGCCGGTTAATTATCCGCACGGCGAAATCCTGTTTAACGGCGAGAATATTTTGCAGGCCAGCGAACGCACGATGCGCGGGCTGCGTGGCAATCAGATGGCGATGATTTTTCAGGAGCCGATGGTGTCGCTTAATCCGCTGCATAACGTGGAAAAGCAGCTGTATGAAGTGCTGTCGGTGCATCGCGGTATGCGGCGTGAAGCTGCGCGTGGCGAAATGTTGAGCTGCCTTGATCGCGTCGGCATTCGCAATGCAGCGTCGCGTCTGCAGGATTTCCCGCACCAGCTTTCTGGCGGCGAGCGGCAACGCGTGATGATCGCCATGGCGCTGCTGACGCAGCCGACGCTGCTTATCGCCGATGAACCGACCACCGCGCTGGATGTGACGGTGCAGGCGCAGATTCTACAACTGCTGCGCGAGCTGCAGCGTGAGCTAAACATGGGCATGCTGTTCATCACCCACAACCTGAATATTGTGCGTCAGCTGGCGCATAGCGTTACGGTGATGCGTAATGGTCGCGGTGTGGAACACAATCGTTGCGATTTGCTGTTTAGCCAGCCGCAACAACCTTATACGCGCGAACTGATTGCCGCCGAGCCGGATGGCCAACCGGTGCCGCTGCTGGATGCGAAGCCGCTGTTGCAAGTGAAAAACCTGCAGGTTGGTTTCCCGATCAGGCGTGGATTACTGCGACGTACCGTGGCAGAGAAGATAGCGCTTAAGGATCTCAGCTTTACCCTGCGTCGCGGTGAAAGTCTCGGGTTAGTCGGTGAATCAGGATCGGGCAAAAGCACCACTGGCTTGGCGCTGCTGCGCTTAATCGCTGCGCGCGGTGAGATCTGGTTTGAGGACCAGCCGTTGCATCAGCTTTCGCCAAAACAATTACTGCCGCTGCGCCAACGCATTCAGGTGGTGTTTCAGGATCCTAATTCTTCACTCAATCCACGGATGACGGTGCAACAGGTGATCGCGGAAGGTTTAGCCGTGCATCGTCCAGAATTAAGCGATGCCGAGCAGGAAGCGAAGGTGATTGCGGTGATGCAGGAAGTAGGGCTCGATGCCGACAGCCGTTCGCGCTATCCGGCGGAGTTTTCAGGTGGCCAGCGCCAGCGCATCGCTATCGCCCGTGCGTTGATACTTGAGCCGCAGCTGATTGTACTGGATGAACCTACCTCGTCGCTGGACCGCTCGGTGCAGAAGCAAATTCTGACCTTACTGCGTCGTTTACAGCAACAGCATCAGCTTGCCTATCTATTTATCAGTCATGATTTGCAGGTGGTGCGCGCGCTCTGTCATCAGCTGATTGTGCTGCGCCAGGGCGAGGTTGTTGAGCAAGGTGATTGTGAGGTGTTATTCAACGCACCGACAGCCGACTACACGCGTCAGCTATTGGCGTCCGCGCAGGGGAAAGATCTTAGTCAGTGACCATCAAAGGTTTCGGCGATGGCAACACCCTGATTTTTCAGACAGCAGTTAGCTGCGCTTTCGTCATCGCGCTGAATCAGCAGACAGGGTTGCCCTTCACACTGGGCGATTTTGCATTCGACCTGAATGTGCGCCAGCATTTCTTTTAGCTGATGCAAAATTTCCAGCGCCGGATGACCATCGTGACTCAACAGGCGCAGCACGACTAAATCTTCGGCATGAACGCCATTCGCAGTTTCCTGACGCTCAATTTCACCCGCATGTTCAAGCGACCAGCGGTAATGTTGTGGCAAGCGATGCACAACAGAAAGTTGCAGCATAGTTATACGGCCCCCAGAGACGTTAACTTTATTCACAACGACGGCATAACGCGGTGAATCCCAACCTGGTTAGCTCAGAATATGGACGTGGTTTGCCTTCTCGTTTTAAGCAAAAAATAGGTAGCCTCTTTATAAATTGCGAGGCTTCTCACATTTATGCCTATGTTTACCGTGTTCGGCGGCTGTTAACAATCATTTTAGACGCATTATTGTTACTTTTTTATCTCTAAATTTTCACATAATGGAAACATTAAGCATAACGAATGAATGGAGATTCGCGAGCGGCGGGGTGGAATTTGTCATGGGAGAGGTCGCCAGGAATGGCGCCCCTGCGGAAAAACGTGGGATTTCATGCATGTAGGGTCGCCATTCATGGCGACCTGGTCCGCTTAAACCGAATGATGGGGTCTTGACGCGTAGGTGAAGAGTACGATAGATATCGTGGCGCACAGCGCAATCGTGGCAACCATGGGCCAGGCGCTGTTAATGCTGACTAATGAGAGCAGCGCGCCCACCAACGCGCCCACCCCAAAGCGCAGCGTTCCGGCCAGCGAGGAAGCCGTGCCAGCCATATGCGGGAACTCATCAAGAATCACCGCCATCGCATTCGACGACACCGTTGAAACGCAGCCAATAAACATCGCCACGCCAAACACCAGCGACAGGAAGCCAAAATCCAGCGCGCTGGAGATCAGCATCCAAACACCCATCGCAAACTGAATCACCAATCCCATGCGGAACATCTTCACCGGACCAAAGCGACGCACTGCGCGGCTGTTGATCAGCGTCATCACAAACAGGAACACCACATTCAGGCCAAAATAGTAACCGAAGTTTTGCGGTGAAACGTGGTTCACTTCAATGTAAACGAACGGACCGGCGTTGAGGAATGTAAACAAGCCAGCGAAGGAGAAGCCGCTCGCCAGCATGTAACTAAACGCGCGCTTGTGGCGTACTAAGGCCACGAAGTTGCCCAGTGTGGTACGCAGATGAAAGCGCTGACGCTGCTCGGGCTTGAGCGTTTCACGGATTTGTGTCATCACCAGCACCGTGGTGATCAGCGCGGCACCCGCCAGCGTCCAAAAGATGGCGTGCCAGTTCCACAGTAGCAGCAACCAGCCACCGATAATCGGTGCCAGCAGCGGCGCAATGGTCGTCACCAGCATCACGAAGGACATCATGCGCGAGAAGTCCTCTTTGGAGTAGGTATCGCGCATTAAGGCGTTGATCACTACGCTGGCAGCGGCGGCAGATAAGCCGTGCAGGAAGCGCATAAAGATTAGCTGATCGATGGTTTGTGACAGTGCACAAGCCGCAGCGGCGCAGGCAAAGATCAGCGTTCCCAGCACAATCACCGGTTTACGTCCGTAACTGTCCGCCAAAGGACCATAGACTAACTGGCCAATGGCAAAACCGAGGATGTAAAGGTTTAGCGTCATCTGCACGCTGCCCGCCGAAACCGCAAACTCGTGAGCGATTTGCGGCATAGCCGGCAGATACATATCAATAGAAAGCGGCATCAGCATCGCCAGCAATCCGAGGATGACCACTAAACCGACCGGTGAATTCTTTTCCTTGCGCACCGCGTTCTCCCGCTATTTGCGTTGTTTAAGTTCTTCTGGCAGGCCGATGCTGTCGACCTCTTGCTGGGTCAATTCACGATATTCACCTTCACCGAGATCGTCATCCAGCTCGATGTCACCAATACGTTCACGATGCAGCGCTGAAACATGGTTCCCCATGGCGGCAAACATGCGCTTAACCTGATGATAGCGCCCTTCGCTGATCGTCAGACGTGCCGCCTTCTCATCAAGAATTTCCAGCACCGCCGGTTTGGTGAGCTCTTTTTCGTTGTGCAGCTGTACACCCGCAGCGAACTTCTCAACCAGCGCAGGATCAATCGGCTCCTCCACTTCCACCAGATAGGTTTTTTCCAGATGGTGTTTGGGTGAAGTAATGCGGTGCGACCATTGACCATCGTCAGTGAGTAGCACTAAGCCGGTAGTGTCGATATCCAGACGACCTGCCGCATGCAGCTTGAACGCCGCAGGTTCTTCAATAAAGAACAGCACGGTAGGATGATCGGGATCGTCGGTGGAGCAGACGTAGCCCTGCGGCTTGTTCAGCATGAAATAGCGCGGGCCTTGCTGCACCACCAGCGGATTACCGTCGTATTCGACTTCATCGTCTGGCAATACTTTGTAAGCCGCATCGCGCACGACTTCGCCGTTGATGGTGACTTTTTTGGCGCGGATTTCGCGTCCGGCGATAGCACGGCTAACTTCCAGTTGCTGAGATATGAATTTTTCGAGTCGCATGAATTCGCTTTGCCTGTTACTGCGGGGGAAACTGAAACGGTGTTTTTGTCCGTTAAGAAAGTGTGGGCAG
>Ga0105244_10003924_pt1 | contig 10453 bp, 14 predicted proteins | sample KBSM44metaG_FD_80423 | JGI IMG/M metagenome (GOLD analysis project Ga0105244, IMG submission 80423) | Miscanthus rhizosphere microbial communities from Kellogg Biological Station, Michigan, USA - KBS M4-4 metaG | ecosystem: Host-associated > Plants > Roots > Rhizosphere > Soil | place...
GTCAAAGCAGATGCGAAAGACTTCAAAAATACAAATACGAAAGGTTGATGTTGAATGGCTAAGTTCAAAGTAGCTATTGATGCGGGTCACGGAGGATTTGGTGTTACTCCAGGGAAGCGTACTCCAGACGGCGAATACGAGTGGAACTTCAACAACAAAGTTGCAGTTGCTTGTATCGCTAAGCTAAAAGCAAATGGCGTCGACGTTATTCGTACTGATGACCCAACTGGTAAAACAGATGTTGGTCTAACAGCACGTACTAACAAGGCGAACAATGCTGGTGCTGATATTATGGTTTCCTTCCACCACAACGCTAACACAGGTAAGTGGGGCACATGGACGGGTACTGAAACATTCACGTACTTGGGTAGCTGGCCGAAAGCTGAGAAGCTTGCGAAAGAAGTTCAGAGTCGTATCGTCAAAGCATATGGTCTTCGTGATCGTGGCTTGAAGAAAGAAAACTTCGCTATCGTACGCCAATCCAACATGCCTGCCATCCTTGTTGAGGGTGGATACATGGACTCTACTATCGACATCAAGAAGCTTCGTAGTGACGCAGTACTAAAAGCTGCTGGTATCGCAGCGGCTGAAGGTATCTTAGCTTACCTTGGTGTAAGCTCTGGTAACAGCGCAGTTATCCCTGGTGACAAGTCTGAAGCCAACAAACCAGTAGCTGGTGAAATCTACCGCGTTCGCTGGTCTTGGGGCAATGTAGAAAGTCAAAAGGGCGCTTTCTCTGATTTGAATAACGCTAAAGAACTAGCAGACAAGTATCCTGGATACAAAGTCTACAACTCTAAAGGTGCTACAATCTATCAGTCTAAGCAAAAGACAGCTGCAACAGGCAATGCTTATGTTCGGGAAGCACAAGAGTTCTTGAACTCTCGCGGCTATCCAACAAAAGCTAAGTTTACAGCGTTGACTGTAGATGGCTTCACTGGCCCTAAATCATTGACTGCTGCTCTTCGCGTAGCTCAGTACTACGGCGGAGTAACAATTGATGGAGTATGGGGACCAAATACCAAGAAGGCTATGAGAATGCTCAGCAAAGCTGATCACACTACATGGTGGACTCACCTATTGCAAACAGCTCTAGTTCTTAAAGGTATTAACGTCGATGTTGATGGCGTGTTCGGCAATGGCACTGAAGATGCAGTAGAACGATTCCAAGCTAGCAAGGGTCTAACTGCTGATGGTATCGCGGGGCCAAACACTTGGGAGAAACTCCTAGGTTAATACATAGCAAGACCATAAACTTAATAGAAAGGTTGATGACTAATGATGGGATTAGAGACTTTTCTAGGTAAGTTTACAGGAGGTAGCGACGCACTCACTTTATTGGGTGCGTTTGCTTTCCTTATCTTACTTAATTTTATCACAGAGATGTGGATTGAAATCAAGAACAAGGACTTGAAATGGGACGACATCGGTCGGTTCATCAAGCCTATTATCTTGAATGGACTATTCTTGTTGGGATTGGAAGTCATTATGATTCCAGCAGCAAGAGTGCCGCTTGCATATGACATCTTCTATAGCATCCAAATGGCTGGATGGCTTGGAGCAATGGCTTATTACTTTTGGGGCTTCTACCAGAACTTGAAGCAGATGGGACTAAAGGTAAGTCAAAACGTAGAAGACGCCATGGAAAACATCCACAATCAAGAAAATGATGAAGGAGACGTGAAGTAATGGGTATCATAGAATATTTGTGCATCGCATTTGCAGTATCAGGAATAGGGATGTCTATCTTTATTGTTGTAAAAGCAAAGAAAAACGGCACTTCAATTCCATGGGATTTAATCCAACCAATCTTGTTCGACACGTTCTTCAGAATTCAAAAGCTGTCTCATCTAAAAAACGCTGACTACGTTACGCTTGAGAACTACACAGTCAAGCTAATACAGGAAGCGATTGACAAAGGCGGTTTCCTTAAACCTGCAGAGCGTGCTCTAGTAACAGACGATGTGATTCGCAGCATCATCAGCGTCCGTCTAAAACGAATCTATCAAGACAACCAAGAAAAGTGAAAGTCGGAATAGCATTTGCTGGCGGGGGCGTTAGAGGAGCTGCGCACCTAGGCATCCTCCAAGCATTTGAAGAGCACGGTATTGAAGCTGATATGTATGCAGGAACAAGCGCAGGTTCCATCGTAGCAACTATGAAAGCATTGGGTCACACCAATGAGGAATGCATGGATATGATGATGGCAGCTAACAAAAAGCTTGTCGACATTGCATACTGGGATATCTTCAAGAATATGTTCACGAAGTTTAAGAACCTGGAAAGTATCTTGAAGGGGAATAAGCTGAGATCATATCTGATGAATCATATCGGCGCAAAGTTTCTAATGAATACGAAACACGGACTTGGCATTATATCTACAGATATTGATTCGGGCGCTCAGATAATCTTTACTTCTGAAGAGATTGATAAGATAGCCTTGTCAACCATTGACGATATATTGCACGTATATGGAAGGTACACTCCACTATCTCTACCACGAATCGTATATGCTTCTTGTGCTGTACCAGGAATCTTCAGGCCAATGAGATACAACAAGCGGACACTTGTAGATGGAAGCATCACAAACAATCTGCCTGCTAATGTTCTGAAGGCGATGGGCGCGGACAAAGTAATCGCTATTGATTTGAGCAAGCGTACGCCGAACGTAGACGATGTGCATGGTATCTTCAATACACTAAGTCAATCAATCGGAATCATGGTTAGTCAGAATACATACCTGTCCCTAAGCTACGACAAAGACGTAATCAAGTTGAATCCAGATATGAGTAGTATAGGGTTGCTTGATTTTGATAACGTAGAGAGTTGTTATGAAGCTGGGTATAATTACGGCAACCAAATAGCAAACTTTATAAAGAAAGAACTAGAGAGCTGATGCTCTCTTTTTTATTTGGACAAATAGCTTTACATACATTTTATGATATGTTATGATAAGTACATAAGAAAGAGGAGGTAACGACGATGAGTGAAATTAAGAAAGTAAGGTTTACAACATACCTTCCAGAAAATTTGAAGGATGCGGTTACGCAACTATCAGAAGATACTCGCATTCCGCAAGCTCGCCTATTCGAAGAGGCAGTTGAAGAGCTATTAAAGAAATACCAAGAGAAGTAAGCAGATATGTTTACAAATGTCATAAACTTATGATATACTTAATTCAGAAGTTAAGGAAAATATCTCTTGAAATTTCTGAGAGTAAAGAGGTACGATATGCAGGCGATAAACCTGTAAATAAATAAACGGGGGCTACACATATGACAAACGGTATGGACGTATTCAACATTGGAGAAGGACAAGCAAGATGGGAATTAGAAAAAGCAAAGAAGGTTGTAGAAACAAAACTTAATCCACAATGGATTCAACAAAGAACACAAGGAAAAGCAACACTATCCTACATCGGTGGACACACTGTAATTCGTCTACTAAATAACGCATTCAACTATCAATGGTCATTCGAAGTTGTAGGAGAAGAGATTGTAGAATCTATTCCGAAACCAGCTTTCACTGGATGGGGTAATAACCGCAAACCTGTGCTAAACCCAGATGGTTCACAGAAGATGGATGCACAACCACCAGTAGTTAAAGTACTTGGTCGCCTTACAGTTCCTGGACTAGGCGTTAAAGAACAGTACGGTTCTAAAGTTCTTATCGGTGGAGCAACTGAACAAGAGTCAGCTTTCAAATCTGCTTCTACTGATGCATTGAAAAAATGTGCTTCTCTATTCGGTATTGGACTTGAGTTGTATGGTGAAGACGAAGGAATGGAATTTGAAGATGTGGATGCGGCTGTAGAAGAAGCTACAAAAGTTGCAACTCCTACTCAACCTGCACAGCCAGTACAAGAGCAACAACCTGCTCCAGTGCAAGAACAAAAACCAGCACCAACGCCAGTTCAAGAGAAGCCTGCTGAACCTGCGAAGCAACAAAGCACACCCGCACAAACAGCAAGTGCCGCACCTGGACAATGGCAACAAGAAGATATCAACCGCCTGAAAGACTTGAAAGCGATTCTTGGCATCACAGACAATGCGCAACTTGACCCATATGTAAGAGAGTTCTTCGATAACCCGAACGTAACATACGGAAACATCACACCAGAGAACATCAAAGCAGTAAACATCTTCCTTACAAAGAAAGCGGAAGTAATCTAATCAAGGGGGCTTAGCCCCCTATTATCAACAAGGACAAGGTAAAGGGAATGGGAGAGATTGGTATGCAAGCAGAAGCAATACGATTGAGTGTTATATTCTTTGAATATGTAAAAGGATTCAAGAAGGATATCCATGGTAGAGTAAACGCACCAGAGAATTATAAGTTGAAAGTGATGGGAAACTTCAAGGAAGTGTTGGCAGGGGGAGCTAACGCACAAGAGCTTGAGCGAATGATGCATGAGTATAGAGAAGACCATGACAAACCTCAAGAAGCTTATAACATTGAAGACATTCTCAAATACTACAAGATTAATCCAAAGAAGAAAGCAGTTAAGAGAGACCCGAACGATATTATGGAAGAAGGTAAATTCTATTACCATCCAGAATTACAAATCGTTCCACCGCCGCCAGTTATTCGTCAGTTAGACAATGGAGATTTTGTTTCTTCCTATGATGAAGAAGATTTCTATTTGGAAATGAAGGACAAGTACACATTAGAAAACCTTGTTGACTACTTTCATAAGCGAATGGAAATCAAAGGCGAAGGTTTTAAGGATAGAGATATCGGAGCTTTCAAACATATTCTGAAATCGTATGACTTGGATACAGTCCTTTACACGATTGACCAAGCACGCTTTGTTGCAGAAGACTTATCGAAACCAATTCCGAAAACACCTTTTGATATCAGAGATTACTTTGACGAAGGTACTGGAATGTTGGAAGACAGAATGAATACATGTCACATGGAGGGATTAAACCGTGTCATCCCAAGAGCTAAATAATTTCATTCACGTGGAAGGCGGTAGAAACCTTCCTGGTGGCAAGTTCACACGAAATGAAATGCTAACTATAGACCAAGTACAAGACTACAGAAAAAGAAATATGAACACAGGACTTTACCTTTCCGCTTATGTGTATGACAGTACTGACGTAAAAGAAGCAAACCTGTATGCAGACTTCTATCTGGACTTTGATGCAGAAGATGATTTTGAGAAAGCAAGAGAAGATGCCATTGCATCTATCACTTATCTCAAACGCAAATTCACATACAATATTCCAGAAGGACTCATTCGGATTTACTTTAGCGGAAAGAAAGGATTACACCTTGTCATCCCTGCGGGCGTTCTAGGAGTACAACCCGACAAGCATCTGAATGAATACTACAAGATGATGGCGGCTAAGATTCATGAAGAAACACCGCATGGCACACTGGACTTAAAGATATACGACAGAAGAAGATTATTCCGACTGACGAACAGCAAGCATGCTGATACTGGGTTGTTTAAAATACCACTCACATACTTTGAGCTAGTGATGCTAAGCGTAGACGAGATAAAGAAGATTGCAGAAATGCCACGAGCTATTCATTATGAAAAAGCATATGAGATTCCAAGAGCAAAAGCTGAGTACCATAACATTATCGAAAAATGGGGACAACGATTTGGTAAGAAATTCGATAACAGTAAGAAGTACGAAAGCAAGCCATTGGATTTCACACCTGCATGCATTTCAGAGCTGATTGAATCTGGCCCACAGCGAGGGCAAAGAAACAACACAGCGGCGGTACTAACGTCCTTCTGGAAGAAGCAGGGCGGGACAGAACAAAGTGTATGGGAGAACCTAACAAAGTGGAACAATGAATCCATTGCTGAATGGGAATTAAAAAACACCATGCAGAGTGTGTACCACAATGATTATGAGTACGGTTGCTCTACACTAGAAGCGTTAGCCACATGTATTGGGGAAAAGTGTCCGCTTTATAGAAAACATGCAGTAAAATAATAGGGGGAAACATAATGAAAACGGGAGTAAAAGAGAAAACAGTTGTAATGATTCAGCGTGAAGAATCCATTGATGCAATTCTAAAATCAGCCAAAGGCGATATCCTGAAAGAGTTTGAAAAGGTTTGCCCAACAGATATGTCTTTCCAACGAATTAAAAAAGATGTGCACGATATCTTTGATGGCGTGTCAGAGAAAATTAACAATCGGTAATTAGGGAAGAGAAACAGGAAGAGGAAAAGGGACTAGGGGGAAACAAATATGTCAGGATTTATGGATTTAGAACAAGCTCTAACTTTGGATGGAATTGAAGGAATGCAAGAAGCAGTAGAAAATGTAACAGATGTACCGAAAGAAGCATTGCCAAAAGCACCAGCACATGAGCCATTCTTTAAGACAAAGATGCTTAAAACGATTGATGAAGTGGACGAGTACTCTTGGAATCGTGGAGAAATCGGGGGTCTCGACTGGGGTTTTGAAAGTTTTAACAAAGCGTTTGAAGGATTGAATACTGGCGTACACTTAGTAGCAGGGCAATCCAACGTTGGTAAGTCTGGTATTATGATGCAGATGGCTTGGCAGATTGCACAAGCAAACCAAGTCCCAACAGAAAAACAACCAAGAAAAGCATTTGTTTTGTACTTCTCACTGGATGATAGCAACAACGAGTTGCTTCCACGTCTGGTTGCAATTGACCAAAAGATTCCAATCAATGCGGTTCGATTCCCTAAGAAGTATCAAGACAATCAGCATTTCATGAGCCGAAGAGAAATTGGACTACAAAACCTAAAAGACTCCGTTATGTACATAAACATGATGGATGTAAACGAAGGTTCTGACATAGAACATATCGAAGCAACAGCGGAGCGCTATGCCAATGAGTTAGAAAAGATTGATGAAAATTATCAAATCGTATTGTTTATAGATAACTTCCATGACGTTACAGTAGGTAGTGTAAACTTCGGAGCAGATGGTAACGGCAAGTATGACTATATTGCCGACCAACTATCTCGTATCGCTACTAAGTTTGACTGCCCTATCGTATGTACAGCAGAGTTTCGTAAACTGAATGGTAACCGCCGTCCGAAACTAGACGACATTCGTGAATCCGTAAAGATTGTATACGAAGCTAAAGCTATTATTCTATGTTACAACGAAGTCGGTCTACGAGGACAGCAGGCACAAATCTTCTGGAACAAGGAAGATACTGATGATAAACAACCAGTCTTTGAAGCTCACATTGGTAAGAATAAGTTTGGTAGTTTCAAAGGAAGGTCATTCTTCGAGTTCCATCCCGAAATGTCTTACTTTAGAGAAGTCCCGCAAGCAGGGGCAGTAAAATATTCACAGATGGTGAGCGGTTAAGCAGGGGGCGTAATGCCCCCATTATTATAGGGGGAAATAAATATGTGGGAAGCATTTGTAGAAAGACAAGTAGAAAAGTACGATAAGGTGATGAAGCGCACGCCGCCGATTCTAAAGCTATTTGTATTGGGGATATTAGGCTTATGGATTTGTTTGTTAGTAGTTGTAGAGAAGTTGGGATGGCTACTAGGCTTTTATACATGCAGTCAGTGTGGGAAGTATAGGCAAGTAATGTTTCGCCCACATGATGAAAAGAAACGCTGTATAACATGTCAGAATAAACCTGTGGAGAAGAAACAAATCTTTCTATAAGGAGTTGTTGGTATGAATAACAAAGATGTAGTTAAGGGAGCATTACCGAAAGAGAATGAAACGGAAGCAGAAAAAATACAGAGGATATGCTACCTTGTGCAAGAGACATTCGCTAAAGAGTTTTATGAGTTAACGAAGAACATAAAGCCTAAGCGCCGCAAGAGTGCTTTTGAAGACGTTGTACTTCAGAAAGTAGAGTCTATCCTAGAACCAAGCTATAAAGACAAGTGGGCTGTTAAAGTAGTATTAGGCGAAGAAGGATTTAACATTACAGCACAAGAAAAAAAAGAGTTCGCCTACAATGACAGCGTGATTGCTAACGAAACAATTTATCGACACGATGATGCAAGAATCATAATGGGTCGCAACCGACCAGGCAGAGGACCATGGAGGGCCGAATACAATAACGTACTTGCTGATACTGTAAGAAGAAACATCGAGAGAACAGCAGAGATACGAGAAGATAGGATAAGAGAAGAACTCTACAGAGATATATATGGACACAATCTGGATAGAAGACCAGGAGAAGCTCGCAGAACAGAAAGAGAAAGTTCTGAAAGAGAAGAAAATTGGAGCGAAAGAATGATATGGGAGGGGCTTCGGAATGAAGAATAAGGACATTGCAAAAGGCGCCCTAGGAAGCGAAGAAGAGAGCCGCAGAGACCAAGCAGAACGTAATGCTTACCTCGTACAAGAAACGTTCGCTAAGAGCTTCTTTGAGCTTGTGAAGGATATGGTGGAAGACGTAGTCTGGAGAGAAAGAAGACGTTATGAAGCCATTGTCATAGATAAGCTGAAGCATCTATTCCCAATCAAAGAGGACGAAGGATACGATTACTTTGTGAATCTTAGCAGTACAGGATTTCAAATCACAGTAGAAGATGTTGTGCGGCTAGGGTCATTCGGAAGTTTTCGTGAAGACAGTGTTGTAACTGCATTTAGACCTGATTATCAAGGAGAGGTTAGAATACAGAATCAAACAGATTTGACAGTTGGAAGGGTAACGCTAGAAGAGTTTGAGGAAGACCTCTTGAACAGAATGAGAGCGGGTATGGACCACACTCTTGGTGTTGTCACAGAAACACCTACTGTAGAATATCTAGAGAGCCCATTGGATTATATTACAACCACAGTTACCTTAAGTGACCCAGATGAACATCATTCAATTGAAGCAGACACAATCACTTCAGGAACAATAAGTACAACAACCATAAACGGAAGAGAGCTCACAAGAGAGCCTGGGTTAGTTATGGAGACCCGCGACCTGCCAATAGACTCAACACCATACAACTTGCTAAATGATGACAGGGCCGACTAAACGTCGGTCTTTGTGCTAAGGAGGGAATACGATGAAAGAAAAGAATAGAGAGTTTGCCTTTCTGTTAACGCGTGATGGAGAAGAAAACACAGCTAAACTAAAAGACATTCGAGATGCTACTATGCATCATGTATCTTTGAAAACAATTATGACAAAAAGAAACATAGAAAGAATCCTAGAAGAATTCGCTTTTAATACAAGAAGAGAGTTTCAGTTTGAAGAAACTATAGAAGAAGCGAGTAAGCATGTTATAGCACAACTAGAAAGACAGAAGGAGATAGGAAGTATCTTAGATTGGAATATAGATCAGGAATCAATGAACGGGCGAAACGTAAGCGTTAGAGTGACGATTCCACATACTCTAGAACGAATAGGCATATCAGTCGTGCTGGATATATAAAATATAAATTGTCAGAAAAGGATTGACATCGACACACCTACAGCTTTTTATGAAGCTAAGAGGTAGTCGATGTTTTTTATTAGGCTAACTTCCAAGGGAAAAAGAGAATAAGGAAACCACCAGGGGGAGTCAAATTGAATCGTTGCGTGCTAGATACAAACGTACTTTTAGACAGAACACTAGAGGCAGTATTGGAAAGCTTTACAGAGCCAACAGAGGTTATCCTACCGCTTGTTGTCTTAGAGGAACTAGATACATTCAAGAAGGGTTTTGATTCTAAGAACGAGTATGCACGAGCTGTGAACCGATTCTTAGACGGACTAAGAGAGCATGGGAAATTGCATGAAGGCGTACAATACGGGATTCATAAAATCCGTGTAGAAATCAACATGGCAGAACTAGACTTGAACAAGCCAGACTACCGCATCATTAAGACAGCGAAAGACACAGAAGCTACATTAGTTTCACAAGATATTAATGAGCGAGTAATCGCAGATGCAGTAGATGTAGAAGCAATTCAGTTCGCACCTAATGATGTAGATGTAAACGGTCTTTATACAGGCGTACTTGAAATAGACGTAGAGGGCAGTGACCTTAACGGTTTCTATACAGAGAACTTCATTGAGGCTACAGGTATCCATCGTAAAGAAGATGATGGCAATAACGAGTGGATTGATTTCGTACACAACCAATTCATTATTATGCATGACGAACTTGGTGGAAAACATGAAGGTATCTTCAAAGCAGACGAGGGCGGCATCATTCCTTTAAATAGAAATTATGAAGCATGGGGTATTCGTCCAAAGAAAGATAAAAAAGGCGAAACAGTTTCAGAGCAAAAGTATCTAATGCATTTGTTACTAGACCCAGAGATTCAATTTGTAACAGCACTAGGCCCATCAGGTACAGGTAAGACATTGCTAACACTAGCAGCAGCACTACAACAAACGTTACAAGGTGCAAGCTATCGCAAGATTACAGTAATGCGCCCGCTGGTTGCAGTAGGTAATCAAGATATTGGATTCCTACCTGGAGATAAATTAGAGAAACTAGAGCCATGGATGGCTTCCACATTTGATGCACTAGACTACTTGCTAGATGACGA
>Ga0105244_10003928_pt1 | contig 10442 bp, 11 predicted proteins | sample KBSM44metaG_FD_80423 | JGI IMG/M metagenome (GOLD analysis project Ga0105244, IMG submission 80423) | Miscanthus rhizosphere microbial communities from Kellogg Biological Station, Michigan, USA - KBS M4-4 metaG | ecosystem: Host-associated > Plants > Roots > Rhizosphere > Soil | place...
CGGTTCCGCTTCTTCACCGAGTTTCAACTAGGTCGCAACACCAAGACGGAGCCGGCGGAAACCTGGCAGGAACGCGTATTGGACGGCTTGCCCGTGCTGGAAGGGCTGGACATCAATTACGACCTTATCGACTCCCATGGCGGCCCTGACGGCCGTATCGAATTTCACACGCGCGAGGATCTACCCCAGTGACGCGACTCTATGTAAAGCCGGCGGAAGGCCGGGCCGTGCCTGACCCGGAGAACGGCGGCGAGCTGTTGCCGGCCGCCGGGCGTTCAGTTCTGAACACTGCCTATTGGCAGCGTCGGTTGAAAGATGAAGACGTGATCAAGGCCGAGCCGCCAGAAGAGCCGGCGCCGGACATGGTCGAACCAAAGGCTGCGAAAGGGAGCAAACCCTAATGACTGTCAGCATGAACAATATCCCGAGTGATATTCGGGTACCGCTGTTTTATGCCGAGGTGGATAACAGCCAGGCTAACAGTGGCATGTCCACCATGCCACGCCTGATCGTGGGTCAGGTCAACGATGACGCGACCGCCTCAGAGATTGGCCAACTGACCCTGGTGTCGAGCCTGAGTCTGGCCAAGAGCATTGGCGGCGTGGGCTCAATGCTGGCGCAGATGTACGAAACCTGGCGCCGTAGCGACCCGGCGGGCGAAATCTGGTGCTTGCCGATCAAGGGGGAGGGCGTCAAAGCGTCCGGCACCGTCACCATTACCGGCGCGGCCACTGAGGCCGGCATGCTCAATCTGTACATTGCCGGTGCCCGTGTGCGGGCGGTGGTGGCGTCTGGTGCGGCCCCGGCCGTGGTGGCTACGGCCTTGGCAGCGGCCGTCAATGCGGCGGGCCTGTCGGTCACAGCCGCTGCCGTGGCCGGCGTGGTGACGCTGACGTGCAAGTGGTCGGGCGACAGCGGCAACGACATTGCCTTGCAGTTGAATCGCCTGGGCCGCAACAACGGCGAAGCGACACCGGCCGGCCTGGTGGTCGCGCTGTCGGCCATGGCGACCGGCGCGGGCTCGCCCGACGTGGCCGAGGCGCTGGCCAGCCTCGGTGATGAGCCTTTCGAGTTCATCTGCTCGCCTTGGACGGACGCCACGTCACTGGATGCCTGGAAAGGTTTCATGGATGACACCAGCGGTCGCTGGAGCTGGGAAAAGCAACTGTATGGCCATGTGTACGCCGCGAAGCGTGGAACGCTCGGGCAGTTGGTGGCCTTCGGCGTGACGCGTAACGATCAGCATGCCCTGGTGCATGGCTTCGAGGTGGGTTGTCCCGATCCGTTCTGGCGCGTGGCGGCGGCCTTTGCTGCGCGAACGGCGGTGTTTATCTCGGCCGATCCGGCCCGGCCAACGCAAACCGGCGAGCTGACCGGCATCACCCCGGCCCCGGCGGGCGATCGCTTCACCCTGACCGAACGTCAGTCGCTGCTGACCCATGGTGTAGCCACCGCCTATTACGGCGGCGGCGCGGTGCGTATCGAACGCGGTATCACCACTTACCAGTTGAACGCGTTCAATCAGCCAGACGATTCGTATCTGGACAGCGAAACGCTTCACCAGTCGGCCTATGTGATCACCTACCTGAAATCGGTGATCACCAGCAAATACGGCCGGCACAAGCTGGCTAACGACGGCACGCGCTTCGGCTCGGGCCAGGCCATCGTCACGCCGAACGTGATTCGCGGCGAAATGATCGCCACCTATTACGCCCTGGAGCGCCTGGGCATTGTCGAAAATGCCGACGCCTTCGCCGAAAACCTGATCGTGGAGCGGTCGAGTACCAACCCCAACCGCCTGAACGTGTTGTACCCGCCGGATCTGGTCAATCAGTTGCGCATCTTCGCGCTGCAATACCAGTTCCGGCTGCAATACGCCGTCTGAATTTAACGACCGTCCAAGGCCCGCCGTGTGCGGGCTTTTTTGTGGGAGAACGCAATGGGCAGAAAAGTAGCTGGCACCGTTTACGCCAAGGTCGACGGTGGCCAGGTCACGGTAACAGGGGGCGTTGAATGCCCACTGAGTGACAAGAAGCGCGAAACCGTGGCTCCGGGTTTTTTCAAAGAAGAAGACCTGCCGGCGTACGTCAAGTTAACCGCCGTGGATGATCCTGACTTGCCTATCAAGCAACTGATGGCCGCCACCGATTCGACCATCACCGTCGAGTTTGGCAATGGTCGGGTGTATGTCCTGTCGGGCGCGTATGTCGTCGGCGAGCCGTCCACCAAAGGCGATGAAGGCACGATCGATTTTGAATGGAATGGCACCAAAGGAGTTTGGCAATGATTGAGCATGTACTTAGCCAGCCTGTTCAGGCGCATGGCGAAGAAGTCACCCGCATTACCCTGCGCCGGCCGACCGTCCCCGAGTGCCGAGGCATCAAGGCGCTGCCGTACGTGATCGGCAAAGACGAAGCAGTCTCGCTCGATCTGGACGTCGCCGCCAAGTACATCGCGATTTGCGGCGCTATCCCTCAATCCTCGGTCAATCAGTTGGACCTGAACGACTTGAACGGCCTGGCCTGGGCGGTGGCGGGTTTTTTCTTGACGCCGGCTTCACAGGCCGCGCCGGTGACGGCACCGAGCTAAATCAGGTTGTGGAAATCGTTTACGACCTGGCCTGGTTCTGGAAGGTCGACCCTGAACAAATGATGAATCGCCCGCTTGATGTGCTGCAAGAATCTTTGCAGCACGCACAGCGCATTAGTGCGGCCGGCGCGACGGGGTAGTCATGGCAGATAAGTTTGAGCTAAAGGCGCTGATTACTGGCGTTGACAAGCTATCGCCTACGCTCGCCGGCATTCGCAAGAACGTCGCCGGCTTTCGTAAGCAGCTGGATAAAACCGGCCTGGGCAATATTGGCTTTGCCGATGTGGTCCAGGGCGGTGCGCTGGCCGCCCCGTTCGTTGCCGGGGTGAATGAGGCGATCAAGTTTGAATCGGCCATGGCCGACGTGAAGAAGGTGGTCAACTTCGAAACGCCGGCCCAGTTCAAACAGATGAGCCAAGATGTGCTGGATCTGTCCGAAGCGCTGCCGATGAGCGCCGAGGGCATCGCGCAGATTGTTGCGGCCGGTGGCCAAGCATCGATCCCTCGGGAAGAGCTGAAGGCCTTTGCGACTGATGCGGTCAAGATGGGCATTGCCTTTGATCAGACCGCCGAGCAGTCGGGCGACATGATGGCCAAGTGGCGGACCTCGTTTAAGTTGACGCAGCCCGAAGTGGTCGCGCTGGCCGACAAGATCAACTACTTGAGCAACACCGGCCCGGCGAGTGCGCAGCAAATTTCTGACATCGTGACGCGGATCGGTCCGTTGGGTGAAATTGCCGGCCTGGCCTCGGGGCAGATTGCGGCCATGGGCGCCACCTTGGCCGGGGTTGGGGTGCCGAGCGAAGTCGCCGCCACGGGCATGAAAAACTTCATGCTGGCCCTGACCAAGGGGGCGTCAGCCACCAAGGCGCAGAAGGCCGCGTTTAAGGCGCTTCGGGTCGATACCAAGCAACTGGCCGATGGTATGCAGAAAGACGCCCAGGGCACGATGCTGGACGTTCTGAATCGTATCGCCAAGGTTGACAAGACCAAACAGGCCGGGTTGTTAACCGAGCTGTTTGGTACGGAGTCGGTCGGGGCGATTGCGCCAATGCTGACCAACCTCGATCTGTTGAAAAGGAACTTCACCAACGCGGGCGATGCAGCGCAATACACCGGTTCGATGCAGCAGGAATATGCGTCACGTTCGGCCACCACGGCGAACGGCATTCAACTGCTGCGCAACCGTATTGCCAGCGCGGGCATCACCCTCGGGACGATCTTTCTACCGCCACTCAATGACGCCCTGACCACACTCGGGCCAATGATCAGCCAAGTCGGCGACCTGGCAGCGGCAAACCCGTGGTTGGTTAAAGGGTTATTGGGTGCCGCTATCGGCTTCACCGTGCTGCGGGTGGCGGTGATGGCTTCCATGATGGCGATGAAAGTTTTCAGCGCGGTCGTTGGCATGAGCCCGATTGGTCTGATCGTGCGGGGTATTGCGTTGGCGGCTGGCCTGTTGATTGCCAACTGGTCGACTGTGGCGCCGTACTTTGAGGTGTTGTGGGAAAAGATTCGCGGGCCGCTAGCGGGGCTGTGGGACATGTTCAAAGCGGTGTTTGCTTTCACGCCGATGGGCATGATCGTCGCGAATTGGTCGACGGTCGCGTCGTACTTTGAGGGGGCGTGGGAGAAAATCCGGGGACCGCTGTCGGGGCTGTGGGAGCTGTTCAAAACGGTGTTCGCCTTCACGCCGATGGGCATGATCGTCACGAACTGGGAGCCTATCGTCGCCTGGTTTAAAGGCATGTACGAACGAATCAGGCCGTACTTGGAACCGCTGATGGCAATGGGCGAGTGGGTGGGGGGCAAGCTCGGGATGGTGACGACGGGCGGCGCTGTCGGGGCGGGCGGCGGGATGACCGCCGCGCCGAGCCCGCTGGTGTCCTCTGGCGCACCGAGCCCACTAGCCACCCCGGGCGGGCCATCGCCGGGATCGTCGTTGTTGGCCCAGGCAGCCGCCAATAGTCGCGCCAATCTGGACGGCTCTTTGGTGGTTCGTTTTGAGGGGGCGCCGCCTGGTATGCGGGTTGATCCAGGCAGCAGCAATCAGCCGGGCCTGGCCATCACGCCGCGCGTGGGTTATCGAAGTTTGGCCGGGGGTAATGCGCAATGAGTGAGTGGCGCGATAGAAGACAAGGCGCCTCCTTTCGGGGGGTGCCGTTCTGGCTGGATGCCGACAGCGTCAATGTCGGCCGTCGCACGCAGCTGCACGAGTTTCCCCAGCGCGACCAACCCTTTGTCGAAGATCTTGGCCGGCGGACGCGGCAGTACAAGTTTTCCGGGTTTGTGGTCGGGGATGACTGCCTGTCGCAACGTGACCGGCTGCTGACGGCGCTGGATACGCCAGGCCCCGGCGAACTGGTCCACCCGTGGTTTGGGCGGATGACCGTCACCGCCGGGGATTGCGAAGTGTCCCATGCGCGCAACGCACTGGGGCAGGTCAGCTTCAACCTGGTGTTCATCGACGGCATGCTGGCCTTTCCGGTGCAGTCGCCGAACACTCGGCGCCTGTTGGCCGCCCAGTCGCCGAGCCTGCTGGGCTCGATCAAGGGGCGCTTTAATGCGGCCATGGCGCCGGTGGATTTGGCCCGGCAACGGACCAGCGCCGTGCGCTCGGCGGTGGCGGGGGCCATGGGTTTTGCGCTGAAGTTCCTAAGTCCCAGCACTGCCTTTGGCACTGATATCAGCGGCCTGGTGTCCTCGCTGCTGAATAGCCCGGGGGCGTTCGCTGACAGTCTGCTGTCCGGGGTCGCCGGCGTGGAGCGATCCTTTAGCGGCTACGGCCCCGGCGGATCATTCAAGGGCAGCAGTGCCAAAGCGTCGGCGGTGTCGTCGCTACAGACGTCGGCGCCCGTTACGGATAACACCGACGTGGCGACGATTCAGGCCGCTGTGATTGGCCTGGTTCAAGACGCGGCCTTGTTGGATTTGCTGCTGGACATGGCCGAAGTACCGGTCGCCGTGGGTCGTGGCGTCAGTGACCCGGCTGACCTTGATGTGCAACTGGCGCAGCAAGGGTCGACGGTTGAGGCGGGCGGCGAAGTGGAAACGCCGGTGCCGGTGGCGGATGACGTGTTGGCAGTGCGTGACGCGATCAGCGACGCGCTGTGGTCCGTGGCGGGGGAGAGTCAGCCGGATCACTTCGGTGCGCTGAGTGACGCCCGTCTGGCCCTTGATCGGCACCTGACGGAGGTGGCGCGAAGCGGGGTCGGCCAGCGTTTGTATGCTCCGCCGGAAACCGTGTCGTCCCTGGTGCTGGCTCATGCGTTGTATGGCGACGCCTTGCGCAGTGGCGAAATCGTTTCGCGTAACCGTGTGCGTCACCCGGGTTTTGTGCCGGCCACTGAACTACAGATAGCGAAAACCTAACCATGGATCAGCTGAATACCGTCACCCTGAGCGCTGGCGGGCACGACTTCGCCGGGTGGAAAAGCGTCAGCATTGGTGCTGGCCTGGAACGCCAGGCGAGGGACTTCAATCTTGGCATCACCTGGCGTTGGCCAGGCAGTGGCGATGTCCCCGTGAGGATCGCCCAGGGCGAAGCGGTGGAACTGCGCATTGGTCATGATCTGTTGTTGACCGGGTACGTGTTCAGCACGCCGATTCGCTATGACAGTGAGTCGGTCACGTTGAGCATTAGCGGCCGCTCACGCACGGCGGATCTGGTGGACTGCGCCGCCGTGAATCAGCCCGGGCAATGGCGCGGGCAAAGCGTGCAAAAGATCATTGCGGCCATTGCCGGCGAATATGACATCACGGTGGTGAACGACGCGGCTGTCACCCTGGGCGTTGAGGACCACACGATAGAGCCTGGCGAGACGGCGTTTGAAAGCATTGATCGGCTGCTAACCCTGTCGCGCTTGTTCAGCACCGATGACGGCCGGGGTCGCCTGGTGATTGCCCATCCGGGCAGCGCCGGGCGCGCGGTCGACACTCTGGAACTGGGCAAAAACTTATTGTCCGGCGAAACCAATCTGGACTTTTCCAGCGTGTTTTCCGAATACGTCAGCAAGGGCCAGCGCAGCGGCACCGACGACAGTTTTGGCGTTGAGGCGACCGAAGTCGAAGGCCGGATCACCGACACGCGGGTCAACCGCCGCCGGGTAAAGGTCATTCAGCAATCTGGGCAGATGAACGCCGCAATTGCTCGGGAGCGGGTCGAGTGGGAGCGGGCCAGCGCGGTCGGTAAGGCCTTGACGGTCAACTACGTGATTCAGGGCTGGCGCCAAAGCAACGGCGCGCTGTGGCGGCACAACATGATTGTTCGGGTAGTCGACCCGCTGATCGGTTTTGACCGCGACATGTTGATCAGTGAAATCAGCTATGAGCTGAGCGAGAAGGGCACCACGGCAAAAATCAGTGTGGCCCCGCCGGAAGCCTTCCTGCCTGAGCCGAACGATGCGTACGAAAAGCGCAAGCTCAAGAAGGGCAAGAAGGGCGACAACTTCGAATACCTCATTCCAGCGGATTACAAACCATGAAAAAAGGCATTGCGCACTTTCTGGCGCGTGGCGTGGTGGCCCTGGGCAACTCGGCCAGCAAGCTGCAAAGCCTTCAGCTGCGGCTGTTGGCGGGCGAGGTCAAAGACAACGTGGAACACATTGAACCCTACGGTTTCACGGCCTGCCCCCTGGAGGGGGCCGAGGCGCTGGCCGGGTTCATCGGCGGCGACCGCAGCCACGCGGTGGTGATCGTGGTCGCGGATCGGCGTTACCGCCTTCAGGCGCTGAAGGCGGGCGAGGTGGCCATGTACACCGATGAGGGCGACCGGATTCACTTCAAGCGCGGTCGCATCATCGACATTGAAACCGTGACGCTGAATATCAAGGCCACGGACTCGGTGAACTTTGATACGCCGCTGATCACCGCCACCGGACGGATTGAGTCTGAGGGCGATCAGGTCGCGGCCGGCGTCAGTCAGGTCAGTCACCCGCATGGCGGTGTGAAGCAGGGCACTGAGCAAAGCGGGCCGCCGGTCAGGGGTGAGGCATGACGCGTGAGGAATTGTTGCGCCGGGCCGTGACCATCAGCCTGTTTACCTGGCGTCGCGCGGGCCTCGATGACGCGGTGGATGACAGCGACCGAAAAGGCTGGTGGGGCGACTGCGTGCCGTCTGTGGCCGGCGACAAGATCGGTTCCCGCCTGTGGTTGTTGTCGCGCCGGACGCTGGTCGCGGACACGTTCAAGGATGCCAAGGCCTACGCCGAAGAAGCGTTGGCCTGGCTGATCGATGACCAGATTGTTACGGCCGTTACGGTAACGGTCGAGCGTCAAGGGATTGATCGGATGAACCTGCGGGTCATGCTGATTGAGCAGAACGGTGGAGTGCTGGAACTGGACTTCGAAAATACTTGGGAGCTGATCAATGCTGTATGAGATTCCGACGCTGCCGGCGCTGATCAAGCGGACCGAGGCGGATTTTGAGCGTAACGCCCCGGACGCGCTGCGCCGCGCTGATGCCAAAGTGGCCGCTCGGGCGCTAAGCGGTACAGCGTACGAGCTGTACGGGTATCAGAACTGGATCGCCCGGCAGTCCAATCCGGCAAGCTGCGATGAAGAAATGTTGCTGCGCTGGGCAGAGTGGCGTTTAGAGGGTGGTCGAACTACCGCCGTGGCGGCCGCTGGGTCGGCTTCGGTGACGGGTTCGAGCGGCCGCCTGGTGGACGCAGGCCAGCTTTACCGGTCGGAGGATGGCCGGCGCTACGTGGTGACCCAGGGCGCGACGCTGGTGGATGGCGCGGCAACTTTGCAACTGATCGCCGAAGACGTAGGCGCCGTGGGCAACATCGAGGGTGGCAATCTGACGGCGGTCACCCCGGTGCTGGGCGTGAACTCCACAGCCGTCATTGGCTCGGATGGCATCGTGGGAGGCACCGAACAGGAAGATCTAGAGGCGTTGCGGGCGCGGGTGCAAGCGGCCTTTAAAAACCCCAGCAAGGTCGGCAACGGTGCCGATTTTGTCGAGTGGGCCTTGGAGGTGCCAGGCGTCACCCGCGCCTGGGCTCTGCCGCGTTGGATGGGGCCCGGCACGTTTGGCCTGGTGTTCGTGCGTGACGGTGACCCCGACATTATCCCCACCGCGTCGCAAGTCGCCGAAGTTCAAGCCTACCTGGACAAGAAACGCCCGGTCACCTCAGAGGTGTACGCCCTGGCGCCAGAAAGACGGCCGCTTGATTTCAGGCTTCGGCTGATTCCTGACAGCACAGCGTTACGTCTGGACGTTGAACGCAGTTTGCGCGGTTTGATCGTCGACGAAGGTGGACCCGGTGAAACCTTGCTGCTGACCCATGTGCGCACGGCGATCAGCAACACCCCCGGGGAAACCAACCATGTGTTGGAGCTGCCGGCGGGGGATGTGGTGATGGCGGCCAATCAGGTCGCGGTACCGGGAGTGTTCACATGGCTTTGACTGAGGCGGATTACCTCCAACAACTGCGCCAGTTGTTACCGCCAGGCCCGGCGTTTGATCTGGAGCTACAGCCAGACCTGGCGCAGTTGCTGGCTGCGCTCGCCCCCGAACTCGGCCGCGTGGATGGTAATAACGCGGGGCTGCTGCTGGAGTTGAACCCGGCCACCGCGACGGTGTTGCTGCCAGATTGGGAGGCCTATCTAGGTTTGCCCGATGTGTGCGTGGTGCCCGGGTCGCAAACCCTGGAAGAGCGGCGCCAGGCGGTGATCACCAAGCTGACCGCGACCGGGGCCCCGCAACTGAGCTACTACCGCAAGCTGGGCACTCAGGTCGGTATCAGCGTCGATATTCAGGAGTTCCGTCCGGCTCGGGTGGGCCTGACCAGTGTCGGCGATTTCCTGTACGGCGCGGGTTGGCCGTGGAGTTGGATTGCATCGGTACCCGTTAACACCTATGGCAGCGAGGCGGCGGCTTCACTGAATTGCCGGCTGCAGCGCGACGCGCCGGAATACACCGACGTGGTCCTGGGCTTTGGGCAAGACGTCGTTGCCGGCATTGCCGGCCAAGTGGACCAACTGTTTAACGCCATTCATTACGTGTTGCCCGCTGCGGTGGCGGCGATCGAGGACTAGTCATGCAGAAAATTTCTCATTGGTCGGATCTGGTCACCCCTCAGGGGGAATTCCGGTATGGCAGTGTGGCTGCTGGGCAGGCCCCTACGCCAATGAAGGCAGAATGGCTGAATGCGCTTCAGGCCGAGCTGGCCAACTTCATCTTGGCCTATCTGCCGGCGCTGGATGCCCTGGACAACCAGCAGCTGTTGAAGGCCGCGCGGCAACTCATCGCCAACTTGGCGGTAAAGTCCACCACGCTGGCCGGCTACGGCATCAGCGATGCCTACACCAAAGCGCAAACGGATTCGATGGTTTCGGCCAAGGCCAACTGGGGCATCACCTTGGCGGCCTACGGCATTGGCGATGCCTACACTAAAACGGCCACCGATGGGCTGTTGTCACAGAAAGCCAACAACGCGGTCACCTTGGCCGGCTACGGCATCAGCGATGCCTACACCAAAGCGCAAACAGATTTGATTGTTTCGGCCAAGGCCAATAACGCCATCACCCTAGCTGGCTATGGGATTGGCGATGCATACACCAAGGCAGTGATCGACGCCGCCCTGGCCACCAAGCAAGACAAAAATACCGCGCTGATGGCGGCCACTGGCTGGCGCCTGGACAAGGCCACCGGGTTTCTGGAGCAGTGGGGTACTGGCGAGTGTCCGGCGGATAGCACCACGGCACCGATCAACTTTCCCACGCCTTTTGCCGAGGTTTACAACTGCTTCGGCAACAAGGTCAACACCAACTCGGTGGACGGTGACGGTAACGCTGCCGGCGCGTTCGCCACCAGCGCCACTCAGTATCAGCTGTTCAACGATACC
>Ga0105244_10003931_pt1 | contig 10435 bp, 9 predicted proteins | sample KBSM44metaG_FD_80423 | JGI IMG/M metagenome (GOLD analysis project Ga0105244, IMG submission 80423) | Miscanthus rhizosphere microbial communities from Kellogg Biological Station, Michigan, USA - KBS M4-4 metaG | ecosystem: Host-associated > Plants > Roots > Rhizosphere > Soil | place: Michigan...
CGCACAACCTTCAGGCCCAAACAGCACTTCTTCCACCTGCGGCGTGTCCGGCACCATAACAAATATAATGTCTGACTTTTCTGTCACCTGACGCGCCGTTTCGCAGTTTTCAGCCCCTAACGAATAGAGTTTGTCTGAAACCGGACCGATAGTGCAGACACGAAGTTTATGCCCAACTTGTGCCAGGCGTTGCGCCATTGGCGTACCCATAATACCCAGACCAATAAAACCAAGATTCATTTTCTAATTCCTTTAAAGTTCTATCAGGCAATAGTCAACCCTATCCCAATAGCGGATATGTTATTACTGCCTGTTTAATTAATTAAAACTAACGGTATCGGTTAACCCAGGAAATACCTTCTTCGGTAGTGGTTTTCGGTTTATATTCGCAACCAACCCAACCGTCATAATCAGACTGATTTATTACCGAGAATAAATAATCATAATTTATTTCTCCGGTTCCCGGTTCGCCACGCCCTGGGTTATCAGCCAGTTGAATATGGCCAATCTTAGGCAGGTTATTAATCAGCGTATTGGTCAGTTCCCCTTCCATGCGCTGCATATGATAAATATCGTATTGCACACGAATATTGTCACAACCCACTTCGTCGATTAAGTCGATAGCCTGCTGCGTTCCAGTAAGGTAAAAACCTGGAATATCAAAGTGGTTAATAGGCTCAATGACCAGTAGCAGACCCGCTTTTGCCAGTTCACTCCCTGCATAACGCAGGTTATTCACCAGTGTCTGACGAACGTCTTCAGCACTAACACCGGCTGGGGTTTTGCCGACCAGGCAGTTAATCTTTTTGTTTCCCAATGCGTTAGAATAAAGAATTGCCGCTTGTACGCCACTACGAAACTCATCTTCCCGCCCCGGAATACAAGCGATACCGCGTTCGCCTTTTTCCCATTCGCCAGCAGGTAAGTTATGCAGAGTATGTTCAAGCCCGTTAGATTTTAATTTATCCTGCAATACCGCACTGCTGTAACCATACGGGAACATAAATTCTACCGCTTTGAATCCCGCGGCAGCAGCGCGATCAAAACGCTCGAGGAAATCATATTCCAGAAACAGCATCGATAAATTAGCCGAAAAACGTAGCATGGTATTCTCCGTTATTCATATTTCATGAAGCAGGTTTCAGTTGGCGCATCTTCTGCACTTTCTGTTGTGGCTTCAAATTCGTTGACGTTATCAATCTCTGAGCCCATGGAAATATTGGTGACACGCTCAAGAATAACTTCCACAACGATTGGAACGCTGTATTTCGCCATCAGCTCCTTCGCCTGTTCTAATGCTGGCGCAATATCTTCAGGTTTAAATACACGAATCGCTTTGCAGCCTAAACCTTCAGCTACTTTGACGTGGTCGACACCGTAACCATTTACTTCTTCGGAGTTAATATTGTCGAAGGCTAATTGGACGCAATAATCCATATCAAAGGCACGCTGCGACTGGCGGATCAATCCTAAGTAGGCGTTATTCACCAGCACATGAATATATGGAATCTTAAATTGTGCGCCGACGGCTAATTCTTCAATCATAAACTGGAAGTCGTAATCGCCAGAAATCGCCACCACTTTACGTTCTGGTGCAGCGACGCACACGCCGAGTGCCGCCGGAATCGTCCAGCCCAATGGTCCAGCTTGTCCGCAGTTAATCCAGTGACGATCTTTGAAGACATGCAGCATTTGTGCAGCGGCAATTTGCGACAGGCCAATGGTGGTCACGTAGCAAGCGTCGCGGCCAAAGGCTTTGTTCATCTCTTCGTAGACGCGTTGCGGTTTCACCGGCACATTATCGAAGTGAGTTTTACGCAGCAGAGTGCGTTTGCGTTGCTGGCAGTCGGCGATCCACGCTTTGCGATCCGGCAAACGCCCTGCTTTTTTCAGCTCTTCAGCGACTTCCACTAATAGCGTCAGCGCCGCTTTAGCATCAGAAACAATGCCGAGATCCGGGCATAACACGCGACCAATCTGCGTTGGCTCAATATCGATATGCACGATTTTTCGCCCGGCGGTATACTTCTCTACCGAACCAGTGTGGCGGTTAGCAAAGCGGTTGCCGATACCAAACACCATGTCGGAAGCGAGCAGTGTCGCGTTGCCATAACGGTGCGCGGTTTGCAGCCCGACCATCCCTGCCATCAGTTCATGATCGTCCGGAATCGTACCCCAGCCCATCAAAGTTGGAATCACAGGAACCTGAGTGATTTCAGCAAAACGTTGCAGCAATGCCGCCGCATCCGCATTGATAACACCTCCACCGGAGACGATGACCGGACGCTCAGCCTGCATCAACATCTCGAGCGCTTTCACAATTTGGTTTCGAGAAGCAGCAGGTTTGTAAACCGGCAAAGGCTCGTACATATCCGGATCAAATTCGATTTCCGCAACCTGGACATCAAACGGTAAATCCACCAGAACGGGTCCAGGGCGACCTGAACGCATTAAGTGAAATGCCTGTTGCAGCACGCGTGGCACCAATGCCGGTTCACGCACCGTAACCGCCATTTTGCAGACAGGCTTGGCGATAGATTCAATATCCACTGCCTGGAAATCTTCTTTGTGCAAACGTGCCCGTGGTGCCTGGCCGGTGATGCACAGAATAGGAATGGAGTCAGCTGATGCGGAATAGAGCGCAGTAATCATGTCGGTACCCGCTGGGCCAGAAGTCCCCAGACACACACCGATATTCCCGGCTTTGGCACGCGTAAAACCTTCCGCCATATGGGATGCACCTTCAACATGGCGAGCCAGAACGTGACGGATGCCACCATGCTGACGCATTGCTGAATAGAAAGGATTTATCGCCGCACCCGGTACACCAAACGCGGTATTTACACCCTCTTTTGCCAGTACATACATTGCCGCATCAACGGCTTTCATTCGAGCCATGGTACTTTTCCTTTTCAATTTTATAGTTGGAAACTTTTTCCAACTTGAAGTTGGTTCAAAAAAATCCCGCACATAAATGACGGGAATTTCGTTTTTAGCGTACTGGCGTGTTCAGACCCAGTGCTGCACTGATATCAATTGCCGTGTCGCGAACCAATTCACCCAGACTGGTAAATCTTTCAGGCGTTAACCGTGAAGCTGGGCCCGAGATTGAAATGGCTGCCACTACGTTTTCAGTGCTGTCATAAATCGGCGAGGCGATACAATTCAGCCCCTCAACATGCTCTTCACTATCAATGACATAACAACGTTCACGTGATAGCTGCAAATCTTTTTTTAACTGATTGAGATCGACCAGCGTTCCTGGTGTAAAGCTCTTGAGCCCGGTTTTCACTATCACATCCAGTAACTCTTCTTCTACCAGCGGATACAGCAATGCTTTCCCGGCACCCGAGGCATGAAGCGGTAAACGGCTACCGAGTGGAGCACACATCCTCACCATCGACTGGCATTCAAGCTGGCCAATCAGCACCGCTTCGCCACCGTTACGAATCGCAACGTTAACCGTTTCACCGGAGTACATCATCAGACGGCGCATAAAGGGTGCGGCAACCGATAATACATCCCTGTTATGGATATAGGCGGCACCGACGTTAAACACGCCTAAACCAACATGCCACCAGCCTAACTGGCTGTCCTGATAGATAAAATCGGCATTCTCGAGAACTTTCAGCAATCTAAAAGTGGTCGAGAGCGGGAGTTCAAGGGTTTCGGCAATATCAGTGACCGAAGAACTTCCACCTGCCTGTGCCAGGTACTGCAAAATGGCGATGCCTCTTTCCAGTGCCTGCGCTCCTTTCTGCGTGCCGGACTCCGGCTGGCTTGGTCGCCCGCGACGTCTTAATTCAGTCATTCTTCAATTATCTCCCTACCCTGAAATCTACGGGAAGCGTGCTACGTCAATGAATTAAACGCGCCATCTTATGAAAGATACCTTGAAGCGTCACGGGATTTATCCTAAACCAAACTTTTTGTAATCAGCTCAGCACCAACTCTTTTGGCGTGATATTTACCAGGTCGCAATTATCGCTACCGCCACGATCAACGGTTAAAAAATCTGTCACTTTTTGCCATGCGAAAAGCGGGTGGTGCCAGACGTTGCGATGGTAATTCACACCCTGAGTGCCATCGGTGATAAAGCCCAGCAACGTATCGTTATCAGGTTGTTCGTCACCTAACGCCACCACCACGATAAAGCGCTCACCGTTAAGAGGAATAAAGGCCTGCGTTCCTAAAGGATGGCGTTCCAGCTGGGTAATGGTTATCGGCATATCCAGCGGTTGGGCGCGGTTAATACTGACTAATGTGCGATCCTGCTCAAGGATCTCGACAAACGCCAGGTCATGATAGCGTTCGGTTTGCCCGTTATTGATGTGGAAAAAGTCCTTTCCCTGAGTTTCGATAACGTCGCCATAAGGCGAAAAAGCCTCTTGAGTAAGAGGTAACAACTTGAGTTTCATTCCGTGTTCCTGCTCCTGTTGATCCTTTAGCCACTTTTTAAAAACAGTGGCTCCGCTGAGAGCAATCTAAAACCTAATGCCACATCGATGCAATATTAAATTGGAATATTTTTCCAACAATGAGATTTACACCACATCATTTTTAAGGGTAATGTGCAAATATCATTAAAAATCATAAAGATGAAAATTACACATTGCAGGTGATGCCATGCTTGACCAGGAAACCATTCGCACCTTTCTGACCGTCGCCGAAACCGCCAGCTTTTCTAACGCCGCTAAACGATTACACAAAACCACCGCAACGATCAGTTATCGCATCAAACTTTTGGAAGAAAGCACGGGCGTGCCCTTATTTCAGCGCACCACTCGTAGCGTATTGCTGACCCCAGCAGGCACCCATCTGCTGGAACGATCAAAAGAGTGGCTGGCGTGGCTGGATGCGATGCCTGGAGAGCTTAAGCAGATCAACGATGGTGTAGAACGGCAGGTGAATATTGTTATCAATAACTTACTTTATGAACCTGAAGCGATTGCCGCGCTGCTAGCTCACCTGGTGGCACGTTTCCCGCTCACACAATTCACCTTGTCTCGCCAGATCTACATGGGTGTGTGGGATGCTTTACTGCATGAGGATTTTTCGCTGGCGATTGGCGTCACAGGCACGGAAACTTTATCCGAAACCATCAGTTTGTTACCGCTTGGGGAGATCGACTGGGTATTTGTGCTGGCGGCAAGCCACCCGTTAGCCCAGGAAGAAGGCGCGTTAAGTGAAGCGAAGTTACGCCAGTATCCGGCGATAAATATTGAAGATAGCGCCCGTCATATCACCAAGCGTGTCGCCTGGCGTCTGACGGGGCAAAAAGAGATTCAGGTGTCAGATTTGAGTACCAAGATTGCCGCACATGTTGCGGGAGTTGGGATTGGTTTTTTACCCCGAAAACTGTGCCAGCGTTATCTTGACCGGGGTGAACTTGTGACGCGCACCATTCCGGCTATGCGCCCCTCTTCCCCACTGAGCCTCGCCTGGCACCACGCCCAAGCGGGAAAAGCGGCGCTGGAGATTGTCCGTCTGTTTCAGGACAATACCAGCACCATTCAGGGCTTCTTAACGCCTTTAAATTTACCCAACAAACTGGCGGAATAGCGCTTTACCTTTCAGTAAGCGCACACCTAACCAACCGCCACATAGCGAAAGCAGTACCGCGCCGCTCACTGGCAGGATCACCCACAGTCGCCAGTCAGGCTCCCACGGGAAGTCAAACACCCGTGTTTGCAGCAACCCCAGCGCGGTTTCTGCCCCAATGGCCGCAACCAGTCCTGAGACAAACCCGAGCACCGCGAACTCACACCAAAGCGTAGTGCGCAGCAAGCGCTTTCCGGCACCCAGCGTGCGGTACACCACCAGCTCCTGATGGCGTTGGCGCATGCCGACCTGAACCTGAGCTAAAAGCAGCAGTACGCCACACGCGGTGACCAGCACCACCATCACTTCCAGCGCCCGACTGACCTGCTCTAGCACTTGCCCGACCTGGCGCAAAATCGCACCAATATCCAGCAAGCTGACCGTTGGGAATTCACGGTTAAGCTGCGTCAACATGCCGTTCTTCCCTTCCCAGCGGAAACTGGTTAACCAACTTTGTGGCTGGTTATCAAGCGCCCCCGGCGGGAAGATAAAGTAGAAGTTAGGACGCAGGCTCTCCCAATCCACTTTGCGTAAGCTAGTGACTTTGGCGGAGAAGTCCTGGGTATCGCCCATAAACGTGACGGTATCCCCAAGCCCGATTTTCAGCCGTTTCGCCACACCTTCGTCCATCGATACTTCACCCGCTTTTGGTGGCCAGGCTCCCGCAAGAATTGGGTTATGCTCTGGTTTCTGGCTCTGCCATGTCAGATTCAGTTCACGATTGAGCGCCTCATCAGGATTGCCTTCGGTCGATTTTCCGTTTATCGCCGTCATGCGCACCCGCACAATCGGGTAGAAGGATTCCGGGATTATCTGGTGCTCAGCCAAAAACTCTTTCACCGGCTGAACTTGTTCAGTGGCAATGTTAAGCAGGAAATAGTTCGGGCTTTCTGGCGGTAATTGTTGCTGCCAGCGGTCGAGTAAATCGCCGCGCAGCATCAGCAATAATGCCAATAACATAAACGACAGCGAGAACGCCGCGAGCTGGCTTAAGGTTGCCCAAGGCTGACGCAACAAGCGGTTCACCGCCAGGCGCAGAGCGAGGTTTTTGAGCGTCAGTTTTTTCAATAACCGCAACACACCCCAACCGACAATCCCGCACAGCGCTGCCAGCACGACCGTTCCCGCCAGTACTGCCCACAGCAACGTGCTTCCACCCATCAGCCACGCTAACAGCGCCACCACTACACTGGAGATAACCGGCAAATAGATTTTCAGCGGCCAGACGTTAGCGACCGCATCACGGCGTAACACTCTGAGCGGTTGTGTGGCCAGCAATAAACGATAAGGGCGCAGACCCACCAACAGCGAAATCACTACCATCGAACCGACCGCCCATACCCACGGCCACAGGCTCGCAGGTGGAAGTGCCGCTGGCAAAACAGGCTTCAGCAGGCGCATTAATAGCGCCTCAAACACCAGCCCCGCCGCACCACCGGTAATCGCAGCAAGTGCCAGCACCATCAGCCATTGGCCGATAATAAGTTTGCGCAGAGCCGCGCGCCCTGCCCCTAGAGTTTTCAGGATAGCGACCAGATCGTAGCGGCTGCGGCAGTAATGGTTCATCGCCACTGCAACCGCGGCCACGGCCAGTAACAGCGTCAGCAGCGCAGAAAGCAGCAAGAATTGTTGCGAGCGTTCGAGGGATTTCCCGAGCGCGCCGTCATCCTGCTCCATGCCGTACCAGCGCTGTTCAGGTTGCAGTTTCGGTAGCAGATATTTTTCAAACTTATCAATCTGTTGTTCAGAGCCACCAAATTTGTAGCGCCAGGTGATACGGCTGCCCGGTTGTACCGCGCCAGTTTTTTCCACATCTGCGAGGTTCATCATTAAACGCGGTGCCATCTGGAACGGGTTAAAACCGGAATCGGGTTCCTGAATTACTTCACCGGCGATGCGCAACGTGGCGTCTCCCACATCCAGCGAATCCCCAACTTTGAGATTCAGCAGCGCCATTAAACGTGGTGCCAGCAGCACGCTTCCCGGCTCAGGTTTCAGACCTGGCGGATTGGTGTCGAGCTGGCCGTACATCGGATAAACATTGTCTACCGCCTTAACCGACGCCAGTTGTGGCGTGTCTCCGGCAAACGTCATGGTGGCAAAAGCTAGCTGTTTGCCGACTTTAAGCCCTTCTTTTTTTGCCTGATTCAGCCACTCTTGCGGAACTTCACGTGCACTCCGCAACGCGCGGTCGCCCGCCATAAAGTCACGACTTTGTTGATTGAGCCCTTGTTCCATGCGGTCGCTGATATTCCCCAGCGCCAGCACGCACGCCACCGCCAGGCTCAATGCCAGCCAGACAATCAGTAACGACGGCGAGCGCCATTCGCGCCAGAACCAGCGGGCAATCATGCTTCCTCCCACAATTTACCTTCACGCAGACGCAGACGGCGGTCGCAACGTGCAGCCAGTTGTTCATCATGGGTGACGAGGATAAGCGTGGTGGCGAAATCACGATTCAGTGAGAAGAGTAAATCCGCAATGCGGTCGCCGGTGTGGCGATCAAGATTCCCGGTAGGCTCATCGGCAAATAACACTCCAGGACGCCCGTTAAACGCGCGCGCCAGAGCCACACGCTGTTGTTCGCCGCCCGAAAGCTGGGCCGGTAGGTGATCCATTCGTTTGCCCAGCCCTAGTTGTTCGAGCAACGCTTTCGCCTGGGCGCGGCTCGAGGCGTCGTTTTCACCGCGTAGCAGCGACGGGAGTTCGACGTTTTCCAGCGCGTTGAGCGTGGGCACCAGCATGAATGACTGGAATACAAAGCCGACGTTTTTCGCCCGCAGTGCCGCTCGCGCTTCTTCATCCATGGTGTGTAACGGCTGGCCGCACAGGTGAACTTCTCCGTCGCTACCATCATCAAGCCCTGCGAGGATCGCCAGTAGTGTAGACTTCCCGGAACCTGACTCACCGATTAACGCAATGGTCTGCGCCGGTTTGACAACCAGCTCAACTCCAGTAAGGATGGAGAGCTGGTGTTCCCCATGACCTACGGACTTACTAAGATGATGAACTTCAACAATGTTTTCCGCTGGCATTTGCCCTTCCTGTTTCTGGCTTTCTTAACCATTCGCGCCGCACATGCGGACACGTTGCTGATTTTGGGTGACAGCCTGAGTGCCGGATACAGAATGTCTGCAACCGCGGCCTGGCCTGCGCTGCTGGATGCGAAATGGCACCAGCAAAATACCAACGTTGTGAACGCCAGTATTAGTGGCGACACCGCGCCACAAGGGCTGGCACGGTTACCGGCGCTGCTGAAACAGCATCAGCCTCGCTGGGTATTAATTGAACTTGGCGGCAACGATGGTCTGCGTGGTTTTCAGCCACAAGCCATCGAAAAAAGTCTGCGCCAGATAATTACCGATGTGAAAGCGGCAAAGGCACAACCATTGCTGATGCAAATACGTCTGCCGGCAAACTACGGTCGTCGTTATAATGAGGCGTTTAGCGCTATTTATCCGCAACTTGCCAAAGAGTTTTCTATCCCTCTGTTGCCATTTTTTATGGAAGAGGTCTACTTGAAACCGCAATGGATGCAGGATGACGGTATCCATCCGAACAGTGATGCCCAACCGTTTATCGCCGACTGGATGTCCTCCCGTCTGGCACCTTTAGTAAAACACGACTCATGAACAATCGGAGCTTCGCGCGGGTAAAGTTATGCAAAAATCAGTTTTAATTACAGGTTGTTCCAGCGGTATCGGTCTTGCCTGCGCACAAGATCTTAAACAACAGGGTTATCGCGTTCTGGCCGCCTGCCGCAAGAGCGAAGATGTCGAACGCATGAATCAGGCTGGTTTCACCGGAGTCCTGCTCGATCTCGACTCCCCTGAAAGCGTGCAAGCTGCGGCAGCTGAAGTCATCGCACTGACCGATAATCGCCTGTTTGGGCTGTTTAATAATGGCGGATTTGGCGTCTATGGGCCGCTACAAACGCTTTCACGCGAACAGCTTGAGCAGCAGTTTTCGACCAATTTATTTGGCACCCACCAACTGACGATGCTGTTGCTTCCGGCAATGCTCCCGCACCGTGAAGGGCGAATCGTGATGACCAGCTCGGTGATGGGACTGGTCTCGACACCAGGCCGCGGCGCTTACGCCGCCAGTAAATACGCGCTGGAAGCTTGGTCTGATGCGTTGCGCATGGAGTTGCATCACAGCGGGATCAAAGTCAGTTTGATTGAGCCTGGCCCTATTCGCACGCAGTTCACGCAAAACGTCAACCAGACTCAGGCTGACCATCCGGTAGAAAATCCGGGGATTGCCGCACGCTTTACGCTGGGTCCGGAAGCAGTAGTGGTAAAAGTGCGCCATGCTTTTGAGAGCCCGAATCCAAAATTGCGCTATCCGGTCACGCTCGTTGCCCATGCATTAACGTGGCTGCGTCGCCTGTTACCGGGCCGCATGTTAGATAAAATTTTACGTGGTTAGTTGAAGCACCTGCCGCCAACCCCCATGTAAAAAACAAATCTTGAAAAGAGAGTGACTCATGTCTGCACATTACAATATTGATATCACCGAAGCGAACCTACACCAGACGCTGGAACAATCCGTTACGACGCCGGTGCTGTTTTACTTCTGGTCAGCGCGCAGCCAACACTGCGAACAGCTCACGCCGATTCTGGACAAACTGGCCGCACAGTATCAGGGGCAGTTTCTTCTCGCCAAAGTGGACTGTGATGCCGAGCAAATGGTCGCATCTCAGTTTGGCTTGCGCAGCATTCCGACCGTTTACCTGTTCCAGAATGGTCAACCGGTAGACGGTTTCCAGGGGCCGCAACCCGAAGAAGCGATTCGCGCGTTGCTGGAAAAAGTCCTGCCGCGTGAAGAAGAG
>Ga0105244_10003935_pt1 | contig 10426 bp, 10 predicted proteins | sample KBSM44metaG_FD_80423 | JGI IMG/M metagenome (GOLD analysis project Ga0105244, IMG submission 80423) | Miscanthus rhizosphere microbial communities from Kellogg Biological Station, Michigan, USA - KBS M4-4 metaG | ecosystem: Host-associated > Plants > Roots > Rhizosphere > Soil | place...
AGCTGGTCGCGCGCGCCATCCAGCTGACGATGCACGCCACCGGCGCCGACGCCGAGGCCGCGCGCGGCGTGCTCGAGCAGTGCCATTTCCAGGTCAAGGTCGCCATTGTCGCGCTGCTCAAAACGCTGGGTGTCGAGCAGGCGCAGGCGCTGTTGGAGGCGGCGGGCGGCGACGTGCGCGCCGCGCTGCGGTAGCCACTTCCGGTCGTTTAGAGGGCGTTACGGACTTTTACGCGCGGCGAGGCGGCGCATGATGTCATCGTACGGCGCCAGGTCGAGGAAGGCGGTGACCTCGGCGGCGCGGCCGTCTTGCATCCGGAAGATCCAGACATAGCTGTTGCGGTAGGGCGCGCCGTCGCCGGCGGTGGCGCTGCCGTCCCAGTGGACGATGACGTCGTCGCCGTCGGCCCAGATCGCCTTGACCGTGGGGCGGATGGGCGTCGCCAGGCGCGCGACGAAGGGTTGCACCGCGCGCTCGAGGAAGTCGGTGCGGCTGGCGTAGGTGCCGGCGGCCGGGCCGCTGCCCTTGATGGTCCAGCGCACGTCCGGCGCCAGCACGTCCTGGAAGAAATTGCCGCTACCGCTGGACCAGCGCTCGAACGCCTGGGTGATGAAGCGGCGGTTTTGTTCGGTGGCCGGCTTGGCGCCGCCGGCGGCGGCCATTCCGGCGGTGCCTGCCCAAAGCGCGCAGGCGAATATCCAGCAAAAGTGTTTGGGCGTAGGCATGGTCGTGCTCCGGTGGCGGTCGATGGGGCAACGATACGCCCGGCCCCGCGCGCGCCTGCATAGCATTGCTATGCGATTCTTGCCTGATACTCCAAAAGCTGGCGGCGGAGCGGATTCGGCTTACACTAGCGCTGGACTATCACTTCGTCATCATCATGCTCGAAAAACTGACCTCATTGATGTTGCGCCACGCGCCCGCCGATGGCATGCACGATTGCGCGCTGCCCGGCGTGACCTTGATCCGCTCGTCCACGCCGACCATGCCGATGCCGGCGGTCTACGAACCCTCGATTTGCGTGATGGCGCAGGGGAGCAAGCAGGTGCTGGCGGGCGAGCAGATATTGAATTACGACAGCGCCCGCTATCTGATCGCGGCGGTGGACGTGCCGGCCGTCGGCGCGGTGACCGAGGCCACGGTGGAGCGGCCTTATCTGTGCGTGTACTACCGGTTCAACCGGCCGGAGTTGACCAAGCTGGCGTTGAAAGTCGACGCCGCCGCACGGCAGGATGGGATATCCGGCCCGGTGCGCGGGCTGGCGGTCCACGACACGACGCCGCAGCTGGTGGACGCGTTCACCCGGCTGGTGGAACTGCTCGACACGCCGGGCGACATCGACACCCTGGCGCCGCTGATCGAGCAGGAAATCATCTACCGGCTGGCCACCGGGCCGGCGCGCGCCGTGATGCATCACATCGCCACCGGCGACCGCAGCCTGAACCAGGTGTCGCGGGCCATCGGCTGGATCAAGGACCATTACCGCGAGCCGATCACGATCGACATCCTGGCCGAGCAGGCGGGCATGAGTCCGTCGTCGCTGCATGCGCATTTCAAGTCGATCACCCACTTGAGCCCGATCCAGTACCGGGCCCGTTTGCGGCTGCAGGAGGCCAGGCGGCTGATGGTGGCCGAGGGCATGGACGCGGCGCAGGCGGCTTTCAAGGTCGGTTACGACAGCGCGTCGCAGTTCAGCCGGGAATATGGGCGCCTGTATGGCGAGGCGCCGGCCACGGATGCCAGTCGTTTGCGGGGCCGGGCCGCCATAATGTGACGCCGCGCGGCGCCGCGGTTTTCCCGTGGTGTGGTGTTCCGTGGGTTGCCGGGGTATCGGTCATGCCTTGTACCCCGTGGCGACGATGTAGTACTGGAAGGCGAACGAGGCCGCCGCCGCCAGCAGCGCCCGCGCGGCCCACAATTTTCCGCCGAAGGTCAGGCCGGGACGCTTGGCCAGCGTGCCGCGGTAGGCGCGGTAGCCGAGATACATGTTCAATGGACCGAACAGGAAGATGGTCACCATCAGGAACATCAGCGGATAAGACAGCAGGATCAGTAAAAATGTCAGCAGGTACATGATTTGGCGACGTTCGGTTGCGTATTGTTCGTTGTGTGCGTATGGTAACTGCCGTGAGCATAACAGCAGCGGCCGCCGCGAAAGGAAGTATGAAGCAACAACGCAACCCGTGGAGCTGGGTGCCCAGCATTTCATTTAGCCAGGCCGTGCCCTACGTCGCGGTGATGATGCTGTCGACGGTGATGTATAAAAACCTGGGCATCTCCAACACGGATCTGGCGTTCTATACCGCCTGGCTGTACCTGCCGTGGGTCATCAAGCCGCTGTGGTCGCCCTTGGTCGAGCTGGTCGGCACCAAGCGGCGCTGGATCGTGCTGCTGCAGTTGTTGACGGGCGCGGCGCTGGCGTGCGTGGCGCTGACCCTGCACCTGCCGCAGTTCTTCGCCCTGAGCCTGGCCGTGCTGTGGCTGATGGCGTTCAGTTCGGCCACCCACGATATCGCCTCCGACGGTTATTACATGCTGGGCCTGCCGACCCAGGGCCAGCAGGCCGCCTTCGTCGGCGTGCGCAGCGCCTTTTACAAGCTGGCGATGATCGCCGGCCAGGGCGGCATCGTCTACCTGGCCGGCGAGTTGATCAAGTCGAGCGGCGATCCGGCCTGGGCCTGGTCGGTGGTGTTCGGCGTGATGTCGGCGCTGTTTTTGCTGCTGTGTGCCTACCACCATTTTGTTTTGCCGCGTCCCGATTCGGACCGCAGCCATGCCGGCGGCGGCGCGCTGTGGACCGATTTTATCAACACCTTCCGCAGCTTTTTCCAGAAGCCTGGCATAGGCGCCATCCTCGGCTTCTTGCTGCTGTACCGGCTGGGCGAGGCGCAGCTGCTGAAGATGGCGGCGCCGTTCCTGCTCGATCCGCGCGACCAAGGCGGCCTGGGCTTGACGACGTCGGAATTCGGCCTGGTCTACGGCACCATCGGCGTGTGCGCGCTGGTGCTGGGCGGCCTGGCCGGCGGCGTGGTCATTTCGCGCTTCGGCCTCAAGCGCGCGCTGTGGCCGATGGTGTTCATCATGCACGTGCCCGACCTGGTGTTCGTCTATCTGGCGACGGCCTTGCCGACTGATGTCATGCTCATTTCGGCCTGCCTGGCGGTCGAGCAGTTCGGCTACGGCTTCGGCTTCGCCGCCTTCATGCTGTACATGATCCTGGTGGCCGACGGCGAGCACAAGACCGCCCATTACGCGATCTGCACCGGTTTCATGGCGCTCGGTATGATGCTGCCCGGCATGGTCAGCGGCTGGATCCAGGACCATCTGGGCTATCAAAAGTTTTTCATCTGGGCATGTATTTCGACCTTGCCGGCGTTTTTCATGACCGCCAGGGTGCGGATCCCGATTGAATTCGGTAAGAAATAGGCGTCCCCGGCTTTACAATAGAAGGCTCAACTGTATCGGGGAATGGTTTTGGTTTTTAATGCAAAGAAACGGCTGACCTTGACCGCCGGCGTGGCCGGCGTCATGGCGGCGCTGCTGGAGGGGTGTTCGAGCACGCCGACGGCGCCCGGCGCCGATGGCGCCACCCCGCCCTCGCCGACGCCGCCGCGCCAGCCCGGCGCCGGCGCGCCGCCACCGCCGCCGTTCGATCCGACCATGCCGCCGCCGGCGCCGCGCGAGTTCCGCGCGGCCTGGGTGTCGACCGTCGCCAATATCGACTGGCCCAGCCGCAGCAATTTGAGCGCCGAGAAGCAGCAGGCCGAGGCCGTCGCCATCCTGGAGCGCTGCAAGGCGCTGAACCTGAACGCCATCGTGCTGCAGGTGCGCCCGAGCGCCGACGCGATCTATCCGTCCGAGCTCGAACCCTGGTCCGAGTTCCTGACCGGCCAGCAGGGGCGCGCGCCCAAGGGCGGCTACGATCCATTGCAATTCTGGATCGAGCAGGCGCACGCGCGCGGGCTCGAGCTGCACGCCTGGTTCAACCCCTACCGCGCCCGGCACGCGACGGCCAAGTCGCCGCTGGCGCGCAACCATATCGCCAACACCCATCCGGAGGCGGTCAAGACCTACGGCCGCTATCTGTGGATGGACCCGGGCGAGTCGGCCGCCTCGCAGCGCACGCTCGACGTCATCCTCGACGTGGTGCGCCGCTACGACATCGACGGCGTGCACATCGACGATTACTTCTATCCGTATCCGATCGACACGCCCAACGCGGCCGGCCCCGAGGGCGTGGCCCTGGACGGCGGCCTGGGCGGCAAGCAGGAACTGGAGTTCCCGGACCAGCCATCGTGGCAGCGCTACCTGCTCGGCGGCGGCACCCTGGACCGGCCGCACTGGCGGCGCCAGAACGTCAATGCGCTGATCCAGGCGCTGTACCTGGGCATCCACAAGGAAAAGAGCTGGGTGCGCTTCGGCATCAGCCCGTTCGGCATCGGCCGCCCGGACCGGCGCCCGGCCGGCATCGTCGGCTTCAGCCAGTACGACAAGCTGTACGCGGACGCCGAGCTGTGGCTCAACAACGGCTGGCTCGACTATCTGGCGCCGCAGCTGTACTGGCCGGTGGCGCAGGCGCCGCAGGCGTTCGACGTGCTGCTCGACTACTGGCTGGCGCAGAACACGCGCGCGCGCCACGTGTGGCCGGGGCTGTATACCAGCCGCATCGACAACAGCGCCAAGACGTTCGCGCCGGAGGAGATCGTCAAGCAGATCGGCGTCACGCGCAGCCGCGCCGGCGCCCGCGGCCACCTGCATTTTTCCATCGCCGCGCTGATGGAGAACCGCAAGGGCATCACCGATCAGCTCAAGGCGCGCGCTTACCAGACGGCGGCGCTGGCGCCGGCCACGCCGTGGCTGGGCGCCGAAGCGCCTGCCGCGCCGAGCGCGACCGCCAGCCGCGAATCGCAGGGCGTGGGCGTGCGCCTGGCGGCCGGCGCCGGCAAGCCGGTCACGCACTACGCGATCTGGAGCCGCTACGGCGCCGAGTGGCGCTTCGCCGTCGCGCCGGCGTCGCGGCCGGTGCTGCTGCTGGCGGACGACGCGGCCGGCCTGGCGGCGGAGATGGTGGTGGTCAGCGCGGTCGACCGGCTCGGCAACGAGAGCGCCCGCGTCAGCGTCTACAAGCGCGGCTGACGATGGGCGATCTCGGCCTCGGCATCGACGCGGGCGGCACGCAAACCCGCTGGGCGCTGGCCGACAAGGCCGGCGTCATCGTCGCCGAGGGCGGCGTCGGCGGCATGTCGGCCACGCAGATGGGCGACGACGCCGGCCGCACCTCGGTGCGCGCCGTCTTCGCCACTTTGGCGGAGCAGGCGTTGGCCGCCGGCCGTCCCGTGGCCGTGTGCGCCGGCCTGACCGGTTTCGATGGCGCCGCCGGCCTGCCGGCGCAATGGCTGGCGGAATTGCTGAACGTGGCGCCGGCCGCCGTCACCGTGCGCAGCGACATCGAAATCGCCTATTTTGACGCCTTCGCGCCCGGCGAAGGGTATCTGGTGTACGCCGGCACCGGCTCGATCGCCGCGTGGATCGCGGCGGACGGCCAGTTCCACCGCGCCGGCGGACGCGGCGTGACCCTGGACGACGGCGGCGGCGGCTTCTGGATCGCGCGCGAGGCGATGCGCTACATCTGGCGCCGGGAGGACGAGGAGCCGGGCGCGTGGCGGCGCTCGGCCATGGCGCGCGCGGTGTTCGACCACGTGGGCGGCAGCGACTGGGCCTGCTCGCGCCAGTTCATGTACGGCCAGGAGCGGGGCGCGATCGGGCGGCTGGCGCTGGCCGTCGCCGCCAGCGCCGACGCCGATCCGGTCGCGCGCGGCATCCTCGAGGAGGCCGGCCGCGAACTGGCGCGCATCGCGCTGGCGCTGGTGCGCCGCCACGGGCCGCGCCCGATCGCCTTGGCCGGCCGCGCCGCCACCTTGCATCCGCTGATCGCGCGGACGATGCGCGCGGCGCTGCCGGCCGACCTGCCGCTGATACAGCGCGAAACACACGCGCACCACGCGGCCGCCCGTATTGCTCTAAACTCACACAATTGAATCGCTGCCGAGATTGCCCATGAAGATAGTTCCGCTGACCGTTTTGTCCACCATGATGGCGTTGCTGGCCGGTTGCGCCACCGTGCCGCCGAGCGAGCCGCGCATCGACCGCAGCCTGAGCTCGCGCGGGCAGAGCGACCGGGTCAAATACATCATTCTTCATTACACGGTGTCGGACCTGCCGCGCTCGATCAAGATCTTGACGCAGCAGGTTGTCAGCGCGCACTACCTGCTGACCGACACCGAGCAGCCGTTCTTCTACGCGCTGGTGGATGAATCTCGGCAGTCGAACCACGCCGGCATCAGCAGCTGGAAGATTTACAACCAGCTCAATTCGGCGTCGATCGGCATCGAGATCGTCAATCCGGGCTTCACCGACACGCCGCAGGGACGGGTGTGGTATCCGTTCAAGCAGGCGCAGATCGACCAGTTGATTTTGCTGCTCAAGGATATCGTCAAGCGGCATGGCATCAAGCCGGAGAATATTCTCGGCCACAACGACATCGCGCCGCAGCGCAAGCAGGACCCGGGGCCGATGTTCCCGTGGAAGCAGCTGGCCGACGCCGGGCTGGTCACGTGGCCGGAGCCGAGCCGCGTGGCCGCGCGCCTGCCGGGGTATCAGCAGCAGTTGCCGGATGTGCTGTGGTTCCAGCTCAAGCTGGCGCAGCACGGCTACGCGGTGCCGCAGACCGGGCAGTTCGATGAGGCGACGCGCAATGTGTTGACGGTGTTCCAGTCGAAGTATCGGCAGTCGTTGTTCGACGGGATGCCGGATGCCGAGACGGCGGCGATTCTGGATGTGTTGACCAGTCCGCTGCCAGCGTTGCCGGCGACGGGCGCGCCGCCCGCGCCGGTCGTTGCCGCGCCGACGGTGCCAGCGCCGGTCACGCCGGTGCCGGCCGCGCCCGTGCCAACGCCGGTGACCCCGGCCGTGCCTCCACAGCCGGTGCCCGTCACCGAGCCGGTCGAGTCGCAATAAGCCAGCGGGTGCCGGCAATGACGTCTCCCATCTACTGCGAAACGATTGCCGGCCATCCCGATTTCCGCCGCCTCGACGCCATCCAGGGCATCGCCGTCGATCTGCGCTACGCCACGCCGGACAACTTTGTCGGCAGGGATCTTTATTCGCCGCTGGACTGCGGCTTCCTGCATAAGGATGCTGCTGCCGCGCTGGAGCGCGCCGTCGCCTGGCTGGCGGAGCGCCGTCCGGATTACACGTTTTTGGTGTTGGACGCCCTGCGGCCGCAACGGGTGCAGGAGCAGCTCTGGCAAGCGCTGCAGGGCACCGATCTGCTGGGTTATATCGCCGATCCGGCGCGCGGCTCGATCCACTCGTTCGGCATGGCGCTGGACGTCACGCTGCTGGACGCGCAAGGCCGCGAGCTCGACATGGGAACCGGCTTTGACGACCTGAGTGAGCGCTCGCATCCGGCCAAGGAGGCGCTGTTGCTGGCGCGGGGCGAGCTGAGCGTGCAGCACATCGAAAACCGCCGCTGGCTGCGCGGCGCGATGTTCCAGGCCGGCTTTGTCGGCATCAACAGCGAATGGTGGCATTTCGACTGCGGCGATCGGCTGCTGGTGCGGCGCGACTACGCGCGCGTATTGTAAAACCACGCGCCGTCGCGAACAATTTAGTAAGAAATAGCGCCGAGTAGTAAAGGTTAGAGATGATTAGTAAGGTTTAGTAAATCCGGATTTTTCGGGCATCCCCCCACCGAAGTTCTTAAGGAACTCTGTTTTTACCGGTCCACCATCGCCATCCGCTCCCGGCTATAGCGCGGTCCCGCGACCTGCTTCAGCGCGTTGTCGAGTATGTCCATCTCGCGGGTGTCGAGCGCGATCCCTGCGGCGGCCACGTTCTGCTCCAGGTACGTACGGCGGCGCGTGCCGGGAATCGTCACGATGTCGTCGCCCTTGTGCATCGCCCACGCCAGCGCGATCTGCCCCGGCGTGACCCGCCGCGCGTCGGCCAGCTCGCGCACAATGGCGGCCGCCTGCATGTTGCGGTCGAAATTGTCGCCTTGCAGGCGCGGATCCAGATGCCGGAAGTCGCTCTCGGGATATTCCTCCGCGCGCTTGGCGCTGCCCGCCAGGAAACCCCGTCCCAGCGGACTGAACGCCACCAGCCCGATGCCCAGCTCGCGCAGCGCCGGGATCACGTCCGCCTCCAGGTTGCGTTCCCACAGCGAATACTCGCTCTGCACCGCGCTGATCGGGTGCACCGCGTGCGCGCGGCGGATGTTGGCCACCCCCGCCTCCGATAGCCCGAGATAGCGCACCTTGCCCTCGCGCACCAGATCGGCCATCACGCCGACCACCTCCTCCACCGGCACCCGCGGATCGATGCGGTGCTGGTACAGCAGGTCGATGTAGTCGGTGCCCAGCCGGCGCAGCGAGCCTTCGACCTTGGCGCGGATGCCGGCCGGGTCGCTGGTGACGCCGACGGTCTTGCCGTCGCGGATGTCGAAGCCGAACTTGGTGGCGAGGATGACCTCGCCTCGCCGCCCCGCGAAGGCGCGGCCCAGCAAGGCTTCATTGTCGTAAGGCCCGTATTGCTCGGCGGTGTCGAAGAAGTTGACGCCCAGATCGATCGCGCGGTGCAAGGTGGCGACCGCCTCTGTCTGGTCGGCCGGGCCGTAGGTGTTGCTCATGCCCATGCAGCCGAGGCCCTGCGCCGATACCGTCAACCCCTGGCTGCCTAAAGTGCGTTGTTTCATGATGACTCCTTGTCGATAACTTGGATTTAGTATGCCACCATCTAAAAAATACACAATCGGCTTAAAATGCAAAGCATTATTGATGCAGGTGCAACGGTGAGGCTGGCATATGGAAATGCTGAAGGAAATGGCGATCTTCGCGCAGGTGGTCGACAGCGGCGGGTTCTCGGCCGCCGCGCGCCAGCTGGGACTGACGACGTCGGCCGTCAGCCGCCACGTGTCGCGGCTGGAGACTTATATCGGCGGCCGGCTGTTGCAGCGGACCACGCGCTCGGTGTCGCTGACCGAGCTGGGCGAGCAGGTGCACGCCGCCTGCGTCCGCATGGTGAACACGGTGCGCGAGATCCACGCGCTGGCCGGCAGCTACAGCGCGCGGCCCAACGGCGTGGTGCGCATCAGCGCGCCGGTGGTGCTGGGGCAGCTGTGGCTGGCGCCCTTGCTGCCGGCGTTTCTGGACCGCTACCCCGAGGTCGACGTCCGCCTGTCGCTGGTGGACCGCAACGTCGATTTGATCGAGGAGGGCATCGACCTGGCGATCCGCATCGCGGCCGACCTGGCGCCGGGGCTGGCCGCGCGGCCGCTGGGGCCGATGCGCTATGTGCTGGTGGCGTCGCCGCAATACCTGGCCGCGCACGGCACGCCGGCCGCGCCGCAGGAGTTGCCGCAACACCGCTGCAACTACCTGGGTTACGCGCGTTTCGGCGCGGCCTGGACCATGCGGCGCGAGGGGGCGGACGGTCCTGACATCGCCAGCATCCGCGTGCCGTCGCGCTTGACGATCAACAACAGCGCGGCGCTGATGGCGGTGGTGGAGGCCGGCGGCGGCATCGGCCTGGTGCCGGACTTCACCGCGCGCGCGGCGCTGGCGCAGGGCCGCGCGGTGCGGATTTTGGCGGACTGGACGTTCGACGAGCCGTATGCCGGCACCGTGCACGCGGTCTACATGCCCGGCCCGCACCTGGCGCTGAAGGTGCGGGCCATGATCGATTACCTGGTGGCCGACGGCGCGCTCGGCGCGTAGGGGACGTCGGGGACGGCCGTGCCGGCCGGCGCGCCGGAGCGCGCCACCCAGTCGATCAGCGCGTCGAGCACGGCGCGCCCGGCGCCGTTGGCGACGTGCTCGTCGTTGAGCATGGCGACCACGATGACGGGTTGGTTGCCGGCGTCCTGCACGTAGCCGGCGACGGCGATCACGCCTTTCAAGGTGCCGGTCTTGATGCGCGCGCGCATCGCCGCCGGACTGTCCTTGAGGCGCCGGCGCATGGTGCCGTCGGTGGCCGCGATCGGCAGGCTGGAGAGGAATTCGGGCATCCACAGGCTCTGCAGCCCCGCCCGCAGCACGCCGGCCACCTGCGCCGGCGTGGCGCGGGCCAGGCGCGACAGACCGGAGCCGTTGTCGATGACCAGCCCGGTGTCGTCGATGCCGCGTTGCCGCAGCCAGGCGCGGATGGCGGCGTCGGCGCGCGCGGCGGTGGTGGGGTAGGCGGCGTCCGGCGGCAGCGGCCGGCTGCCGAGCGTCGGGTCCGCCTCCAGGCTGCCCAGGCTGAGGAACAGCGTGCCGGCCAGCGTGTTGTCGGAGTTTTTGTGGATGTCGCGCAGCGTCTCGGGCAGCGGCCGCGAGACGTGCTCGGCCAGCAGGCGCAGCACCGGCGCGGCGGCGGACGAGGCGGC
>Ga0105244_10003937_pt1 | contig 10425 bp, 8 predicted proteins | sample KBSM44metaG_FD_80423 | JGI IMG/M metagenome (GOLD analysis project Ga0105244, IMG submission 80423) | Miscanthus rhizosphere microbial communities from Kellogg Biological Station, Michigan, USA - KBS M4-4 metaG | ecosystem: Host-associated > Plants > Roots > Rhizosphere > Soil | place: Michigan...
CAGCCAGCGCGGGCAAATCGCGATTGGCTGGTTGATTGTTGAAGATCTGGTGATGGTGTTAACGCTGGTTCTGCTGCCCGCAGTTGCCGGAATGATGGAAAAAGGCGACGTAGGCCTGGCTTCGTTGTCACTGGATATGGGTTTGACGATAGGCAAAGTGGTGGCGTTTATCGCCATTATGCTGATTGTTGGCCGCCGTCTGGTGCCGTGGATTCTGGCACGTAGTGCTGCGACCGGTTCACGCGAGCTGTTTACGCTGGCGGTTCTCGCGCTGGCGCTGGGTATCGCTTTTGGTGCCGTCGAGCTGTTTGATGTGTCGTTTGCGCTCGGTGCGTTCTTTGCCGGGATGGTGCTCAACGAATCTGAGCTGAGCCATCGCGCCGCCCACGACACCCTGCCGCTACGCGACGCGTTCGCGGTGCTGTTTTTTGTTTCGGTCGGCATGTTATTCGACCCAATGATTCTGATTCAGGAACCGCTTGCGGTGCTGGGTACTGTCGCCATCATCGTGTTTGGTAAATCCCTGGCGGCCTTCTTCCTGGTGCGCCTGTTCGGCCACTCGCAACGCACCGCATTAACCATTGCAACAAGCCTTGCGCAGATTGGTGAGTTTGCCTTTATCCTGGCTGGGCTAGGAATGGCGCTGAATCTGTTGCCGCAGACCGGGCAAAATCTGGTGCTGGCCGGGGCGATTTTGTCAATTATGCTCAATCCAATTTTGTTTGCCATCCTTGAGCGTTATCTCGCCAAAACCGAAACGCTGGAAGAGCAGACGCTGGAAGAAGTGATTGAGGACGAGAAGCAAGTCCCGGTCGATATTTGCAATCACGCCTTGTTGGTTGGGTTTGGGCGCGTAGGGAGTTTGCTGGGCGAGAAATTAATAGCGCAAGGCATTCCACTGGTGGTGATTGAAACTTCACGTAGCCGGGTTGATGAACTGCGCGAGCGTGGGATCAGTGCGGTGTTGGGGAATGCTGCCAATGAAGAGATCATGAATCTCGCCCATCTTGATTGCGCGCGTTGGTTGTTGTTGACCATCCCGAACGGTTACGAAGCCGGTGAAATTGTCGCGACAGCGCGAGCGAAATGCCCGGACATCGAGATTATTGCCCGCGCTCATTATGACGATGAGGTGAATTACATCACCGAACGTGGTGCCAATCAGGTCGTTATGGGTGAGCGTGAAATTGCTAATACTATGATGGGAATGCTGGATAAAGCGGTGGTGTGATTAGCGCCCTCATCCCGGCCTTCTCCCCCAGGAGAAGGAGAAAACCGGATAGTCCCCTCTCCTGGGGGAGAGGGTGAGGGCGTTTGATTAGCGATCCCAGTAAGACTCTTCGAGGCTGTCTTCACGCTCGGGCAACCCACGAGTCAGACGCGGAGAATGCTGGTTCAGCACCTGATAGCTGACGCGATTGGCGTATTTACACACCTGTGCCAAAGACGAATAGGTCAGCCAGGTGAACTGGTGTTTGCTGGAATTTGGCACGTTAGAACGGTGGTAATTATTCGCTGTAATATCGTGCAGCAGTGCCGCCAGCGCACCATCACCCGCGCCATTGGTATTCATGATTTTCTCAGGCCCACCCATATATGGCGCAATGTGCGAGAAAATACGCTTCGGGTTCTGGCAATCTTTATGGCGCATCGCACGGCTAAATTCGTACTGGTTAAATTCAGCAATCGCCCCTGGCAATAGCGGATGCTGCGTAGTGCGTTTAGCAGATTCTTCAGTAAAGGCCGCCATGTACAACCCAACCGGCCCCGCGGTACATAAGACTAAATCGACCCAATCCAGCGCCTTATCGGCCGCCAACAGCGGATCGTTTTCGCCAGTCAGCGCCAGCCCTTCTTCTTCGTTCATCGCCAGAATCGAGACATGCTCTTTCAGGAACGCCTGCCACCATTCTGGGTTTTCAGCGATAACGTATTTGGTGCCGAGTGTGAGTACCACCGGTACGTTGTACTTTTTCGCGTAAGCGATAGCCTGCATGGTCGCTTCCGGCATCGGCTCGCCGTCTTTGCAACGCACCAGATAGGAAGTCAGCACCAGCGCGGAGGCACCGGCAATCACCTCTTCGGGAATGCTGTCGGCGCGAAGCTGGTTCATGTGGCCAGGGCTGATGGCAAAGGTGCGTTCGCCCTGCTCGCCAATCAGCGTAAAGCAGCGGCCAATCGCGCCATTCACGCCTTGCAGGTAGTTGAGGTCGGTACGGCTGGAGGTGTTGCACAGATAGCGGTAGGCGTAGCTACCAATTTCGATATTGCTGCACATCACGCCCAGTAACACCGAGCGGTCATCGGCTAATACCGAATAGTTATGCATGGTGTTACCAATGGTACCACCGGCAAACTGATGAGTAATCAGATCTTTTTTCACCAGATCCTGATATAGGGCTTCGGCCACATCATCTTCAATCACCAGCGAATGGCCAAAACTCAAACCGTAACGACGAACAAACTCGTCATCCACTTTTGCTTCAATATCCACCAGCGTTTGGTCAATCCCGACAATCCAGGAGGTGCCAGTTTCATGTTCAGGCTGAACCTGTTGCAGAAGAGGGTCGCGCGCGCTAACAGGGAAGTAGTGTTTGGATTTTCGTTTGCCGGGAAATTTCATGATGTTGTTCGAAAGGTTGCTAATCAGGCCGGAAATGGTAGCACATTAACGGCCATAAGCGGGATTAGCGATATTTATCTACCAGATTCATCATCATGGCGATGTGTGCCGGATCGTCGTTAAGCGCAGGAATATATTCATATTTGGTGCCACCCGCTTCAATGAAAACTTCACGGTTTTGTACCGCCATTTCTTCAAGCGTTTCCAGGCAATCGGCTGAAAAACCTGGGCACATCACCTGGATGTGTTTCACCCCTTTTTCCGCCAGCATCTTTAGCGTTTCGTCGGTGTACGGCATTAGCCACGGCTCGCGCCCAAAGCGTGACTGGTAAGTCATCATCACTTTTTCAGGTGGCAGTTCGAGTGCTGAAAGCAGCTCACGCGTGGTGTCGCGGCAGCGCTGCGGATAATCATCGCCTTCATTGGCATAACGCTGCGGAATGCCATGGTAGGAAAGCAGCAAAACATCCGGCTCACCGTGTTGGGCGAAAGAGTGCCTGACCGAAGCCACCAGCGCATTTATGTAGGAGGTATCTTCAGCGTAGTCGCGGATCAGCGAGATCGACGGCAGCGAGCGGTAGTCGGCAAAAATGCGCCCTAATTCATCCCACACTGCGGCGACAGTTGAGCAGGAAAATTGTGGGTATAGCGGCAACACAACGATGTGGTCGACGTGGTGGGACAAAAGTTCATCCACTGCACTTTTCAGCGATGGCGAGCCATAGCTCATGCCGAGTGCGACGGGGGTATCAGGCAGTTGTGCTGCCAGGGCAGCTTGCTGGCGACGGCTATACACCAGCAGCGGTGAGCCTTCGTCCATCCAGACAGACTGATAAAGTTTGGCTACGCGGGCAGAACGCAGCGGCAGAATCACGCCACGTAATAGCGGCCACCAGATTAAACGCGGGGTATCCACGACCCGTTTGTCGCTGAGAAACTGGCGCAAGTAGCGTTTCACCGCCGCCGGAGTGGGGGCATCAGGTGTGCCGAGGTTTGCCAGTAAGATGCCCACTTTTTCCTGATTCATTTCCACTCCTTATCAACAAATTACTGATAATTGTAACGTAAAAGTGCTTCAGGAAAACCGATTACAGCGAAAGGGCAAAATTTGGGCAAAAAAATACCAGGAACACGTCCCGGTATTTTTTGTATCAGCAATGAATTAGCCGAGGATTTTAGCCAGCTCTGCGCTAACTTCGGTCACTTTACGAGTGCCGTCGATTTTCGCATATTTGGTGTTACCGGCAGCCGCTTCTTTGCTGTAGTAAGAGATCAGCGGAGCAGTCATCTGATGGTATTCCACCAGACGCTTACGCACGGTTTCTTCTTGATCGTCTTTACGGGTGGTCAGCTCTTCGCCAGTCGCATCGTCTTTGCCTTCCACTTTTGGTGGATTGAAAGTGACGTGGTAAACGCGGCCAGATGGCGCGTGTACGCGACGGCCAACAATACGCTCAACAATCAGTTCGTCCGGTACGGCGAATTCCAGAACCACGTCCACATTGATGCCAGCTTCTTTCATCGCATCAGCTTGTGGAATAGTGCGTGGGAAACCATCAAGCAGGAAACCGTTACGGCAATCTTCCTGGGTAATACGTTCTTTAACCAGAGCGATAACCAGTTCATCTGTAACCAGTTTCCCGGCGTCCATGATGTCTTTTGCTTGTTTACCCAGCTCTGAGCCAGATTTTACTGCGGCACGCAGCATGTCACCGGTGGAGATTTGCGGAATGCCGTATTTCTCCATGATGAACTGAGCCTGAGTTCCTTTACCTGCGCCCGGAGCGCCAAGCAGAATAATACGCATTGCGTAATTCCCCATTCGTTTGGATTTTTGATTTTTTAAAGCAGAAGTTGAGACCTTACCATTAAAGGCGTATTCAGCTCAAGAATGGCGGGTATTTCGGAGTGGTTAGTTGATTAGGACGCCCTCACCCCGACCCTCTCCCCCAGGAGAGGGGGAATAATGGCGATTCCCTCTCCCAGGGGAGAGGGTTAGGGTGAGGGGAAAAACTTAGGAAGCCAGCAGCTGGTTCATCCGACGGATAAACTGGTTTGGATCTTCCAGCGTACCGCGTTCAGCTAACAGCGCCTGATCAAGCAGCAACTCAACCCATTCAGCAAACTGGGTTTCGTCCTGGGTATCCGCGACGCGTTTCACCAGCCCGTGATCCGGGTTCAGCTCGAAGATGTACTTCACTTCCGGCACTTCCTGGCCCGCCGCAGCAAACAGTTTTGCCATTTGCGTGCTCATGTCGTTGCTGTCGGTGGTCACAATAGCTGGCGTGTCGGTCAAACGGTGCGTCAGACGCACTTCTTTCACACGCTCGCCCAACAGGGTTTTCACACGATCAACAAACGGCTCAAGGGCTTTTTCAGCTTCTTTCGCTTCCGGAGTTTCTTCGTCGGCCATTTTTTCCAGCGACTCGTCAGTTTTGCTGACTGACTGGAACATTTTGCCGTCGAATTCGGTCAGGTAGCTCATCATCCACTCGTCGATGCGGTCAGAAAGCAGCAATACTTCGATGCCTTTCTTACGCAGCAATTCCAGATGCGGGCTGCTTTTCGCGGCTGCATAGCTGTCGGCGGTGATGTAGTAAATCTTCTCCTGCCCTTCTTTCATGCGTGACACGTACTCTTCCAGCGACACGGTTTGTGCAGCGGAATCGGTATGCGTGGTCGCAAAGCGCAGCAGTTTAGCGATAGCTTCCTGGTTGGCGTTGTCTTCAGCAGGGCCTTCTTTCAGCACCAGGCCGAAGTTTTTCCAGAAGGTCTGGTATTTTTCGCTGTCGTCTTTCGCCAGTTTTTCCAGCATCTGCAATACGCGTTTGGTCAGCGCGCTACGCAGGTTTTGCGTTACGCGGCTGTCTTGCAGAATTTCACGCGATACGTTCAGCGGCAGGTCGTTGGAATCTATCAGACCGCGCACGAAACGCAGGTAGTTCGGCATGAACTGTTCAGCATCGTCCATGATGAATACGCGCTGCACGTACAGTTTCAGGCCGTGTTTATGGTCACGGTTCCACATGTCCCACGGAGCCTGGGATGGGATGTACAGCAGGCTGGTGTACTCTTGTTTCCCTTCCACACGGTTGTGGCTGTATGCCAGCGGGTCGGTGAAGTCATGCGCTACATGCTTGTAGAACTCGTTGTACTCTTCGTCTTTAATTTCAGACTTGCTACGAGTCCACAAAGCCTGAGCTTTGTTGATTTTTTCCCAGCCGAGAATGGTTTCGCCGTCTTTTTCTTCACGGGTTTCAATCTCAACCGGCAAGGCGATGTGGTCGGAATATTTGCCGATAACATTGCGCACACGCCAGTCGTCGAGGAACTCGTCTTCACCTTCGCGCAGGTGCAGGGTAATTTCAGTCCCGCGATCGGCTTTAGTGATATCCGCGACGGTATATTCACCCGCACCTTCAGATTCCCAGAACACCGCTTGATCGGCTGGAACACCAGCCGCACGGGTGCGCACGGTGACTTTATCAGCCACGATAAACGCAGAGTAGAAGCCGACACCAAACTGGCCAATCAGTTGGCTATCTTTCGCCTGGTCAGAACCCATAGATTCCAGGAACGCTTTGGTCCCGGATTTTGCGATGGTCCCGAGGTGATCAATGGCTTCGTCACGTGTCATACCGATGCCGTTATCGGCAATCGTCAGGGTGCGTTTTTCTTTATCGAAAGAGACACGCACGCGCAGTTCGCCGTCACCTTCATACAAGTCAGCATGAGACAGCGCGCGGAAGCGCAGTTTGTCTGCCGCATCAGAGGCGTTGGAGATCAGCTCACGCAGGAAAATTTCTTTATTTGAATAGAGGGAGTGGATCATCAGGTGCAGAAGTTGTTTCACTTCGGACTGGAAGCCACGAGTCTCTTGTCCTTTCATGGTCATTGATACCTCAACAAAATACATAGGGGTGATGAAAACGTTGAGGGTGATATGAGGATAGAAACGGAGGTTTTCAAGCGGGGAGCCTAATAAACTCCCCACAAGTGATTAAAAAATAATCTTGTGGCGGCCCGCTAAAGAATGTGAAAGCGTGGTGCCATCGACCATTTCCAGCTCGCCACCAACCGGCACCCCATGCGCGATTCGGCTGGCATCAACACCATATTGCCCACACAATTCAGCAATGTAGTTTGCAGTGGCTTCACCTTCAACCGTTGGGTTGGTCGCGAGGATCAGCTCTTTGATAGTCTCGCGCTCAAGGCGCTGTTCCAGCCTGTCGAGGCCGATGTCTTGCGGGCCGATACCGTCGAGCGGGGACAGATGCCCCATCAGCACAAAATAGCGCCCGGAAAACTGGCCGGTCGCTTCAATAGCGTGAATATCCGCCGGGGTTTCCACCACGCAAATCTGGCCATTTTCCTGGCGGCGTGGGTTGGCGCAAATGGCGCAGATTTCTTGTTCGGTAAAGGTACGGCAATCCGCACAGTGCCCAATTTCGGACATTGCGCGCGTTAATGCTTGAGCCAGACGCATCCCACCACTGCGGTCACGTTGCAGTAGCGCAAACGCCATACGTTGGGCAGACTTCGGGCCAACACCTGGCAGGCAGCGCAGGGATTCCATAAGGGCAGTAAGTAAAGGACTGGTTTGCATCGCTCAGACTTCTGAAAAAAGAGTGGGACATAGCCTAACATTAGCCCGGAGCAAGGGGATAGAAAAAGATATTCCCCCTGCGCGATGTCTCGCAAAGGGGGAAATATATTAAGCGCGCTGGGAGTCGAGTTGCTCTTGATTACTCACCACATCTTGCGCTTTCTGGTAGCTTTCCATCAGCAAGCCGTACTCAATGAATACGCCGCCCCACAGATTTGCCCAGTCCATCGCATCGTCGCGATTCCAGGTATGCTGGATTTCAGCAACAACCGCTGCGGTATCCATCGGCACCACTCCAGCCTGAACCACTCGCGCCAAAGTCACTTCCTGCGCCATTTTGGAATAAGTGCCTGAAGCATCAATCACCGCAAAGACTTTGAAACCTTCCGCCACAGCACTGATGGCCGGGAACGCCATGCACACGCTGGTCACGGTACCGGCAATAATCAGAGTTTTGCGACCTGTCGCTTTAACAGCGGCGACGAAATCCGGGTTGTCCCAGGCGTTGATTTCGCCTTTACGCGGCACATATTGCGCATGGGGAGCGTACTGGTGAATCTCAGGAATCAGCGGGCCGTTCGGGCCTTGTGGTACGGAAGCGGTGGTGATGACCGGAATATTGGCCAGTGTCGCAACTTTGGCCAGCACCGTGGCGTGAGTGCGTAAAGTCGGCATTGGCATATCGTGGACCAACTGGAACAAACCGCTCTGGTGGTCGATGAGCAGCATGACCGCGTCGTTGGCATCGATGGTCGGGATTTGTCCGTTAAAATTTGCAGGTGCCATGTTTGTATCCTCTTTGCTATCTGAATAAACTGCTGAAAATTAACGGCTACCGGAGCGATAGCCGTTTGAGTTTGTTAAACTTTCTGACCAAATTTGCCCTGATTAAAATCGTCAATGGCCTCTTTGATTTCCTCGCGGGTGTTCATCACAAACGGCCCGTAACCGACCACTGGCTCGTTTAGTGGCTCACCGCTCAACACCAACACGACGGCGTCGTTATTGGCTTCCAGGGTGACGGTTTCGCCTTTCGCGTCCAGCACCACCAGTTGCGCTTCACGTGCCACTTCCTGACCATTGACCTGCACGGTGCCTTTAAGCACCACCAGTGCGGTGTTCCAGCCATCAGGCAGCGTCAGTTGGGTGGTGCTGTGCGCATTGAGCCGCATATCCAGCACACGCAATGGTGAAAAGGTGTGTGCCGGGCCTTTTGCACCATCCATTTCACCGGCGATAACCCGCACCTGGCCGGCGTTATCCGGCAATGTCACCACCGGAATGTCCGCATCGGTAATCGACTGGTAGTTCGGTGGCGTTGATTTGTCTTTGGCTGGCAAATTGACCCACAGCTGAACCATTTCCAGCGTACCGCCCTGCTCGCTGAATGCCGGCGAGTGAAACTCTTCATGCAGAATGCCGCTACCGGCGGTCATCCACTGCACGTCGCCTGGGCCAATTACCCCGCCGCTGCCGGTGGAGTCGCGGTGTGCCACTTCGCCTTTGTAAACGATGGTGACGGTTTCAAAACCGCGATGCGGGTGGACGTCTACACCGCGTTGCCCTTTATTGCTCGGTTTAAAGTCTGCCGGACCTGCGTAATCCAACAGCAGGAATGGGCTGAGCTGTTTTTCGAATTTTGAGTAAGAAAACAGTGAGCGAACCGGGAAGCCATCGCCCACCCAGTGGGACGCCGGTGCTGAATAAACGCCAAGAATTGATTTCATCGTTATCTCCATTGAGTGTCGATTTCTGTTGAGATAAAGCTTACTCATAAGACGAAAGCCGCGGTAGACTCTGAAAATGAACTCAGTGTTCCAAATACAGGACAATAGCCATGCAGGACCTCAACGATCTGTGGTACTTCGTGCAAGTGGTGGATAACGGCGGTTTTTCTCCAGCGAGCCGCGTTATCGGTATTCCCAAATCGCGCCTGAGTCGGCGTATTGCTTTGCTGGAAGAAAGCCTGGAAACCCGCCTGATTCAGCGTTCAACGCGCAGTTTCACGGTGACCGAAGCCGGGCAGATTTTTTATCGCCATTGCAAAGCGATGATTATTGAAGCCGAAGCGGCACAGGAAGCCATCAACACACTGCGTGCCGAGCCGCGCGGGCTGATTCGCCTGACCTGCCCGGTTGCTTTGCTGCATGTGCATATCGGCGACATGCTGGCGCGATTTATGACGCTGTATCCGCAGGTAACGGTGCAGCTTGAAGAGACTAATCGCCAGGTTGATGTGCTGAATGAGAATGTCGATTTAGCGGTGCGGGTGCGCCCGTTGCCGCTGGATGACAGCGATCTGGTGATGCGTAAATTGGCCGATCGCGGCATGTGCCTGGTCGCCAGCCCCGAGTTAGTCGCGCGTTTTTCCCAGCCGAAGTCGCCGGCCGATCTTCAACACTGGCCGAGCCTGGCGTTATCCAAACCACAGCAGGTTTACCGCTGGTGTCTGTTTGGCCCGGATAATCAGGAAGTGACGCTGCACCATACTCCGCGTTTTGTGACCACCGATATGATTGCGTTACGCGCCGCCGCGCTGGCGGGTGTGGGGATTGTGCAGTTACCGATTTTGATGATTCACAAGCAAATCGCAGAGGGAACTTTGGTGCATTTGTTACCGGACTGGCGGGCAAGACGGGAGGTGATACATTTGGTGTTTCCTTCACGGCGCGGTCAGTTACCGGCGGTCAGGGCATTGATTGATTTTCTGGTGGAGAGTTATGCGGCGTTCGAGGAAGAGTGAGAATGTCATGTCGGGTGACGCTGCGCTTACCCGACCTACAAAAGACAAACAGTGTCAATCGTAGGGCGGATAAGCGCATGCGTCATCCGCCAAACTGATCAGAATGGCATTTTGAAGCCTGGTGGCAACTGCATCCCGCTGGAAACACCCGCCATTTTCTCTTTCTGCGCTTCGCCAATACGACGTGCGGCATCGTTGAAGGCTGCAGCAACCAGGTCTTCAACCATTTCTTTGTCATCTTCCATCAGGCTTGGATCGATTTCCACGCGACGGCAGTTGTGAGCACCGTTGATGGTCACTTTCACCAGACCCGCGCCAGATTCGCCAGTGACTTCCATTTGGGCGATTTCTTCCTGAACCTGGGCCATTTTTTCCTGCATCTGCTGGGCTTGCTTCATGATGTTGCCCAGACCGCCTTTTCCAAACATAGTCTTCTCTCTTTTGCTCGGGCCG
>Ga0105244_10003938_pt1 | contig 10416 bp, 8 predicted proteins | sample KBSM44metaG_FD_80423 | JGI IMG/M metagenome (GOLD analysis project Ga0105244, IMG submission 80423) | Miscanthus rhizosphere microbial communities from Kellogg Biological Station, Michigan, USA - KBS M4-4 metaG | ecosystem: Host-associated > Plants > Roots > Rhizosphere > Soil | place: Michigan...
CATGACCAGCGCGCCGCCAATAGCAATCGACGGATTAGCGATCAGCATGCGCACGACGTGTCGGCTGCGCGAACGCGGCGGCAGCACGGAAGTTTCATTGCTGTTCATCAGTCGAACCTTATTTTTGGATTGAGCAAACCAATCAGGACTTCGCCCAGCAGATTCATCAACACCACGCCCGTAACGGCTACCAGCGTAACGCCCTGAATCACCGGATAGTCGCGGTAGCGCACAGAATCCACCAGTAAGCGCCCAATGCCCGGCCAGTTGAACACTGATTCAGTCACCACCGCGCCACCAATCAGACTGCCGAAGTTGAGCGCTACGATGGTGACAATCGGGATCAGCGCATTACGCAGCGCGTGCTTCCAGTTAATGCTGGCGGACGATAATCCCTTGGCTTTGGCGGTGCGAATATAATCCTGGCTCAATACATCCAACATGCTGGAACGCGTCATGCGCGCAATCATTGCCATCGGCAAGATCGCTAGCGTGACGGTCGGCATAATGTAATTTTTCCACGAATCCGCGCCCAGCAGCGGTAACCAGCCTAGCTCAACGGCGAAGTAATTCATTGCCAGCAGCGCCAGCCAGAAGTTGGCGATCGACGCACCGGCAATGGTCAGCACCATCACAATCTGATCCGGAATGCGCTGACGATAGATCGCCCCGGTCATGCCCGCCGGAACACCGATCGCAATCGCCAGCAGATACGCCAGCGCCGCCAGCGACAAGGTGTAGGGCAACCGCTCGCTGATCTCCGTCATCACCGGACGCTGCGACTGCAACGATAAGCCAAGATTGCCGTGCAAGGCTTCAGCCGCGAATTTGACATATTGCAGCGGCAAAGGCTGATCGAGCCCCAGCCGCACGCGCATACTGTCCACCGCTTCCTGCGGCGCTTCCGGTCCCGCCATCAAGCGCGCGGGATCGCCCGGCAGCGCGCGGATGGCGATAAACACGATGATCGATACGCCGAAAATGATTAACGGCAGCGAAAGCACCTTTTTTGCGACGTACGCTTTCATATCACATCAGCCATGAGGTTATTGCTTCACCGCGTCGCGCACGACGATTTGTCCACCCGGCTGCATAACTACGCCGCTGATATTCTTACGGGCGGCATAGAGATCGTCCTGATAGAACAGCAGCACTTGGGGCGCTAATCCGCTGATCTGCTTTTGCGCCTGGAAGTAAAGATCTTTGCGTTTAGCATCGTCGAGGGTGGATGCGGCGGTGTCGATCAGATCATCGGTTTGCTTGTCGCTAAAGAAGCCCAGATTCGCCCCGCCCGGCGCAAAGCTGCTGGTGTGATAGAGCGGGCGAAGCTGCAGATCCGAGCCATATAAACCAGAAGACCAGGAGGCCAGCACCGCATCGGTGCCCTGCGCGGCCTTCTCTTTGCCATCGGCAAACGCTGCTTTAGTCCACACGCCGCTCTCCATCTGGCGCACGTTGAGCTTCACGCCGATTTTGCTCCACATGCCCTGCAACACTTGCGCCGTACGCGCATCGGGTGCCTGTACCGCAATCGACATCGGGAAACCGTCGGCGTAGCCCGCCGCTTTCAGCAGATCTTTGGCTTTTTGCAGATCATACGGATAGTCATGCAAACTTTTGTCGTAGTTGGGATCGACCGGTGCCAGTGCCGAATTGGCCGGTTGTGCATAACCAAACATGATGGCTTTCACCAACGCCTGCTGGTCGGTGGCGAGATTGAGCGCCTGACGCACGCGCACATCGCTCAGGGCTTTGCTTTGGGTATTGAGGTCTACCCAGAATACGGCAGCACCTGGCGATTGTTTGAGATTAACGTTGGCGTTGTTTTTTAACATACCCGCGAACTGCGGCGGCACCGGGTTAATAATATCGACCTGCCCCGATTGCAGCGCCATATTCATTACCGACGGTTCACTGCTCCACGTCCATTTAATTTCATCTGGACCGGACGATTTCCCCCAGTAGTCGGGATTCTTTTGTTCAAGCACATATTCGCCGGATTTGTATTGCACCAGTTTATAAGGTCCGGTGCCGTCGGCTTTATTGTTAATGCTGCCTGCCTTATCCGCTTGCGGGCTGACCATTAATCCCGGACCGGACGCTAAAACAGTTAAAAAGGCCGGATTAATTTTTTTCAGCTGAAACGTGACAGTAAGATCGTCTTTTTTCTTCACATCCTGAATAAAGGTGCGAATTTTTCCGCTGCCGGCTAAACCGCGTTGCGTATTTAAATGACGCTGGAAGTTTGCCACTACTGCATCGGCATTAAAGGGCGTGCCGTCGTGGAATTTCACATTTGGCCGCAGGGTAAAAGTCCAGTTAAGTCCGCTCTCATCGGCTGTCCAGGATAATGCCAGTGCCGGAATGATTTTGCCGTCATCACCGAGGCGCGTCAGGCCTTCGTACATCGGGTCCAGCACCGTGCCAGTAAAGGTGGCGGTTTGGTTACCGGGATCCATGCTGCGCGGCGGTTCGTTCTGCATGATCACCAGCTGGCTGGCAAAAACGGAGGCGCTCGCCATCGACGCCCATAAACAGCCGGCCAGCGTCAGTACCTTGAAATGCTTATGTTTGCTTTCCATGAAGGCCCTCAATGAATCATTGAAACGATCGGTGAATGAATGAACGTCCTTAACACCACGCAAAATCTGTAGCAGCGCAATTTATTGCGCCGCTACGAAATGTGCGGGCTACGAGACGATATCTAGCGCTTTGCTAATAAACATTGCGCTATATAAGCCACACTCACTGAACAAAAGCCAATAGGTTGGTTCATATAATTTACTTATAATTAGATCTGCATTCAGAAATTTAACTAAATATCGTTGTATTTGTTTTCCGTCCTTATTATTGTCAGCACATTAGTGCTAACGCCGTGAGAACCTAATGCTCAATGCCCATCAGCAACAAATTCTGCGTTTGCTTATTGCGTCGCATGGCATGAGCCGCACCGCCATTGCGGAAAAAATGAAATTAAGCAAAGCCGCCATTAGTACGCTGGTAAAAGAGATGTTGCAGGCCGGATTGCTGGAAGAGAGTATTCCTGAATCCAGCGGCCAGGGCCGTCCATCGGTGTTATTAAAAATGCGAGCTGACAGCGCCTATTTTCTCGGTGCCTCGCTGCTCGGCGAACGCGTGGTATTAGTGCTGATTGATATGCACGGCCATACGCTGGCTGCCACCCACATGCCGTTGAGCCTCGACCCGTCACAGCTGGCAAAAATGATAGCGGCGGCGATCCCCGACCTGATTGCACAGAAATCGATTTCGCAAGATCAGTTGATTGGCCTTGGGGTAACCCTTTCCGGGGTTGTCGATGAAAATCAAGCCATTTGCGTACAGTCCGCCCTGCTGGGTTGGAAAAACGTGCCGCTGGCAGAACTGCTGAAACAGCAAACCGGGCTGGAAGTGTCGTTAGAAAACGATGCCAAAGCGCTGGCGGTCAGCGAAAAGATTTTCGGCGTGGCCAAAAAAGCGCGCAACTTTACCCTGATTTCGCACGGTGACGGCATTGGCTCGGCGCACTTCTTTCAGGGCCAACTGCACCGTGGTGCACACGGCGCTGCCGGTGAGATCGCCCACTGCACCATCGAGCCTGGCGGACGTCCCTGTCGCTGCGGCAAGCGCGGCTGCCTCGATACGCTGGCATCGTTAACCGCTATCCGCGAAAGCATGCGCGACAAAGCGCTGGAGACTGAATCGATTGCCGAACTGGAAGCGCTGGCGGTGAAGGGTAACAGCGCAGCGATTGCCATTCTGCATCAGGCCGGTCATGCGCTGGGTTTATCGATCGCCAATATCATCCAGATGAATGACCCCGAATTAATTGTTATTGCGCATCAGCCCGATGCGTTTGATGGATTGCTGAAAACCGTGGTGATGCAGGCAATCGATAGCCATGTGCTGCCGTCGATCATCGGCAAAACGCCGATCTCCAGTATGGTCATCAACGAAGAGAGCTGGGCAAGAGCCGCAGCCAGTGTGGCGGCGTATCGTTTTATCATTCATTTACCCGACTAGCGGAGGCTGCTATGCGCATTGCTTTTGGTGGAATTCATACTGAGTGCAGTACTTACAATCCGGTGCTGAATTATGCCGACGACTTCCGCATCGTGCGCGGGGATGAACTGACCACCAATCCCTACTTTGCTTTCCTGCAGGATTATGATGCCGAGTTTCTGCCCACCTTCCACGCGCGCGCCATTGCCGGTGGTCCAGTGGCGCGCATCACTTACGACGATTTTAAGCAGGATTTCCTGACGCGCCTCGCGGCACAGTTGCCGGTGCATGGCGTTTATCTCGCCATGCACGGCGCGGTGTATGTCGAAGGCATGGAAGATGCCGAAGGCGACTGGATCAGCGCTACCCGCGCGTTAGTCGGCCCGGATTGCCCGATCAGCGTAAGCTACGATCTGCACGGCAATGTCACACAGCGCATCATCGATGCCATTGATATGTTCTCGACTTATCGCACCGCGCCGCACATTGATGTGGAAGAGACCATGCGCCGCTCGGTATCGATGCTGGTGAAAAGTCTGCAAACCGGCGTTAAACCTGGCGTGGTGTGGGCGCCGATTCCGGTGGTGCTGCCCGGTGAGCGCACCAGCACCGAAGATGAACCCGCCAAAAGTTTGTATGCCCGTTTGCCCGGCATTAATGCGCTAGAACATATTTGGGATGCCTCACTGATGGTCGGTTACGTCTGGGCTGACGAACCGCGCGCCACCGCCGCCGCGATCATGACCGGCACCGATGCTGATGTACTGGCGGAACAGGCCGCAAAACTGGCACTGGCGTATTGGCAAGCGCGCGATGCATTTAGCTTTGGCTGCGTGACTGGCAGCATTGAAGAGTGCGTAGCGATGGCCATCGCCAGCGAAACCGCACCGGTGATTCTGGCCGATTCAGGAGATAACCCCACCGGTGGCGGCGTCGGCGATCGTGCAGATGTGTTGGCAGAACTGATTCGCCAGAACGCTCAGGAGGTTATCGTTGCTGGCATTACCGATAAACCGGCCACTGATGCGGCCTTTGCCGCCGGCGTTGGCGCAACCTTAACGCTAACCGTTGGCGCGTCGCTCGATCCGGCGGGCGGTAAAGTACAGGCCGAATTTGTCGTGAAGCATCTCAGCGACGATGCACGTTCCCTCGCAAAACAAGCGCTGCTGCAAACCGGCGGCATTACGCTGGTGGTCGCCGATCGTCGTCGTCCGTATCACAACCTGGCCGATTTCGCCCTGCTTGGCCTGCAACCTGCTGCGGCTAAAATTGTGGTGGTGAAGTCGGGGTATTTGTCGCCAGAACTGGCGCCGCTGGCCAATCCCAATTTGATGGCGCTGTCAGAAGGTGTGGTCGATCAATATGTGGAACGCTTAACGCGCAACCGCAAATTACAGCCTGCTTATCCATTTGATAAGGACTTCACTTTCCTGCCGGTTTGCAGCCTGTCGGCGCGCTTTGTGGTAGTGAAATGAACACGGCCGCCTCAGCAGTCGAACCGGTGCTGCGCATCGAAAATCTGACGGTGGCCTTTCGCGTTGACGATCAATGGCGCGATGTGGTGAAAAACGTCTCGTTAACCGTTAATGCGGGTGAAACGCTAGCGATAGTTGGCGAATCCGGTTCGGGTAAAAGTGTCACGTCGATGGCGATCATGCGCTTACTCAACATGCGTCACGCACGCGTCAGCGGCAACGTGCTGCTGAACGGCGTCGATCTGCTAACGCTGAGCGAATCTGCCATGCGCGATATTCGCGGCAATGCGGTGGCGATGATTTTTCAGGAGCCAATGACCAGCCTGAATCCCTCCTTCACCATCGGTAATCAAATTGCTGAAGCGCTGATCAATCACCGCAAAATCAGCAAACGCGCCGCGCGTGAAGAGACCATTCGGCTGCTGGAAAAAGTGCGCATCCCCAATGCCGCTAAACGCTTCAATGATTATCCGCACCATTTTTCCGGCGGGATGCGGCAGCGCGTGATGATTGCCATGGCGCTGGCGCTGCGGCCAAAACTGCTGATTGCGGATGAACCCACCACCGCGCTAGACGTCACCATTCAGGGGCAAATTCTTGATCTGATTAAGACGTTGCAGGAAGAGGAAGGCACCGCGGTGCTGTTTATCACTCACGATATGGGCGTGGTAGCCGAAGTGTCGGATCGCACGCTGGTAATGTATCAAGGTGATGTGATGGAAACCGGCACCACCGCAGCGATTTTCTCCGCGCCCGCCGCCGATTATACCCGCACGCTCATTGCTACCGTGTCACAGCCAGGCGCAATGCGCGGCATTGCTGGACCGCGAAAGTTTTCTTTTAACGACGATAGCGCGGCGCCTGATTCCCCCCGCCTATTCGCACCGCGTCAGCCGCTGCTGTCGGTGAAAAATCTCAGCACCCGCTTCAGCATTCATGAAGGCCTGTTCAGCCGCAAAACGGGCGCGGTTCATGCGGTGGAAAACATCTCGTTTGATTTGATGCCGGGCGAAACCTTGTCGCTGGTTGGTGAATCCGGCTGCGGTAAATCCACCACCGGACGTTCGCTGACGCGCCTCGTCACGCCAGACGCTGGCGAAGTGGCCTTTGATGGTTACGATGTGCTGAATTTGTCTGCGCATGAGTTACGCACGTTGCGCCGCGCCATGCAGATGATTTTTCAGGACCCGTTCGCCAGCCTTAATCCGCGCATGTCGATACTGGAAGCGCTCACCGAACCCTTTCTGCAACATCGCTTAGGCAGTAAAGCCGAGGCGCGCGCGAAAGCTGCATCACTGATGGAGCGCGTCGGTTTATCTGCCAGCATGATGCAACGCTATCCGCACGAGTTTTCGGGCGGCCAGCGCCAGCGCATCTGCATCGCCCGTGCGCTGATGCTCGATCCTAAAATGATCATCGCCGATGAGTCGGTGTCAGCGCTGGACGTCACGGTAAAAGCGCAAATCATCAATCTGCTGCTCGACCTGCAACAAAGCCTTGGGCTGTCGTATCTGTTTATTTCGCACGACATGGCGGTAGTCGAACGCATCAGCCATCGCGTTGCGGTGATGCTGTTGGGAGAAATTGTCGAAATCGGCCCGCGCGCGGCAATCTTTGAAAATCCGCAGCATGATTACACGCGTAAATTACTGTCGTCGGTGCCTGTTCCCGATCCGGCGCGCCGTCATGTGAAACGCCAGCTGGACATCAGCGAGCTAAAAAGTCCGGTACGCGCGCTGGGCTTTGTGCCCGAAACGCGACGTTATCGTGAGGTCAGTGATGGACATTGGGTGATGGAATGACTCATCTTCATAACGCGCACAATCTGTAGCGGCGCAATTTATTGCGCGATAAATCGCGCCGCTACGGTATGTACGGTAATTAATGCGGGGCTTGACTGATCGGCATTACGCCATTTATTGCCCGTCTTTGAGCAAAGCGCGCTAATCGCGCCGCCTTCGATTCAATCACCTGAAAGCAATCGGCGGGCGGTGAAATCCTGCTGAGTCATGCGCGTCGTCTGCTCAGCCTGAATGATGAAGCCTGGCGCGCGTCTTCAACCCAACGAAACGGAGATCAAGTGACACAATACAATCAGTATGGTCAGCCGGTTGGTTTTGACTTAGCTGACTGGCAGCCAGCCACTTTTCCACCTGCCGATATCCTCGCAGGGCGTTTTTGCCAGTTAGCCCCGTTGCAAGTTGCTCATAGCGAAGCGTTATTTGCCGCCTTTTCACTGGCACCCGACGAGCGTGACTGGACCTGGCTGGGCGCATCGCAGCCGCGATCGTTAGCCGCGATGACCGACTGGATCATTAACAAACTAAGCGACAGTGGATTGGTCAGTTATGCGGTGATCGATCACGTTAATCAACAAGCAGTGGGTGCAGTCTGCTTCGCCAACATTGACGTGCAGAACGGTGCAATTGAGATTGGCCATGTCACCTGGTCGCCGCTGATGCAGCGCAACGTGTTGGGTAGCGAGGCGTTATATCTGTTGTTACAGCAGGCCTTCGCGCTAGGTTATCGCCGCGTTGCCTGGCGTTGCGATTCTCTTAATCTCGCTTCACGACGAGCGGCAGAGCGCATCGGCTTCACCTTCGAAGGCCGCTTCCGTCAGGCCATGACGCGCAAACAGCGCAATCGCGATACCGATTGGTTGTCGATCATTGATCGCGAATGGCCGCCTGTTCGCCAGGCATTCACGCATTGGCTGGCAGCGGAGAATATGGATGATCGCGGCTGCGAACAGCAAAAACTGCGTAGCTTTTTTCCAGCGGAATGACGTTGACTATACTGACAAGCTTTTAGCTTCTCTGTCCGCAATTTAAGAGGTACTTATGTCCAATGTATTTATCATTGGCGGCGCAGGCAATATTGGTCGTCGTCTGGCATCACTGCTGGTAAAAAATGGGCACACTGCGCGCCCGCTATTTCGTAAAGCAGAGCAAGAGCAGTTGTTGCGTCAACTGGGCGCTGCGCCCGTTAATGGCGATTTAACCGCGCTGGATGCAAAATCCCTTGCCGCTTTGATGGCGGGCAGCGATGTGGTGGTTTTTTCCGCTGGTGCCGGTGGTAAAGGCGGTGAAGAGATGACGAACGCCATTGATGGCGAAGGATTAAAAACCGCGGTTGCTGCGGCACAGCAGGCGGGCATCTCGCGTTTCCTGTTGGTCTCCGCATTCCCGGAAGCTGGCCGAGCGAAAAACCTCTCCACCACCTTCGAAAACTACATGCGCGTGAAAAAAGCCGCAGACGTCGCACTGGCGGAAAGCGATCTGGATTGGGTGATACTGCGCCCGGGCACCCTGACCGACGAAAAAGGCCAAGGCCAGGTACGTGCTGGTTTGGCGATCCCGTATGGCGATATCACTCGTGATGACGTGGCGGCGACGCTGGCTGAAATCATCGAACAATCCGGCGTCAGCCGCGTCATCATTGAACTGACGGGCGGAGACGTACCGGTGCAGGACGCGATAAAACAGATGGCACGTTGAAGACTGCCATCAAGCCGTTAAACGTGCCTACTCATCGAGAGATCGTAAATGATCTTTCCTGTTGAGCGTCATCAGCGCTGGAATACTTACCGCCGCGGTGACGATGATATACCAGGCCGGGATATCCAGATTTCCGGTCTGCTTAATCAGAGACGTAATGATAAGTCCTGCGCAACCGGAGAAAATGGCGTTGGATAAAGAATACGCCAGACCCAACCCGGTATAGCGTACGCGCGTGGGGAACATTTCCGATAACATTGCCGGGCCCGGCCCTGCCAGCAATCCCACAATTCCGCCGGCGACAAACACCACCAGCGCCTTAATTAATAGCGTTGAGGATTCTGCCTGAAGTACTTTCAGTAACGGTAATGCCAGCACCAGCAACAGGCATGCCGCGAAAACCATTACGCTGCGGCGGCCAATTTTGTCACTGAGAATGCCCGCCGGAATGATGGTTGCTGCAAAACCGAGGTTAGAGATCACCGCAATCAACAGCGCCTGATTAAAGCCAGTGTGCAGGGAAGATTGCAGATAGGTTGGCATGATCACCAGATAGGTATAGCCCGCAGCAGACCACACCATCACGCGGCTGATTGCCAGCAAAATAATCCTGAGCGTCGCAGCAAAACTGGCGCTGACCGCCGCAGGCTGTTGCTCTTTTTTAGCTTGCTGCTGACGCACAAAGCTGGGCGTTTCTTCCATGCTATAACGCAGCCACAGCGCCACAATCCCCGTCGGCAACGCGAGGAAGAAAGGTATGCGCCAACCCCAACTGTGCATCTCCTCCACACTCAACACCGCCGATAGCAATGCAACAATCCCGGCACCAGCCAGCAGACCCAATGCGACGGTGAATGATTGCCAGGCACCATATCGTCCGCGCTGGCCTTTAGGCGCGAACTCCGTCATCAAAGACACCGCACCGCCGTATTCACCCCCGGCAAATAAGCCTTGCAGAATACGCAGCGCGGTAATGATCAGCGGTGCCGCCACGCCAATACTGGCATATGTAGGAATGACGCCGATGGCTGTCGTTACCAGCGTCATCATGATCAAGACAAAAATCAGCGTGGGCTTACGCCCAATACGATCCCCCATGCGACCGAAAAATATGGCGCCCAGCGGCCGGAAGAAAAAGGCGATGGCGAACGAGGCGTAAGTCAGAATAATGCCGGTCAGCTCGGCTTCACCCTGCAGGCGAAAGAAATTCTGCGCGATAACCGTGGCGAGAAAGCCATAAACCGCAAACTCGTACCATTCAATAAAATTGCCCACTGAGCCGGCGATTAATGCGCGCTTTTGTGCATCGTTTGTATTATGAGGCTTCGGCATTTCTTTTCCTCCTGTCGACTATTTGAAAAATGCAGTCAAAATAGCGCTGAACGCCGAGCCGGTTACAAAAGCCTGTGCTGTTTTCACCTCTTCGCTGCGAATATCGGCAAATC
>Ga0105244_10003949_pt1 | contig 10400 bp, 13 predicted proteins | sample KBSM44metaG_FD_80423 | JGI IMG/M metagenome (GOLD analysis project Ga0105244, IMG submission 80423) | Miscanthus rhizosphere microbial communities from Kellogg Biological Station, Michigan, USA - KBS M4-4 metaG | ecosystem: Host-associated > Plants > Roots > Rhizosphere > Soil | place...
AGCGGAATGTCAGATACATCTATGTTGACTGACACACCGCTATCGCGAGCAGGCTCACTCCTACAGGGGGATAGTAGCGCGTCCGGAATTCCAGACATGAAAAAGCCCGCAGCGACGGCGGGCTTTTTCTTTTCCGTAATTGTCCACAGCATCCCACAACACCTAGTGATTCCGGGTCTTACCGGGTATCATCTTGTCTACAGCATCCCACCCATATCTACCTGATCCCACGAAAATGTGTGGGGCTGCGTGTGGGGTTGGATCAGTCGACGAGGAAATAGCATGAGCCGATTGAACCCCAAGCAAGTCGAGCATTTGAGCGAGCCAGGCCGGTATCTGGACAGCGACGGGCTTTACCTTGTAATCAGCACTATCGGTAGCAAGTCCTGGCTTCTGCGTTATCAGCTCAGCGGCAAACGACGTGACATGGGCTTGGGACCATTCCCCACCGTAAAGCTTAAAGCAGCAAGACTGGCCGCCACGGAGGCGAGGTCGTTGATCATGCAGGGCCGTGACCCACTGGATGAGCGCAAGGCAGAACAGCAGCGGCAGAAAGACCAACGGCTGGCTGATAAAGCAAAGTCCGTCACTTTCAAATCGCTGGCGTTGGATTACCACCGATCCCACTGCCTGCATGTGACCGATGGCTGGCGCAAAGGCTGGCTTTCCAAGCTGGAGCGTTACGTCTATCCAGTCATGGGTGAATTGCCGCCCGGACAGGTTCAAACCGATCATGTATTGCGTGTTTTGCAGCCGATCTGGAGCGAGAAGCCCCGGACAGCGAGCGAGGTTAGGAGCCAGATAGAAAGCGTGCTGGATTCCGCCAAAGCGCTAAGCCTTCGATCTGGCGAGAACCCTGCACGCTGGCGTGGCCATCTGGACAACCTGCTAAGTCGGGCAGACAAGAAACGGGCTACGCAATCGACCAATCATCCAGCAATGCTCTGGCGTGACCTTCCAGCATTCATGAGCAGGCTGGCCCAAGCCAATGACCGTGATTCTCACGCACTGCAACTAGTGATCCTGACCGCCGCACGGGCTGGCATGGTTCGCCTGGCGACGTGGGACGAATTCGATTTAGAGTCAGCCACCTGGAATCTTCCAGCCGAGCGCATGAAAACCCGGCAGGCGTTCGCCATCCCATTGCCACAGCAAGCCGTTGAATTGCTACGAGCAATCCCCCGCACTGTTGGCAGCCCGTATCTGTTTCCCGGCACTGGAAAGTCCGGCGTGATGGGCCGTGTTGCGTTCTTATCACTACTGCGGGCGATGGAGCTGCCAGACATAACAACGCATGGATTCCGGGCCACCTTTCGCACCTGGGCGAGCGAGTGCACGCACTATCCGCGAGAAGTCTGTGAGCTGGCGCTCGCCCATGATGAGCGCGACAAAATCGAGGCCGCTTACAGTCGCAGCAACCTATTGGAGAAACGCCGCGAGTTGATGCAAGCCTGGGCAAAGTTCGCCACAACTCCACCAGCGGTGAATGTTATTCAAGGCGCATTTGGGCGGATGGAAGCGTGAGCCGACAATACAGCGGCGACTTGGCCAAGCCTATCAAGTTGGCACCACTGCCGCAGCTGTATACACCCGAGCAGCGTGAGGCATGGAGTAAGGCGCATGTATCAGAGTTAGAGCGACGAATGGGCCTGCTAATGGAGGAGCACGTTCTTAGGTCTCATGACATCGGCCCGCTGGTTTGGAGCCTGGCACTAGACCTGCCGGGCTTCCAGTTGGCCGTTCCCGAGTGCCGTGGCAGGGATAAACACTGGGATCAACACACTCGTATTTTGTTGGTGCTGAGTATCGAAGAACTCCAAGTACAGGGGTTTTCGATTACGCGGGCGTGCGAGCGCTTGGCTTCCACGGAACCGTGGAAGTCAAAGGTTACTCACTCGAATGGCGCCCGGCGGTTGAGGGATGAATCTACTCGCCTGGACGAATTCGAACGAAGTTTGCTTCAAATGCTCCGTGACCACCGGGACCTAATGATTACGTCGGGCGAGATTACTGATGAGCCCGGCGCATTTACGCGTAAATACTTGATCGATAATTACGCGCAACACGAGCCTCAAAACGAGCAATAGTATTGGAATCCATGGCGCCCACTGACTCAGGCGCCCTTAATTCGCGAGGAGCGAACATGGATTCCACATCCCCCGACATCCACCCTATTTGTTTACTGCGCCTGCGCGACGTTATGGATCGCGTCGGACTGCGCTCAAGCGCAATTTATCAATCCGTGCAAAGAGGCACTTTCCCGAAACCCATCAGACTTGGTGAAAGTGTTTCTGTGGCCTGGCTTGACCAAGAGGTTGACGCATGGCTCAGGACACGGCTTATGTCCCGCCAACCCTATCCCACCCCACGCAAGCGGCGCCTGAAGGCAAGCCATGCAGGAGGCCAGGTCAATGACTGACAATCTGCGGGTTATGCGTATAGATGACGTTATGAACCGAACAGGACTGGCCCGCGCATCAATCTACAAATACGCCTTGAACCAAACATTCCCGCAACAGGTGCAGCTTGGCCGTGGCGGCGCAGTAGGATGGTTAGAGCATGAGGTTAATGCCTGGGTGCGAGAGCAAATCGACAAGAGCCGGGGCACAACCACCAACGCATAAAAAAGCCGGACGTGGACGCGTCCGGCTGTGCCAATCACCTCCGCCAGTGGTGGTTAGCACGCTGAGTGTCGTGCCTTTTCCGGCCTTCGACAATTTCGAGGGCTGTTCGATGACTCTTCACGACGAGATAAAGGCCCCCAGCGGGCCAACTGCGGCAACTCCCGCGCCCGCCAGCAAAATCTCCCGTTTCCCCGCATTGGGCGACAAGCCGGGGTATCGCACTGGTTTCACCGTCTGGCTCGCAGATGGCGACCTTCTGGTGTCGTCGGCGAATCCGCATAGCACTTTCATCTTGCACGGCCAAGGCCTGCTTCGAGGGATAAGCCATGGCGGGTGACTGGATCAAGATGCGTACTAACTTACCGTCGAATCCGAAAGTTGTCCGCATGGCGTCCGCATTGAAAGCCGACAGATTTAGGATAGTAGGTGGACTTTTGTCCGTTTGGAGTCTTTTCGATTTCCACTCAAGTGATGGAACGCTGTCTGGTTACACGTTGGACACGCTTGATGAGCTTGCTGCATGGTCTGGTTTTGCCGAGGCCATGGTTACAGTTGGATGGCTGGAAAACGACGGCCTGAATCTGACCATACCAGGCTTTGAAGTCCATAACGGCGCCTGTTCCAAGCGTCGTGCGGTCGATGCACAGCGTAAGCGAGCGGCGCGGAAGAGTCCGGATTGAGAGTGGACGAAATGCGGATCAGAGAAGAGAAGAGAAGAGAAGAGAAGAGAAGAGAAGAGCCCCCCAAACCCCCCAAGGGGTTCAATGCAATCGCTTCGCTCTGGCTTTTGCTCTGTCTGGACGATTGGAAATCGTTGACTTTGATCTTTCGGCCCGAGTGGGGCCCCGCTTGCGGGGTCGAGGGCCGCAGTTGTCCACGGGCGCAGCCTGTGGGCAAGTGCATTCGGCGCCTGCCGGGGAGGCCTGCGTCCTCCTGTGTTTCGCGTTCTCGCGTGCAATACCTGGAGGACGCTATGAGTAACCGAGGTCTGCCAGTGGCTCAACCGGGCCTGTGGTCATTCATTACCGAGGTGTGCGATGGGTGAAACGCGATATATCGAGTTCAGCGATGCGGCGATTAGAGCCGAAGCAACAGACAAAGCCGTTCGCGACCTTCGGGACAAGCGTTACCCGGACATGCGCTTTCGTTTTCTCAAGGATCGGCGCCGGGGTGCGTGGTACACGGTGCGCGCTGGCAAATGGCAGAAGGCGGCTGACTGGCCGCATTGTGGCTGCAAGGAATTGGCGGCGCGGCGGTCGGCACCACTGCTGGCCGGTGGCGTTGATCCAGGCGCCACGCTGCGCGCGCTGTATACGGTGGGTGACGTGGTGACGTGGTATCTGGAGCGGCATTTGAACCTGTCGACGGTATCGAAGGCACGCAAGGCCAGTTGCCGGTCACTGGCAAAGAACTGGCTGTTGCCGCGTCTGTGGGGGTTGCCGTTGGATCAATTGACGACGGCCACGCTTGACCGGCTGTTGATTCAACCGATGCAAGCGCTACTGGCTCCGGCGACGGTGTGCAATGCCTATCGGGTATTAAACGCGGCGTTTCGCACGAGTAAGCGACTGGGTCTGCTGGCCGTCAATCCGCTGGCTGATGTCAGGTTTACGGATTTTGGTTTGGGTCGTTTGAAGCCAAAGGTATCGCGGTTGTTTCCGCGTGACGTTGGCGGGCTCATGGATCTGCTGGCGCAGCGTCTGCCGAAGTCGCCAGGGCCTTGCCTGTTGGCGCTGTTGATGCTTTGCCACGGTACGCGGGTTGGCGAAACGCGGCGGGCGAAGTGGGAGCACTTCGACCTGGACGGGGCTGTGTGGGTGATTCCGGCTGAGCTGACCAAGACGCGCACACGGCATGAACTGCCGCTGACGCCTGTTGTGGTGGCTGTGCTGCGTTGGTACAGGGGCCAGCAGTCAAGCCAGCCGAGCAAGTATTTGTTTCCCGGTGGGCATGGTCAGGCGTTGTCGGTGGCTGGTGCTTCGTTGGAGATTGCCAGCCTGAGCGGTGGTAAGTGGTCAAGCCATGATCTGCGCAAGTTGGCGCGTGTAGGCTGGCAAAACCTGAGCGTCAATTATGTGATTGCCGAGCTGTTGCTTAACCATGCGATGCCGGGATTGACCGAAACCTATGTGCAGGGTGATTTGTCGTTGTTGAAGCGTCGAGCATTGGAGGATTGGCACGGGGTCGGTGTGGTGGGCGTGGGTGATGTTGAAGGGCTGGATCTGTCGCGGCGCTTCGGCTTTATCGTCAATTCGCGCTAATTTTCCGTTGTCTGCAAGGGCCTGAAAGCATGAACACGTTCTGATTGTGGGGTAAGGCGTGAGAGGTGCGGTTTAGAGGGGTGCGTGGGGTTAGCCGGTTTTTACTTGCCAGTCTCAGGTGTGAAAACAGGTTTTCGTTCGTGATGCGCTCTAGACCTGGGCTTTGCGCGAAGTGCGGGGTGCTATCAATCATGTGATCGGTAACAGAGACACCAAAAATTATTTTACAGATAGCTTTGCGCCTGACAAATCAGCGGGTTGCAAAATAATCGAGCCTGAGGCTGAAGCCGCGTCCTCGACACTGTCTTTGCCACTGCCTTGACGATGAGGTCGACCAACTCATTTGGCACTGTCCAGCCAATCCCCTTGATGCGCTCAATTGGCCTTGGCTGCGATATTACCCAGCTCCTGTTTTTCCCAAAGAATCAAAGGCCTGCGAAGCAAACTGTTGCGTTTTCGGCTGACTGCTCGCACGCTGCCGGTTCGAGGCCACCGGCGCCGTTGTTCGATAACCGAGGGGATTCAATGTGAAAACATCTGAGTCGCCTACTGTTACTTCTGGTCGCTGTGTTGGCTTGCACGACTCCTGATGCGGACGATTTGTCGGCGGATTCACCGGCTGTGGTTGTGGCGCAGCTATTGCTACCGGAATTGATCGGCGCAGTTGATTTGCTCCAGGGCGAAACCGTCTATCCGCGTTTGGCCGAAAGCGGCCTGTCGAGAAGCGTGCTTAGATGACATGCGGACAGGTGGTGAGCATCAGGATGAGTAGATCTCTAATGTCATGCGGGAGGTTACGCTCGATCCACATTTTGAACGTTGATATCGCGAGCCGTGCACGCTCACGCCACAAAACCTCGCAATTTTGAAAAAAACTCTGCACATGCGTACTTCATACGGGCGCACTGCAGTTGAGATCAAGTCACAACAAAACCAAACGCTTAGGTCTAAAGGTCTGGTCTCCACTGGAATTCGGCGAAACTTTGACAGCTATGAACGCCCCACTCAAACGCGAACAACTATCATTTGGACGAGTTATTTTCTTGTGAGAGTGACAACCAGAGTGTAAACTGACCTTCAAACATACCAACGCTTCATCGAGCTACACGAGGAGAAAAATGAGCGTATTGCTAAAGAATGCACCGGTTTATTACGCCTTAGCCCAGGCGAAATTCAATCCCGTTGCGGCTATGGCAAAATTCTCTACCGACATTCAGGAGATGATGCGTCGTGCTGGATTTACGGTCTATGAAGTCGAAGACATTCAGAACGTCGACTATGGAACCTTACATGACGGCGAGACTGCTCAACCTGTTGTTACCACCAACAAAAACTGGTTTTTCACAAAACCTGATCGGAGTTGTGGTTATGTGCTCGGGCAAGATTTTCTGAGTTTTCAATCCACTTACTACCTAGACCGGGAGCAGTTTTTTCGGGCTTTGTGTGACGGGCTGAAAATTGTGCATGAGGTAGTTCAGCTGGAGCGAGTTTTTCGGCTAGGAATTCGCTATTTGAACGCTGTGATACCTGCTGAGGGTGAATCAGTGCATCAATACTTCAACCCGAAGATCCAAGGCGTGGATTTTGGCCTTCCGATACTTGGCGGGCTTTGGGAGGCTGGATACAGGACTGAAAGCGGCGGTCTATTGATCGCGAAGGTCTATCAGGCTCCGAATTCACCTTTAGGCTTCCCGCAGGATCTAATCCCTCGGTCAGTTCAGCTGATGCCGAGATTCCAGAGGGAAAAACCGTTCACGCATGCTGTCTTTGATATGGATCTCTTTGTCGAAGAGTCCATGCCTGTTGATACAGCAGCGATTTATGAAAAGCTGCTGAGCTTTCATGGGGATTTGGCTAGGTGCTTTCACGCCATTGCCACCCCGCATGCTTTTGCTCAGTGGGAATAGGAGGGAGTTATGTACGGGATTACAGGCTTTACCACTTCCAGAAGTAATGGGACAGGCGGTGTCGCGCGCGCAGCTCGCACCGCAGCAATAGTCATTGCCTTTTTCCTAGGGACTGGCAGCGTCCAAGCGGCCCCTGGGGCTGAGCGGCTTAACTCCTATTTCAAGCCGAAACAGGAGACGAAGTTTACCGTCGCAGAGACAGGGCAACTCAAGCCGGTGAGCCTTGACTTTCGAGGCCCCAACGCACACTTGGACAACATTAAGTCCGTGCTCAATCTGCCCGTATCCGAGATGGGTTCGCTATTAGGCGTAACCAGACAGTCTATATATAAATGGATGGGAAATCAGGCATCCCCTGATGAAGAGAACGTGGCTAAAATTGCTGAGTTGAGCCAGCTGGCTGACCTGTTCAAAGAGGCTCAGATTTCGCGCCCGCTAGACATGGTCAAGATGAAAGCGTTTCAAGGGAAATCGGTTTTGGACTTGTTCAAGAACGGTGAGCCGTACATGCACCTGGCTTCCGTTTTGGTCAAGGAATCTAAGATCGCTGATGAGTCGTACGCAAGATCTGGGCTATCCCAGCTGAAAACTACAAAAACTGACGGTTGGAAATCTGCGATTTCAGTTCCGTTTGCCGATGAAGCTTGAGTGAGATTTCAGATTGATCGACCGAAATACAACATGGCGACAAGGAAGCCTGCTCAAGCGTGACGAGTTCGCCATGTTGGGTCTCGAGGGAGATGATGATACATGCGCTGTTGTCATCTCCCACGATTGCGATATCCCCCAGGATAAAGAGTCTTACCTGGAAGTGATTGTCGGTAAAAAGGTCAAGAAGGACAAAAACTTTCTTAGTGCGAAGAATGTAAGACGTCTTCACGCACGTTTTTATGCACAAAACGACGATGAGTTTTACGTCGATCTCTGCTTTCAGAATCGCCAAATTATCCCGCGTCGCGATTTCGCCAAGCTCTCAGGCCCGTGCCACACTGCTCGAATCACAGAAGCTGATAAACGAACCCTAAAGCAGTGGCTCAGCATTCGCTATGGCCGTCCGGCTTATCCTAATGAGTTTGAAAACAGACTGCAGCGCGAATGCCGAAAAAAGGTCAGCGTAGAGAAGGGTATCGCCGAGCTCGTTACCAAGCGCTCCGAGTACATCACGGCTCTGTTTTTTAACCTCTCTGACGAAAGAGAAGTGGAGCTTGAGGATGGTACGCCCTACAACCTCACCATCTACGTGGTTTACGATCTCCAAAACGGTGCGGTTGAAGCTCGTAAAGAGGCTGAGGCATTGGCGGAAGAGGTGCTCTCCCTCCTCCGTGCAGCTTACGGCGCCCCGGAGAATGCCACTGAGATCTGTGTTGAAGCTTGCACAGCAATTGCTGATACCCATTTAAGCTTGGCTGACTTGATGAAGATCGATCAGTGGCGCGTCGAATGGGTTAGTCTGCGCGAAGAAAACCCTGATTTCGTTCCCATGGGACGACCATAATTTGCCTGAGTCGTGGACTTAGACTAAGCGGCCGGTCGGCACTGCGTCCAGTTGTCGCCGTTAGGCGGGAACATTGTTGATCCCAATAGCTGCCGTTCAATCCGCTTGCGATGTGTTCCTAGTTGGACAGTGCTCCGGTCAGCGACGAAAAATTCGTATCCTCAAAAGTGGTCCTTCATTTGCACCAACCTACCAGCGACGCCCAAGCAACCCCTGCGCCCTCTCGAAATTTGACGAGTTGGGCAGGAATTGTGTCCCTTATCTATATCGTGATCGTCTTGGGCGCGCCGCTCGTCATAAAACTCGGCGTCTGCAGTAACAACACGGCGCACGTTTTCTGCTGGTTTCTGCCAAGTACGGCGCTCACCGAATTCGATAAGTGGGGATCCTACTTGTCGGGGGCATTGGTGCCGTTGTCCCTTGTATGGGTGGGCCTCGCGTTTCGATTGCAGCAGCGTCAGTTACTTGACCAGGGTCGACAGCAGGCTCGCGCCTCGGAGATTGCCTTTGAATCCCAGCGGATCGCCGACCGACAGGCGCTGAGCGCGCTAGCGCCGACCTATCTGACACGGATGGATGCAGCGCTTCGGGATTTTGCGGAGCTAATCAATAGCAACCTCGATCGATCGACCGAAGGAGAAGTTGGAGGGCGGGTCGCCGATGCGGAGGTGGCGACGTCGATGTCGGCTGTTGGCTCGGTTTTCAGAACTTATCACAACCGTCTAATCTTTCTCGCGAGGGGCGAGCTAGGCGACGAGGAAGTCCATGATCTGAAGCAGTTGTTTATCGACAGCGACATGTCAGACTACCTCGACTTCTTCTTCGAGCCGTTCAACGAGTTTGAGCGTAGATGTCGCGATCTCGACTGCATGATCCTTATGCCGCCTCATGTCCGCTCGATGGCGGGAACGATCAAGTGGAACTTCCTGCGGTCAACATGGCGCTGGCATCCGGATCAAACCGAGCGGCTTCGCCTCGCGCACCTAGTTGGGTGGACGGCCAGCGAGTTGGAGGCTCGATTCGCCGAAAATCAGGAGGATAAGGCGTGGGTCCCGTACGACGCCGAACGCGAACGCGAACGTCTTGCCAGTCAGCGCCGACGTCGCCGCGCGCAGCATGGTTCATGATTGGCAACATCGCCGCATTCGAAGACCGACAAAGTCAGAGCCTGGCTTGCGGCGCGTCCACGCTACAACATCCACTTCACACCGACTTTGGCCTCGTGGCTGAATTTGGTCGAGCGCTTTTTCTCAACGCTGAGCGAGAAATGGATCAAGCGGCAAGCACACGTTAGCGTCAAAGATCTAGAAGCTTCGATTGAGCACTACCTGGAAACTTACAACCAGAATCCGAAGCCGTTTCGGTGGCATAGGAAGGCAGAAGATATTCTCGCCTCAGTCACTCGTGCAGCACGAGCGCTGGGCAAGTGATTTTTCAGTGGTACTTCTGAAACACCACACTAGGATTGGCGAAGTCGCAGAATTGCATCTTCAATCGCTTTCGCGTTGGCATCCAGGGTTTCCATGGCCACGACCGCGTTTTCTGCAACTGTCTCTACGCCATTCTCTGAAAGCCATTTCGTGACCTCCTCTATTGCCGCCCCAAGTGCATGCTGGTTATGCAGCAGCAATGTCAGGGCATCTGCCGTGGCGATATTGGAGTTTGTGTCATATGACATGGCATTCATCTTTAAAGGTAGGTTCGGAAGAGCCTAACTCATCGCATCGCATCGCAGGCGAAGATCAGGTTCCTCGTTCGGAAAGCCCTATTTGGCCACCAAAATAGCGCGCCAGCCCGTATCAGTCCCATATGGCCTTTTTTTGAACGTCAAAAACCACAAACCCCCGACTTTGTCTGCTCACGTAAACAGCCCGTGGGCAATTCACGCTTTAGGAGAAAGGAGCTTCACGCGAGCAATAGGTGTGGGGCTACGTGTGGGGCTGGATACCTAATTTATTGTACGGGCTCGTATTTAGCGGCTTATAGAACTAAAAAGCCCGCAGCGACGGCGGGCCTTTTCAGCAAGCAAGCGGCACGCCTCAGATAGGGCGGCTACCGTACTTGTTGTCCGGTTTCTTCGGCGGATCGGCGACCACATTGGCCTCCACTTCCT
>Ga0105244_10003951_pt1 | contig 10399 bp, 5 predicted proteins | sample KBSM44metaG_FD_80423 | JGI IMG/M metagenome (GOLD analysis project Ga0105244, IMG submission 80423) | Miscanthus rhizosphere microbial communities from Kellogg Biological Station, Michigan, USA - KBS M4-4 metaG | ecosystem: Host-associated > Plants > Roots > Rhizosphere > Soil | place: Michigan...
ATGCCAAGCGGCGTGCAGTTGACGACCAGATCGAAGCCCTCGGCCTGCGGCCTGCCCTCGACCACGCGGCAGGCCGGAAACGCCGCCTGCAACCGGCCACGCAAGGCGGCCGCCAGTTCGAGCCTGGTATCGCAGATCGCCACCTCGGCGATGCCGCGCACCGCCAGCGCCTCCGCCACGGCACAACCGACGCCGCCGCTGCCGACTACCAGCGCCCGCGCACCTCCCCAGTTAAAGGGCGCGCCTGCCAACGTGCGGTCGAAGGCCCGCACAAACCCTTCGCCGTCGATCAGATCGCCCCTGACGCGGCCGTCCGCGTCCTTGTAGATGGCGTTGCAGGAGCCGGCCAGCAGTGCGCGGCTGCTCGGTTCATCGACGGCTTCGACGCTCATCGGCTTGTGCGGAATCGAGACGAAGATGCCGCCCACGTTCTCGATCCCCATCAGCAGGCGGACGGCGGCGACGTAGCCGTCCGGCGCCACCTTGAGCGGGATCACGCGGGCATCGATGCCGTGGCGCTGGAAGTAGGCGTTGAACAGCGTCGGCGCCTTGACCTGTTCGACCGGCCAGCCGATCACCGGAAAAATACGCGTGGTGCCGGTAATTTCAAGCATGTCCTTCTCCCGGGCCGCTGGCGACCAGTTCGAAACTGACACCGCCGCGATACAATTGGGTGACGGCGCCACGTTCGGTCGGCGCTTGTGGCGCGCGGTCGATGAAGACGATGCCGCGCCGCTGCAACTCGCGTACGGCGCCCATCACGTCCGGCACCCCCAGGCCCACGCGGATCAGCTGTTCCTCCCATTGCAGGCCGCCGGCGCCTTGCGGCGGCTCCACCAGCTGCAGGTAGAAGTTATGACAAGGGCTTTCCAACAGCACGCCCTTGGGCACGACGCCGAAGTAGCGGCCCTCCGGCAGCGGACGGAAATCCATCAACTGCTGGTAAAAGTCCACCCACTCCGCGCTTCGGCCTTCGCCGATGGCTTGCACCACGCCGAAGAAGTGCAGTCCGGCGACCGCCTCCGGCGGCGCCGCCGCATCGGGGATGGCCTTGAAATCGACGTCGTAAATCGAGAAGTCCGCATAGCGGTCGACGAAATAGAGGATGGAGTCGCCGGCGCCGTGCACGCCGGGGATATTGAGCTCCATCGCGCCCGCGCGGGTCTGGATGGCCCAGGCGCCCATGTCGACGGCGTGGCGGTAGGCGGCGTCGGCGTCGCGCACCCGCAGCGCGATGGCGCTGATCACGGTCGCTTGCGGCCCCTCCTCGCCCTGTGGCAGGGCGCGCGGATCGGCGTTGACGATCACGTTCATGCCGCCCTGGCGGTACAGCGTCACTTCGCGCGAACGATGGCGGGCGGTCGCGCTGAAGCCCATCTGCTCCAGCAGCGCGCCCAGCGCCAGCGGCTGCGAAGTGGCGTATTCGATGAATTCGATGCCGGCGATACCGAGCGGATTATTCGGTTCCGGCAGCTGCTCTTTGATGATCATGTTTGGGTCTCCCGCGTCTTTCTGCTTAAAGTCAGGCCAGTATAGAAAGCCCGGACGTGCAAAAAAACCCACGAAAACCAGCTATACTGCGCCAATCGCCCCACTTGCGCGATTAGCGCACAAATCATGAAAAAGCCGCAGCTACTGGATGTGCAGGTCGCCGAGCGCGACCTGATCGACGGCCTGATCACGGGCCTCAACGTCATCACCGCCTTCAACGACGACACCGCGCGCCTGACCGCCACCGAGCTGGCGGAGAAGGTGGCGATCAGCCGCAGCGCCGCGCGGCGTTATTTGCTCACGCTGGTCCACACCGGCATGGCCGCCACGGACGGCAAAACCTTCTGGCTCACGCCCAAGGTGCTGACTTTGGGCCGCTCCTATCTGGATTCAGCGCGCCTGCCGCGCGCCATCGTGCCCTATCTGCAAAAGCTCACGTCGGAGCTGCAGGAGTCGACCAATTATTCGGTGCTTGAGGGGGATGATGTGGTGTACGTGAGCCGCGTGAACGCGCCGCGCCAGCTCACCAGCGGCTTCGAACCGGGCACGCGCCTGCCCGCCTATGCGTCGACGGCCGGACGCGTGCTGCTGTCGGCCATGCCAGACGAGGCGCTGCACGCCTATCTGGCGCGGGTGGAGCCGATCGCCTACACGCACCTGACCGTGACGGACAAGCGGCAGCTGTTCGAGGAACTGGTGGCGATCCGCGAGAGCGGCTTCGCCGTCACCGAAAACCAGTACGAGATCGGTTTTCGCGGCATCTCCGTGCCGGTCAAGAGCCGGCGCGGAAATCTGATCGGAGCGCTCAGCGTGTCGATGATGACGGCAAGTTCATCGCGGGCCGAGGCCAGCGCGCGCTGCGTGCCGGCGCTGCAGGCCACGGCCAACACGCTGATGCTATGGGTCTGAGCCCTACTCCAGCTCAATTTCCTGCTTCAGCGGCACCTGGTCCGACGCCAGGCCCACGCCCAGGGTCAGCTTTCCCTTCGGCGTAATCCATTTGTCGGCCTTCTCGTCCCAGTATGACAGCAGGCGGCGCTCGACCGGAATCGTCACAACCTGTTCCGCCCCGCTTTCCAGCTCGACCCGGGCGAAGCCGACCAGCTTCGATTGCGGCGTCTCGATGGCGGCCGGCAGCGCTCCGCTGTAGACCTGCACCACGGTCGTTCCCGCGCGCTGCCCGATGTTCTTCACTCGCACGGAAACCAGCGCCGCGTCGTCGCCACGCGCTATCGGACGGACCGCGAGATCGCGCAGGCTATAGGTGGAGTAGGACAGGCCGTAACCGAACGGGAACAGCGGCTTCTGGCCGTGTTTCTGCAGATAGCGGTAGCCCACCATCACGCCTTCGTCGTAGCGGATGGTGCCGCCGCCCCGGTACGGCCTGATGCCCTGGCTTTCGTCGGCCGGGAACGAGACCGGCAAGCGGCCGCCCGGATCGGCATCGCCAAACAGCACGCTGGCGACGCCGGTCCCGGTGGCGGCGCCGGGATACCACATCTGCACCACGCCTTTCACGCGCGACAGCCATGGCATCTTGACGGCGCCTCCGGTGTTCAGCACCACGACGGTATTCGGATTGGCCGCGCCCACGGCCTCGATCAGCGCGTCCTGGTCGGCCGGCAGTGCGTAGTCGTCGCGGTCCATTTCCTCGCCCGTCACCTGATTGACGAAGACCACCGCCACGTCCGACGCGCGCGCCAGCGCCACGGCCTCCGGAATCGCCGAGGCCGGCTGCCAGCCAAGCTGGATGCGCGGGCCGGTGAACGCTCCCCGGGTCGCGTATTCGACTTCGACGCGCACCTTGCGGCCGGCCGCCAGTTGCACCGTCCCTTGTAGCGGATAGGTGTAGGGACCGGCGCCGGGGAAGCCGGTGGCGGTCGAGCGCATGCCATCGATGACCGTCTTGCCGTCCACCTTGACCTTTACGGTGCCACTGAGCGACACGGCCAGCCGCACCAGTCCAGTCTTGTCCGGCGTGTAGTCGGCGGCCCACCGGGCCGACCACTTGGCCGGCATGTCGGCGTGGGCCTTGCCGCTGATGTCGATCTGCTGGACCACGTCGTCGCGCAGAACGGCGCCCGAGAAGTCCTCCGAGCCGAAGTAACGCGCCTGCCAGCCTGGTTTGCCATCCGGCGTCGCCAGCGGCACCGGCGGCGCGAAGGCCCCGCCGTCCACCGAGAACGACGGCAGCACGATGTCGCCGAGCGAGCCCTGGGCGTACACCACCTTGGCCCCGCTTCCGGCGGCGGCCGCGATCGCGTCGACCGGCGTGACGAACTGCCCCGGATCGACAAAACTGGACCACATCACGCCGGTGACGGCCTCCTTGCCGGCCGGCCCGATCACCGCGATGCGCCCCTGCCGTTTCAACGGCAGCACATGGTCGTCGTTCTTGAGCAGCACCATGCCGCTTTGCGCCACCTTCAGGGCTAGCGCCTGGTGGGCGGCGGTCGTCACCACGGCGGCCGGGGTCGGCGTGACCGGGCGGTCGTAGGCGCCGGTCGAGAACAACGCCCACAGCTTGCGGCGCACCGCGTCGTTCAGGCGCGCGGCCGGAATGCGGCCGTCGCCGAATGCCTCCGGCTTGCGCAGGAACGGCTGCAGCGACCACGAATCGACGCCGGCGTTGAACTGGGCGACGCCATCGGCCCCGCCCATGAAGTCCGTGGCCATATAGCCCCGGAAGCCCCCGCGCTGCTTGATCAGCGCGAGCAGCTCCGCGTTCTCCAGCATGAACTTGCCGTTCACCCTGGGGTAGGAGCCCATCAGCGAACCGATGCCGGCCTTCTCCACCAGGTAGTTGAACGGCAGGTTGTACACCTCGTGCAGCGCGCGGCGCGAGACGTCGACGTTCATGGTCAGGCGCTCACGCTCGGTGTGATAGACGCTGTAATGCTTGGCCATGGCGATGACGCCCTGCTCCTGCATGGCCGCCGCCACGTTCGCCCCCATCACCGCGTTGACCAGCGGGTCCTCACCGAACGACTCGGTCAGGCGGCCTGTCAGTCCGTCGCGCGCCACGTCCACCGTCGGGCCGAGGATCACGTTCCAGCCCTTGCCGCGCGCCTCCACCGCGATCGCCCTGCCGTATTCGCGCGCCAGCGCGGCGTCGAAGGTGGCGCCAAGCGCCAGCGGCACCGGAAACGCCGTCACGCCCTTGTCCCCGCGCAGGCCTGACGAGGCGTCCACCCGCGTCAGCGGCGGCACGCCGAGCGGCGCCAGCGGCGCGTATTCGGCCGGGTCGACCGCGCTGACCAGCGCGACCTTCTGCTCGAAGCTCATCGCCTTGAACAGCTGTTCGACCCGGGCCTCCGGGCGCTGGGAGGCGTCGCGCCACGGTTGGGAAGCGCCGTCCGGCGCGGCCGCCTGGGCCAGGCCGGAGATCAGCACGCCGACCGCCGCTCCCCAAAGACTGGGCAACTGCTTATTTGTACTCATTTCGTCTCCTTGTTATTTGTATGTACTTTACAGCGTAAGGTCAGTGCGAAGCGGCCACCGGCAGCCTGCGGATATATAGCCAGCCGAGTGCCGTCGTGAAGGCGACGGCCACGGTCAGCGTGACGAACAACGTGGCCGGGCCGCTTTGTATCAGGTACGGCGTGCCAAGCGCGGCGACGGCGGCCAGCATGCGGGTGAAAAACGTGGTCGCCCCCTGCGCCGTCGAGCGCAGCAAGGTCGGGAACAGCTCCTGGCTCCAGACCTTCCACATCGACTCGCCGGCGAAGGCGCCACCTATCCCCTGCAGTATCTGCCAGCTGGCGAGCGACACCACGTTCACGCCGAACAGCACCGGCACCGCCTGCCCGGCGATCGCCAGCACGCCGCCCAGCAGGAACCACATCATGCGCGAGGGCCGGTCCACGGTCCGCATGAACATGACGGCGCACAGGAACGACACCGCCAGTTGCAGCGTGTTCATGACACCGGCGGTCGAGACCGAGGTGTGCGCCAGTTCGGTGTACAGCAGCGTGCCGAATTGCCCGCCCGTGTTGGCGGCCAGGTTGAACACGCCGTAGAACAGCGCCAGCCCGATGAACGGGCCGATGAAGCGCCGCCCGAACAGCTGGCGCATGCCGCTCGTCTCCAGCGCCCGCCCGTCGTCGTCGAGCTGGGAGCGGCGCGCGTTGGCCCTCACCCATTCGCCCGATTCCGGCAGCGCCGCGCGCAGCGCGAGCACGATCAGCGCCACCAGCAGGATATGCGCCCACATCAGCCGCCCGCCCAGCTCCCCCAGTCCGCCGACGATGATCTGCAACACGAACGTGGTGCCGATCGCCGCCATCCACAGCACGTGCGAGAACCCCACCAGCCGGCCCTTGAAGCCGGGCGGCGCCTCCTCGGCGATCATCGTCATCGACACCGGCAGATCCGCGCCGATGCAAAAGCCGACGACGATGGTGCCGGCGTACAGCATCGGCACGCCGCTGGCGAAGGTCAGCATCGCCGCGCCAGCCGCCAGCCCGACCATGGTGGTGGCGAACACCAGCCGGCGGCCGAAACGGTCGCCGAGGCGGCCGCCCACCAGCGCGCCGATCGCGAACAGCGCGGTCAGCACGGCCGACAGCTCGCCGATCTGCCCCAGCGTCAGGCCGAAGCGCTCCTTGTACAGCACCAGCGCGCCGCCGGAGGTGATGATGGCGCCGGCGTCCAGGTACGAGGCCATCCCGGCCAGTATCGCCACCCGCCAGGCCGCGCGCGGCAGGTCGCGCAGCCGGGGCGCGGCCGAGGGCTCGGTGACCGCGGTGACTCCGGGGTCGTCGGAATTTGCGGTGCTTCCATCTTTCATTTGCATGGGGTCTCCGGGTGGTGTGGCGGTGGCGCGGGCCGTCCCAGTCCGCGCGCGCGGAACAGCCATGCGGGCGAACAGCTCCACGCATGGCAGTAGCTGTTGGCGTGGATGTCACCGTACGGCGATGCCAGCGGCTCGGCCGGATCGAACGCCTCCCAGAACGTGTCGGCGCCCGCGTCCAGCATGCCGCCCCAGTAGACTCGTACCAGCTGCAGCGCCTCGTCGTCCATGCCGCAGGCCAGCATCGCCTCCGCGATGTAGTGGTACAGGTATGGCGTGATCGGACGCACCGCCTGCGGATCCGCCAGCGCGTTGCGCAGCGCGGCCCGCGCGGCGGCGTCCGATTCCGGAATCCCGGCCAGCACCATCCACGCCTGCGTGGCGCAGGAGACCTGCATCGACGGACCGCTCAGGTACAGCCCACGCGCGGCGTCGAACAGCTGCGCGCGCGCGGCGGCGACCATGCCGTCGATGATCGGACCGAAATGCGCCACCTCGGCCGCCGTGCCGATGGCGCCGGCCAGCGCCAGCATGCGGCGCAGCGCGAACACGATGACGGCATGCGTCGCCGCGCTTTTGTCCAGGCCGAACGCCCAATCGATGAAACACCAGGTCTCGCCGCCATCGTGGAACATCAGCGTCTCGTCGAGCCGGGCCAACAGGCAGTCGATCTGGCGCCGCGCCACCGGCCACAGTTCGCGGCCGCACGCCAGGTCGCCGGTCGCCGCCACGTACTCCTGCAACGTCACGCAATACAGGGCGGCGTAATCCAGCGTCGTGGTGTCGGCGTAGGTCGGCACCGGGCGCTCGTAGACGCAGCCATTGACCAGGCCATCGGAACGCGGCAACCCGGCGAACAGGTACAGGCAGCGCTTGACGACGTCGTTTTCCCGGAACGTCTCGTAGTTGACGAGCGCCTGCAGGCGCAGATCGCCCACCCACAGACGGCGGTCGCGGCGCGGCCCGTCCTCGAAGCAGGTCTGCAGGCAATCGCGCAACGTGTGCTGCGACACCAGATCGATGCGCCGCAGCCATTCGGGATAGCTGTCCGGCAGCGATGCCGGCGCGCCGCGCGCCGACGTCACCGCGTGCGCCGTCAAATTTTCGAAACACACGCCGAAGCGGCGCGACGCGGCCAGCACCTCGACCTTCACGTACCGGAACGCGTGGCGGCGCGCCAACCGGAACGCCGCCGGCAGGTCGTCGATGGTGATCACCTCCTCGGGCAGCCATGCGGCGCTGATCCAGCCCCGGTAGGGATGGAGCGGCTCGGCGACGTCGGTCGGGACCTCGCCAAAGGTCAGCCGCAGGCGGATCGGGCTGTCGGCCACGCTGCCGGTCGGCGCCGCCGTGAACGACAGGTAACCTGTCAGGTGCTCGCCGAAGTCGGCGATGAAAGCGTCGCCCTCCGCCCAGTTGCGCCGCGCCAGCGTGGCGCCGTCGGCCACCGGCCGCATGGCGAAGCGCAGCGCCAGTCCCGGTTCGGCGGCCGGTTCGACCAGCGCCGCCACCGCCAGACGCCGTTCGAACAAGGCCGGCGTCAGCGCCTGCGCGGTGCGCAGGAAGGCGGCCACCGGCTCGCCGGCCGGCAGATTGACGCGCTTCGCCTCCTCCGCCGCGATGGCGGCGGCGATTTCTTCTGGACTAGGCTTCATCCGCACCTCACCAGCGCTTGGTCAGGCTGGCCGAGATCACGCGGCCGAGCGGATTGGCAACGCTGGCGTCGAAACCGAGCACCGAGCCGGCCGTGAAGAACACGGGCGGCGCCCGGTCGAACAGGTTGCTTACGTCAAACGCCAGCGTGGTGTTGCCCATCCAACCGCCATCCTTGAAGGTCCAGGCGAAATGGCCATCGACGGTGTTGAAACTGGAGACCCGCTGCACCGGCGAGACGCCGGTATTGCGGTAGGCGCCGACGTGGTTGGCGAACAGGTTGGCGACGAAATTGCCGCTGGCAAGACCGATCTGCGCACGCACCTTGTCGCGCACCGAATAATTCGTCCCCAGCAGCTCGATCGGCTGCGCGATGCCCGGCACGTTCTGATCGAACTTCAGCATACGGGTGCCGGTGACGCCGAAGTTCCACTGCCCCAGCGTGCTACGCAGCTTGTACTCGAAATTGTAGTCGATGCCCTGGATCTTCTCGTCGGCGAAGTTCTGCCGGCGCAGGTCGTAGATCGCCGTCGGCAGGCCCAGGTCCGGGTAGATCAAGCCGTCGTGGCGCAGGCCTTGCAGCAGCGGCTCGACCACCGAACGCCACTCGGCGTCCGTGGCGCCGGCCGGGCGCGCGGTGCGGTACTGGTCGTAGGCGGCGAGCGGATTGGTCACCGGTCCAAAGGTCGGGAACGTGATCACGTCCTTGTAGTCGATACGGAAGTAGGTCAGGCTCGCTTTGGCACCGCCAAGCAGTTGCGGCCCCAGATCGATGCCGACGTTATAGGTGTTGGCCTTCTCCGGTTTCAGCTTATTGCCGCCGGCGAGCAGCACGCTGTAGTCGGCCGGGCCGGCGCTGCCGCAACCGATGTAGGCGCCGGGGATGCAATCGAAGTGAATCGCCCGCGAGTCGATCGCGGTGGGCGCGTCGGCCAGGCTCGGCGCGTGGAACGAGCGGCCGGCGCTGAAGCGCAGCTTGGCGCCGTCGATGACGGTCCAGTTGGCGCCCGCCTTCGGATTGGTGGTGCCGCCGACATCGCTGTAGCGGTCATGGCGCGCCGCCACCGACACGTCCAGCCGTTTGATGCCGGCCATCGCGTTGGCCTCGCCCACCAGCGGAAAGTAAAGCTCGCCGAACACCGAGTCGTCGTCGCGCACGCCCTTCGAGGCGTACGGCGCCGACGTGTAGGCGCCGCCCGCCGGACCGGCCGAGGTCAGGCCGTCCATCTGCTCGCGTCGGGTGCCGACGCCGAGCGCCGCGCGGGCCTGGCCGCCGGCCATCCGGAACAGCGGGCCGTCCAGCTTGACCTGGGCTTCCTTGAGCGTGTGCTCGGCGTAGTAGCGGGTGACGAAATTACCGATCTGCGCCAGCAGCGCGGCGTTGGTCTGGGCGCCGACACCGGTCGGGTTGAAGCTGCCGTTGGCGGCCGCGCCGATGGCCAGCGCCTGGTTGATGCCATGGTTGTTGACGTCGTCCTTCTCGACGCCGTAGTTCAATTCGATCTTGGCGCTCCAGTCGTTGGGCAGCTGGACGTTGGCGCCGGTGACCATGCTGCGCGTGCTGGTGGTGATGCGGTTGGTGAACGACGGCCCGAAATCGGCGGCCGGATTGTAAGTGACCGACTGCGTGGCGCCCGGCGCGGTGCCGGCGATCGGAAGGTAAAACGGACTGCTGGCCGGCACGTCCACCGACAAGCCGCCGCTGGTGGTGCCCGCGCCGGACACGCGCGAATCGAGCTTGCGGCCCGACCACATGAAGTTGGCGTACAGTTCCACCGACTCGCCCACGTCCTGGCGCACGCCGACATAGGCCTGGTCGCGGTGCTGGGCCGGATACAGGTCGTTGCCGCGATTGGTCTCGCAGCGGGTGGCGGCGCCGGGTACCAGCGCGCCCCCGGTGCCGATCGGATAATTCCGTCCCGCCGCCGTGACGGTGCCCGGGGTACAGGTGGTCGAGCGGGTGTCGGCCCCGCCCCACGGCCGCTGGTCGTTGACCGCATAGGGCCGCGCAAAGCCGTCGATGGCCGTGTTCTCGGCGCGCTCGAAGGCCGCCAGCACATGGCCGGTCTCCCATTTGTGGCCGAACAGCTGGCTGAAGTTCTTGGTGCGGTAGCCATCGGCGGAGCCCATGCGCGCTTTCGTCTCGGCGCCGTTGAAGCTCTTGCGCGTGACGAAGTTGATCACGCCGGCCACCGCGTCGGAGCCGTAGATCGCCGAGCCGCCGTCGGCCATCACCTCCACCCGCTCCAGGATCGAGGTCGGAATCGAGCCGGCGTCCGGGGCGGTCTGGTTGATGCCGGCGCCGGGCAGGCGGTGGCCGTCGACCAGCACCAGGGTCAGGCCGGCGCCGCCGTTGCCGACGCCGATGCCGTGGATCGCCGGCTGGTCGACGAAGTTGGCCTGGTTCTGGCCGTTATTGATGCCGGACGCGCTGAAGTTGTTCATCTCCGGCACGGAGCGCAG
>Ga0105244_10003956_pt1 | contig 10388 bp, 10 predicted proteins | sample KBSM44metaG_FD_80423 | JGI IMG/M metagenome (GOLD analysis project Ga0105244, IMG submission 80423) | Miscanthus rhizosphere microbial communities from Kellogg Biological Station, Michigan, USA - KBS M4-4 metaG | ecosystem: Host-associated > Plants > Roots > Rhizosphere > Soil | place...
CCCACCCCAAGCCCCCCAAAAATTGCCCCCCACTCAATCCAAAATGAAGCTTTCATGACAAAAATTCGGTAGCTCCCACCCCCTCCCCTCTCTCCTGTGTAACGCGCTGGATACGATCAAAAGTCGTCTCCCAAGCCGTCAGCAGGACGCCAGGAGTGGGGCAAATGGGAACTATGGAACGTTATTCGAAAGTAGGCATGCAGGAGCTCGATCAGCGCCTGTCGAAGATCGTCGAAGCCGCGCGCAAGAAGCCGGTTTCGGTATACCGCTACGGCGCGCCGTGGGTGTGGATCGTCTCCCAGGACGACTGGCAGGGCGCCTTGAAGGAAGTGTCCAGCTACATCCCCTCCGGGCACTCACTGGTGCTGTTGCGCCCGCAGATCGACGAGGTACTCGACAACCATCGCGACCTGCTCCAGGCCGATCCTGGCATGTCCATCGCGCCGCACACCGTGGTGCACATCCTCCTGCTGCAACTGCTGTATTCGGTGCCCAGCGAACAACAGCTGCACGAACAGCTCAACTACAACCTGCTGTTTCGCTGGTTCGTCGGCCTCGACCTGAACCAGCGTGTATGGGGCATCCAGACCCTGCAGCGGGATATCGCCACGCTGTTGAACAACCCGCAGGCGGTACAACTCATCCAGAAAATCATCGGTGAAGTGTTCTGTGGCGCCTTGCTGCACATGCCGGAGTTCTCGTTGAACTTCGCCCTGTTGCACACCTGGCTGGCCCGGCACAGCCATCTTTCGACCAGCAGCAATTGAGCAGGCCGAACGCCGTGCAATCGGCGAAGGCATACAACTTTTTCAGAAAACCAGGGGGCGGTGTGGAGCATCTGTTCAAGTCAACGCTGGCGCTGTGCCTGACGCTGGGGGCCTTGGCCCAATCGGTGCTGGCCGAAGAGGCCGGGGACGCGCCGGCACGCCGGGTGGACGTCAACGAGTACTTCGTGCGCGGCAATACCGTGCTCGACGCGGCGACCATTGAGGAAGCGGTGTACCCGTTCCTCGGTCCGCAAAAGACCCTCGACGATATCGAAGGCGCCCGCGATGCGCTGCAGAAGATCTATCAGGCGCGGGGTTACCAGTCGGTGTTCGTCGAGTTGCCCGAGCAGAAGGTCGATGACGGCATCGTCTATTTGCAGGTCAGCGAAACCAAAGTCGGCCGCGTCCGTGTGGTCGGTGCCAAGCACTATTCGCCGGTGGAGATCCGCGAGCAGGTGCCGGCGCTGGAGGAGGGCGCCGTGCCGGATTTTGCCACGGTGCAAAATCAGTTGGCCGGTCTCAACCGGGGGGCGGGGCGCCAGGTCACGCCGCTGGTGCGTGAAGGCGCGCGCCCCGGCACCATGGACGTGGACCTGCAGGTGGAGGACCAGAACCCCTGGCACGCCAGCCTCGGCCTGAACAACGACTACAGCGCCGACACCGAGAAGCTGCGCTCGGTCGCCACCTTGGGGTACGACAACTTGTGGCAACTGGGCCACAGCATTTCCCTGACCTACTTCACGGCGCCCGAGGACAGCAGCAATGCCAAGGTCTGGTCGGGCTCCTACAGCGCGCCGCTGAATGAGCGCTGGACCTTGCAGTTTTCCGGTTACCAGTCCGACAGCAACATCGCCACCATCGGCGGCAGCAACGTGTTGGGCAAGGGCCATTCCTACGGCGTATCGGCGATCTACAACCTGCCGGCGGCGGGCGCCTGGGCCAACTCGTTCTCCTTCGGCGTGGACTTCAAGGACTTCGACGAAGAAATGAAGTTCGGCTCCAGCAGCGACCAGGTGCCGCTCAAATACGCGCCGTTCACCCTCGGCTACAACGGCTATCGCTACACCGAGCAATCCCAGTTGGGCCTTGGCTTGAGCCAGGTGGTGGGCACGCGCGCGTTCTTTGGCTACGGCAGCGACGCCGAAGAGTTCGACTACAAACGCTACAAGGCCAGCGCCAGTTTTGCGGTGCTCAAGGGCGACCTGAATTACACCTACACCTTCACCAACGATTGGCAATCGGCAACCAAGGCGGCGTTCCAGCTGGCCTCGGGGCCGCTGGTCTCCAACGAGCAGTACTCCGCCGGCGGTGCCACCTCGGTGCGCGGCTACCTGGCGGCGGAGCGCACCGGTGACGAGGGCTATTTGCTCTCCCAGGAACTGCGCACGCCGTCCCTGGCCAAGTACCTGGGCAGCTACGTGCAGGAGTGGCGTTTCTATGCGTTCGCCGAAGGCGCACGCCTGCGCCTGCACGACCCGCTGCCCGAGCAAGAAGACGAATACAGCCTGGCCAGTGTCGGCCTGGGCACCCGCGCCAGTTTGAGCAAATGGTTGTCCGGCAGCCTGGACTGGGGCTACCCGCTGCTCGATGGACCGAACACCCAGAAACAGGACTCGCGACTGCACTTCAGTGTGCAGGCGACTTTCTGACTTTTTCTTCCGGAGACTTCACCCATGCAACGCCTATTCCTGAGCCTGTTGATCTGCCTGGGCTTCACGCTCCCGGCCACCGCCCATGCCTGGTGGCAGGACGACTGGCATTACCGCAAACAGATTTCGGTCGACACCACCGCCCAAGGCGCGGCGATCAACCAGGCCCTGGGCCGCACTGCGTTGCTGGTGCGCCTGCACACCGGCAACTTTTCCTTTGACGGGGTCAAGGACGACGGCGCCGATCTGCGCTTTGTCAGTGCCGATGACAAGACCGTGTTCAACCACCAGATCGAAAGCTTCGACCCGCTGATGGGCATGGCGCTGATCTGGGTCGATGTGCCCAAGGTCGAGGGTGGCCAGCGCCAGGACCTGTGGATGTACTACGGCAACCAGAAGGCTGCGGCGACCGCCAACGGCCAACTGACCTTCGATCCGAACTACACCGCGCTGTTTCACTTTGACGGTGCCAACGGCACACCGGCCCGGGACACCACGGCCTACGCCAATACCGCGCTGAACGCCACCGGTGCGAGCATCGATGGCGTGATCGGCCGCGCCCTGCAACTCAGTGGCCAGCCGCTGATGTTGCCCGCCAGCCCGTCGCTGCAACAGGCGGCCGGCGGTGCCTTTACCTTCAGTGCCTGGTTGCGCCTGGACCAGGCCAGCGGCGAGCAAGTGGTGTTCGCCCGACGTGACGGCGGCCACAGCCTGTTGCTCGGCCTGAACCAGGGCATGCCGTTCGTGGACATCGATGGCCAGCGTGCGGTGTCGACCCAACCGCTGAACCCGGGCCAATGGCAGCACCTGGCGTTCACCGCCGAGGGCCAAAAAATCGCGCTGTACGTCAATGGTCGCGAAACCGCGAGCCTGGCGGTCGCGTTGCCGGCGTTCAACACGCAGTTGGCCATTGGCGCCGACTTGCCGGACGCCGCCAGTGGCCACCTGCCGTTTGCCGGCGCCATTGATGAGTTGCGTCTGTCCAAGGTGGCCCGCCCGGCCACGCTGCTGCTGGCTGACGCGAGTGCCCAGGGCGCCGAGTCGAAACTGGTGGCCTACGGGGTGGATGAAGAACAGTCGGGCTTTGGCTTCGGCAGCCTGGGTTTCCTGCTCAATGCCGTGCCGGTGGATGCCTGGGTGATCATCCTGGTGCTGGTGGCGATGATGGTGCAGTCGTGGTTCATCATGCTGCGCAAGAACCGCATGGTCAGCCGCGTCAGCAGTGCCAACGAAGTGTTCCGCGAGCACTTCGCACAGATCGGTACCCGCCTGGAAATGTACTACGACGATGAAGTGCTGGCCGAGCGCCTGACCCACTCTTCGCTGTGGCGCCTGTACCGCGTGGCGGTCAAGGAGATCCGCACCCGCCGCGCCCAGGGTGCCGACACCTCGTCGGTGTCGGCCGCCACCATCGAAGCAATCCGCTGCTCCATGGACGGCGTGCGCACCCGTGAAAACCAGGCCCTCAGCGCCAAGCTCTCGACCTTGTCCAACGCCATCGCCGGCGGCCCGTATATCGGCCTGCTCGGCACCGTGCTGGGGATCATGGTGGTGTTCCTCGGCACGGCCATGGCCGGTGACGTGAACATCAACGCCATCGCCCCGGGTATGGCGGCGGCCTTGTTGGCCACGGCCATGGGCCTGTTCGTCGCGATCCCGGCGCTGTTTGGCTACAACCGCCTGATCACGCGCAACAAGGAGGTCAGCGCCGACATGCGCGTATTCGTCGACGAGTTCATCACCCGCCTGGCGGAAATGCACGGCGAGAGCCAGTCCAGTGAAGCGGCCCATCGCTGCGAGCACCACGCCAGCGTGCCGGCCTGAGGAGAATCGCCATGGCTTCCGTAAACGCCTCCCACGACGATGACGAAGATGCCGCCGTCGACAGCATCAACATCACGCCCCTGGTGGACGTGCTGATGGTGGTGCTGGTGATGTTCATCCTCACCGCCACCGCCCAGGTCTCGGGCATCCAGATCCACTTGCCCAAGGCCAGCGCCTCGGTGTCGTTGTCGGAGGCCAAGACCAAGGCGATCTCCGTCAACGACGGCGGCCAGGTGTTCCTCGATGCCTACCCGGTGACCCTCGGTGAGCTGGAAGAGCGCCTGCGCATCGAGAAAGCGCTGAACCCGGACTTCCCGGTGATCGTGCGCGGCGACGCGTTGGTGCAGTACCAGAAGGTGATCGAAGTGCTCGATTTGCTGCGACGGCTGGAGCTGTCGCAGGTCGGGCTGGTCACCGGCAAACCGAGCCAGGGCTGAGTCATGACCGCACAGATCCCGATCGCGCCCCTGGCGGTGAAGAAGAAGCCGCCATTGCGCCTGTTGAAATGGGGCACCGGCCTGCTGCTGGGCGCCGTGGCTGCCTGGTTCTTGTGGCAGTGGGCCAATGACATGAGTGGCGTGCGCCGCGAAGCACCCAAGGTGCCGACGATTATCCCGTTGCCGCCACCGCCGCCACCGCCGCCGGAAAAACCCAAGGAGCCCGAGCCCCAGGTGGAAGAAAAGGTGCCGGAACCGGTGCCCAGCCCCGAACCCGAAGAGGTCAAGCCCGCCGAAGAGGCACCGCCTTCACCGGCCGAGGACTTGGCCAACCCGATGCAGATCGATGGCGATGCGCAGTCCGGCAACGATGGTTTCAACATCGGCGCCGGCAAGGGCGGTGGCATGGCGGGCAGTGGCGGCGGCGGGTTGGGCACCGGCACTTACAAACAGTACCTGGCGGGCACTTACCAGCGCCTGATGCGCGAGGACCCTGAGCTGCGCAAGAAGGCCTTCGCCATACAGATCGACCTGTGGCTGGGCGCGGATGGCCAGGTCACGCGGGCGGTGGTGGCCAAGTCCAGTGGTGATAGCGAGACCGACGCCCAGATGCTCGCGTTGGTGCAGGCACCGCGCGCCACACAGAAGCCGCCGGCGTCGCTGACGCTGCCCATGCGCTTGTCCCTCAAGGGCCGGCGTCCGGATTGATCGAACCCTCTTTCTACGGTTTTTTACAGGAGTTGCGTACACATGATTTCCCCCGTGAATCGACTGACCCTGGCGGTTGGCATGGTCATCGCGACCCTGGTCGGCCAGGCGACAGCAGCGCCGGTCGCCCCCTCGGAAAACGTCACCATCAACCTGATCCGCCTGCTGGTGCAGCAGGGCGTGTTGACCCAGGACACCGCCAATGGGCTGATCGCCCAGGCCGAAAAAGAAGCCCAGCAGGCGCGCCAGGCCAACGCCGCGCCGGTGGTTGCCAGCGGCCCTGTGGCGGCACCTGGGGATGTGCGGGTGCAGTACGTGCCGCAAGCGGTGCGCGATCAGATCCGCGACCAGGTGAAGGCCGAAGTCATGGCCACCGCCAAGAATGAAAACTGGGCCCAGCCCAATACCTTTCCTGACTGGGTGTCGCGTGTGACGTTCGACGGCGACATCCGCCTGCGGGATGAGTCGCGCTACTTCTCGGGCAACAACAGCAATGAGCTGGTCGATTACGCCAAGCTCAATGAAAGCGGGCCGTACGACGTCAACAAAGACACCAACACCAAGTTGCCGCCGCTGCTCAACACCACCAAGGACCGGGAAAACCTGTTTCGCCTGCGTGCGCGCCTGGGTATGAAAGCCGTGATCTCGCCGGAATGGACCGCGGGTATCCGCATCGGCACCGGCTCGGACAACAACCCGGTGTCCACCACCCAGACCCTGGGCGGCGGCTTTGGCAAGAAGGACATCTGGCTCGACCAGGGCTACCTGAGCTGGAAGGCCACACAGGACGTGACCCTCACGGCCGGCCGTTTCGCCAACCCGTTCTACTCCACCGACATGATGTATTCGGGTGACCTGAACTTCGACGGTATCGCTGCCAATTTCAACCACGCCCTGAACAACCAATGGGGGCTGTTCGGCACCTTGGGTGTGTTCCCGGTGGAGTACACCTCCGACGCGGCCAGCAGCAACGGTTTCGACAAGGAAGACAGCGACACCAAATGGCTGTTCGGCGGGCAGATCGGTGCCAACTGGAAGATCAACCGCGACAACAGCCTGAAGGGCGCGGTGGCCTACTACCACTTCGACGACATCGAAGGCCAGCGCTCCAGCCCGTGTGCGCCTTGGGCCGGGGCGCCGGGCTGCGACTCCGATGGTTCACGCCTGGCCTTCATGCAGAAGGGCAACAGTGTGTTCCTGCTGCGCAATATCTCGCCCAACCCGGCCACACCTGGGCTGACCCCGCAGCCGCAGTACGTGGGCCTGGCCTCCAAGTTCGATGTGCTGGACCTGAACCTGGCGTGGGATGCCGAGCTGCCGAGCGACTTCAAGCTGCGCACCCAGGGCAACTTCATCCACAACCTGGCCTACGACAAGGGCGAGATGCTCAAGCGCAGCGAAGGCGAGATCGTCAACAACATCAACAGCAAGGGCCAGTTTGAAAGTGGCGGCAATGCGCTGATGGTGCAGTTCACCCTCGGCAGTGCGCTGGAGATGCGCAAGCGCGGCGACTGGAACGTATTGGCCGGCTACAAATACATCCAGCCTGACGCCTTGCCCGACGGCTTCAACGACTCGTCCTTCCACCTGGGCGGCACCAACGCCAAGGGCTACTTCATTGGCGGCAACTACGGCATCGACAAGAACATCTACGCCAGTGCGCGTTGGTTGAGCGCGTCCGAAGTGTATGGCGCGCCGTTCGAAGTGGATGTGATGCAACTGGAACTCAACACGCGCTTCTGATGCGCAGGGAGATGCCACATGAACATGCGAATTGGCGGGCTGCTGTTGCTGTTCGTCGCCACGGCGGCCTCGGCGGAAGGCATGGAAGAGCGCCTGCGTACGCAACTGCGCAGCACCACCCAGCAATTGCAGGCGCTGCAGAGCGAACAGGCCCAGGCCAGCGCGGCGCGTATTGCCGCCGAAAACCAGGCCAAGCAGGCCCAGGCGCAGATCAAGCAACTGACCGCCGAGCTGGAAAAAGCCCGTGGCGTAGCCGAACAACTGGCCGGCCAGCAACAGAACCTGCACAGCCAGGCGCAGGCCCAGGTGGCGGCGAGCAATGAGCAGATCGGCAAGTTCAAGAAGGCCTACGACGAGTTGCTGGTGCTGGCCAAGGGCAAGGAAACCGAGCGCGCACGCTTGCAGGCGCAACTGACCGAACGTGACACACAAGTGCAGCAATGTTCAGTCAAGAATCAACAGATGTACGGCGTGGCCCGGCAGTTGCTCGCGGCCTACGAAAAAATCGACGTGGCCGAAGTGATGAGCATCCGCCAACCCTTCGCCAGCAGCGCGCGGGTCAAGTTCGAGGAACTGGCCCAGGGGTTTGGCGACGAGCTTTACCAGAACCGCTTCGATGCGCCGCATACCGCCCTTAATCATTGATCGACAAGGAAGAGACTACGATGAGCGACGTTCAACTGATCACCAGCGTGACCCCACAGAGCCTTACCGAGCTGCTGCAGGAAGCCGGCTACCGGGTCAACCAGACCGAACAGAACGGTATTGTGCAACTGCTCAGTGCCAGTCAGGGCATCGGCTTTGCCGTGCGTTTTGGCAATGCGGCGGTCGAGCCGGGCAACTACGTGGACTTCACCTACAGCTGTGCGCTAAGGGTGCAGGGTGAGTTGCCCGAAGGCCTGGCCCAGGTGTGGAACGCTTCGCGCCGTTTTGCACGGCTGTCGTTGCAGGGTGAATTCCTGCTGATGGAAATGGACGTGGTGGTGGCCGGTGTCGGCGCTACCCACTTGCGCAGCCAGTTGGAACTGTGGGACCGCCTGTTGCAGGAGTTCATTGTCTACCTGCGCGAGTACAGCCAGCAGGCCGCCCAACTGCAGGCCCAGGCCGCTACTGCCCCTGAGGGTGAAGAGGCGCCAGTCCTGTGAAAAAGCCAACCCTGATGGTCAGCGCCGGTGCCCTGGCGTTGCTGGAGGTCGCGGTGGGCCTGGGTTTGCGCCCGGGCAACGACCCCGTGGCTGCGCAGCAACCGACGCCGGCCGGTAAGCCGCTGCAAGACGGCCCGGCCGTGGCGCGCCTGGGCAACCAGCAGATCGACCTGCCCGAGCTGAAAAGCGTGCTGGCGAGTTTGCCCGCCGAGTCCCGCGAACAACTGCGCGGCAATCGCGGTGCGCTGGAAACCTGGATCCGGTCGCGCTTGGCGCAAAAGGCCGTGCTCGAACAGGCTGACGCCCAAGGCTGGCGCCAGCGCCCGGAGGTGGAGCAGCAGACCCGCGCCGCCACCGAGCAGATCGTGTTCCGTGACTACATGCTGTCGGTCAGCCAGGTGCCAGCCGACTACCCCAGCGCCGCCGAGTTGCAACAGGCCTACGACAGCGGCAAGGCCCAGTGGGTGACGCCGCCGATGTACCGGGTGAGCCAGATCTTCCTGGCGGTCAACGACCCACAAGGCGCCGACGCCGTGCGCCGTCAGGCACAGGAACTGAGCCGCAGGGCCCAGGCCGCACCGAGTGAGTTCGCCGCCCTGGCCACGCAATATTCCCAAGACCCGGACACCGCCCAGCGCGGTGGCGACTCAGGTATGCAACCGTTGCAGCAACTGGTGCCCCAGGTCCGCGACGCGGTGTCGCGCCTCAAGGTGGGGGCCGTGTCGGAGGTGGTGCAAAGCCCGGCCGGTTTCCACGTGCTCAAGCTGATCGGCCAGCAACCGGCACGCACCGCCACCCTGGACGAACTGCGCGAACGCTTGACCCAGGCCCTGCGCGCCCAGCGCCAGGAGCAGATCGCCAAGGCCTATCTGGAAGGCATGCTCAATACCGCCACCTTGAGCATCGACGGTGCTGAGTTGAACAAGGTGCTGGAGTAGCACACGCCAACACGCATTGGATGCACAAGACCTACAAGACAGGGAGTCTCCCATGGCATTTCTAGAACCGTCTGCCCCCCAGGGGGCTGCACCCTATCGTGAGCCGATGGCGCCGCGCAGCGCCTGGCTGGCCCAGGCCGGCGAGATCGAACCGGAGGTGGCGCGCTATTTCCTGGTGAGCGCGCGCTGTGGTTGTTTCATGCAGGCGGCGCGCAGCTTGAATATCAAGGCGACACTGCTGCGCAAGCGCTTGGCGCAGCTGGAGGAACAGCTGCACCACTCGTTGTTCACTTACCAGGGGAATGGGCTGGTGCTCAGCCGTGACGGTCAGCAGTTGCAAGCGCACCTGGTGGCGCTGGCCCATGAGCGGCGCTTGCCAGTGGTGGAGCAACCGCTGATTCGCCTGGCGGTGGCCGAGCCGATCCTGCATGACATTCTTGGGCGCGACCTGATCGCCTTGTTGCGCCGCAATGCCAGTGTGCGGTTGGAGATCATTTCCCTCGACAGCCAGTTGTCCCTGCAGGCGGTGGATGCGGATGTGGTGCTTTGGCTGTCGGATGCCGACGGGCCCTTGCCGGGGCCGAGTTTTCCGACGCAGCCGCCTCGGGCGTTGGCGCGGTTGCATTATCTGCCGCATATCGCCAAGCGTTATTCACGGTTGACCACGCGGCCGGACAGTGTCGAGGACCTGGACGATTACATGCTGGTGCAGTGGCAGCCCGATGTGCAGGTGGAGGCGTTGCAACCCTGGAACGCGGTGGTGGAGCAGCGGCTGGCGGCGGTGGTGCAGGTGCAGGCGTATTCGTTGATGTTGGAGATGATTCGCTGTGGGGCATGCATTGGGTTGTTGCCGCATTACATGAGCAGTTTTGACCGGGGGTTGGTGGCGTTGCCGGGGTTGCTGGCTGAGAGCATGCAGCGGCAGGTGTGGTTGGCGGTGAATGCGCGGGTGCAGGATGCTGATGCGGTGAGGAGGGTGGTGGAGTTGATTGTGGGGACGTTTGAGGGGCGGCGGGAGTGGTTTGATTGAGTACATATCCGTTGCTGGGGTGACGGCTGATATTGGTTCCGCCCTTACGGCGGGTCACTTTTGGAAAGAGCCCAAAAGTAACCAAAAGGCTCTTGCCCCAACACTCGGTGCCTCGCCTAGGCTCGGCATGCCCTCACTCCGGCTTGA
>Ga0105244_10003960_pt1 | contig 10387 bp, 7 predicted proteins | sample KBSM44metaG_FD_80423 | JGI IMG/M metagenome (GOLD analysis project Ga0105244, IMG submission 80423) | Miscanthus rhizosphere microbial communities from Kellogg Biological Station, Michigan, USA - KBS M4-4 metaG | ecosystem: Host-associated > Plants > Roots > Rhizosphere > Soil | place: Michigan...
AGACTCATCTTCGCCTCCTGATTAGTGGTCGCTGAGCCAGATGTCGTACGCGTTCTCCGGCATCTGTTTAAAACTGCGGAAACCGGCACCGTGCACGTAGCTGGCGGTGGCGATCTGGTCTTCAGGTTCATATAACGGAATCGCCAGCGCCTGTTGCGGCAGCGCATATTGCTGCAGCTGGCTGTAGAATTTACGCCGCTGATTGATATCCAACGTCGCTGCGGCTTGATCGAGCCAGCCGTTAATTTGCGGGCTGTTGACGCGGCTGTAGTTAATCGGCCCGCCAGCTTTCACCGGACGATAGTGGTTTTCGATATCAATGCCGTCGGTTTCGGTGTTGGAGTTGGCAATCGAGCCGAAGTGGCCGGTGTTGCGCACGTCGGTGTAGGTGCCGGAATCGACATAGCGCAGTTTAATCTCTACGCCGAGACGCTGACGCGCCTGCGCCTGAATCGCCTGCAACAGCACATCGCGCTGGTCGCGCACCGTGGCCTGCGCCTGAATCACTTCAATGCTTAAACGCTGGCCCTGTTTGCTGCGGAAGCCATCGCTGTCGCGTGTTTGCCAACCGGCTTCGTCCAATAGCTTATTCGCGGCGTCAGGATCGTTGCCGTACTGGCCTTCGAGATCGTTGTTGTAGAGCGGATCGACCGGCGAGGTGATGCCCCACGCGCGGGTGCGTTCACCGCGATACACCGACTTGAGCAGCGGACCGATATCCAGCCCCTGCAACAGCGCCTGACGCACTTTCACATCCTGCGTGGGGCCATATTCCACGTTGAGGAATAGCGAATACGGCGTGCCGGTATTCAGCGCATGCTGATAAGTAAAATCGGGATTGTTTTTGAACTCACCGGCGTCATTGCCGGAGATGCCTTCAATCGCGTCCAGCTGACCGGACAGCAGCGCGCCGGTGCGCACCGAGGATTCGGGCAAGAAACGATAGGTAACACGTTCCAGATAGGCTGGACCCTGATGTTTAGCCGTGGCGGGCGCCCAGTTGTAGTGCGGATTACGTACGAAAGTCACCTGCTGGCCTTTTTCGTAGCTCTCGATAATAAACGGCCCGGTACCGGCAATCTCTTTACCACCCGCTTTGAGCTGCGGGGAGTTCCAGCTGGCCGGCGCCAGAATTTGCAATTTGGCGGCAAAAGACAGGAACGGTGAATAGCCTTGTTTCAACGTGATGGTGACGGTGTAATCGTCTGGCGTCTCCACGCTGGCAATGCGGGCACCCAACGCGCAGATGCTGCTACCGGCGCAATACGTTACATCCTGCACATGGCGGAAATTCTCGGCCACCGCGTTGGCATCCAATTTTTCGCCGTTGGAGAAGGTGACATCGCGACGCAGGGTAAAGCGATACGCTTTGCCGTCCGGGCTGACGTGAAAGCTCTCCGCCAGCCACGGCACGAAGCTGCCGTCGGTACGCCGCGCCAGCAGCGATTCCCACACGTTGCGCAGCGTCACTTCCGCTTTGGATTGGCCATTCAACTGCGGGTTAAACGGCACGGGCTCGGTTTCTACGCCGAAAGTTAAACTGCCGCCGCTGCGCGGTTGCTCCGCAGCGAATAACGCTGTGCTTCCCAGCAGGCAGGTCACACCCAGCACGAGAGTAATTGCATTCGCTTTCATAAGATCCTTGATGGTTGCAGGTGCTTTTTTAGTTGTTCAGGCGATTTTGGCGATGGGTTGATCGGCTGGCGGGTTGAATTCCTTTTTCAGAAAGACCAGCGCTTCGCCTAATGGGTTGGTGCGGTGATGGAACGGTTGATAACCACGGCGCAGATAAAGCTCGCTCAGCCACGGATGCTTGATGGCGGTGGCCAGATAGACGCCCGGCGCTTTCAGCGTCTCTTTCAGCAGGGTTTCTTCGGCATAGTTGATGATGTCGCGGCCGTAGCCCTGCCCTTTGTAATCGGGATCGACGGCGAACCAGTGAATGAACGGCAGCGATGACGGCGCGTGTTCATCCTGCTGCCACGGAAAACGTACCGTGACGGTGGCCACCGCGCGTTTCCATTTGCGCAGCACCAGCACGGTTTCCTGCTCGATTACGCGGCGAACCTGCTCAACGTTGCCCTGCGAAATGGTGAAATGCACATCCAACGCCACCAGCGCGGCATAGGCGCGTTGCAGCAGTGCAAAAACCTCTTCGGCGTCTTCGGGTTTAGCGACTTCAATCAGCTGGCTCATATTTACCGTTCCCTTAATCAATCTTGCGGAAAGTATTAAAATCCGGCGGATTAAAGTAAACCGAGAATAACGGCAATCGATTTGTTGAATATGGGAAATACGGAGTGTTGTAGGGTGCGCATTAATGCGCACCGCAAAATAGGTCGCCATGAATGGCGACCCTACGGTGATAATGTGATTGTTGAATAGTCGGTAATCGCGAAATCAGTGTTTACTCACCCACACATCGTACACGCTCTCTGGCATCTGCTTGTAGCTGCGGAAACCGTAACCGTGCACGTAGCTGGCGGTGGCTAACTGATCTTCGGGTTCGTACAGCGGCACTGCCAGCGCCAGCTGCGGTAATGCCACCTGCTGCAGTTGACTGTAGAAATCGCGGCGCTGCTTCAGATCCAGCGTGCTGGCCGCTTTGTCGAGCAATCCATTGATCTTCTCATCGTTGACGCGGCTGTAGTTAATCGCGCCACCTTGTGTGATCGGACGATAATGGTTTTCGATATCCACGCCATCGGTTGGTGTATTGGAGTTAGCGATGGTGCCGAACTTGCCGCTTTTACGCACATCCGCATAAGTACCGGAATCGACGTAGTTAAGCTTGAGATCCACGCCAAGACGCTGACGCGCTTGTGCCTGAATCGCCTGTAACAATACATCGCGCTGATCACGCACCGTTGCCTGTGCCTGAATGAGCTCAATACGCAGACGCTGGCCATCTTTGGTACGGAAACCCTCGCCGTCACGGCTTTTCCAGCCGGCGTCATCCAGCAGCTTATTGGCGGCATCCGGATTGTTGCCGTATTTGCCTTCCAGCTCTTTGTTGTAGAGCGGATCAATTGGCGAAGTGATGCCCCACGCGCGGGTGCGTTCGCCGCGATACACTGATTTCAGCAGCGGATCGATATCCAGACCTTGCAGTAACGCCTGACGCACGTTGACATCCTGCGTCGGACCATATTCCACGTTAAGGAACAGCGAATACGGCGTACCGGTATTCAGCGCATGCTGATAGGTGAAGTCGGAATTGTCTTTGAATTCACCAGCATCGTTGCCCGAAATGCCTTCAATCGCATCCACCTGACCGGACAGCAGCGCGCCGGTGCGCACCGACGATTCTGGCAGGAAGCGATAGGTCACGCGATCGAGATACGCCGGTCCCTGATGCCTGGCGGTTGCTGGCGCCCAGTGGTATTTCGGGTTTTTAACGTAGGTCACCTGCTGGCCTTTCTCATAGCTTTCGAGAATAAACGGCCCGGTGCCCGCCAGGTCTTTGCCACCCGATTTCAGCTGCGGTGATTTCCAGCTGGCCGGTGCCAGAATCTGCAAGCCCGCCGCGAAGGACAGGAACGGCGAGTAAATCTCTTTCAAGGTGATCACCACGGTGTGATCGTTTGGCGTTTCAATCTTCTCGATGTGCGAACCCATCAGGCACAAACTGGTGCCGGCGCAATATTGCGCGACCTGAGTTTGACGGAAGTTATCAGCAACCGCATTGGCATCAAACTTCTCGCCGTTGGAGAAGGTGACGTCACGGCGCAGATTGAAGCGGATCACTTTGCCATCCTGGCTGGCTTCATAACTCTGCGCCAGCCACGGCACAAAGCTGCCATCCGGACGACGCGCCAGCAGCGATTCCCAGAAATTACGCAGCGTGATTTCTGCTTTGTCCTGACCGTTAAGTTGCGGATTAAAGGTGGTCGGTTCGGTTTCGACGCCGACCGTCAGACTGCCGCCGCTCACCGGCTGATCGGCGGCCACCACGCTGAACGCGTTTCCCAGTAAGCTGAAGCCTACTGCCAGAGCGATTGAAGTTAATTTCATAGTGTCCTTGGTGAATGCGAGTCTATTTTCTGAATGGCCTTAATAGCGCCCAATGATATTCCCGCTAAATTATTAAAATTCGGACAAATAAAAGTAAAACGACAATAGTGGCAATGGATTTGTTGAATATGGCAATTAATAATTAACAGCGTTGTTTAATCGCGGTAACGGCTAGCGTATCAACCTGCCACAAGCGGAGGAACACCGGTTAAACCGCGCAGTCCATACTCGACCATTGCCATATAAACGGCAAAATAATCCAACGCCATTTGCATGAAGGACGGATGTAAAATAATGCTGTTGTTCACGGTATCAATCGTCAGCAAGCCAGCCGCTTCAGCAGCTTGCAGACAACGTTTTATATGCGAACGGGACACCCCGCATTTGAGCGATGCTTTCAAGAAGTTGTATTCGATCACGCTGCTCTTTTGCTTGATGGTTTCGATGTAAAGATCCATCAGAAGCATATGCCCGGCGTCCCTGAAAATGAATGCTTTACTCTCCGGTACCATATCGAATAAGTGGACGTGATTAAGGGTAATTTCTGCGTATTTTTTGAAATATTCGGTTTTGAACGTTTTCATTTTTAAGCAAGCTGAGACATCAAAATCTTCATACATCATGCCGTAAGGGATCATCATGGTATTAATTAGAGCCCGTGTTTCATCCAATGCTTTGCGGGTAACCTTATACGTTAACTTACGTTTATCCTGCGCATCTTTTTCCACTTCCATACGTCCGCCTACCCGAATAAACAGCAGAAATGAGTCAATGGTGTTATTGCTGATGAGTCCCGTTTTCTTACAGAAGTCCTTTACCTGACACAGTGTTGGCTTATCGGTGGTGAAAAAATACGCCATGATAGCAGAGCCGATAATAAAACGATTGGCTTTAAAAATGACTTTAAAATAGAGCGGCTTAGTCAGATAGAGTCTGAACAACAGGTTGTAATGCTTTTGCATCACTAACGCTATATTTTTATGCGACTTAATCTCTTCTGCTCGCTGAAAAATCAACTGCGTGAGTTGTTGTTTGCTTTTCATATTGCTGTTTTGTGTGCCCGGTTGCTAAATGAAAAAAATATTCGCCATGCTTCTGATGTGTTATTCACGGCCTGATGAGTAACGGTTCAGGATGCTATATGGCAACATGAGTAACAGTGGAAATTTTCTAATATCTGCAAGGGTCTTTTTTGCCCTTCTCAGCATAATCCTATCATCAACAACTTATTTTGTATAAGGCTGAATTTATTTTAACCGGATTAAATAAATACTAACTCACGGAATTAACTTATTTTTTTATAGCTATTTCATTGCGTTAACTTGCTTTGCATTGGAAAACAATCTCTTTGATCAAAACCTCAAAAAAATTAACCACAAAAATGGACAGTGACTCAACAAAGTCCGTATGAGAACTTTCTTAACGCACGGCTATTCCGGTGATTAAGGCATCCTGGCTTACAGATAAACCGATCAGGAGAGGGAATATTCGACAGGTTTTTAATGGATTTTATAAGGATTTATCATGGACGATTCACTGCATTTCACCCGACGTCGCGGCTTTTCTTTTGGCGCATTATCAAAAACCCATCTTGCGAAAAAACTCGCTTACCCTCTGATAGCAATGGGTTTTCTCTCATCCGCATCGGCTTGGGCAAATATGAGCGTCTATCCTATGGAAGTTACCCTGAATAACCAGGGTACGGCACAGGTCCAGACATTATCGCAGAGCGGTGAGGCGCAGTTTATTAAAGTCAGCATCAAGCGAATAGAGCGTCCTGCGACACCGTTTGAAAAAGAAATATTGGTTAACGATAGCGTTTCACAGTCGCTTATCGCCACCCCGGATAAGTTCGCACTGGCTTCAGGTTCACAACGCATCATTCGCCTGATTGCACTACAACCGCCGGAAAAAGAGACCGCCTGGCGTGTTTATTTTGAGGCTGTGGCTGCGCCGGATGAACTGAAAGATAAATCACCTCAGAATAATAACATCAGCAACCAGGTCGGCATCAATTTAGTTTGGGGCGTGCTGGTCCATATTCCGCCGCGCACGGCCTCGTTAGCTCTCAGCTCGACAACGTCGGGGGAAGTAAAAAACACAGGTACGGTACGCGTTGTGATTCGTGAAGTTGCGGTTTGCTCCAGACAACATATCAGCAGCAGCTGTCAGTGGAAAAAAGAACACGCGACGGTCTATCCGGATGAAACACTGCGCTTCAAAGCATGGCGTTCTGCAGAATTAAATGCAGCTCAGGAAATCAGAATAAAACATGTTGATCTTAACACGCGAAATATCAGCGAATATGTTATCGGACATTAGTCAGCATGTTCTAAGGGAATAACAACCTGTTGTTATAAAGCAGTTCACTACCAATAAGACGGTCATTCAAGGCCAGTACAAGGATTTTCACGGAGCTAAAAATGCAAAAATTAATTAAACCACTTGTCATCGCTGCTGCGTTAACGGCTGCATTTAATGCACAGGCTGTGCAGAAAGATATTACAGTGAATGCTAACGTCGATGCGACGGTCGATATGACGCAGGCAGACGGCACCACATTACCGGGCACCATTAATATGCAATATATTCCGGGCCGTGGTTTGTCTACCTATTCACTGGACACCAAAATCTGGTCGAACTCGCAAACCGCAAATATCAACGTTGCGCTGGTGAGTGCTGCCCAGTTGAACGATACCGTCACCGGTACGGCGGTACCGTTGACGGTCACACTGGGCGCGGATTTAAAACGAATCACCACCACCGCGACAGCATTGACTTACGCCTCTCTGTTCCCGGCGGGGACCACCAATGGTTCGTCAGTACTGCCATTGAAAATCTCCCAGACTACGCCAGGCGTGCTGGCGACCGGCACCTATTCCGGTGTAGTCAGCTTATTAATTACTCAGGCCACCACGCAGAGTTAATTTGTCGGCATTGACTGAACAATTATTTCGGGGGGCCAATCGCCCCCTTTGTTATTCTTTTTCAGCAGGACGCTGTAATGAAGGTTAATATCCGCGTTGTTTTAATAGCCTCTTTCATTACCCTGATCCCTTCCCTTTCAACCCGTGCTGCCACACAGGTTCCGCCTGGTTTTGAATCGCTGGTCACCGGCCAGACGCTGTGGGTCAACCTTTCTGTTTACGGGCAATCGCTCGGCCTTTTTGAAGCGTCGGTTTCACTTGATACCGTCACATTGCTAAAACCGCATGAGGTTGCGCTGGCGGTGATGAAGCATTATCAAAAAGACCCGCAACAGGAAAAACGCCTGGACCAACTGATGCGTGAACCTTTGGCACGCAACGGCAACCGGGCATGCAGCAGCAACGGCGGCGCGGCGGGATGCGACTATCTTGAGACGGATTCTCTTGCACTGATCTATGACGAAAACAATGCCCGGGCGTCACTGTTTCTTGGTCCCGAATTTGTACCGCTTGCCGCAAAGCCTCACTCGCCCTATTACCAACAGACCGCAGAAACGGAAGCGGCATTTATTCATCAGCAGAATATCAATTTCGTCACTAATCGCGGAGATCAGACGTTATCGCTGCAGGGTGCGGGCGCGCTCGGATTCACTGAGAACAGTTATGCCGGTGTTGACTGGGACTATCTCGCGCAGAAATACCGTCAGCAAAATCATCAGGAAGTGCGTTTCAATAACGTCTTCCTGCGCCGCGATCTGGGCAAACGCTATTACGTTCAGGCCGGACGAATGGATTCACGGGATATTTTCAGTAACGCCGGCGGCAACATTACCTTAAGCCAGCTGCCGCTCAGCACCATCGAAGGCGCGCGCGTGGGTTCGACTCTCGCCTGGGTGAACCGTGCGCAGGCGGCACAGGGCACGCCGGTAACGGTGTTTATTACGCGTCCATCGCGTGTTGATGCCTATCGCGGTCAGCAACTGCTTGGCACGTTTTACCTCAATGCGGGCACGCAAAATCTCGATACCACCGCTTTTCCCAACGGCAGTTACGGCGTGACGCTACGCATCTATGAAGATAACCAGTTGTCACGCACCGAGCAGGTTCCTTTTAGCCGTACAGGCAATGCGACCAGCCAGAATATTGAATGGTTTGTACAAGGTGGCACCATCCCCGACCGCGAGGTTCAGGGCAACGGCAAAGCGTCGGAAAAGGGTGCCGACCGCCGCGTGATGCAGGCGGGGGTTAAAGTCCCTGTGACGGAAGATGCCGCGCTAACCGGCGGTGTTGCCCTGACCAACCGCAACCGCTTTATCGAAAGCGCGCTCGACTGGAATCATGGATTCGACAACCTGCTGCTCGATGGCATTCTCACCACCCGCTTCAGCTACCTGAAAGGCAGTGAAGGCTCGCGCGGTAATATCCAGCAAGTCTCCTATAACGACGGATTCTCTCTGAGTTTTTACCGCAGCGCCCTGTATGCGCGGGATTGCTACAGCAACAACGGCGGGCAATACGGTTTCAGCGGTTGCTATCAGAGCAGCAGCCTGATGTTTAGCGTGCCGGTGAACAGCTGGTATCTGAATGCCGGTTATAGCGCCAGCAAGAATGAAGGTCGCAATGTGATCCCGGTCCAGCTGGATGATAACGCGGTTGTGCCGGTATGGGCGCGCCGTAACACCTACAGCAAAATGCAGACCACGACTTGGCAGGCTGGCCTTGGCCGCGGCTTCAGCGTCAACGGCATCAATATTAATACCAGCGCCACTCTCTTTACACGCTCCACCAGCAGCGGGATCACGCGCGATAACGGCGGCTTCCTCTCCCTTTCGCTTTCGCGCGTTAGCACGCCGGCCACCCAATCACCTTCAAACTACAGTTCGGTTGGCATGACCTACCAGACCGATCGCAACAACAAAGATCAGGTTGGCTATAACGTGGCGCAAAACTGGTATTTCGATGCGCAGAACCAGCAGGAAATCGGCGTGAACCTCAACGGCAATCAGGAAAATACCCTGAATGCCTCCGTTTACGGCAAAACCGGCGGCGAATATGGCAGCGGCAGTCTGGCATTCAGCTCGGCATCTTCCCGTTCATCCGGTCAGCGTTTAAGCAGCAGCGGGAGTTATAACTCCTCATTGGCGGTGGCGCGTTCCGGCCTGTACTGGGGAAAATGGGGCAACGGCCTGCCCAGCGCGGCTGTTGGTCTGCACGTTGCGAGCAGCGATGAGAGTCGCGATAGCCGGGTGGACGTCTCCGTCGATGGCGCAGGCAGCGCCAGCTTGCACGGTACCGGCCGCACGCTGTTCAGCCTGCCGGCTTATACCCAGAGCACCCTCAGCATCAATGATTCCATTGAATCGACTGATGGGATACGCAGTGAAATCACCCAAGGGGCCGGACGACGCACGCTGTTTATCGCCCCGGGACGCATGCTGGTCAGTGAGGTGAATATTGTCTCACGCTATACCTGGCTCGGCAGGCTGATGATCAATCAACATATTCCGCTGGAAGGTGCCACGCCGCTGAATGTCGCCAGCTGGTCCGGTTTAGGTCAGGGCGGATTCAGCGCAGAAACCGATCACCGCATCAAAAATTTGTACATGGTGCGCGGCATGCAGATGTACCGCTGTGAAATGAAGGTGAAAAGCACCCACGATGTGGTGCGTTACGTCGGCGACAGCGACTGTAAACCCATTGAACTGGCCGCCATGCCTCAGGACGTGCAGCAGCGGGCAAAATTGCTGACGGCCACTCGCCGCTCGGATGAGGTGCCACTGGCACGCACCGCGCTTTCTTTGCAGGAACAACAATAGGGACTTTGGATGAAGAGTCGATTTCTCACCGCGCTGGCACTGTTATGGCTGATGGTGGGCACGCAGGCGCAGGCCGCCATGCTTACGCCTTCAGGGCGCAATACCAGCATTGCCGTCACCTTTGACCGCATGTCTGTACCGGCGCAATTGCCGATCTGGACCAATGAAAGTGGGGGTTACGATACTAACGACGCGCCGAAATGGGGGCGAAATACGCTGGTTTGCCAGTCGCGCACTAACAATCAGTATGGCGCCTGCCTGACCTTTCCGGTGTGGCTGGAAGCGTCACCGTCGCCGTATCCCGTGCCGGTGTTGTTTACCGAAAGCAGCACCAAACAGACGCGGGTATTGAACGTCTATCTCACCAAACGTCGTTCACTGAACAACGCGGTGGTGGCCACCAATTTGGTGCCATTGAATGCCTTTGGCGGCGCCGTCACACCGCGTGGCGATGGTACCGATTATTCGGCGTATCTGCCCTCTTCCGAGCTGAGTAAATTTCCGTCGGCGGGCACCTGGAGCGCCACACTGAAAATGTCGCTGATGCAGTGGCCAGTCACGAGCTGCACCGGCAATTCCCAGAATGTCGATGTGGGATGCACTAACGTCACCAAGATGGGAGACTGGATC
>Ga0105244_10003962_pt1 | contig 10385 bp, 7 predicted proteins | sample KBSM44metaG_FD_80423 | JGI IMG/M metagenome (GOLD analysis project Ga0105244, IMG submission 80423) | Miscanthus rhizosphere microbial communities from Kellogg Biological Station, Michigan, USA - KBS M4-4 metaG | ecosystem: Host-associated > Plants > Roots > Rhizosphere > Soil | place: Michigan...
GCTATGCTCGGACTCCACCCCGTGCCGGATACACCCCAGGAAAGAGGGCTCCATGATCCGCAGCAAACTGCCGAATGTCGGCACGACCATCTTCACCACCATGTCCCAGCTCGCCGTGCAGACTGGCGCGCTCAACCTGTCCCAAGGCTTCCCCGATTTCAATGGCCCGCAGGCACTGCTCGATGCGGTAGGCCGGCACGTGGCCGCCGGGCATAACCAGTATTCGCCGATGACCGGCTTGCCGGCCCTGCGCCAGCAGGTGGCGGCCAAGGTCGAGCGCCTGTATGGCGCCAGGGTGGATGCGGACCAGGAAGTGACCATCACCCCGGGTGCCACCGAGGCGATCTTTTGTGCCATCCAGGCGGTGGTGCATGCCGGTGACGAGGTGATTGTCTTCGACCCGTGCTACGACAGCTACGAGCCGTCCGTGGAGCTGGCTGGTGGCCGCTGTGTGCATGTGCAACTGAGCGACGGCAATTTCCGTATCGACTGGCAGAAGTTCAGCGATGCGCTGAGCCCGCGCACGCGCATGGTCATCCTCAACTCGCCGCACAACCCCAGCGGTGCCTTGATCACCCGCGAAGACCTTGACCAGCTGGCAAAGCTCGTTGCCGACCGCGATATTTACCTGGTCAGCGATGAAGTGTACGAGCACCTGGTTTATGACGGCGTTCGCCATGCCAGCGTGCTGGCCCACGAGCAGCTGTACCAACGTGCCTTCGTGGTCAGCTCGTTCGGCAAGACCTACCACGTTACCGGCTGGAAGACAGGCTACGTGATCGCTCCGCCCGCGCTGAGCGCAGAGCTGCGCAAGGTGCACCAGTACGTCAACTTCTGCGGGGTGACACCGCTGCAGTGTGCGCTGGCCGACTTCATGGCCGAGCACCCCGAGCATATCGATGAACTGCCGGCGTTCTATCAGGCCAAGCGCGACCTGTTCTGCGGTTTGCTGGAGGGCTCGCGCTTCAGCTTTGCCCGCACGGCGGGCACTTATTTCCAGCTGGTGGATTATTCGCAGATTCGCCCGGACCTGAACGATGTCGACATGTCGCTGTGGCTGACCCGTGAGCACGGCGTGGCGACCATCCCGGTGTCGGTGTTCTACCAGCAACCCATCCCCGAGCAACGCCTGGTGCGCCTGTGCTTTGCCAAACGAGAGGAGACGCTGCGTCAGGCAGCGGAACGACTATGCGCGATCTGAGCACACTGCCGAACCTGAGAGTCGCCCTGGTGCAAACCACCCTGGCCTGGCACGACCGCGAGGCCAACTATGCACACTTCGAGGAGTTGCTGGAGCAGGTGGGCGAAGTGGACCTGGTGATCCTGCCGGAAATGTTCACCACCGGCTTTTCGATGCAGTCGGAAAGCTTGTGCGAGCCGGAGAACGGCCCGACCTACAAATGGCTGAAAGCCCAGGCGAAGAAATACAGCGCAGTGATTACCGGCAGCGTAATCATCCAGGCGGCCGATGGTAGCCACCGCAACCGTCTGTTGTGGGCGCGACCGGACGGCGAGATCCTGCATTACGACAAACGCCACCTGTTCCGCATGGCCGGTGAGCACAAGCATTACACCCCAGGCGAGCGCCAGGTGCAGTTCGAGGTAAAGGGCTGGCGGATTCGCCCGCTGATTTGTTATGACCTGCGCTTCCCGGTGTGGAGCCGCGATGCCCAGGACACCGACCTGCTGCTGTACACCGCCAACTGGCCGGCAGCGCGCCGCCAGCACTGGAACCGCCTGTTGCCGGCGCGGGGTATCGAGAACCTGTGTTATGTGGCTGCGGTGAACCGGGTGGGCACGGATGGCAAAGGCTTTGCGTATTCGGGTGACAGCCAGGTGCTGGACTTCCAGGGCGAGAGCCTGCTGAGCGCCGGCGAGGCGGACGGGGTATTTACTGCTGTGTTGAGTGCGGCGGAACTGGCGGCGTACCGGGCCAAATTCCCGGCCAACCTGGATGCCGATACCTTCGAGTTGCACTGACAGCAGGTCAGGCCCCTTGTAGCACAAGGGGCCTGATGCCTTTACATCAATGTCTGATCAGTAAACATCCCGCCGATACCGCCCATCCTCGATCAGTTGCTGCACAGCGGCTTCCCCAAGCATGCCGTTTAGCGCCGCATCTACCCCCGCAGCCATGCCTTGCAGGCTGCCGCAGACATACACATAGGCACCCTCCGCGACCCAGCGTTTGAGCGCGTCAGCCTGCTGCAGCAACACATCCTGCACATAGACATTCTCGGCCTGATCCCGCGAAAACGCCAGGTCCAGCCGTGCCAGGTCGCCGCTGTCCAGCCAGCCCTGCAGTTCATCCCCACACAACAGGTCATGCGCTCGGTTACGCTCGCCAAACAGCAGCCAGTTGCGCTGCTCGCCTGCATTTGCCCGGGCCCGGATCAAGCTGCGCAGGCCGGCAATGCCTGTGCCGTTGCCGATCAGGATCAGGGGGGCAGCGGTTTCGGGCAGGTGGAAGCCACTGTTCCTTCGCAGGCGCAGGCTCAATGTGCCGTTCAACGGCAAGTACTCGGTCAGCCAACCGGAACCCAGGCCCAGGTGGCCGTCGGCGTGGCGTTCCTGGCGCACGATCAGCTCCAGCACACCATCACTGGCGATCGAGGCAATGGAGTATTCGCGGCTGCCGATTGGCACCAGTGCGTCGATCAGCGCTTGCGGCTGCAAGCCGATCAGGTGATCGCGGCGTGTTGGCAGCTGGCGGCCAGCCAGGGCTTGGGCCAGTGTTTCGCTCAGGCCATTCACTTGCACCTGGGTGTTGGCGTCCAGTGCCATACCCTTGAGGAACGCGTCGATCCGTGGCTGACCATTGAGCGGCAGGATCTCCACCAGGTCACCGGCTTCCCAGCTGGCAGGCGCCTCTGGGCGCAGGCCTAGCAGGTACACCGGTTGGCCCTGACTGCCCGGGTTGAGCAGTTCGCGGTGCACCAGCGACCAGTTGCCAAAGCTCGGCGGTTGCCATGCAGCTACCGGCTGGGCACCGGTTAGTTGTGCCAGTTCCTGCTGCCACTGCTGCAGGGCAGCCTGGTCGGCGTTGTCCACTTCCACCGGGCTGAAGGCGCTGCTGGCACCGCGCTCACCCAGCCACGCCTGCAGGCGTCGAGCAAAGCCGCAGAAGTGCGGGTACTGGCGATCACCGAGGGCGAGCAGGGCATAGCTGAGGTCGTTCAGTACCCAGGGCTGGCCGAGCACCTTGCGCTCGAAGGCGCGGGCGCTGTCGGGGGCTTCGCCATCGCCGAACGTGCTGACCACGAACAGCGCACGGCGGGCCTGGCGCAGGTCGTTTTCGCCCAACTCGGCCAGGGCGCGCACATGCACTGGCAGGCCGGCGGCTTGCAATTGCCCGGCACTCTGCCAGGCCAGCTGTTCGGCAAAGCCGCTTTGGCTGGCAAAACCGATCAGCCAGCTATCGCCACTGCCGTTGCTACTGGCGACGTTGCCACGGGCCTCACGTACCTGGCGCTTTTTGCGGCGACGGTCGAGGTACAGCAGCCAGCCGGTGACGAAGAACAACGGCATTGTCAGGCTGGCGATGGTGACGATGATGCGCCCCGGCAGGCCAAAGTACTCACCGACGTGCAGGGCGTAGACGCTTTGCAGCAGCTGGGCCTTGAAGGATTTATCGGTGTAGCGGTCGTGGTTTTTCACCTGGCCGGTGGCCGGGTCCAGCACCAGGGTGTTGAAGGCGCGAGGGTGATCGGCGTTGTCCAGCAGGTAGAACAGGTTGGCCGGCTGGCCGCCAGCCGGTGGCAGGCGCAGGTTGTAAGCGGCAAGGCCTGGGCCTGCGGCGTCCTTGAGGTTGGACCAGATGGCGTCGTAGTCGACCATCAGCGGCGGGGCATTCTTGTCGACTTTCTGCGGCCCGTGGCGGCCACGGCCTTCGCCGCGCTTCTGCTGCTGGCCGGCCGCTGGCGCGTCGGCCAGCAGCTTGTTCAGGCCTTCGCGGTACCATTCATAGGACCAGAACAGCCCGGTCAGGGCGAACAGCAGATAGAACAGCAGGCACCAGGTGCCGGCCACGGCGTGCAGGTCCCAGTTGAAGGCACGGCCTTTCTTGGCCCAGTCGAAGGTCAGCCAGGTGCGCCAGTCCAGCGCCTTGCGCGGCCAGCGCAGGTACAGGCCGGACAGGCAGAAGAACACCAGCATCAGGGTGCAGGCACCGGTGATCTGCCGGCCAGTGTCGCCCATGGCCAGGAAACGGTGAAGGTTGAGCATGAGATTGAAGAAGCCTTGCCCGGCTACTTCGCCTTTTAGTTCGCCAGTGTACGGGTCGGCATAGCGCAGCTCGCCACGGCGTTCGCCCGGTGGTGGCATGAAGAAGATGCGTGCGGCATTGCCTTCGCGCACGTCCACCCACAGCATCGACACTTTGTCATGTTGCTGGGCTTCGACCCGCTGCACCAGTTCGGCCGGTGGCAGCACGCCTTCGGCGCGCACTTCTACCTTGAGCACATCGGCATTGAACGCACGCAGCAGTTCTTCCTGGAACGAGTACAGGGCGCCGGTAATGCCCATCAAGGCCAGTACCAGGCCTGCGGTGATGCCAAAGAACCAGTGCAATTGGAACAGCGTCTTCTTCACCACATCGATCACCTTGTCTTACTGCCGCACACTGCGCGGCGTGCATTATGCCTTGATACGCAAAAGCCCCGCTCACAGGAATGAACGGGGCTTGAGGGTGTTTCGTCAGAAGTGGACGCTGGTGGTCAACAGTGCAGTCCGCCCGGCCGCCTGGTTGGCGAAGTGGGTGGAGAAGGCCTTGTCGTAGTACACCTCGTTGGTCAGGTTCTGCACGTTCAACTGCAGGTCGACGTTCTTGGTCAGCTTGTAGGCGGCCATGGCGTCGTAGCGTACGTAGCTGTCGACCATGGTGGTGTTGGCCACGCTGCCGTACACGTCATCCACGTAGAAGGCACCGCCACCGACGGTCAGCTTCGGCGTGATCGAGTAGGTCGTCCACAGGCTGGCGCTGTTGTTCGGCGTGTTCGGCAGCTGGTTGCCGTCGTTGGCCTTGCCCAGCGGGCCGCCGTCGATCTGGCGAGCCTGCATGTAGGTGTAACCGGCGAATACCTGCCATTTGTCGGTGATCTTGCCGCTGGCCGACAGTTCGATACCTTGCACGCGGGTTTCGCCGACGTTTTCGTAGGTGGTGGTGTCCACCTGGACGCGGGCGTTTTCCTTCTCGGTGCGGAACAGTGCGGCGGTCAGCGACAGGCGCTGGTCGAGCAGGTCCCACTTGGTGCCGATTTCGTAGTTGGTGGTTTCTTCCGGCTCCATGTCGCTGCTCAACAGGTTGCCGTTGCGGTCAGTGCTGTTTGGTGGCGGGTTGCCTTCCATGCCTTCGCCAAGCATCGCGCCTGGAGGTGTCGCGGAGGTGGCATAGGAAACGTAGATGCTACCGTTCTCGGCTGGCTTCCAGACCAGGCCAAGTTGGCCCGTTACGAATTCACTCTTGTCTCGACCTTTGGCTGCGATTCCTTTGGTGTTCACGACGGTCGCGCCAGCAGCGTCATAAGTACGGTACTGGGTGTCGAAGTGGTCGTAGCGCAGCCCCATGTTCAGCAGCCAATCAGGCGTTAGCTCCAGGGTGTCGAACACATACAGGGCGCGCGTAGTGCCTTTGGTATCGGTGCCGGCGTAGTTGCGCGAGATCGCGCCGTTCCATGGGTCGTCCGGGTTCGGGTTGCCCAGCGAGGTGCAGTTGTAGCCGCTGTTCGCGCCGATCAGGCTTGGGTTACAGGTGGTGGCGGTCGAGCCACGGGTATTGGTGTCGACGTTGTAGGTGGAGCGCTTGCTCTCTTCACGGCTCAGTTCGATACCGGTGGAGAAGCTGTTCTTCAGGCCGCCCAGGTAGAACTCGCCGAACAGGTCGGTCTGGTTGGTGGTGGTGGCGGTGTTGCCGACACGGGTGTTGGCACGGCGCCAGACGCTACCGTTGTTGACGTTGCCCTTGCTGTCGTCAGGCTGGGTCAGGATGTAGTCCTGCATGCTGTTGCCGTGACGCAGGGTGTTCTTGATGGTCAGCGAGTCGGTCAGGTCGTGCTCGATGGCGAAGGTGGCGATGTCCACGCGGCTCTTGCGGAAGTCACGACCGGTCAAGCCATAGAAGTTATCGCTGTCGCCGCCGTCGTCCGGTTTGCTCGGGTGCGCCGAGGTGCGTCCACCGCTGCCATTGGTCGGAATGCTGTACGGGATGCCCGAATCCGGCAGGTCGTCGCTTTCCAGGTGATAGTAGTCGAGGTTGACGCGGGTCGGGGTGCCCAGGCCGAAGGCCAGCGATGGGGCGATACCCCAGCGGTCGTAGTTGACCTTGTCGCGGCCGGCGACGTTGCTTTCGTGGGTCATCAGGTTCAGGCGGCCGGCAACGGTGTCGCTGAATTGGTAGTTGCCGTCGAAGGTGTAGCGTTGGGTCTGGTCGCTGCCCCAGGTCCAGGCGCCGTCCAGCGAGTTGCCCAGGTGCGCACGCTTGCTCACCAGGTTGATGGTGCCGCCGGCCGCGCCGCGGCCACCGATGGCCGAGTTCGGGCCCTTGGCCACTTCAACCGATTCGATGGCAAAGATTTCGCGGGTTTGCGCGCCAGTGTCACGCACGCCATCCAGGTAGGTATCGCCTTGGGCGTCGAAGCCGCGAATGAACGGGCGGTCACCTTGCGGGTTGCCGCCTTCGCCGGCACCAAAGGTGATGCCCGGCACAGTACGCAAGGCGTCCTGCAGGGTCAGGGCATTGGTGTCCTTGATCACTTGCTGCGGGATCACGGTGACCGAGCGCGGGGTGTCCACCAGCGGCGCGGTGTACTTCTGCGAGGCGGCCTTCTCGACCTTGTAATCGGTGCTGGCTTGTTCAGCCTTGCCGTTGACGCTGGTGGCATCGAGGGTAATGGCGCTGCTGGCGGCCGGGTCGGCGGCATACACCGACGAGGCGCTAAGGGCGACACCGATGGCAGACACGATCAGGCGTGGCGAACTCACTGCAGATGGTACGTACTGGCGCATTGCTTAGGACCTTCCCCAAGGTGTTGAGGCGGCGGATACTAATGTAAGCAATTGTGACTAACAATTGAGAGTCGTTACCATTCGTGAAGAATTTACAATCTTTACAATTTGCCCTTACGGTTTCATACAGCTGAAACGTCTTAAGCGGCGAACGGGGCTTGTGCAGCGCAAAAGGGAATCAATATCATTGGCGCCTTTACATTTCCTAACGGTGCTGCCGCCATGCTGCTTCACATCCCAGGCCTGTTCGACGCTGATGAACTGGCCCGTATCCGCGAGGCGCTGGAGCAGGCCGACTGGGCCGATGGCAAGGTCACGGCTGGTTATCAGTCGGCCAAGGCCAAACACAACCTGCAGTTGCCGGAAGGGCACGCGCTGGCCAAGGAGATCGGCTCTGCGCTGATCGACCGCTTGTGGAAAACCCCGCGCTTCATGTCTGCAGCGTTGCCGCACAAGGTGTTCCCGCCGCTGATCAATTGCTACCGCGAAGGTGGCAACTTCGGTTTCCACATCGACAACGCCCTGCGCCAGCCCAAGGGCAGCCCGGAGCGGGTGCGTACCGACCTGTCTTCCACGCTGTTCCTCAGCGACCCAGACAGCTACGACGGCGGTGAGCTGGTGATTCAGGACACCTATGGCGTGCAGCAGGTCAAGCTGGCCGCCGGTGACCTGGTGCTGTACCCCGGCACCAGCCTGCACAAGGTCAACCCGGTGACCCGTGGGCAGCGCTATGCCGCATTCTTCTGGACCCAGAGCCTGGTGCGCGAGGACAGCCAGCGGGCACTGCTGTTCGAGATGGACAACGCCATCCAGCAACTGACTGCCGATGTGCCAGACCATCCTTCGCTGCTGCAACTGACGGGCACCTACCACAACCTGCTGCGCCGCTGGGCTGAGGTCTGAGCCGTGTCCTATCTGTTGCGACGTGAAGAAGTGGTGGATGTGGCCGGCTTGCAGGCCATGCTCGAAGAAAGCCCCGGCAAGGCCGCCCAGGCGATCTTGGCGGCGGCGGGGCAGGGCGCGGTCGAGGCGCAGTTGCTGTTGGGGCAGATCCTGCTGGATGGCCGCGGTATTGAAGAAGATGCAACCGTGGCCCGGCGTTGGTTTGGCATCGCCGCACAGGGCGGCAGTGCCATGGCGCACAACATGCTCGGGCGTTGCCTGGAACATGGCTGGGGTGGCGAGGTGAGTTTGTCGCAAGCGGCCGTTCACTATGCGCGTGCCGCCGACGCGGGGCTGGACTGGGGCCTGTACAACCTGGGCAACCTACTGGCGACCGGGCGCGGTGTGCCGGCCAATCAGGGGCAGGCACTGATGTGCTACGAGAAGGCTGCGCAAATGGGGCATGCCAAGTCGATGAACCTGTATGGGCGTTACCTGGAGCAGGGCATTGCCACGGCGCCCAGCCCGGCACGGGCGGTACGCTGGTATCGGCGTTCGGCCGAGGCGGGGGATTTCCGTGGGATGTTCAGCCTGGCGCTGGTGCTGGTCGAGCGTGGGCAACTGGCCGAGGCTGGGCAGTGGCTGGAACACGCGCGGGTTGAAGGGAACATGAACTTCCTGCGCGCTGCGTTGGTAACCTTGCAGGCCGCCGGGCCGGTGTTGATGGCTTTTGCGGCGCGGTATGCCGAGGAGATCGAGCGGCGCGGGGCGTGATGGCGCGGCCCGAAGGGCTGCCCGGTACCTGTGGGCGCCGGTAGCCGTTCCACATTACCTTCGGTGCGCGTGATGATCATGCTGAAAGCCCATTTCCCGAGGGGCTGACATGTCATTCATTCAAGAACGTTCTTTCATTGCCACGCTGACTTCCACTACGCCAGGCTACCAGGGCATTCTCGATTCTGTCGAGTTCAAAACTATGCCTGCCTCGCGTTGTAACAACTGGCTCACCGTTGCATCACCGTATTCAGTCCGGGCACAGCAACGCTTTTGGTTTGGTTACTTCGAGGGCGACAGGCCTGGCTACAGGATTGTCACCGTGGAGTCGGAGGCGGGGGCGTCCCATCGTGATACCTGGGACCTGGGCAGCGGAAATTGCGTGGGTTACTACCCGAAAGTCGCCAAGCCATTGTTATGGCGCATTTGGGTCAGTGGCCAAGCGCTGGCGATCCCAGAGGTTTCCGAGTATTCAGGGGTGACGATTGCCGCAGTTGGTAGCGTACCGCTGGGGGTTCGTGATCGTAAATCGTGGGAGGATCACTATGTCAGCGCAGGTGCGCCGAACAAACTGATCATGCAGATGTGTATCAGCGAGGTGAACGTGCCGTACTTCGACAGCTATTCAATGTTTCGGCGCTGAGCGAGCATTGAAAACGGGGCCTTGCGGCCCCGTCTTGCATTACAGGTAGTAAGCCTTCAGCGGCGGGAAACCGTTGAATTCCACTGCGCTGTAGCTGGTGGTGTAGGCGCCGGTCGACAGCCAGTACAGGCGGTCACCGATGGCCAGGTTCAACGGCAGGCCGTACTTGTAGTTCTCGTACATGATGTCGGCGCTGTCGCAGGTCGGGCCGGCGATGACCACTTCTTCGGCTTCGCCTTTTTTCTCGGTCCAGATCGGGAACTTGATGGCTTCGTCCATGGTTTCGATCAGGCCGGAGAACTTGCCCACGTCGGTGTAGATCCAGCGCTCGACGGCGGTACGCGACTTGCGCGCCACCAGCACCACTTCGCTGACCAGGATGCCGGCGTTGGCGATCAGCGAACGGCCTGGCTCCAGGATGATTTCCGGCAGCTCGTCACCGAAGTCTTCCTTGAGGAAGCGAATGATTTCTTCAGCGTAGGTTTCCAGGCTGTTGGTGCGGGTGATGTAGTTGGCCGGGAAGCCGCCACCCATGTTGATCAGCTTCAGCTCGATGCCGTCTTCTTCTTTCAGGCGCTCGAAGATCACCTTGACCTTGGCGATGGCGGCGTCCCACACGCTGATGTCACGCTGCTGCGAGCCCACGTGGAAGGAAATGCCGTAAGGTACCAGGCCCAGGTCGCGGGCGAGGATCAGCAGGTCCATTGCCATGTCGGTCTGGCAGCCGAACTTGCGGGACAGCGGCCAGTCGGCAGTGGTGGAGCCTTCGGTCAGGATACGCACGTACACTTTCGAGCCCGGTGCGGCCTTGGCAATGTTGCGCAGGTCGGCTTCGGAGTCGGTGGCGTACAGACGCACGCCCTTCTCGTAGAAGTAGCGGATGTCCTTGGACTTCTTGATGGTGTTGCCGTAGCTGATGCGGTCGGCGCTGACGCCACGGTCCATCACCTTGTCCAGTTCGTAGATCGAGGCGATGTCGAAGCTCGAACCTTTCTCTTTGAGCAGGTCGATGATCTCGACGGCCGGGTTGGCCTTGACCGCGTAGTAGACCTTGGCGAATTCGAAACCGGCGCGCAGGTCGTCA
>Ga0105244_10003968_pt1 | contig 10374 bp, 11 predicted proteins | sample KBSM44metaG_FD_80423 | JGI IMG/M metagenome (GOLD analysis project Ga0105244, IMG submission 80423) | Miscanthus rhizosphere microbial communities from Kellogg Biological Station, Michigan, USA - KBS M4-4 metaG | ecosystem: Host-associated > Plants > Roots > Rhizosphere > Soil | place...
CGACGTGGCTGGTCTATCGCGGCATCGTCAAGGAGCGCGGTCCGGTGACGGTCGTGTAGGCTATGCCGGCGCCGCATGGGATCAGTTCCAAATCGCATAACGTGGCGTCGTAGGACCGTTATTGTCGGTGCATGACTTCCACACAAACATGTATCGGCGTTATCGGCGGCCTCGGCACCTTGGCGGGCGCGGATGTGCACCGCAAGATGCTGTGCGACGCCTGACCCGGCAACTACCGCCTCCTGTACCGACGCCACCGTTTCGACGGTGACGACGGCCAACCGGGTGGCGGCGCCGCGTGCTCGGCCGGGACAGCGCCTGTGGCGGCGGTGGACGCTGAGCGAGTAGCCGCCGGAACGGCTTGCCGAACAAATTACAGGCTGAGGACGATAGCGATGCCGGCCGCAATGGCGAGTCCGCCGATCGCACCGAGAGCCAACATTGTCTTTGCGAATTTCGCATCATCTGCCACGATGGATTCCATTAGTTTCAGCATTTTTCTTTCCCAGGATGTTCATTTCCTCGTTCATCAAGTGCTAAGCGAACTTGAAGTGAACTATAGGATAGAAGATACAGAGGAGGGCGGTTAGAAAAATGGAGAGTCCGATAACATACCAATTTGTGTTGCCGCCCTTCGCTGCTCTCAGTGTACTAAATCCGACCAGCACAGTACACACAAAGCCTATTAATATACAGACTCCAATGGTTCCGCCTATTCCGGTGCGCAGGTCAGGGTGTTTTTCCCATGCACTCATGGCATCATAGGCGCATGCAGCGAGCATCGAGATTGCCGTCCAAAAAAGCTGCCCCGTATCGACGGACTTCTTCAATAGTTTGCGCCAAGTCGTCGTTCCCCTGTTGCCCGCGCCATGTGTCGCTTGGTCAATCGCTATCAGTACCAGCATCAGATAGGGAAGCAATACGGGAACAGCGACATTGACGGAGAGCCAAAGCGCATTCGTCCGTAAAAAAACACACCAATCTGATTCGGAAAACATCATTGACCGTCTCCGCCGTAAGGACGCGAAGCTCCATCATCGTACAGCGGAATCGATCGCTATTGACCTTCGCCAAACGTGAGGGTTTGTGGTCGCTGTGACGGTGGATTATGCCCACAGCCGGCCGGCGCCGGTATCGAGATGGGTGAGGTACAGCCGCAGGTCGAACTCGTACTGGTGGTAGTTCGGCTCCATGTACGTGCACAGCTTGTAGAAGGCCTTGTCGTGCTGCTTCTCCTTGACGTGCGCCAGCTCGTGCACGGCGATCATGCGCAGGAATTCCAGCGGCACTTCCTTGAACATGGTGGCGACGCGGATCTCGTGCTTGGCCTTGAGCTTGCCGCCCTGGACGCGCGAGATCGACGTGTGCAAGCCCAGCGCGTGGTTGATCACGTGGATCTTGCTGTCGTACTCGACCTTGTTGATCGGCTCGGCGTTGCGCAAGTGTTCATCTTTCAACTCTTGCACATAGTTGTACAGCGCCTTGTCGGTGCGCAGCTCGTGCGGCTTCTTGTAGCGCTTGAGCAGGACGTCGCCCAGCTGGTTTTTGGCCAGCAATTGGCTCACTTGCTGCTGCGTTTGTTCGGAATAGGCGCTGAGGTACTTCAGGGAGGACATGGCGTGACGGCTGAAAAGATTCGAGGCGTGAATGTACCACAACCATGACAAAGCGCCGTGCGTCGAGTACGATGGGGCAAACTTTCCAGCGCCCATCCATGCTCGATATCCTCGCCATCACCAGTCCGATCTACATTATTGTCCTCGCCGGCTATCTCGCCACCCGCTTCGGCGTGTTCGAGCGGGCGGACATGCGGGTGTTCGGCAAGTTCGTGCTGAACTTCGCGCTGCCGGCGCTGATCTTCAACGCGCTGGCAACGCGGCACATCCGCGAGGTGCTGCACCCGGCCTATCTGTTGGCCTACCTGGGCGGCTCCCTGCTGATCATGACGCTCGCCTATGTGGGCGGCCGGCGGTTGGGCGGCTTGAGCCGCATGCGCAGCACGTTCCTGGCGATGGGCGTGTCCTGTTCCAACAGCAGCTTCATGGGCTTCCCGATCCTGTTGCTGATGGTGGCGCCGGTGGCCGGCGTGGCGCTGGCGCTGAACGTGATGGTGGAGAATCTGGTGATGCTGCCGTTGTTGCTGGCGATGGCGGAGAGCGCCCGTGGTGCCGGCGGGTCGTGGCGCCAGGTGCTCGGGCAGTCGGCAAAGCGCCTGGCGCGCAATCCGCTGGTGCTGTCGGTGACGGCCGGCCTGGTCGTCAGCCTGGCGGAAGTGTCGCTGCCACAGCCGGTGCTGCGCAGTGTTACCTTGTTCTCGCAGGCCAGCGGCGGCGTGTCGCTGTTCGCCATCGGCGGCACCCTGGTGGGCTTGCCTTTGACCACCGGCTGGCAGCGCGTGCTGCCCATCGTGGCGGGCAAGCTGGTGGGCCATCCGCTGGCGGTGCTGATGATTATTTCGCTGTTGCCGCTGGTGGGCATCGCGCCGATGGAGCCGTCGCTGCGCGCGGCGGCGCTGCTGATGGCGGCGATGCCGATGTTGAGCATCTACCCGATCCTGGCGCAGGCTTACGGCGAGGCCGACCGTAGCGCGACGACGCTGTTGATCTGCATGGTGACGTCGTTCTTCACGTTGAGCGCGTGGATGTGGTTGGTGCGATAACAAGCACCAACCACGGTGCTCCCGGCGTTACGCCGTTATTTCGCCTCTAACTTGGCGCGCACTTTCGCGACATCCTTTTCCGACACCGCCGCCGCCGTGTTGCCCCAACCCTGGCGCACGAAGGTCGCCAGCGCCGCAGCCTCGCCGTCGCTGAGCCGCTTGCCGAAGCCCGGCATCACCAGCACCGACGGCGCCTTGTCCGTCGATGGCGTGCGCGCGCCTGCCAGCATCACATGCAGCAGCGCGGTCGGATTCTCCGCGTTGACCACGGTGGCGCCGTCCAGTTCGGGGAACACCCGCGTCGCGCCCTTGCCGGTGACGAAGTGGCAGGCCGCGCAGTTGTCCAGGTACAGCCGCTCGCCCAGGGTCAGCCCGACGGCGGCGGACAATTTCTTGACGGTGGCGTCGTGTCCCTGCGCCTTGACGGCGGCGCCGCGCGCCAGCGCCGGCGGCAGGGCCTTGAGGTAGGCGGCGATGTCGTTCAGATCGCCCTGGCTCAGGTGCGAGGTGCTGTGTTCGACGACGGCGGTCATCTCGCCGGCCACCGCCGAGTTCTTGTTGCGCCCGGTTTGCAGGTAGTCGACGATGGCCGCCTGGCTCCAGTGCGGCATGCCGCGCAGCGACGGCACCGGCCAGTCGTTCAGCTCGCCGCCGGCCAGGAACTTGGGCGACGAGCTGTCGCCGGCCTTTTCGTTCATGGCGAAGCCGCGCGGCGTGTGGCAGCTACTGCAGTGGCCCAGTCCTTCGACCAGGTAGGCGCCGTTGCGCACTTGCGCGCTCCAGCCCGGCTGCGCCTTGAACGGCTTGTCGTCGGCGAAGAAGTAGTTCCAGAAAGCCATGCCCCAGCGCAGGTTGAACGGGAAGCTCATTTGCGAGGCCGGCGGCGCGTAGGCGGCCGGCTTGACGCCGCCCTGGAAGTAGGCATACAGCGCCTTGATGTCCTGGTCGCTGACCTTGGCGTAGCTGGTGTACGGCATGGCCGGGTACAGGTGGGTGCCGTCGGCGCGCACGCCCTTGCGCACGGCGTCGGCGAACTGCTGTTCGGTGTACTTGCCGATGCCGTGCTGCTTGTCGGGCGTGATGTTGGTCGAATAGATGATGCCATGGCCGCTGTCGATGGCGAGGCCGCCGGCGAAGGCCGGCTTGCCCGGCGCGCTGTGGCAGGCGATGCAGTCGCCGGCGCGCGCCAGGTAGGCGCCGCGCTGGGCCAGCGTCTCGGCCGGCGCCGTGGTGGCGGCGGCCGCGAGGGCCGGGGCCGCCGCCAGCGCGATGGCGGCCGCGCCCAGGAAGTGCTTGAGAGTTTTCATAACGTCGCTCATACCCGGACCAGCGGTCCCGGGTTTTTCAGATATTGGTTCTTGATCGCCTCGGCCGCGAACAGCGTGATGGCGCCGATGGTGGCGGTCGGGTTGGCCTGGAAGTTCTGCGGGAAGGCGTTGCCGCCGGGGACGAAGACGTTGTGCACGTCCCACGATTGCAGGTAGCGGTTGAGCGCCGAATCGCGCGGCGAGGTGCCCATGATGGCGCCGCCGACGTTGTGGGTCGAGACGTACTTGGTGATGTCCCAGTGCGAATCGAGGCCGAGGAAGTTCTCCGACATGGCGTCCGGCTTGAGTTCCTTGGCGATGCCGAGCACGATGTCGCGCAGGTGGCGTTGCAGCTTGAGTTCGTTCTGGCGCCAGTCGAACGTCATGCGCAGCAGCGGCTGGCCCCACGGGTCCTTGTAGTTCGGGTCCAGGTCCAGATAGTGGCCGCGATAGGACATGCAGGTGGTGGTGATGCCGATTTTCATCGAGCGGCCGTACCAGTCGACCATGCCTTCCTTCCAGCCCTTGCCCCAGCCCGGCGTGCCCGGCGGCAGCGCGGTGCCGATCGGCGCGCCGGTGGCCTGCGAGCTGTGGATCTTGGCGCCGCCGATGAAGCCGAGCGACGGCCCGTCGAAGTTGCCGGGCGAGATGTCGTTGAACATTTCGCCAGTGGCGCCGGCGGTGGCGAACGGGTTGAAGTGCTTGTCCTTGAAGAACAAGGTGGCGTCGCCGTTGCTCAGGAAGGCGTAGTTGCGCCCGATCGTGCCCTGCTCGGTGAGCGGGTTGTACGGCTGGCCGATGCCCGACAACAGCATCAGGCGCACGTTGGCGAACTGGAAGCTGCTGAGGATGACGATCTTGGCCGGCTGGAACACCTCGCGCTGCTGTTCGTCGATGTAGGTGACGCCCTTGGCGGTCTTCTTGTCGGCGTGCAGGTCGACGCGGATGACGTTGGCGTTGACCTTGTAGTCGAAGTTGGGCATGCGCTTGACCACGTCCAGGATCGCCGTCTGCGGCGAAGCCTTGGAGTAGTTCAGGCACGGGTACTTGCTGCAGTAGCCGCAGTAGTTGCACGGCGCCAGCTGGGCGCCGTACGGATTGGTCCAGGCCTGCGAGACGTTGGCCGACGGATTGGGGAACGGATGGTAGCCCATCTTTTTGGCGGTGGCCGCGAACAGCGAGCTGTTCAGCGTGTCGTGCAGCGCCGGCAGCGGGTAGGGGCTCGAGCGCGGCCCTTCGAACGGATCGCCGCCCGGCTGCAGCTGGCCGCCGAGGTTGCCGGTGGTGCCGGACAGGCCGCAGATCTTGTCGAACTTGTCGAAGTGCGGTTCGATCTCTTCCCACGTGAACGGGAAGTCCTTGATGCGCATGTCGGGGTCGAGCGTGCCGCGCTTGTAGGCCTGGTCGGCGTAGGTCTTGAGCTTGAGGTCGGTGGTGGTCGGGCGGATCAGCACGCCGGTCCAGTGCAGGCCGGAGCCGCCGACGCCGGTGCCGGGCGCGAAGGCGCCCCATTTGCGCGTCGGCAGCGCCGTCTCGCCGGTGTTGTAGCGCACCGTGAGGGCGGCGTCGCGCGGCGTGGCGAACACCTTGTTCTTGATCGCGTAGGCGTACTGGTCGGCCGGCTTCGGATAGGCGAAGTCCTCCGGCGGACGGTCCGGGCCGCGTTCGAGCGCGCGCACCTTCAGGCCCTCTTTGGCCAGTTCGATGGCCATGATGGAGCCGGCCCAGCCGAGTCCGACGATGACGACGTCGACGTCGTCGTTAGTGATGGTTTGCATAGTTGGTCTTTGTGTGGGATGGATCAGGCGCGCTTGCCGCTCAGGCTCACCGGCCCCAGCGGATATTTGACGTCGTGCGCGTCGACCCATTCGGTGTAGGCGGCGCGGGCGCCGGGGAAGCCGATGGCGACCCAGGCCTTCATGTCCTTGTTGCCGCCGTACATGGGGTCGGCCAGGTAGCCGTTCTTGGCGTCGCCGAGGAACTGGCCGAAGAACTGCGACGGCTTGAGGGTCGGCTCCCCCAGGTCGGCAAAGCTGATCCCGTTTTTTTGCAGCGCCGTCAGCAGCGCGTCCTTGTCGGCCGGCGCCAGCTGCTCGAACGGCTTGCCGTGCGCCTGCTGGCTATGCTGTTGGGTCAGCTTGATGCCGATCCGGTACATCTGCTGCGGCGTGTGGTCGTGCTGGAAGCCCAAGGTCGGCGCGGCGTCGGCCTTGTGCGGGCCCTGCATGTAGACGTCGTCGCCGAGGCCGGCATGCAGTTGCTGGTCAATGAAGACGGGGACGTTGGTCTCCAGCGCGCCGGGGCCTTTGCCCTCGGCCGGGATCAGGCGGTCGCAGGCGGCCATGACGAACTGCCATTCGGCAGGGCTGAAGAACACCGGCTGATAACGGTGCAGCTCGACGCCTTCCAGGCCCTCGGCGCGCGCGCGGTGCGGCGACAGCGACACGAGGGGGATGGCTGCCGCGGTCGCCATTAGTATCGTTCGGCGTGAAAGATTGACTTTATCGGTGGACATGGGTGGCTTATGGAAATGTTGAGTAACTGGAAGAAATTTTTACTTGTACGATGACTAGCTTAGTTGGAAAGTAATACATAGTCAAATTATTTATCTGTGAAGTAAGTGCTTCTACGTAGGCGCTTTGTAAAGATGGGTAGTGCCTTGGGGAAAAGTGCGCGTACGGGCCGGCCGCAGCGGTTACGCTAGCGCATACCCGTTTCGAGAAGGAGCCTGCTTTGGATATCCGTCAACTGGGCTTGCCGATCGCCGGCATCGGCCCTGAAAACTGGATCGTCGCGGCCATTGCCTGCGTGGTCACGTTCGTCGCCGTCCACGGCGCGCTCATGCTGCTGCGCCGACGCATGGCAAGACTGGTCGATTCCGGCCAGGCCGGGAAACCGGCCGCCGAACTGCTCGGCGCCACGCTGGCGCGCACGAGCAACCTCGCCGTCGTGCTGATTTCGGTGCTGGTGGGCCTGTCCCTGCTGGACCTGTCGCCGCCGTGGCACCAGCGCGTGCAAATCCTCTGGTTCATCGTGCTCGGCCTGCAGGTGACGCTGTATATCGACCGCGCCGTCAGCATCGGCACGCGGCGCTATTTCCGCCAGCACTCGGCCGACGAGTCGGCGCCGACCACGGTCGCGAATACCCTCATCGGCTGGGCCGTCAAAACGGTGCTGTGGGCGATCTTCGCGCTGGCGGTGCTGTCCAACCTGGGCATCAACATCACCACCTTCGTCGCCAGCCTGGGCATCGGCGGCATCGCCGTCGCGCTGGCGGCGCAGAACATCCTCGGCGACCTGTTCGCGTCGCTGGCGATCGCCATCGACAAGCCGTTCGAGGTGGGCGACGCCATCGCCGTGGCCGGGGTGTCCGGCTCGGTCGAGCATGTGGGACTGAAGACCACGCGCATCCGCGCCGACAGCGGCGAGCAGATCGTCATCTCCAACGCCGACCTGCTCAAAAACGTGGTGCGCAACTACAAGCGCATGTCGACCCGGCGCGTGCAGCTGTCGTTCCGCATCAATCCGGCCACGCCGGCGGCGCTGGCCGCCGCCATCCCGGCCGCGATCCGCGAGATCGTCGAGGCGCAAGACGAGGTGCGCTTCGACCGCGTCCATCTGAAGGGACTGAGCCCGGAGGCGATCGAGTTCGAGCTGGTGTTCTTCATGTTGACGGCCGCTTACGGCACGTACATGGATACGCAGCAGGCGGTGCTGCTGGCGGTGATGGAGAAGTTCGACCAGCTGGGCGTCGACACCGGCACGCCGGCGCACCATGTGATGCTCGAGCGCCAGCCGCGCGCCGTGGACGACGCACCGCCGCGCGACGAGCTGGCCGAGTTCAAGGGACGCGCGCACGGCAGCCGCTAGTCGGTGACGACGAGCTCGCGGAACGCGCCGCCGTTAAAATAGATGATCTCGCAACTGGCTTCGCCGAAGCACAGGCTGATCGCCTCGTTGCTGATTTTTACCGGAGCGCATGGAACGCCTGCGTGGCAGACCGGCGTGTAGCTGCCGGGCTTGACCAGCGACAGGCGCGGCGGGTTGGGTCCGGTATCGATGAAGGTCTTGACGACCTTGGCCGGTTGGCCGCTGCCGGCGTCGGGGAAGATCACTACGCCATATTGGTCGCCCCGGCCTTTTTTGTCGTTGTGCGTGAGCACGGCGAGGTCGCGTTTGCCCTGTTGCCGGAAGCTACCCGTCAGCACAGGCAGCGACGTCGGCTGCCAGCGTTGCGGCGACGGATGTTCATTGATCGCGCCCGCCGCAGCCGCATCGGTGCCCGCATCCGTGTCGGCGTTGGCGTGGGCTGCCAAGGCCAACAGGCACGCCATCAATCCGCCTTGTAGCCGGCGTGTGGCGGCACCGCCGCGCAGTGGTTGAGACATCGCTATTCCCTCCAAGGTCATTGCATTTAACGCAAGCTGAAGGTCATGGTAGGTTTTTTCGGTACCGGCGCCAATATGGAAATCATTACGATTTGGTAATGATCGTCATGCTTGGTCAGTCTCCGCCGCAGCCACCGCCGCCGCATCCGCCACCGCCATCGCCGCCACCATCGCTCGCGCCGTCGCTATCGCCGGAACCAGAACCGCCGCCGTCACCACCGCCCCCGCCCAGATCGGCGCCGCAATAGACGCCGCCCCCGGAACCGTCGCCGCCGGCACCGCCTTGGCGCTTGACGCCGCTGCAATCGGGGACGTAGTGAAAGCCGCCCGCGATGTGGAGTTTGGTGTCCAGGGCGAACAGCAAGGGCAGCCGGGTGGGCTTGAGGGGATTGATGTTTTCTTCGTGGCAGGCGAAGTGCCAGGCGCGGCGAATGCCGTCGTTGCCCTGATTGCGTTCGCCCAGGACGACGGCCGGCGTGTGGTGCAGCATGTGGCCGTAGGCGCGGCGGCAAAATTGCTCGTAGGCCCGCGTGTACAGGATGAACTCGTGCCACATGTCGTCGACCACTTGCGACGGCATCGAGACGAATTTGCCGCCGCTCTTCAAATGGGCCAGGAAGAATTGACGCAGTCCCTGCGCCACCAATTGGCAGTCCTTCAGCGAAAGCTGCGGATGATGGGCGCGCAGCGCTTCGAACAATCCCTTCGGCAGCAGGAAATCGCGGATGTAGGCTTCGCGCGTGGACCTGCGTTGGCGGGCCCAGAGGAAGCCGGAAAAGCTGGCCAGGGAGACACAGGCAAGGGAGATGAGGACGCTCATGAGGAAATCCGGTGACGAGTTAAGTCATGATTGCATGAAAGATAATCTTGGGCAAGATTGCGGTCCTGATATACCTCGCTGTTCCGAAGTCCCGGCTCATCTTGCCCATGCGTACGCTAATCCGCCCCTCATGGATACCGTGTTTTTATGCGCTACCTCATCGTTTGACGTTCGATTTCCTGCGGGCGTTTTCGAAACTGGCCCTGGTGGTGTCCTCGTCGCGCTGCCCGAAGGCGTAGTTCGCTTCGAGCCACATGACGTTGATGATCGCGGCGGCCAATGCCAGGCCGACGCCTAAAACCCAGGCGAAATACCACATGGTGATGTCCTTTCAATATGCCGTGTGTTGGTTTTCAAGAATGTGCGCCTCGGTGACCTTGCCGCGCACGACCCGGTACACCCAGCCCGTGTACGCCACGACGATCGGCAGCATGATCACAATCACCCAGAACATCACGGCCAGGCTCTTGTAGCTGGCCACCGCGTCCCATGCCGTCAGGCTGCTGCCCGGCGCCAGCGACGACGGCATGACGAAGGGGAACATCGCCGCGCCGGCCGTGAGGATGATCGACGCCACCGTCAGCCCGCTCGACAGGAAAGCCGCCAGCGCCATCCTGCGCACCGTGAACACGATCACCAGCCCGGCGCCGACGAACGCCGCCACCGGCAAGGCCTGCATCAGCGGCCAGCGCGCGTAGTTGTCCAGCCAGGCGCCGGTGGCGGTGACCACGGTTTTGGCGTTGGGCATGAAGGCGCTGCTGGCTTCCGGCATGGCCGTGATGCGGAAGCCTTCGATGCCGAGCGCGATCCATACGCCGGCGCCGGCGAACAGCAGCGCCGTCAGCGCGGCGGCGGCGCCCGCCACTTTGCGGGCGCGGGCGGCGATGACGCCTTCGGTCTTCTGGGTCAGGTAGGTGGCGCCGTGCATCAGTAGCATCGCCACGCTCAGCGCGCCGGCCAGCAGGCCGAAGGGATTGAGCAGGCCGAGGAAGTTGCCGGTGTAGGTCAGGCGCATGGTGTCGTCGTACTGGAACGGTACGCCCTGCAGCAGGTTGCCGAAGGCGACGCCGAAGATCAGCGGTGGCACGAGGCCGCCGGCGAACAGGCACCAGTCCCACGTGCCGCGCCAGCGCGGATCGGCGATCTTGCTGCGGTAGTCGAAGCCGACCGGACGGAAGAACAGCGCGAACAGGCACAGCA
>Ga0105244_10003970_pt1 | contig 10372 bp, 14 predicted proteins | sample KBSM44metaG_FD_80423 | JGI IMG/M metagenome (GOLD analysis project Ga0105244, IMG submission 80423) | Miscanthus rhizosphere microbial communities from Kellogg Biological Station, Michigan, USA - KBS M4-4 metaG | ecosystem: Host-associated > Plants > Roots > Rhizosphere > Soil | place...
CGTATTGCGGAACAGGCTTGAACGCCTCGCCAGTTTCGCCGGACGGAACAGCAGTATCCACGGTTTCGCCGATGTATGCACGGTTGTGCATGATGAAGTAATCGACCTTGGAAGTTGCGGCCAGCTGGAACACGCCAGCGGTTACGGTAACAGCCAGACCAGGCAGAATGCTTGCGCCGGTCTTCAAGGTGCGCGAATCAGGCTGTGCAAGATGCACAGGACCACGCCAGATAACGTTAGCCATTATTTGGCCTCCTGATCAGCGGAATTCATGCTGTAGCCTTCGAACTCATCTTTTGCATTGTTAGCCGGCGAACCGGACAGCAGGCCAGCAGCGGTTTGCACGCTAGCGAACATTGCGTCCAGAGCTTCACCGCTCAAGGCGTTTGCAACAACTTCGCCGTGAACTTTTGCTACTGCGGCGCGCTTGTCTTTCAGGCCGGATTCAGCGGCTTCGTTCAGCTTGGCATTTACAGCAGTAAGCGCCTCGGCATTTTTAGCTTCAAGAGCTGCAAGCGCCGTATTGAATGCGCCCTGCAACTTATCGGCCTGCGCATCGAGCGCGGCTTGCAGTTCTTCGGGTTTCATATCTGGTGATTCCTCGGTAACATTAGCCACAACTGGCTGTTTAGTTTTGGTACTGAAATATTCTACCATGGCTTTAAGGTGCGCCATGAGCGAGTTAGTTTTCACCTTGTATGACGTTTCAACAGTTACAACTTTAGATTCACCAGTAAGGATTGGATTGTCGCCCTCATAGTGATAGTCGATAGTGTAAGTGCCTTCTGGCGTCACGTAGATCAGCGCACGATCATCGAAGTCTTGCACGTATGCGTAAGAATCCGAAGTAGCAAACCGCTCCTTGACTGCCTCGCTCAAGATGGCAAGTTTCTCGCCGTATGAGTCGTCTAGGGCGTCTTCGTTGACTACCGGAATCGCTGAGTTGATAACGAAGGTCTTGTTGACCATCATGCCAACGCCGTCAGCGGGAGTTGCAGCGCCGATCTCTCCCAGGAGCACGGCGTCATGATTGAACTGCATATTCCGCGCAATCCAGCCATAACCTTCAGCGTTCGGAGTCATCTCGCGGTCAAGAAAAATGCCAGTAGACGTGTGAATTGGCTCGCCCTTTTCGATAGCGTTAAGGACTTGGCGCCCCATCTCGCTTTCTTTGGCCTTCTCTACGTCGATGTACTTCTCGACATAGATCCGATTACCCCTGCGCTCAACGTTCTTATTGAACGCGCCGAAGTGGTAAGCGTTGACAGCCTCGGGACGCTCAGCGCCTACATATTCACCATCGACCTGCGGGTGACCTAGAGGGGCGAACGTGCCTTCAAGACTCTTGTAGGACTTCTCAATCTCGTCGTGAGGGTAGAGGCCATTGTTCATAATGACTTCATCCGGCAAAGTAAATGACGGCACCACGATATGCTCGCGACCGTTATGCTGCTCGCGACGGATTGAGGCAGCGTTAACCGCTACTCGGACGTTTACGCGGGTACTTGTGGCGTCGGCGGTCGAGTTAACGACGAACGACTGTTTTTGGCGCATAGGATAGTCTCCAATAATTGCGCCTAGTTTACCATGCCAAATTATGGGCAAAAGAAAGCCCTCTGGCTAGGAGGGCTTTGGTTGATGACTATGGGTTACTGGCGGCGGATGAACTTGTAATTATCCTCGTCGCCAAATGTTCCGACTGGACCTTTTACGTCCACGCTATCTCTATGAGAGATCGGATACTGGTCGCCAACCTTAACGCTTGAATTCGCGAAACAGCTGATATTAATGACTTCGACGATATCGCCAACCTGCCAATCTTTGAAAGGAGGATTGATATCAGCCGCCCCCATAACCGGAGCCATAGCAGGGATCAGCGCAAACCCTTCGCTAGCCAGAAGGTCGATCAGCGCATCACGCTCGCGGATGAATTTCTCGATGTAGGCGTTGAGTTCGGTTACTTCGTCTCGCCACTTGAATGGCGTTTCCATTTGATCCGTCTTGGCTTCGATGTATTGCACGATAACCTCTCCTTCTGATTCGTCGTCTGCGTAGATGTCCGTGTTTCCAGGGTGGACAGTCTCTTGATATCCGATTTCTTCTACTTCATCCGATTGTGGCTGGCTGATGATTCGAAAGGCCATGATATCGCCCGGTTGGCCTGTGTGCTTCCAGCGGATGGCGCCTTTGCTGCCGGCCTCCGTGGATACAATTTCACCGTCACGATGACGAACCTCGATGCTAACTCCGTCTTCAACGGGCTGCTTACCACCACGATGCCGCTTCCACTCGCCACCCTTCTGGCGGTCTCGTTCTGCTTGCCACATTTTCTGCGTTACCCGAGCAGTCTTGTAGTCGGACGCAAGCTCAAAATACAGAACATCTCCTTTGCTTCCACAAGTCTGTCCAGTGGTTAGCATCCATGTGTATCCAGTGAACTTGGCTCCAGAGAATGCCAATGGCCAGCACCCGTCATCACCTTGAACGTACTCGACCGTATTTTCCGGCCACTCGACCAACTTGTCCGCCAACAATTCAACCAATTTCATCCGTCCAACCCTCCATTTAAAGTACGCAAACCTTAGCCGCAACTCAGCATCAAGTCAATGCTAAAATAGGGATAATTTACGAGGCCCTATTTTATGACTGTGAAACGCACGCCTGCACTAGATTTGGCGCTGAACTCGGCATTGAGCGAGCGGGCGACGTTGATGTCTCGTCAGTCGCTCATGAGTGGCAGCATCGATGCAGCCCGCCCTAATTCCTGGTGCAGCTACGGATACAAAGAACATCTGTGCTTCGGTGACTTCTATCGACTGTTTGAGCGCGGCGGTATTGCTCATGGCGCGGTAATGACTCTGAATGAATCGTGCTTCAGCTCGGATCCAGAGGTTATCGAGGGCGACGAGGAAGATCGCGCCGAGGCTCCGACTGCATGGGAGAAGCAGTTCAAGAAGCTAGCCAAGCGCCTGAAGCTGTGGGAGAAGTTCCGCGATGCTGATATGCGCCGTCTTATTGGGCGTTATTCGTGCATTCTCCTGCAATTCAAAGACTCGAAGCAGTGGGATCAGCCCGTAGGCAAGGCATCTGAGCAGCAATTGATTAACCTGATCGTAGCCTGGGAAGGTCAAATCAAAGTTACGTCGTGGTACGACAACCCGGCAGATGCTAACTTCGGCAAGCCAAAGACGTTTGAGTATTGCGAAAACGCTCTGAATGACAACTTCAATGCTGAACCTGGCCGCATTATCACTATGCATCCTGATCGCGTTGTTGTTGTTGGCGATATGCGCAATGGCGTACCGTTTCTGCAAGCAGGTTTCAATGATTGCGTAAACATGGAGAAGGTGCTTGGTGGATCAGGTGAATCTTTCCTGAAGAATGCCAGTCGTCAGCTTGGCATCAACTTCGAGCGAGACATGGACCTTTCTTCGATTGCAAGAGCTCACGGAGTTCCGGTTAGCGATTTGCAGGACGTATTTAATGACGTTACCGACGGAATGTCGAAGGGTATTGATCAGACGATCATCACTCAAGGCGCTACCGTAACCCCTTTGGTCGCAAACGTCCCTGATCCACTACCAGCCTTCGACGTATCCCTTCAATCCTTCTGCGCCTCCATCCGCATCCCGTCCAAGATCATCGTAGGTAATCAGACTGGCGAGCGTGCGTCTACTGAGGACCAGAAGACATTCAACAAGCGTTGCCAGGGTCGTCGGGTTAGCCTGTTGTCGTCGGACATCGAGACGTTTGTTGATCATCTGATGCGGCTTGGTGTCCTGCTAACTCTGGAATACTCGGTATGCTGGGATGATCTGACCGAGGCTAGCAAGGATGAGAAGATGACAATTGCAGACAAGATGGCAACAGTCAATCAGAAGATGGCCGGCTTTGGTGAGGTTGTGTTTACGCCAGAAGAGATTAGAGAGGTCGGTGGCTACGACAACGCCGAAGCTATGCCACCTCTTCCTGATATTTCTCCGCCAGATCCAGCGAATCCAGCGCAATAATAAAACGGGCCATCTAGGCCCGTTTCTTTATGTACTCAATAATGTCTGGATCAGACCTTAGCCACTCTGTAGCCCCATCGAATCCTTTAAATCCTGCTGACATGAACTTCTTGTGGCAATCACCCTCGATTGACAAGGCGTCTTTTCCGATCATTTCAAATGATGCGACTTTTGATATGCTGAATGGCGTCTTGCTCTGAAGCTGAGACAACCTAACGTCTACATTGTGCGCAACACCGATCTTCATGTAACCACCGCAGTCGCTAGATAATGCATATACACTACCTAGCTTTGTTTGGTCAAATCCTGTCTTTGCGCAGCCTGGACATCCGCTCCTATTTACGCATACCGCTCGGAATACTGACGAAAAGCGACCATGTATATTGCATTCCAAAACAAATTTTACTCTTGTCGTGAAGCTATTATGCTCATGCCAAGAAACAAACTTTACGCCCTTTCCTTCAAGTTCCTTGTTGATTTGATAAGCCCTTTGCTCTTTGGTGTATATGCACCTATCTGAACATCTGCATGGAGTTCCGCCATTCTTGAATGTACCGCAAAAAGCAAAGAACTCACCGGTGCAAAGTCCTGCCTGTGTATATTCATCGGCGGCGCATACAGGGCAATAGATGTACCAGTAATTTTTTCTCTCGTGCTTTCTGAATGCTGTTCCATCTGGCCTTTGGCAATTTTTATAAAACGTGCCGATTATCTCGCCGTCTTCCTTGGCGCTGAATCCTTTCATGCGCAACGAGACGCCATCATTCTTGCATCCGGGACATCCAACATTACGTATGAACTGATTTATAGTTGCTCCTGAAAACTCACCATGCTTAGGGCATGAGCATCGCACCTTTGTTGCCGCAAACATCCATTCAGATGACCACCCAAGAAATGAGAAGCCTCTCGCCTTCGCGCTTCTTTTGACGATTACTGCATATTGCTCTTTTGACCACTTAGTGATGGGCGAGCATGCGCATGGCGTCTGGCGCTTTATGCAGTCAATCCTTGATATAAGAGATCCTGCCGGCCAAAGCTCAGAGTCAAGGCTGCATTTTGAGCATGAGAATTCATAATATTTCTTTGTGCCTGATACCTTTGCAAGCTTAACGCACGTAAAGATTGAGCCTGAAACGGAAAAGGTTTTTCCTATGTTCGAGTCTTTCATATTCGCCCCAAGCGAACCAACCCATGAGAAGTGAAACGCTGCGCCCTCAGGGTTGGGGATGAGGACGGGGGATCAATCCCTACGCAGCGCGTCCATTGTACAATACAGCAACGAAAAAAGGTGCGAATACAATGCCAGTCCAAGCGATTTTGCCGAGAACACTCGATGATCCCACGATGCAGGATAGCAGGGAGAGGAAATTCATCCGCGACTTTGACCGACGCGTAGCGGCTGTGGGCAAGGAGGTCTTGAGGATTCTTGGAGAGCAGAACTACACAGTCGTTACTCTCAACTCCATGCAGACCAATGCCACAAGCTACCAGTTTGAGCTTGACCAAGCGATCTTGCTTGGTATCAACAGCGAGATTGAGCGGATAGCAGAACTGATCCTGCTGGAAGGTGGAGAGCAAGAATTGTGGAGCATGCGCGCCTATGTAGAGCCTGCATACATCCAGGGTACGGCAGTTCAAGCGGCTAACTTGACAGTGCAGAGCGAACTGTACGCGCTAACCAAGCCTTCACTTGATGCCATCCTATTCAGCGAGCCATACCGTAAGCGTATCGGCCTACTGCGTGCGCGAGAGTTTGAACTGATGAAAGGGTTTACGGCACAAGCGAAGACGGATCTAGCAGGCGCATTAACTAGGGGCATGATTGCAGGGCTCAACCCAAGGGTCATAGCCAAAGACATATCAGCTAGCACTGGTATAAACCAGCGTAGAGGTGAGCGGATTGCCCGCACCGAAGTTGGTAACGCCTTCCGTCAGGCGCGTATGGATGAGGCTGAAGCGGCTCGCGTGGATCTAGGCATTAAGACGCTTGAACTTCACTTGAGCGCTCTTTCGCCGACAACTCGGGCGAATCACCGAGCCAGACATGGAACCCTTCATTCTGTAGCGGATCAGCGCGCATGGTGGGCTGAGTCAGGCCAAAGTATCAACTGCAAGTGTTCAACCGTATCTGTACTCGTCAATGACAAGGGCGAACCACTATCCCCCGGAATCATCGAGCGAGCTAAGCGCAAGCTGAAATAGAAAAAGGCCCTTGTTTAGAGGGCCTTTTGTTTTACTTGATTTCCATTGCCTTTTTAAGCCTTGAATCAAAATCCTGTCTTGCTCGCTCATACTCTTCAAGACGGACTTTTTCGTATACTTCCTTCTCGATTAACTGACGATCACTGTATTCAGATATCAGTCCCGACAAAGCAAGCAGAATATCAAGCTGAGTTTCTCCGCTGCAAATCCATGAAAGCTCATCGCGAATCTTGTCTTTAAGACACATCAAGCCACCTCCCGCTTAAACCCAGCATCAACCAGTTTCGCCGCAGTAACCCGGCAATCCACATCTGCAATATCCATGATCTCGCGGATTGCGGTTTCGCGTTGTTCGGAGGCGTGTTGCTCTGTATTCTTCACTCGTTCAAGAAGATCCGGACGAACAGTAGAAGAAGACATCTTATCTTCGTTCCAATACAGCGCAGACATTTCACCCTGAAGTTTTACGTGAGCAACAACAGATACGACATCTCCTACATGCCAGTCTTTCAGTGCGTACAGATAATCTTGATTTCGGTGCTTAAGCCCCTTGAATTCGAAGCTCATTCCGATTGGCGGCAACCCATCTTGCGGGCCTGACCATTGTTTAGGCTTTGGACGTTCGATCAGCGTCAGCCCGCAACTGTTATTCAAGAGCGAGCTCACCTTATCACCGCTGTCATGCCAAGTTCCATCAGAATCTCGATAGAACTTCCATGTGCGCTCGCTAAGATCTCGCCAAAAACCACTCATTGCGCCTTCGCAATAATGCGTCGCCCCTTCCGGCGCCAAACTCCAATCAACCTTACTCATAACTTAACCCCGTCCGCGTCGAATTGTGGGTGGTGTTTCTTCAGTTCTGCGATGAACTCTGATGCTGGCTTGTCGAAGTAGTCAGCATCGAAAGATTCGCTCTCGAAGTAAGCCTGCATCTTCGGATAGTAAATCCACTGCCAATTGTCGGCATCGCTGATCTCTGCCGGCGAAATTCGAATCTGAATGCCGAAAGAATTCACCTCAGCGTGCACAGATACCTTGCCTTCTGCGTTCACGTCACACGCAAGATTCATGATCTCGCTAACCACTTCTCGTTCTTTAACCGTTGCCATCTTTACCGCCTCCTGTTGTGTGAGCCGAATGTAGCAGCGTTATCGGCTCATGGCAACTGTTTTCCGGAGAACAGTTACCGGCGCATGCGGGCTGGGAGGAATACACCGCCAGCAGCCTTCAGCTTCATCACAGGCTCAAGCGCGTAACGGATGGCGTCAATGTAGTGGTTCCAGTCGTCCACGATGACAGGGAGGATGTCACCGGATAGGCGGTCAACCTTGTACCCGTACTTCCTGAATTCCTCTTGCACCTTTACGCAGCGGGTGTGAATCACTACCTCCTGATAGCTCTTGATGTGTTCGACGCCGTCTTCTACGCTGCCCTTGCCCTTTGTGACGCCTTCGATCCTAGGAATCCCGTGGCGCTTCAGGTAGCTGATGGACTCAGGGCGTGCACAGTCAGCACGGACGGCATGTTCAGCGAATCCAGGCACGCGCTCGTTGACGTATGCGGCTGTATCGTCAAGCTCAAGGCCAATGCGGCCAGCTTCGTACTCAATGTACAGCCGGTTATCAAAGATCCAGCACTTGACAGCGGCTGTAGGGTCTTGCGCGAACCCGAAGTCGAGACCGTTGTATGGGCCATCCCAGTCAGGACCTGGCTCAAAGTCGGCAATACGCGACTTGCCAGCGAACACTTGCGCATCGGTTCGGCTAAGGTAATCGCCCTCCCATATGTGCGCATAGGTTGCACTATCCATCGTCTTGAGTGCGTGCAGTCGCTGTTCTTCAAGCTCAAGCGGAAACCACGGATTGTCGGAATAGTTCATTTCCACGATGCAGGATCGCGGCGGTGTGTTCTTTACGAATCGATGATCTACAGGGCTTCCGTCTAGACGCGGGTTCCACACGACCCATATCTCTGAGCCTGGCGCACGGATAGTTGGCTCTAGGGCTTGCCAGGAGGCTTCAGGTACATCCTCAGCCTCTTCCACGATACATAGGTCGATCTGAGCCAGCGACTTGATAGAGCCGATATTGTGGCGAAGGCCCTTGAACAGAAACTCGGTCCCGTTCTTCCCGCGCAGGTAGTCGACGCCAACGTCATACGCAGCCTCAAGCCACGGCTCGGATGCGATGGCGTTCTTTAACTCGGCGTGGAATGACTCCTTGATAGATGCCTGGAGTTCGCGGGTGCATAGGATGCGCAAAGGCTCAATTACGCCCCATATGGCAGCCATCTTGGCAAATGAGAATGATTTCCCAGACCCTCGACCACCTCTAGCGCCGCGATATCGAACGGAGCCGCGAGGATGCTTGAACACCTCCAGCATTTTAGGAGGCAGACGGATTTGCGCCGTGCTCATTCCTTGCCTGCTACTAGCTCGATTCGGTTAGGCAACATGGTGCCGTCGCTGGAGTGCTTAACCTCTTGCTTGTCAACAAGTCCAAGATCGCGGGCAATGAGTGTTGAGTTCATCAGGCCTGCTACCGCTCGCTCGAACTTATACGTGCGCATTCGAGCCTCGACCTCTTCGCAAACTAGGTCGAACTCTTCACTGATGCGGTAGTTCTGCCAGGTGTGGCGGTGAATGCCAAGATGGGTGCAAAGTGCAACGATGGAAGGTGCGCGAGGTTTAGGAATCTCGGCCATGATGATCTGGCCTTGGAAGCAGAACGGCTTTTCCTCCATCAGAGGGTTAGCGTTATTCCAGGCTAGGTATTCTTCACAGGCAGCCATAAGATCATCAGGCGTCTCAAACATTCTTGAGCGCCCGACAGTAGAGGTCTTATCCCCTGTGTGAACGATTGGTCTATTAGCCATTAAAAAGCCTCCATTGTGAAGGCTATTCTAACCTATTCGGCCATCTTCTTATCTGCCGCCTTGGCGGCGAAGGCTTTAACCTGATCAATGCCGAACACTGCAATGGCGCCACCAATTGCGAAACACCAGCCATTAGACAGGCCGAACGCTTCTACTGCTGAGCCGGCCATGAATGTGATGATGCCACCTGCGCTAACCTCCCAGAACGATGTCCAGAATGTTCGTTCACTATTACGAAACGCCATTACCGTGCTGAGTGCTACGTTCATGATTGCGGCCTTGATAGGCTCCGGAATAGATGCCCACAGTTGCGCTAGTACGTTTGGGTCGCCAGTTGGATCGCTCATGGGCTTCTTCATTGTGGATGTGGTCTGATTTAAGGAATGTACCTAGTTGGACATAATGATATCAGTTTCAGTTCGGTGGCTTTGTGATATCACTTTTTCACGCGCACATAAAAACGCCCCGATTTGAGCATAACCCTGCGGTCATAGGCTTGGAGCGTGTGTTGCAGCGACCGGGTATCATCTCCCAATCCGATCCGGAAGCTAACAGGATTTCAGGTCCTGCGCTGGCATTGTCGCCGGATGCAGGAATGATAACACATGCATAAAACTGCACATATTCTGGCTGTTTTGCGTAAAAATAGGCAAAAAAATGCCAGTCGGACGGTTCACGACTGGCAAAAGGTGTAACAGCGATGGGAGGGGAGTCACCGCTGGCAATCAGTATGCCATAGGTTTGTACATCGGTGCGCATTTAATTCGTAGTTCTAGCTCGTGTTCGCGATCAGCATTCGAATGCACGAACTGTCTAAGCTTCTCGCAAGCCTCATCATCCATCTTAAGCCCTGCACGAAACCGCTCATACCGCGCATACCCAAGCTCGCACATGGTCATCATCGCCATGGTGTTGATTTGGTCTAGGTCGTTGATTGTGGTCATTCTAGATCTCCAGGAATATCAAATGCAGTCCAGTGCGTGAATCCTTGATACCACTTGCTAAGCTCCCAGTTCATAACGCGCTTGAATGGATTGCTTTGATACTGACCAATGAAGAAACCGTTAGCCGTCTTTACAATTATCCACTGACCTGGGCATGGTTCAATTTCTGCTGGCTTCCAATCGCTCACTTCTTAGCCCTCCACCAATACCAAGCATCAAGGATGTAGCGATACGGCCAGCAGATAGTCCAGATGGCCCACGCAGCGAGCCATTCGTACCACTTTCCCTCAAAGAAGATTTTGTGATGAAACACTAACGGCCAATACGAAAAAAAGCCAAAAG
>Ga0105244_10003971_pt1 | contig 10370 bp, 9 predicted proteins | sample KBSM44metaG_FD_80423 | JGI IMG/M metagenome (GOLD analysis project Ga0105244, IMG submission 80423) | Miscanthus rhizosphere microbial communities from Kellogg Biological Station, Michigan, USA - KBS M4-4 metaG | ecosystem: Host-associated > Plants > Roots > Rhizosphere > Soil | place: Michigan...
CCCGTGGTGCGCGAATCGGGCGGCGACTTCTCGGCCGTGACCGGCGGCACCCGCGTGCTGTCCGACTGGCTGGTGGTGCGCATCTCGGTCAACCCGGGCGAGTCGTTCCTCGACCGCATGATCGGCATGGTCGAGGCGGCCAAGCGGCAGAAGACGCCGAACGAGATCGCGCTGACCATCCTGCTGATCGCGCTCACCCTCGTGTTCCTGATGGTCACGGTCACGCTGTTGCCGTTCTCCATCTTCAGCGTGGAGGCCGCGGGCGCCGGCACCGTGGTGTCGCTCACCGCGCTGGTCGCGCTGCTGGTGTGCCTGATTCCGACCACCATCGGCGGGCTGCTGTCGGCCGTGGGCGTGGCCGGCATGAGCCGCATGATGCAGGCCAACGTGATCGCCACCTCGGGCCGCGCGGTGGAAGCGGCTGGCGACGTCGACGTGCTGCTGCTCGACAAGACCGGCACCATCACGCACGGCAACCGCCAGGCCAGCGCATTCCTGCCCGCGCCTGGCGTGACCAAGTCGCGCCTGGCGCGCGCCGCGATGATCGCCTCGCTGGCCGACGAGACGCCCGAGGGCCGCAGCATCGTCGAGCTCGCGCGCCGCGAAGGCCTGGAGCCGACGCCGGTGGAGGGTGCCCGCTTCGTCGCCTTCACCGCGCAGACGCGCATGAGCGGCGCCGACCTGCCGGCCGCGCCCAACAGCCTGGACACCGACCCCGTGCTGCTGCGCAAGGGCGCGGTCGACGCGGTGCGCCGCCACGTCGAGGCCATCGGCGGCACGGCGGCGCCAGAGGTGCTTCGCGCGGCCGAGGAAACGGCGCGCCGCGGCAGCACGCCGCTGGCGGTGGCGGAGGGCAACCGCGTGCTCGGCATCGTCGAGCTCAAGGACATCGTCAAGACCGACATCAAGGAGCGCTTCGCCGAGCTGCGCCGCATGGGCATCAAGACGGTGATGATCACCGGCGACAACAAGCTCACCGCAGCAGCCATCGCCGCCGAAGCCGGCGTGGACGACTTCCTGGCCGAGGCCACGCCCGAGGACAAGCTCGCGCTGATCCGCCAGTACCAGTCCGAAGGCCGCCTCGTGGCCATGACCGGCGACGGCACCAACGACGCCCCCGCGCTCGCGCAGGCCGACGTGGCCGTGGCCATGGGCAGCGGCACGCAGGCCGCGAAGGAGGCCGGCAACATGGTCGACCTCGATTCCAACCCGACCAAGCTGCTGGAAGTGGTGGAGACCGGCAAGGCGCTGCTGATGACCCGCGGCTCGCTCACCACCTTCTCGATCGCGAACGACGTGGCGAAGTACTTCGCCATCATTCCGGCGATCTTCATCTCGACCTATCCGCAGTTGGGCGCGCTCAACGTGATGCGGCTGGCGAGCCCGTCGTCGGCGATCCTGAGCGCGGTGATCTTCAACGCGCTGGTGATCGTGTTCCTGATTCCGCTGGCGCTCAAGGGCGTGCGCTACCGGCCGGTGGGCGCCGCCGCGCTGCTGCGCCGCAACCTGGCCATCTACGGCCTGGGCGGCCTGCTCGTGCCTTTCATCGGCATCAAGCTGATCGACTGGCTGCTTGTCGCCGTGCATCTCGTCTGAGGAGTATTCCGTCATGAACAACAACATCGTCAATGGCAACGGCAATGGCAGCGAGGGCGGCATCGTCCGCCCCGCGCTCGTGCTCTTCGTGCTGCTGAGCGCGCTCACCGGCCTGATCTACCCGATGGCCGTCACCGGCGTCGCGAAGACGGCGTTTCCCGCGCAGGCGGACGGCAGCCTCATCGTGCTCGACGGCACCGTGGTGGGCTCCAAGCTCATCGGCCAGAACTTCAGCGATCCGAAGCACTTCTGGAGCCGCCCCTCGGCCACCGCGCCGCAGCCCTACAACGCGAGCGCTTCAGGCGGCTCCAACCAGGGGCCGCTCAACCCCGCGCTGGCCGATGCGGTGAAGGCGCGCGTGGAAGCGCTGCGCGCGGCCGATCCGGACAACACCGCGCCGGTGCCTGTCGACCTCGTCACGGCCTCGGCCAGCGGGCTCGACCCCGACATCAGCCCCGCCGCCGCGCAGTACCAGGCGGCGCGGGTGGCGCGCGTGCGCGGCATGCCGCTGTCCGAGGTCCAGTCGCTGATCGACAGGAACACGCAGAAGCCCCTGCTGGGCTTTCTGGGCGAATCGCGCGTCAACGTGCTGGCGCTGAACATCGCGCTCGATGCGGCTTCGGGTTCCTTCAGCCCTTCCACTGCGCGTTGAGGAGAAACAAACCATGGCTTATGCCGCTTACCGAGAACACCCCGGCGTGCCGAGAACGCACGCCCTCATGAACACGCAGGACAGCAAGGGCAACAGCCCGTTCTACGTGCTCGACGTCACGGTCTGCTGCGCCGACGCGCTGCGCGTGCGCCGCAGCATCGCCGGCTGCCCCGAGGCCGGCGTGGTGCGCTGCGAGCCGCTGCTGCATGCCTGCAGCTCGCAGGAAAGCGACGCGCCCTGCGTGCGCCTGATGATCCGCCTGCCGCTCGCGCGTTATGCCGACGTGCTGCACCGGCTGATCGAATGCGTGCCTTCGGGCGAGATCGGCCGGCTCGTGAGCTGGCGCGAACACCTCGCGCGCTGCGGCCTGCGCCATGGTCACTGACCTGTTGATGGCGCTGCTGGCCATGGCGGCGCTGTTCGTGCCGCCGGGCTTTGCCTGGTGGGTGCTGTCGCGCACCGCTCGGCGCCATGCAGGCCGCCGCAAGGATCGCCCGATGCGCTAACCTGTGCCGCCGATGAACGAAGTGCTCCGCCCCGATCCCGACGCGCTGCTCGCGCAGCTGCGCAGCGACGAGGCGCGGGCCCAGCGCGGCAAGCTGCGCATCTATTTCGGCGCCAGCGCGGGCGTCGGCAAGACATGGGCCATGCTCAGCGCCGCGCAGCGCGAGCGTGCCACCGGGCGCGACGTGCTGATCGGCGTGGTCGAGACCCATGGCCGCAGCGAGACCGCCGCGCTGCTCTCGGGGCTGGAGGCGCTGCCGCTGCGCGAACTGGACTACCGCGGGCGCACGCTCGCCGAGTTCGACCTCGACGCCGCGCTCGCGCGCAGGCCCGCCGTGCTGCTGGTCGACGAACTGGCCCACACCAATGCCCCCGGCTCGCGCCACGCCAAGCGCTGGCAGGACGTGCAGGAGCTGCTGGCCGCCGGCATCGAGGTGTGGTCGGCGCTCAATGTGCAGCATCTCGAGAGCCTCAACGGCACGGTCGGCGCCATCACCGGCGTGCGCGTGCACGAGACCGTGCCCGACACCGTGCTGGACGAGGCCGACGAGGTGGTGCTGGTCGACGTCACGCCCGACGAACTCACCGCGCGGCTCGCGGCCGGCAAGGTCTACCTGCCCCAGCAGGCCGAGCGCGCCGCGCAGAACTTCTTCCGCAAGGGCAACCTGATCGCCCTGCGCGAGATCGCGCTGCGGCGCACCGCCGAGCACGTGGAAGACGACGTGCGCGGCTGGCGCGTGGAGCAGTCGGGCCCGGGCGGCGCGGGCGCAAACGGCAAGGGCCCCGGCCTGCAGGCCTGGAATACATCGGGGGCGATCCTCGCGTGCGTCGGTCCGCACGAGGGCGCGGCGCAGACCGTGCGCACGGCCGCGAGGCTCGCGGGACAGCTCAACGTGCGCTGGCACGCGGTGTACGTCGAGACGCCCCGGCTGCAGCGGCTGGCCGCGGCGGAGCGCGACCGCATCCTCGCGGTGCTCAAGCTGGCGGAAGAACTGGGCGCGGCCACGGCCGTGCTCACCGGCTCCGACGTGGCCGAGCAACTCGCCGAACAGGCACGGCGGCTCAACTGCGCCACGCTGGTGCTCGGGCGCTCGCAGCCCGAGGCCGGCTGGCGGCGCTGGTGGCCCGCGAGGGCGGTGCCGCTCGCGCGCGCATTGGCGCAGCGCGCGCCGGCGCTCGACATCATGGAAGTGGCGCCCGCCGAAAGCTCGCGCCGCCTGTCGCGCGCGCCGCTGCAGGGCGCGAGCATCGACAGCGACGACCACGAGAAGGCGCCCATCTACTGGCCCGGCTACGCATGGGCGGCGGCCACCAGCATCGCGCTCACGCTGGCGTGCACGCCGCTGGTCGGCGTGCTGGAGCTGTCGAACATCGTCATGCTGTTCCTGCTCGGCGTGGTGGGCGTGGCGATGCGTTTCGGGCGCGGGCCCTCGGCACTGGCCGCCCTGCTCAACGTCGCGGCTTTCGACTATTTCTTCGTGCCGCCGCGCCTGTCGTTCGCGGTGAGCGACGTGCAGTACGTGCTGACCTTCGCGGTCATGCTCGGCGTCGGCCTGCTGGTGGGCCAGCTCATGGCGGGCCTGCGCTTCGCGGCCGGCGTGTCGACCAGCCGCGAGCGGCGCGCGCGCTCGCTGTTCGAGCTGACGCGCGAACTGTCCGCCGCGCTCGAAAGCTCGCAGGTGATCGCGCTCGGCGCCGCTGCCGTGCGGGGCCACTTCGGTGGCGATGCGCTCGTATTGGTGACCGATACATCCGATCAGCTGGTGCAGCCTTCCGACCCGCCTCAGGGCTTCGACCCGCAGGTCGCCGATTGGGCCTTCCGCCACGGCCAGCCGGCAGGACTCGCCACGGCCACGCTGGCCGCGCAGCCCTGGCACTACGTGCCGCTGCAGGCGCCGATGCGTGTGCGCGGCGTGCTCGCGCTGTCGCCCGCGCAGCCGCGCTGGCTGCTCATTCCCGAGCAGGCGCAGCAGCTCGACACGCTGGCGCGGCAGATCGCGATCGCGCTGGAGCGCGTGCACTACGTCGAAGTGGCGCAGCAGGCCGTGGTCGAGATGGAGTCGGAGCGCTTGCGCAATGCGCTGCTCGGTGCCATCTCGCACGACGTGCGCACGCCGCTCACCGCGCTGATCGCACTGGCCGAGTCGCTGCAGACCCTGCCGCCGGAGGAGCATGGCAACGCCGCGCGCGCCATCGTCGCGCAGGCGCACGAGCTGCATGCGCTGGTGAGCAACCTGCTCGACATGGCGCGGCTCGAAAGCGGCATCGCCGGCGGCGCGGTGAACCTGCGGCGCGACTGGCAGTCGGTGGAGGAAGTGGTGGGCTCTGCCATTCGCGCGGCGCGCACTTCGCTGGGCGGCACCGTGGTGCAGACCGCGCTCGACCCCGAGCTGCCGCTGGTCGAGTTCGACGCCGTGCTGATCGAGCGCGTGCTGGTCAACCTGCTGGAGAACGCCGCCAAGTACGGCGCGCCGCCCATCGTGGTCGGTGCGCGCGCCGAGCCGGGCACGCTGGTGCTCACGGTGCGCGATCACGGGCCCGGCCTGCCCGCCGCGCTGCTGGGCCACGAGCAGAAGCTGTTCGACAAGTTCACGCGCGGCGAGACCGAATCGGCCACACCCGGCGTGGGCCTGGGCCTGGCGATCTGCAAGGCGGTGGTGAGTGCGCACGGCGGTGAAATCGCGGCCGGCAACGCGCGCGACGGCGGTGCAGAATTCACGGTCACCCTGCCGCGCCGCGAGCCACCCGAGCCGGCCGAAGCCCAACTCTGACCCCATGCCAGCCCCCACCGCCATCGTGATCGAAGACGAGCCGCAGATCCGCCGCTTCGTGCGCGGTGCGCTCGAGGCCGAGGGCTGGGTGGTGCATGAAGCCGGCAGTTTGCGCGACGGGCTCGCCGCAGCGGGCACGCGCCAGCCCGACCTGCTGGTGCTCGACCTGGGGCTGCCCGACGGCGACGGCGTCTCGCTGATCCGCGACGTGCGCGGCTGGTCGGCCGTGCCGATCATCGTGCTGTCCGCGCGCAGCGACGAGGCCGACAAGATCGCCGCGCTCGACGCGGGGGCCGACGACTACCTCACCAAGCCCTTCGGCACAGGTGAACTGCTGGCGCGCGTTCGCGCCAACCTGCGTCGTCCGCGTGCGGTGGGCGGCAGCGCGGACGAGGCGCCCGAGGCGCTGTTCCGCTTCGGCGAGATCGAGCTCGACCGCGCCGCGCGCCTCGTCCGTCGTGCGGGCACCGAGGTGCACCTGACGCCGACCGAATACCGCCTGCTGTCGGTGCTGGTCGCCAATGCAGGCCGCGTGTTGACGCAACGCCAGCTATTGCGCGAGGTGTGGGGCCCGTCGCACACCGGCCAGAGCCACTACCTGCGGATCTACATGGGGCATCTGCGGCAGAAGCTCGAAGACGATCCGGCGCAGCCTCGGCATCTGCTGACCGAGACGGCTGTGGGGTATCGGCTGGTTGTTTAGCTCTCGGGTGCGTGCGTTCAGGGCGCAACGTTCAAACAGCAACACCCTTGTTCGGATTCAGCAAGAACTTCTCCCCCGTAGCCTGCTTCCCATAAACCCCGATCGCATCGAGCTGCAGCGCCTCGACCAGCGAAACCTCACGCGTGTACCTGCTCGCGAACGTGGTCTTCAGCTCCGCGACGACGCGCGCCTTCAAACGCTTGGTGCCTTCGTCGCCGAGCTTCCCGAGGAACGGGAACAGCAGCCACCCGCCCATGCCCCACGCCATGCCGAAGTTGCGCACGAACTCGGTCGGGCTGCGGTCGAGGCCGCCGTAGATGTACACCTGCTTGTGCGTGGTCGAACCGTAGCGGCTGTATTCCTTGGCCGTGCGGTTGATCGCGGCTTCCATGCAGCCGAGGATCTGCCCGGCGAGCTTGCCGCCGCCGGTGGCGTCGAAGGCCAGCGTGGCGCCGGTCTCGACCAATGCCTGCGTCAGGTCTTCGAGGAAGGTGGGCGAGGTCGCGTTGCACACGTACTTCGCGCCCAGGCCGCGCAGCAGGTCTTCCTGCTCCTGCTTGCGCACGATGTTGACGAGCGCGATGCCGTCCTTCTGGCAGATCTTGTTGAGCATCTGGCCCAGGTTCGACGCGGCGGCCGTGTGCACCAGCGCCTTGTGGCCTTCCATGCGCATGGTCTCGACCATGCTCAGCGAGGTGAGCGGGTTGACGAAGCACGACGCGCCTTCGGCCGGTGTGGTGCCTTCGGGCAGTTCCATGCACTGGGCAGCGGCGAGGCAGCGGTACTGCGAATACATCGCGCCGCCGATGGCCGCCACGGTCTTGCCGAGCAGCGCCTGCGCAGCCGGCGACGAACCGGCCTTGACCACCACGCCCGCGCCTTCGTTGCCGACCGGCATCGACTGGTCGAGCCGCGCCGCCATGGCGGGAAGCGCGCGCTCGGGCACCGTGGCGGTGACGACCGGGCGCTCGGCGGTGCCCGAGGCCTTGGCGGTGCTCATGTCGGCCGCACCGAACAGCAGGCCGAGGTCCGACGGGTTCAACGGCGACGCCTCGACGCGGATCACGACTTCGTGGGCCTGCGGTTCGGGGATCGGGTCGTCGTGCAGCGAGAGTTCGAGTTCGCCGTTGGCGCGGATGAGGGAGCGGATTTGCAGTGCCATGGGAGGCCCCTTTTCAGACGGTTCGCAGATGGCCTGTGGCCACGGGGCGGCCAGTATAGGAGCGCGGTGCGAAAGCTGCAGGCGCCTTCAGGACACCACGGGAACCACCGGCGCATGGGCCAGCGCGTGGCGCATCTTCACCGGGTCGAGCCGCTCGATATAGCGCGGAATGTTGCGCCACAGCGTGTGGTAGCCGTAGCCGCCGCGCAGCATTTCGTTGCGTGCGCTGTCCTTGTCCCAGTCCTGCACCGCCATGCGGTAGACCGCCGCGATCACGCCGGTGCGGTCGGCGCCGTGCATGCAGTGGATGAGCACCGGGCCATGCTTCCCGGCCTCGCGGATCGCCACCAGCGCGCGCAGCACCTTGGCGTCGTCGATGGACCAGGTGTTGATCGGCACGCGCACCAGCCGGATGCCGGTGCCCGCGAACACCTTCCTGTCGTCGTTGAAGGAGCGCAGGCTCACCACGGTGCGGATGCCCAGCGACTGCAGCGCCGCCATGTTGGCGCGCCGCGGCTGCGCGCTGCGGTAGAGCGTGGGCGTGATGCGGTGCAGGTTCTCGACCTGCAGTTCGTCCAGTGGGTCGGCCCAGTGGCCGGGGCGCGGGTCGGCGATGCCTTCTTCCGCTGTTGCTGCTGCTGTCCAGTGCTTCTTCGTCATTGCTTTTTCTTCTTCTCGCGCCGCCAGTGCCGCGTCCCCAGGATCAGCGCCGCCACCGCGAGCCCGCCCCAGTAGTCGACCGGTGCGCCCCACACCCAGTGCTTGTGCCAGAACGCATCCACCGCATTGAAGCGCGCCCAGCCGAAGGCCGGGTTGATGATGAACCACAGGAAGTCTTCGCACACCCAGAACACGATGAGCCCCGCCACCGCCAACCCGACGTCGCGCCACGTCCAGCGCCCGTTGAAGGCCAGCGGCGAGAAGAACACCAGCGCCATGAAGGTGAACACCCAGGCGTGGTAGCCCGTCATCGCGCGGCCGCCCCAGAAGAGATCGAGCCAGATGCTGTTCTCGATGCGCCAGGTCGGCAGCGAGGTGGCCCAGCCCGCGCCGCCTTCGATCTGGATCTCGGCGTTGGCGAAGAAGAAGGCCATGACAGCCACCCAGGCGAGATAGCCGAGCGTGCGGGCCACGCCCGTCTTTTCGGCGGCGCCGCTCACGCCGTCGTTCCCGCCGGCGCAGCCAGCACGTGCTGCAGTACCGTGCGCGCGGCCTGCGGCTTGCCCAGCGCCCGGCTGCGCGAGGCCATGTGCGCGAGCTTGGCGGGGTCGGCCATCAGGCGCGCCACCTTGTAGTCGAGCCCGATGGCGTCGTAGGCGAGCCAGGCCGCGCCTTCTTCCATCAGGAAGCCGGCGTTGTGTTCTTCCTGCCCCGGAATGGGCGAGATCAGCAGCATCGGCTTGCCGAGCGCCAGGCACTCGGACACCGTGAGGCCGCCGGGCTTGGTCACGACGAGGTCGGCCGCGGCCATCATCTTGTGCATCTCGTTGGTGAAGCCGATGGCCACCACGCGGCCCGGGTGGCGCCTGGCCAGGGCTTCGAGCTTGCCGTGCGCTTCCACGTTGCGGCCCGCCACGGCGATGACCTGGAAGTTGCCTTCACCGCCGAGGCCGAGCACGCGCTCGACCATGCTCGCGAGGTCGCCGACCCCCGCGCCGCCAGACGCCATCAGCAGCACGGGCCGAGAAGGATCGAGGCCGAGTTCCGCCACGCAGGTGTGGCGTGCGAGCGCCGGCACATCGGGTTCGGAAAACGCCGGCATCACCGGAATGCCGGTGACGTGGATGCGGTCTGCAGGAATGCCGCGCGCGCGCAGGCGGAACGCCACCTCTTCGGTTGCGGCCAGGTAGCCGGCCATGCCCGGCACCAGCCACATGTTGTGCAGGTCGTAGTCGGTGATCTGCAGCCACACCGGGTAGTCGATGCGGCCGCGGTTGCGCTCGCGCATCAGCAGCTCGGCCGGCAGGAAGTACGTGCAGACCACGGCATCGGGCTTCTCGCGGCGAATCTCCTTCACGAGCGCGCCGGTGCTCAGCCGTTCGATGCCGCGGCGCAGGCGTTGCGAGGGCGCGTGGTGCGGCGTGGTGTCGGTGCGCTGGTGCAGGTACGACCACAGCTCGGGTGCGCGGTTCACGAGCTGGATGTACCAGTCGGTGTAGACCTTGCGGAAACCGCCGGCCACGTGGGCCATCGCGTCGATGTGGACCGCTGTGCAGGGCGGGGCGAGGGACTGGGCGGTGGCGGCAAGCGCCTGTGCTGCACGCACGTGGCCGTTGCCGGCGCTCACGCTGAGGATCAGGAGTTTGGTCATGAAATCCGGAAGTTGCGCGGATTATGGCGATGCCTTGTGGCACTTGCTGCGGTCTTCGGGGCCTGTGCACACGCCCCGAAAGACCGCGCCTCAGAGCGGCGCCCGAGAGGTAATGAACTGATTCACTCCAATGGCCGCCCGCTCCCGAACAGCCTCAAACGTAGTGCTCTCGACGATGCGACCGTTCTCGAACACCGTCTGCAGCAGATCGCTCTGCCCCGCCGAGAGTGCCTCTTCGCGCAATGTCTGCACCTCGCCGCGCGCGTTCTTCACCAGCGCGAGCCGTCCCTTCTTCGAGGCCTTGCCCACATCGCCCACCGGCGACTTGTACACGTCGCGCCACTCGCCGTTCACCTGCATGGCGGAGGACTTCATTGCCCACTGCATCGTGTCGCGGTTGACCTGCTGCAACAGCCCGCCGCCCATGCCGAAGGAGATGTTCTCCGTCGAGAAGCCGTTGTGGAAGAAGTTCGACAGGCACAGCCGCAGCGAGTCGAGGTTCACGCCATCGCCCTGGATGATGCGCACGTTGTTCAGCACGCGAAAGCCCTTGGCATTGGTCGTCGTACCGAAGCGCTCGGCCAGGATCTGCGCCACCTTGAGCGTGGTCTCGGCCGGGTCGCCCGAGTCGGGCCGCACCACCAGCGTCGCGCCCGAAGCCACCACCTTCG
>Ga0105244_10003974_pt1 | contig 10367 bp, 4 predicted proteins | sample KBSM44metaG_FD_80423 | JGI IMG/M metagenome (GOLD analysis project Ga0105244, IMG submission 80423) | Miscanthus rhizosphere microbial communities from Kellogg Biological Station, Michigan, USA - KBS M4-4 metaG | ecosystem: Host-associated > Plants > Roots > Rhizosphere > Soil | place: Michigan...
ACCGTCATTGACATGACTGGACTGTCCTATCGACATCCAGGTCACTGCCCAGCCGCCATCTTCCAGAGACGTGACCTTGGCGGAAACCTGTGAGCCGTCGGTGGTGGTGTTGACCAGCGTTTCGCCACCGACGGTTTGACCCGCTGCGTTGTAGCGCTGGGAATAGATAGCCAGCCCACTGCCATCCTGTTCGCCGCCCGCTTCCCAGGTCACCACCCAGCCGCCATCAGCCAATGCCGTTACATCGGAGAAACTCTGAGACTGAGTGGCAAAGGAAGGGTTGTTTATGACGAGGGTTTCACCGCCGACCGCCTCACCATTGGCGTTATAGCGCTGGAAGTAGATATCGCTACTATTGGTAGCAACGCTGGTTGATGACCAGCTCACTAGCCAGCCACCATCGTTCAAGCCCGTGACCGCAGGAATGTACTGGACATCAAGCGTGGTGGTGTTTACCTGAGTTTCGCTGCCTACCCTGTTACCGGTTGCATCGTAACGCTGGGCATAAATATCGAAGCGGCTTTCGCCTGGGTGAGTTGCATGCCAGGTCACCAGCCAGCCACCGTCCTTCAGGGCCGTCACATCAGTGCTGTAGTGTACGATCTGATTATCCCCTGTCGTCGTGTTGACCTGGGTTTCACCCCCCACAGCTATCCCCGCTGCGTTATAGCGTTGGGCCTCGATCGTGAAGTTATTGCCAGCGATGTCCCGCGACATCCATACCACCAGCCAACCACCATCACCCAGTGCTGTAACAGCCGGGCTGTTCTGGCTTTCAGCCGTGTGGGTATTGACGCGCCATTGATCGCCCATGGGATCACCAGCCGCGCTGAACCGCCGGGCATAGATGTCGCCAGTGTCGACCAGCTGATAGGTGTACCAGGTAACCACCCAGCCACCGTCAGCCAGCCCGGCGATATCGGAATATCCCTGAGCGTGTTGGGAAGGGGCGACAGTAATCTCATCGCCCACCTTCTCGCCTGCTGCGCTGTAGCGTTGAATTAAAATATCGTTCCCATTGACTGGATCTCTGGACTCCAGGGACACCAGCCATCCACCGTCGGCCAGCCCGGTAATGGAGATATTGTCCTGAGTCATCGGCGTCAGCGTACTGACCCGGCTTTCACCGCCCGCCTTGACGCTCAGAACCCTGTCGGCGAATTGCAGGCTTTCGATATTGCGCAGGTAATCGGTACCCTCATCGCCATCAGCGACATTCAGGTCGGTGATCGTCAGCTGGCCGTTGCTCCATCCAAAACGGTAGTCGCCGGCGTTGCCCGTATAGATAGCCGTATCCTGGCCCGCGCCGCCGTCGAGGGTGTCGTTTCCTGCGGCGCCCGTCATGCTGTCAGGTCCACTTGTCCCTGAGAGGTTATCGTTTTCCGTTGTGCCGTTGACTGTGGCCAAAGTTGATTTCCTTTCTTCCAGGTAGCAGGTGGAGCCCGGGCAAGGGCGTTGTCATTGAACGCTGCCGGACAGGTTTAAATCGTGCAGGACACTTTATAGAGATGCACTGAAACAACATAGTGGCCTATTGCTGTTGAGGTTGGGACGGCTGTGACCTCCTGATCACAGTTCCTTCAGGAAGCCCAGTAGCAGTTCATTCACCTCTGTCGCCCGTTCTCGTTGTATCCAGTGACCGGCCTCTTCAAGGATGTGGCAGCCGCGCAGTCCTGGCAGTGTCTGCGCGAAGGCTTCGATCTGCCGCGCGGAGCCCGGAAACTTCAGTACGCCGTCGCGGCTTCCGGCAATGAACATCGACGGCTGGCGGATGATGCAGTCGCGCCAGGGCGCCAGCAGTGCCCATGAGCGTGTCATGTTGCGGTACCAGTTCAAGCCGCCGCGAAATCCGCTGCGGGTGAATTCGCGGGTGTAGTAGGCGATGTCGTCGAGGCTCAGCCAGGCCGGCAAGGTGTCGGGCTCGATCATTCGTCCCAGGAAGCCTTTGCCCGGCAGCAACTGGCCGAACACAGGCCAGTCGGGCCCGTCACCCGAGCCATTGAAGTAGATCCGCCGCAGCGACGACTCGACATCCCTTTCCAGTTCGGCCTCGGCCACCCCCGGTGTCTGGAAGTACTGGATGTAGAAGTCGCTGATACCCCGCGCGGCCAGCGCGCTCAGGAGTTCCACCCGGCCCGGCGGCGAGAAGGGCACGCTCATGCCGACCACTGCGCGGAACATATCGGGTCGCATCATGGCTGCGCTCCAGGCCACCAGCGCGCCCCAGTCATGACCGATGATCACGGCTTGCCGTTCGCCGAGTGCGTTGACCAGCTCCACCATGTCGCCGACCAGGTGCAGGGTGGTGTAGGCGTCAGGCTCGGCGGGGGCTTGCGTGCCGCCATAGCCGCGCATGTCGGGCGCGACCGCTCTATAGCCGGCGCCCGCCAGCGCAGCAAGCTGATGGCGCCACGAGTACCACAGCTCCGGGAAACCGTGGCAGAGCAGCACTAACGGCCCTGAACCCTGGGACGCTACCTGCATGCGGATGCCATTGATGTCGAGTATTTCCAGGTGGGGCTCGTTCATGTGTGCTTCCTGCAATTCAAGCGATGGACTCCAGCAACCGTGGCAGATTCACCAGCGCCTGCTGCTTGCAGACAGAGAGCCGATGCAGCTGTGCCAGTTTGCCGGTGTCGGTTTCTTTCAAGCCCCTGACCACCGAGGTCAGGAAATACAGGCGCGACTGCCTGATCCAGCGGGTCAGGTCTTCGCGCTCTGCCCAGCGTAGTTGGTTACCCAGGTTGACCGCCCACATCCTGAGCCAGTCCGTGGGGAGGTGAGGCGGGGGGACCATGGTGCACAGCGCGTTCATTTGCGCCTGATCGGCCAGGTGGCTTTCGACATAAGCGATCAGGGCGGCGCTGAACAAGGGTTGGCAGCTGCTGATCATCAACAGGTTGATCTTGCTCGCCTCGAACACCGTCATCTCGGGCAGTGACGGGATGGCACTGGCGCTGCAGTCGATGTGCAGGGCATCCGGGCGGGTGGCGATGCTGCCCTGATCGAGCACGATGCGCGTTGGCTCGATCACCTGCACCTTGCCCAGGCGCACGATGTTGTCGATGCGCCGCAGCTCGCGCAGTTCTGTCTGGGTGACGGTGGCGCAGCGATAAGCCGTGGGTTCGACCGACGTGTCCAGGCGCAGCAACTGGCCGGACGCCTCAAGCCTGGCGAACAGGTCAGGGATCGAGTCAGCGGCCGCGATGGCCTCGAATTGTGCCGTGAGGCCGCCGATGGTTCGTTCGAAGTTATCGAGGCCGGGTTGCAGGTTGGCCCGGTCGATCAGCCATGGATCGCTCGGCATGATCCAGCAGATTTTTGCCGGCTCGACAGCGTTTTGCAGAAGCCACAGGCAAGCGTCGATCCCGGTCTTGCCCGCTCCCACCACAACGTAGCCCGCGTGTGGGTGCTCGATCTTCGGCAGGTGGTTGGGTGGCACGCATTGCGCGCCGGGCTCCACCCTGAACCTGGGCGGGTGGGTCGAGGGAACTGCCGTCTGGGTGTGGGTGGCGTCGACCAGCTTTTTGTGCACCCGCACCCGATGGCGTGTGCCGCTGACCAGCGAGGCAAAGCGGTGGTCGTCAAGGCGATCGCCGGTGTAGTTGCACATGGGGAAGTAACGGACTCGACCTGACGGCAAAAACTGCTGGTTCATCACCTGGTCGAAGTAGCTCAACACCTCGGCGCCGGAGGCCATCTCGTGCAAGCCCTCGTTCAGTTGCGCAGGGTGTTTCGTTGCGTTGTCCAGTTCGCGTGAGTTGACGCCATAAAAGGCCGAGGGCTGGTGCAGCCGCACGAAAGGGTAGGCATCGTTCCAGTGCCCGCCAGGCCGGTCGTGTCGATCCACGATCACGATGTGTGCGGTCGTTTCCTTGAGCAGTGTATCGACGAAAGCCATGGCCATCGCGCCAGCACCGATGACCAGATAGTCGGTTTCGATCAGATTTTCTTCCATATGCATGTGCCTTTCGTCCCCCCTCGACCTGAGTAGAGTAGCTAGCAATACCCGGCCCAATAGAACGAATGCGTATCACGAGCACAACCGATGGAAGGTTTTCATGCGCAAAGCGCTGCAGTCTCGATAATCAAGGGCCCGGACTGGCGTATCCGGGCTTCGATCTGCCGCGCCTACAGGCAGTACTGGCTGGTGGGCAGCACGTCGATCTTGTCGAAATCAAGGAAGCGGCTGCAGCTGTCCATCATCGTGGCCAGGTTGCGCTGGAATTTCGCATCGTCGCCCACTGCATCGAAAAAGGCCTGGGGATCGGTCATGGCCGCTGGCGGAAAACATTCTTCGACTATGGCATCGATCCGTGGGGCGCCGTGGGTCAGTGCCAGCACCACCAGGTTTTGCACGTACTGGAAGTTGTCTTGGGTATCCACGGCCACCGCCGTGTGATGGTTGCGCCAGATGTCCAGCCAGGCCTCGGGGGTCAGGCGTGGCGGGCGGGTCAGCAGGGCCAACTGGGCAAACCCGTGGGTACGCTCACCGGGCGTCGCGGGGAAGCGCGTATTGGCGATGGCCACCGATTCGCAGACCAGGTAGGCGGCCATGCGCGCCGTTACCGCATTGATCACGTCATCGAAAGGGCGACGTGCCGGGCCGTTGGCACTGTCCAGCCACAGCGACAGGCTGCCATCGGGCAATGGTCGGTTGTTTTCCTGGCGCAGGCCGGCTGCAGGCTGCACATCCGCGTCGCACAGGTTCAATTGCACACCACGGGCACCGAGTGCCTGCAATTGCCCGGCGACCTCACTGCGCAGGCGGTGGGCGAAGGTAGCAGGACTGACTTGAGTATCACGCCACAGCAGGTAGATGACTTTTTCCATCGCTATCGAGCTCCTCGTTGCGGTTGATGGTTGGACCCGCCGTCGTGCTGCCTGATCCGTCCGAATGGTCTGGCCCGCATGCGGGAAACCCTCTGGCGCCATAGTCAATCAAGGTCAGCGCCCGGTAATACCTCAAACAGACTATTGACCAACAATAAGGGGGTAATGGCCACGCTCGACGTCGGGCAGCCCTGCAGCTAAGCTTTCGTGCGCTGGGGCGGCAGTCAGAAGTGTTGCCTTGGAGCGTCTATTTCGGGCAAGGGAGCCTGCGCCATGAGTGCACAACAGAGTCATTACAGCCCGCCGACCCTCCTGGTGGTCGATGACACACCCGATAACCTGATGCTGATGACTGATCTGCTCAAGGATCGCTACCGGGTCAAGGCCGCCAACAGCGGTGAAAAGGCTCTCCGCGTACTTCAGGGCGACACGCTTCCGGACCTTATCCTGCTTGATGTGATGATGCCTGGGCTATCGGGCCATGAGGTGGCGCAGCAGCTGAAGCGCGACCCGCGTACCCGCGATATCCCGATCATCTTTCTGACGGCCATGGCCGCCACCGAAGACGAGATCCTTGGCCTGGAGCTGGGCGCCGTCGACTACATCACCAAACCGATCAGGCCGGCGCTGGTCCTGGCGCGGGTGGATACCCAGCTCAAGCTCAAGGCCGCTCAAGCATTCCTGCGTGATCACAACGACTATCTGGAAAAGGAAGTGGCACGCCGAACCCGCGAGGTGAGTGCGATCCAGGATGTGGCCATCCAGGCCATGGCTTCACTGGCCGAGACTCGCGATAACGAAACGGGCAACCATATCCGGCGGACCCAGCACTACATCAAGGTGCTGGCCGAGCATCTGCGTGATCATCCGCGTTTCAGTCATTTTCTTACCGACGACACCATCGCGTTGTTGTTCAAGTCGGCGCCGCTGCACGACATCGGCAAAATCGGCATTCCCGACCATATCCTGCTCAAGCCGGGACGCTACACCGAGGAAGAGTTCGAGATCATGAAGACTCATACGACGCTTGGGCGTGACGCCATCCAGCATGCCGAGGACCAGCTTGGCATTCGCGCCGAGTTCCTCAGCCTGGCCAAGGAAATTGCCTACAGTCACCAGGAAAAGTGGGACGGTAGCGGCTATCCCCAAGCGCTGGCCGGTGACGACATCCCCATCAGCGCCCGGTTGATGGCAGTGGCGGACGTCTATGACGCGTTGATCAGCCGTCGGGTCTATAAATCGGGGATGCCCCATGGGCAGGCAGTCGAGATCATTCGTCAGGGGCGAGGCACGCACTTCGATCCGGACGTCTGCGATGCCTTCCTGGACTGCGTTGAACAGTTCCAGACCATTGCCGCGCGTTTCGCCGATACCGATCAGGACATGGCCGCCAAGCGGACGGCCCTGGAGCGTACCGGCCAGACTCCGTGAACCCGCTGTTACCCCTTTGTCAGTGTTTTCACCAGGTCCTTGAGGATAGTCATGGCCCGATTGCGCAACCTGCTTGAGCGCCTGGCGCTGCTTCACAAACTGATCCTGGGTTTCGCTGCGCTGCTGCTGTTGGTGCTGGTGCTCGGCGTGCAAAGCCTGCGTACCCAGCAATCGCTGAAGCAGGACATGCAGAACCTCTATCTGCAGGAACTGGTCGGCATGGAGCACCTGCAGGAAGCACGGGTGCTCCTGCCGCAAATGATGCAAGGATTGCAGCGCGCGGTGGGCACCGACAGCGCACAGATTCGCGTCGAATCCCTGCAGCGGTTGCGTGATACCCAGGACCGCCTGCAGCAGTCTGTGGCCCAAGCAAAAGTGACCCTCAAGCGTGCGGAAAACCTGGCGCGTCTGGCTGAATTCGACCTGCTGCTGCAACAATTGCAGGGCCAAAGCGACCGGGCCTTCGTGTTGATCGACCAGGGCCAGCAGAGCAAGGCGCTGTTGTTGCTCAACAGCACCGAGTTCCAGCAGATTGCCCAGCAGGCCGACGCCCTTTTGTATGCGATCGCCCAGATCAAGGAAGCCTCGATTCGCGACACGGCCAAGGACATCGCCGAGTTTGCCGAGCACAGCACCATGCTCACTTATGTACTGTTGTTCGGTGGCTTGTCGCTGGCGTTGCTGTTGTCCTGGGTCGTCAGCCAGTCGATTCGCAATCCGCTCAACCGGGTGCGGGTGGCGGTCGATCACTTGGCCTCGGGGCAGCTCGATCAACCGATTCCCCACACCGACCTGAACAACGAAACGGGCGACCTGGCGCGCGCCATCGCCAAACTGCAGACCGAGTCCCAACAGCTTGAGCGTCAACGCTGGATCAAGGCGCATACCGCACAATTGCAGGTCGATCTGCAGCAGGCAGAAACGCCGGAGGAACTGGCGCAGGTGTTCCTGCAATGTTTGGCGAGCCTGCACGGAATTTGCCAAGGGGTGCTGTACAGCGCACAGGAGGACGCCGGGACGCTGCAGCTGATGGGGCGTTATGCCACCGATCCCGAGCGGCCACCCGAGGCGCAAGTCATGTTCGGCGATGGCCTGCTGGGGCAGTGCGCGGTGGATCGCCTGCCACGTCAGTTTCAGGCGATGCCGGAGCAATACTGGCGCTTGCGCTCGCCGCTGGGCGAGGTCCCGGCCCGTTGCCTGCTGCTGCAACCCATTGTGCGTGGCGAGCGCTTGCTGGGAGTGCTCGAACTGGCTGGCCTGGAACCTTTGGGCGAGCGCGAATTGCTGCTGTTGCAGGAAGCTACCCCGCGTTTGGCCGCGGCCATGGCGATTCTGGAGCGTAATCAGGCGGTCAAGACCCTGTTGGCCGAAACCCGGCGCCAGGCCAATGAAATGTCGGCACAGGCGCTGCAACTGGAGCAGCAGGCACAAGCGCTCGAATCCCAGCAATCGGCGTTGCGCGCGACCGAGGCCTGGTATCGCGGGATTATCGAAGCGGCGCCGGACGGCATGCTGGTGGTGGATGCCGAAGGACAAATCCTGCGCACCAATCGCCAACTGGATCAGCTGTTCGGCTATAGCGCCGGCGAGCTGCTCGGCGAGTCCATCGATCGCCTGGTGCCGTTGGCCAGTCGAGGGCGTCACGTGGCGCTGCGCAAGGGCTTCATGGCCCACGGCGAAACCCGCCAGATGGGCGCCAACCTCGACGACCTGCAAGGCGTGCGCAAGGACGGCAGTCTGTTCTCGGCAGAGATCAGCCTGTCGCACCTGCCGAGCCTGGAAGGGGGAGGAGCGTGCGTGTGCGCTTCGGTGCGTGACGTGAGCGAACGCCGTCATCTGCAGGCGGCACTCAAGGCCAGCGAGGCACAGTTGCGCTCGGTCCTGGACAGCAGCCCGGTGGCCATGGTGATCAGAGACGTCGATGGCCGTCCGACCTACTGTAATCCGCAGTTCGACAGCTTGTTCGGAACGCGTCTGGCTGAGCTCGAGGGTGTGGATCCGGGGCAGTTCTGGGTCGACCCTGCGGCGCACCAGCGCTTTCTTGAAGCGGCATCGCAAGGTCCGGTGCTGAACTTCGAGACGACCCTGAAACGTGCCACAGGCGGGCGCGTCGACGTACTGGTTTCGTCCGTCACGATGACGCCGGGAGAGCGGGGCATGGGGGCCAACTGGTACTTCGACATCACCGCGCGCAAGATCGCCGAGGCCGAGGTGCAGCGCGCACGCGAGGCCGCGGAAGAGGCGACCCGGGCCAAGAGCAATTTCCTCGCCACCATGAGTCACGAGATCCGCACGCCGATGAACGCCATCATCGGCATGAGCTACCTGGCACTGCGAACCGAACTCGACCACCGCCAGCGCAACTACATCGAAAAGGTCCATCGTTCAGCGGAATACCTGCTGGTGATCATCAACGACATCCTCGACTTCTCCAGGATCGAGGCCGGCAAGATGCACCTGGAGCACATTCCCTTCCACCTCGAGGACGTGCTCGACGGCTTTGCCAGCATGATTGGACTGAAAGCCGAGGACAAAGGCCTGGAATTGCTGTTCAGCACCGATGCCGAACTGCCGACTGCCTTGATCGGCGATCCATTGCGTCTCGGCCAGGTGCTGATCAATCTGGGCAACAATGCGACGAAGTTCACCGAGCAGGGCGAGATCGTGCTCGGAGTAGAGCGGCGAGGTTCGGCAGCAGAGCAGGTGCAATTGCATTTCTGGGTACGTGACAGCGGGATTGGCATGAGCACCGAGCAGTGCTCGCGCCTGTTTCAACCGTTCAGCCAGGCCGATAGCTCGACCACCCGCAAGTACGGGGGCACGGGGTTGGGCCTGGCCATCTCCCGGCATCTGGTGGAATTGATGGGCGGTCACATCTGGGTCGAGAGCGAGCCGGGCCAGGGCTCCACTTTTCATTTCGAGGTGAGCCTGGGCGTGCAGCGCGACAGCCAGTTGCGGCGCATGGTGACTGCCGATGAGTTGCTGGGCAGCCGTGTATTGGTGGTCGATGACAACGCCAGCGCGCGCGAGATCCTGTCCAGCATGGCGCGTAGCTTTGGCGTGGAGGTGGACGTCGCGCACAGTGGCCGGGCCGCACTGGACATGCTGCTGGAGGCTGAGGCGAAGACACTGCCCTATGATCTGGTGCTGATGGATTGGCGCATGCCGGGCATGGATGGTGTGGAGACGGTACGGCAGATGCGTGCCGCCAAACTGGCGCAAACGCCGTCGGTGATCATGGTCACGGCGTTCGGTCGCGAGGAGGCTCGTGAAGTGGCCAGCCGGCACGGCATTCAACTGCCGGTGGTCCTGACCAAGCCCGTGACGCCGTCCACTTTGCTTGAGGCGCTGGGCACAGTGCTCGGCAAGATACCCCAGGCCGATACCCGCACCAGCGAACGACTCGGTCAGAGCGCCAGCGCCATGGCCAGCCTGCGTGGCGCGCGATTGCTGTTGGTGGAAGACAATGAGCTGAACCGCGAGCTCGCCTGTGAACTGCTGGAAAGCGCCGGTATCGAGCTGTGTCTGGCCGTTCACGGCGCAGAAGCGCTTGAGCAACTGGCGCGTGACGCCGACTTCGATGGCGTGTTGATGGACTGCCAGATGCCGGTGATGGACGGTTATACCGCGACCCGCAAGATACGTGAGCAGCCACGCTGGGCGAACCTGCCGGTGATCGCCATGACGGCCAACGCCATGGCGGGAGACCGTGAGCGGGCGCTGTCCTGCGGCATGAACGACCACATCTCCAAGCCCTTGAACGTCGAGGATATGTTCGCCACGATCGCCAAGTGGATACATCCGCGTCCTGACCGTGGCGCGAAGTCGGCGGAAGTTTCGCCGGGCACCACGGCGACAGCGACGAGACTGCCCGCCAGCCTTCCCGGTATTGATTTGAAAGCGGGCCTGGGCACCTGCATGGGCAAGGTTGAACTCTACCTGCGCCTGCTGCGCAAGTTTCGCTCCAGCCACCAGGCTTTTTGCAGCGAGTTCCTCGCTGCCCGAGGCCCGGGCGATCCATTGGCGGCTGCCAGACTGGCCCATACCTTGCGGGGCACGGCGGGCAACATTGGCGCCGTTGCAGTGGCGAACGCGGCCGCTGC
>Ga0105244_10003975_pt1 | contig 10366 bp, 9 predicted proteins | sample KBSM44metaG_FD_80423 | JGI IMG/M metagenome (GOLD analysis project Ga0105244, IMG submission 80423) | Miscanthus rhizosphere microbial communities from Kellogg Biological Station, Michigan, USA - KBS M4-4 metaG | ecosystem: Host-associated > Plants > Roots > Rhizosphere > Soil | place: Michigan...
GCCTGTAAATCATCAAAACGAATAAATTTAAAGGATGGAATACATGACGAATCAAACTTTTGCATCAATTGGCGTAGCAGAGGATCTGGGAGCATTGCTAGCTGAGCACGGCATTAACGAACCTTCCCCGGTACAGGCACAGACCATTCCAGTTATATTGGAAGGCAAGGATGTCGTATCCAAGTCGCAGACGGGAACAGGCAAAACGCTGGCATACCTGCTACCACTACTACAATCCATTAAAAGTGATATTAAAGGAACCCAAAAACTGATTATTGCACCAACGCAGGAACTTGCAATGCAAATCGTACGTGAGGCTCAGCGTTACGGTACGGGTCGTGGCATCGGTGTGCAAGGTCTGATTGGCGGCGCTGCCGTGAAACGTCAGATTGAGAAATTGCGTGAACATCCAGAATTGGTTGTTGGTACACCTGGACGGTTGAAGGAACTGATCACACTTAAAAAGCTAAAAATGCACAATGTATCGACGATTGTTATTGATGAAGCGGATCAGGTGTTTCAACTCGGCGGTGTAAGTGACGTGGAATTTGTGCTGAAAAGCGCGCTGCGCGACCGTCAATTAATCTTCCTGTCAGCTACAATTGACGAACATACGGCTACACTTGCTAAGCGCGAGATGAAAGAGCCTGTTCATATCGGTATTGAACCGGATCGTGCGACGGCTGCCGGACTTGAACATTATTATTTTGTGGAAGAGAGCCGCAACAAGATCGATATGTTGCGTCGTCTTGTTAGACAGTATAACCCGGATCGCGCTATCGTCTTTGTGAATGCAACGGAGGACATCGGTGAGGTTGAGGCAAAAATGAATCACCTCGGGCTGTCCGCAGCTGCGCTGTACGGAGATGCCGACAAAGTGACTCGCAGCAACGTACTCGCCGCCTTCCGTAACGGCAAAATTCAATTGCTGATCGCCTCCGAGGTGGCGGCAAGAGGACTGGACATTGAAGGTTTGCCAATGGTCATCAACTATGACCCTGCTTTTGACTCAGAGCACTATGTTCATCGTGCAGGCCGGACAGGCCGAATGGGACGTTCAGGAATTGTATTGTCCATCGTCGATGAAACGCAAATTTTCATCATGCGTAAATTCGCTCGCGAACTCGGCATTGAATTGCAGGAGCGTACGCTGTTCGGCGGTAAAGTGTTGGTGGCTGATCCGCGGCCAGATACGCGTCCTGAAGGGCATTCGTTCTCGCGGAAACCGGGACAGTCCCGTGATCGCAAACCAGCTCAGGGGAACCGGAAACCAGGGACGAGAGCAACCATTTCGAATTCGGGTCAGCGTCCCGCAAGCGGCAAGCCTAGTGCTAATGGAGGCCGCACAGATAGCGACCAGAACCGCAAAAACAAGGGAGCACCCAAGTGGAGCAAAGACAGAGCGCCGCGCTCTGAGGAATAATCGGATGAAAGGGGTGCAGGGATAGATGGAAAATGTTCAATCGCCTGTGCTGCAAATCAGCGGGCTTAGTGGTGGTTACAGTGCCAAACGGCCAGTGCTTCATGACGTGAATCTGGAAGTAGGTCGCGGAGAAATGGTCGGATTGATTGGATTAAACGGTGCTGGCAAGAGTACAACGATGAAACATATTCTCGGTCTGATGACTCCGCAACAGGGAGAAGTTCGGGTAATGGGCAAAAAACGGGATGAGGATGCACAGATCTACCAATCTGCGATGGCCTTTGTACCGGAATCTCCCGAATTGTATGATGAAATGACCGTCATGGAGCATCTGGAATTTACGGCGAGGGCGTACAATGTGTCCGAGGCGGATTTCAAACAACGGACAGAGAAACTGCTGAACTTGTTCCGCATGAATGAGAAAAGCACAAGTCTATCCACACATCTGTCCAAAGGGATGCGTCAAAAGGTCATGATTATGTGTGCTTTTGTGGCAGGACCGCCACTCTACATTATTGATGAACCGTTTCTGGGGCTCGACCCGCTGGGGATTCGCTCACTGCTTGATTTTATGCTGGAGATGAAAGCAGCCGGGTCTTCTATTCTGCTGAGTTCACACATTTTGTCCACGATTGAAAATTATTGTGATCGCTTCATTGTATTGCATCGTGGACATGTCATTGCTCAAGGAACACTGAACGAATTGCGTACGAAGTTCGGAGAGCCTGACACACCGCTGGAGCACATGTTCTATTCCCTCGTGCAAGGCAGGGATTAGTATGGATCTCAAGCTGTTATGGAAGCAACGTCGGACAGGTTTTTGGAATGGAATTTTACCTTATGTGGGCTATGTCATCCAGAGCGGTGTAGCGATGGTATTTCTGTTTCTCGTCATCGCTTTCTCCGCTTGGTATACATCCTTTGTACAGAATATTCCTGCGGGATTTCCGATTCGCTGGATTGCTTTATTGTTGCTGGCTCCGCTTGCACTGTTTAGCAGTTATCGTACATATCTGCTTCCGGCAGATATTGTCTTCTTGCGGCCGCAGGAGTACCGGATGCAGGATTATTTGAAAAACAGCTTTGTGCGTGGCGTAATTTATAAAATGCTGTTGTTGCTTTTTGTATTTCTTACCTTGTGGCCACTCTATGTAAGGGCAGATGTAGATGCCAAACCACTGGGCTGGTCCATGTTGTTTCTCGTGTTATGGAAAGTATTGTCCAGTTACGGTGCATGGCAAGAACTGAGGATGGTTCAAGCTGGGGCGTCCAAAGGATATCGGATACTCCGCTGGGCCATAGCTATCCTTGCCGTTGCAGCCTGGTTATGGCAACCGCCGCTACGCAGCCTTTGGTTTCTGTTACTACTGGCCGCTGTTTATATCGTTGCACTGCGTGTACCTGTCAAACACCGAGTCGCTTGGGAACGTCTGATTCAGGTGGAGCAGACACAAGCAGGCAGAGTCATGCGTACATTAGGCTGGTTTGTCGATGTGCCATCGTCCGGGCAAAAGGTGAACTCTCGCCGCTGGCTCAGTAAATGGGGCAATGGTCTTCCATGGAATGCGGGACAGGCTTATCGATATCTCATGACCAAAACATTTATTCGAACGGAAGTATTCACCATTGTTCTGCGTCTGATCATCCTGGGTATGTTGCTTTCCTGGTGGACGGCAGGCAGTTACTTCGGAATTGGGGTATATCTGTTCTTCCTGCTACTTACAGGCATACAACTGGGGGTACTGCGCCGCAGTCACGGTGAATCCTTCTGGATCATGATTTATCCGATCTCAGGAGAGAGCCGCCGTTCACAGGTGCTCGGTTTCATCTTCCAACTGCATGCTATAGCCGCATTGCTCATGTGGTTGCCGATGCTGGCAGCAGGAATGGAAGGACTGAGTATCACAGGCATTGCACTCATACTTGGTGTACTTGTCATTGTGCTGATGCGTCGTTCGCAGGGTAGCAAATGGCTCAAAGAGGAAGAGGACGAGTAGAAGAACCAAGTTAGCTTAAACCTTCGTTGAGCTATTTGATTTATCCAACACAAGTGAATTATGCGAAGGAGCAAGAAAAGAAGGAGATTTCGGGCTGTATCCCGAAATCCCCTTCTTTTTGATGTGTGATGTAAACTCATGATGTCTTGCGCGTATACATAGCGAAGGCGTATTAGTACAGGAAGGATTTTGTGATGATGACGAGCAGGATGAACAGTACGAGAATGGCACCAATGTTTGTGAATCCTCCAACGCCACAGTATCCGTATCCGCCTCTTGTATCTTCAACTTGGGACATGGGTCATACCCCTTTCGAGTGATGGTTTGGCACGCCCTTGCGTACATCGTATATTATGTGCCATAGCGTTAGGCTGATTGGGCCTCTGCCCGTGTATATGTCTTTTGGGCTTCTGTCCAGAAAACAAAAGAACCCTTCGGCGATGACATTAGCTTTCGCAATGTGCCGAAAAGGGTTCTATTTTTGAAACCGTCTAAATTAGAAGGTTATATTTACTTATATGCTATGTCGTTTGCAGATCCTGCACGCCGCGATAGATCGTATCGAACAGTTCTTGCAGACCTGCTTCCTCGATACAAGAGAAGGCAATCCGCAGATCGGATTCACCGAGTGCAATCGTGCCTACACCATATTGGTGCAATAAATGGCTACGGAGTGCTTCAGCACCGACTTGTTTCAGCTTCAGACACATGAAGTAACCGGAGTTGAATGGATAATAATCCCATACGTCTCCATACTTACCGCTGTCCAGGATTGCTTTAACTTTGTTGGCGCGGCCTTTCATAATCTCAAACTTTTCTTGTTTCTGTGCTTCAAACTCCGGTGCTTTCAGCGCATCCAGAACAAAAGTCTGTGAAGGATGTGGCCCGCTGGAAATCGTTGCACGGATAATACCAAGTGTTTTTTGCTCCAATGCATGCAAAACAGCAGCATCTTCATGAGCAAATGTAATGAATCCTACACGGAAGCCCCATACGAATTCTTCTTTCGTTGCTCCGTCGATCTTCACCGTTAATACACGTGGATGAATATTGGCCAGTTTACCAAAAAGAGACTCATGAATGGAATCTTCAAAAAACAGACCGAAGTATGCATCATCTGTAACCACAACAACATTTACACCGGCTTCTGCAGCTTGACGAATGGCATCTACGATGGCATCTGCTTCTGCGCCGCCTGGCGTGTAACCTGTCGGATTGTTCGGGAAGTTCAGCAAAACAATGGCTTTTCCTTTGTCCTTCTGTGCAAGCAACGCCTGAAGCAGTCCGTTGCTGTTAAAGTTCAATTGATCATCAAACAATGGATAATGAATCAACTGGCCGTGTCGACGAATTCCGAAAGTCAGCTCGTAATTCTCCCAGTTTTTATCCGGATATATAACAGCGTCCCCTTCTTCAGTGAACAGGTCGGCTACGATGCTGAGTCCATGAGTTAGTGCGTTCGTTACAATCGGGTTTCCGAAAGATTTGCCTTCCAGTGAAGGGGTTTCTCTCAGCATCTTTTCTCTCCAAACGGTTCTTAATTCAGGTTTGCCTGCAGGAGGCGCGTAAGGATACAGATCCTTCGGCTGGAATGCGGACAACTTTTCCTGAATCACCGGAAGATGCATTGGCACTCCACCCTCCAGAGCGATACCGATCGTTGCATTATAGGTCTTGGCCAAGCTTGCTGCTTCCGCAGATTGACTTAAGATACCTTCTTTTGGAAAATAAATTTCTTTGCCGAGTTGTGACAGCATGGAGTAGACGTGACTGCTGCCGGCCTGAATACTTTCGTTCAACTGTTCAGCCAGTGGATTCATTTTTTTCATCCTTCCAAGTCTTTGTGATTCACTGCCTAACATTATAACACCTTGACATGGCCCCGTCACGGAAATTACGCAATATGACAGTTATATCACTTCACCGCGTTGTTGCGCGGGGTCAGAATGCAATATTAGCATAAATTTAAGGCTGGATCTGGCGTGTTACTCCTGATGGTACGGACAATATTTTCGCATCATTTCAGCCGTTTCATGATCCCGGCCTTCGTTTCGTTTATGCAATTCACCGCTGATATGATCAAATCGTTCAGGCGTCAGATTCTGCCCGAATTTAAACTTGGCGCTGAGTCGATCTGGTACGATTCGAACTACAGCAACAGCTTTGAGTCGCCCGGTGTAGCGGGAGTCTTGTGCATCAATCGGTACATAACCGCCTTGCGGCTGGAGTTTCTCCATAAACCGCTGCAGTACCTTGCCTTTAATATCAAGATCTTCTACACGCTCTGCCAGACCGGAGGCCATGACACTTTTGAAAAACGAGGTTGCAGGACAAGCCAGTTCAGGATCACTGAAAAAAGAAGGAATCAGCGAGAATTCCTCCGCCACGGTAAAGCTGACGGACGAGTGCTGTTTGATCTGTTTCATTTTTTCCCCGGCTAAACTTCCATGAAAATAAAAGCAACTATCCATATATACAAAATTCAGCGGTGTAACTCTCGGTTCTCCATCCGGGCTGACGGTACCCAGAAACCCAAAAGAGCACTGGTCCAAAAATGTAATGATTTCCTGTTCCTCTTCTACCGAAAATTCTTTGCGTCTCATGTGATTTCCCCCATTATTTTAGTAAGTATTAGAACATGTCAGAAATAGGATTGCAGTATTGTTTTTCATGAAGATAACCATAAAACGAATATTGACAGTAAAATAGATCCAATTTACATTCATTTTTATAGGCCAATTGGGATGAAAGATGATCTTAAGCAGGAAGCAAGACTAGGAAAAGATAGAAGTAAACATAGAAGTAAAGATCAAGAAGACATGTTAAGGGGGAGAACCACATGGAATTATGGCTGCCACTTGATTCTTATGAGCTTCAATATCGATACAAATATCAAGCGTTATATCACGCACTGCGGGATGCGATCCATTCAGGTACACTGGAAGCAGGAGCACGGTTGCCTTCTACGCGTTTACTGGCGAAACAGTACGACATGTCACGCGGGTCGGTAGCCCAGGTATACGATATGTTGCTTGCGGATGGATATGTCCATGCTTATCCGGGAAAAGGAACCTATGTTACGGAATCCTTGTCCGTGCATCACAACGATCATAGCGAAGCGGTGTTGTCTTTATCTCCATGGGGAGAGCGTCTTCGCGAATTAACCGCAGAACACAAACGTTCACGTGAAGAGGTTCAACTGGAACAGGAATCCTTCGTCAATTTTCGGATGCAGCGCTTGCTGCCAGAACATTTTCCAAAAGCCGAGTGGAAAAGTGCGCTCGCTGCGGTTCATCGCAGTGGCTGGCGAGATGTAGGTGGTGCAGCGGGTGATCCAGAGCTACGGGAAGCGATTGCCGCACATCTTCGCTGGACACGTGGTATTCAAACGGAAGCCTCCCAGATCGTACTGTTCAGTGGATCGATACAAGGCATTACGCTGTTGTCCCAATTACTCATTCACGAGGGAAGCCCGGTGGTGCTGGAAAGTCCGGGTTATCAAGGCGTTCTGCATGCGGTCAGATCCTGCGGTGGTGTAGTGATACCAGCTGAAGTTGATGAAGGAGGTATTATCCCGCAAGATTGGCAGGCACAAACGTTATTTGTCACGCCGACTCGCCAGTTCCCGACCGGAGCGGTACTAGGGCTGGAACGAAGGCGGGCCTTACTGAACTGGGCATCAAAACAAAACGCCGTTATTGTTGAAGATGATTATGACAGTGAATTCCGCTGGGGCGGACGACCGATTGAACCACTTAAGGTGCTTGATCGTGAGCAACGCGTGATATACATCGGTTCCTTCTCCCAAACGATGCCTGCTTCGTTCCGGCTCGGTTATGCGGTATTGCCAAGCAGTCTGGTCGAGCCACTTCTGGCTGCCAAAGCTCTGTATGAACCGGTGTCACCCGCACTGCTGGAACAGCGTGCACTAGCCAGATTTATGACACGAGGTGGATATATGCGGCATTTACGTCGATTAACCCGGCTATATGGGGATCGGCATGACTTTTTTGTGGAGGAAATGAATCGGTGGTTGCCACAAGCCTTCACCATGCAACCAGGTGATGCCGGTTTGACCATTTATGCGATCTGGAACGGGGACCAAGCAAGTTATGAACGGTTTACCAGAGAGGTTCATAAAGAGGGCGTTTTGTTCCGGGATGTGGAGCAGTACCGCTTAACTCCGGGGCATGCTGCAATATGTTTCGGGTTTGCTCATCTGGAAAAAGCGGAGATTCGCGAAGGGATACGGCGGATGCAAGCCGCGTGGGAGAAGTGTACATTTTCGTTTCAGTGAATTCCGCTGTATAATGGGATAAGTGTTTAAAGAGATTAACTGTCAAGGGGGAGTGGCGACATGCTGCAGGCATCGCCGTCATCATTTGTAATTTTGCCCGCTGTCGCCAAAATAGTCTGTGAACCGGGCTGGAAGTGGCAGAAGCGAGAAAAACCGATGCAAAATTATGATTTATTTTACGTGTGGAGCGGTGAAGGCACGGTTATTTTGAATGATCAGCCTTACGAGGTTGGCAAAGGAAGCTGTTTCCTGTTTCGTCCGGGAGACCATACAAGCGCAACGCATAACAGGCAGAAACCACTGGTGCTTACATATATTCATTTCGATGTGGACGAGCCTGTTGTGGATGTGCCTCAGTCTTACCGTGAAGTGCAGGAGACTGTGGAGTTTGAGCATTTACTTGCACGTTACGTAAGGCTGTTTTTGTCCGATGTGTATGGACGTGATGAAGAGAGCAGGCTGATTCTGAAGCAGTTGATGATCCATTTACTGCGTGCGGATACGGAAGAACCTGTGGAGAAAAAGGTAAGTAATCAGTTGTCCGATGTGATTCAGGAGGTAGCGAATTATGTTCGCCAGCATCCCGGAATTACACATCGCGTAGAGGATCTGGCCGCGCGAGCCGGTCTGTCGCCGCGTTATTTTTCAATCAAGTTCAAGGAACTTGTCGGATCATCGGTACAGTCCTATATTATTCGTATGCGTATTGAACGGGCAGAACATCTTCTGGTGCATACCGGTATGAACGTGACCGAAGTTGCGGATGCACTGGGTTATCGGGATATCTTTTTCTTCAGTCGTCAGTTCAAGCAATATACGGGCAAAAGCCCGTCAGAGATTCGTTAAAACCATGTCAGCGTCTCGTATGCAAACATCACAACGTTTCAATGCTGGATGGCTAGGGTAAGTAACTAGCATTCCAGATGACCTTACAAGGAGGAACACGTGATGATGAACGGAAAAAGACGGGTTCGTAGCCGTAGAAATTCCATTAAGGGATGCAGTATTTTTCGGAAACGCCTGCGCCGGCTGAAACCCGTTGAAGAACTGCAGGACGTATGGTTTTAACGTTTGGAGAGATGGCCACACCTTATAATGAACTGGCGTTCCAACCGGAGAGAGGCAGCGCCATGCATGTATACATGAAATGATATTTAGTTAGGCAATTTAGAATGGTAACATTTCATATCATGAATTATAGGCAAATGAAGGATAGAGAATAAAGAGGATGGCATAACACCTGATTGCAGGTGCTGAGCCATCCTCTTTATTTACGTATGAAATTAGGGTTGTTTGGGTTTCAGACGACCAAGTAAAGCTCCCATTTTAACGGAATCTCCAGGTTTCAAATCAGGGAGCGGTTCGAAGGTATCGGTCTGCATAAGCAGTACAACAGTAGAGCCGAACTCGAAATAGGCCAGATCATCTCCCTGAGCCCAAGTCTGGGTGTCAATATCGGCATATTGAATACTGCTGACATTCATTGCACCCACTTTGACGACAGCTACTTCACCATAATCATGCTGAATATACGTAATAAGCCGTTCATTGCGGCTGAGCACGGATTTCATATGGGTGAGTCCGAAATCATTCACAGGATAAACTTTGCCTTTGATATGTTCGCTCTCCATCTTACGACCGCTGACAGGTGCATGAATGCGGTGGTAGTCGCGCGGACTGAGATAGAGCACAAATACATAACCATGCTTGTACTTCTCCAGATGTGGAGAGTGGTTTAACAATTCAGCAAGTGTATAATCTTGTCCCTTTACATTCAGAATGGTTCCTGCAGAAATCGGGCCTGCTGCCGTAATTTTAGCGTCGACAGGGCTGATCAATGCATGTTCCGAAAGGTCTAGCGGGCGCATCCCGGGTTTTAATTTGCGAGTGAAGAAATCATTCAGGGAACGATATTCTTTCCAATCCTTCTCGGCTTCCTGTACAGGGATGTTGTAGGTCCGGACAAAATAAGGGATAAATGCTTTGCTTCCCCGGCTTTTGGAGAAAGCTCCCACGGTCCGGGAGATCCATTTGCGCGAAGAAAGCTCAGTCATTAATCGCAACAGCGTTTTTGCCATGAATATCCCCCTTAGGGTTAATACAAACTTCAAGGCCGCAAAAGCGGCCATTCTGCATAATATTGACACAAATCACGAATGAAATCAATACAATCCACGATCATAGGTTTGTGGCTGTCTTGGAATGCTGAAGTTGTGATTGACGAGCAGACGTCCGTACGCCATTGGTTTGTTATATGTCATCTGCCAATGTTCCTGCATGCCAGCTTTACGAAACCCATATCGCTGATCCCTGCCATTGCATTCAATAAAGTAAATGCCTCCGTTTTGGGTTACGCCGAGGTCGAGGCCCAGATCAGCCAGATGAGGCAAATTGGAAGCCAGCGTGTGAGCAATACGAAGGGCGACTATAGTTATTCGGGCTTGCAGCTGGAATAGCTCCGTACTCGGTTCAGCCATACCAAGTGCTCCAGCCACAGTCATGACTTTGCCGCCTTGCGCAATGTTGGTGACAAACGTATGCGCCGGAGCTGCCTTGGCAAACATGCCAGTGACACTCCATACCCCATCTCCCCCGCGTTGCACGGATACTCTCAGATCAACGGGCCTTCCCTCATACCGGATAAGCGGA
>Ga0105244_10003978_pt1 | contig 10360 bp, 4 predicted proteins | sample KBSM44metaG_FD_80423 | JGI IMG/M metagenome (GOLD analysis project Ga0105244, IMG submission 80423) | Miscanthus rhizosphere microbial communities from Kellogg Biological Station, Michigan, USA - KBS M4-4 metaG | ecosystem: Host-associated > Plants > Roots > Rhizosphere > Soil | place: Michigan...
CCATCGCGCCCGGCATCTTCGAGACGCCGATGTTGATGGGCATGCCCGCCGAGGTGCGCGACGCGCTCGGCGCCATGGTGCCGTTCCCGCCGCGCCTGGGCAAGCCACATGAATACGCCCATCTGGCCAAGGCGATCATCGAGAACACGATGCTCAATGGCGAGACCATCCGCCTGGACGGCGCTATCCGGATGCAAGCCAAGTAAAACGGTTTAAACGATTTCGTGTAGGATGCCAGAGTGATCGGGCGCGCCCAGGGGGGGCTTTCCCGGCCGGCGCGCCCTCTATTTGGAGAGCCCATGATTCGTTTAAAGACACTGGCGCGCAGCGCCGCACTGGCCGTACCGCTGTTGGTCGTTCTGCACGCGCCGGTCCACGCGCAACGCGCCACGCCGGACGCCGCGCCGGAAATCGCCACCGGCTACGCCGAGAAGGCCGGCAAATCCTCGCAAAAATTCATGGTCGCCGCGGCCAATCCGTTGGCCACGCAGGCCGGCTACCAGATGCTCAAGCAGGGCGGCGCGGCGATCGACGCCGCCGTCGCCACCCAGCTGGTACTGACCCTGGTCGAGCCGCAGTCGTCGGGCATCGGCGGCGGCTCCTTCATGCTCTACTCGGACGGCAAACGCGTGCAGTCGTACGACGGCCGCGAAACAGCGCCCGCGTCGGCCGACGAACACCTGTTCCAGGATGCCGACGGCAAGGCCGTCTCGCGCGAGGTCGGCGTGATCGGCGGCCGTTCGGTGGGCGCGCCCGGCGTGCTGCGCATGCTGGAGCTGGCGCATAAACAACACGGCAAACTGCCGTGGAAAACCCTGTTCGCGCCGGCGATCAAACTGGCGGAGGATGGCTTCGCCGTCAGCCCGCGCCTGAACGCGCTGATCTCCTACGACCGCTATCTGGCCCGCGATCCCGTCGCCAAAAAATACTTCTTCGACGACGACGGCAAACCGCGTCCGGTCGGCTACATCCTGAAAAATCCGGAACTGGCGCGCACGCTGCGCGAGATCGCCGCCGGCGGCGCCGACGCCTTCTACAAGGGCCGCATCGCGCGCGACATCGCCGCCAAGGTGGCCTCGCATCCGACCAATCCCGGCAAGCTGACCGCCGCCGACATCGCCGGCTACCAGGCCAAGGAGCGCGCGCCGATTTGCAGCGACTACAAGGCGTGGACCGTGTGCGGCGCGCCGCCGCCGTCGTCCGGCGGCATCGCCATCGCCCAGATGCTGGGCATCCTGGAGGTCAAGGACATCAGCCCGTACAAACCGGTCGACGGCATGCCGACCGCCGAGGGCATCCACCTGTTCTCCGAAGCGGGCCGGCTGGCCTACGCGGACCGCAACCGCTACGTGGCCGACACCGATTTCGTGCCGCTGCCGGGCAAGGGCGTCGGCGCCATGCTGGACAAGGCCTACCTGTCGCAGCGCGCCGCGTTGATCGGCGAGCGCTCGATGGGCCGCGCCAACTACGGCACGCCGGCCACCATGCAGGTCGCGTGGGGCGCCGACACCGCCATCGACAAGCCATCGACTTCGCACTTCGTGGCGGTCGACGCCTTCGGCGGCGGGCTGTCGATGACCACCTCGGTGGAAGACGCCTTCGGCGCGCGCCAGATGGTCGACGGCTTCATGCTGAACAACCAGTTGACCGACTTCTCGTTCGATTCGCAGGACGCCGACGGTCCGATCGCCAACCGGGTGCAGGCCGGCAAGCGGCCGCGCAGCGCGATGTCGCCGACGCTGGTGTTCGACAAGGGCACGCACCGGCTGGTGCTGGCCACCGGCTCGCCGGGCGGCTCGGCCATCATCAATTACGTGGCCAAGGTGCTGGTCGGCACGCTGGACTGGAAGCTCGACGTGCAGCAGGCCATCAGCCTGCCGAACATGGGCAGCCGCAACGGCCCGACCGAGATCGAGGCCGGGCGCGTGGCGCCGGCGGTGATCGAGGAGCTCAAGGCGCGCGGCCACCAGGTGCGCGAGGCGGACCAGAACTCCGGCCTGCAGGGCATCCAGCGCCGCGTCGTCGACGGCAAGGCGCAATGGTTCGGCGGCGCCGATCCGCGCCGCGAGGGGATCGTGCTGGGGGATTGATCGGGCCGGCCGCCGCGGGGTTTGTGGCAAAGTCGCCGAAAAGCGGCTGCCGCCTTCCCCAAACGGCGGATACCCTGATAACCTTGGCGCATGGGAATTCAAAAGAAAACAGGCTTGATCCTGACGGGAGGCGGCGCCCGCGCGGCCTACCAGGTCGGCGTTCTACAGGCGATCTCGGAGATACTATGGGAGGCGGGCTGGCCTCCGGCGCGTAATCCTTTCGACATCATTTGCGGCACCTCGGCCGGCGCGATCAACGCCACCGCGCTGGCCTGCCGCGCCGACAATTTCGGCGAGGGCGTGCAAAAGCTGCTCGACGTCTGGCAGCATATCGAGGTCGAACAGGTCTACCGCGCCGACTCGCTGGGCGTGATCCGCTCCGGCGCGCGCTGGCTGTCGTTGCTGTCGTTCGGCTGGCTGCTGCGCAAATGGCGCGCCGCGCCGCCGGCTTCGCTGCTCGACAACACGCCGCTGGTCGGCCTGCTGCACCGCATGCTCGACCTGCCGCGCCTCGACACGGCGCTGTCCGAGGGCCTGCTGCACGCGCTGGCCGTCACCGCCTCGTCCTACACCGCCGGCAACCACCTGACGTTCTACCAGACCGCCGCCGACATCGCGCCGTGGATACGCATGCAGCGCGTGGCGCTGCAGGACCAGATCGGCGTCGAGCACCTGCTGGCGTCGTCAGCGATCCCGTTCATCTTCCCGGCCACGCCGCTGTACATGGGCGGCCACCGCGAATACTGCGGCGACGGCTCGATGCGCCAGCTGGCGCCGATCTCGCCGGCGATCCACCTCGGCGCCAGCAAGGTGCTGGTGGTGGGGGCGGGGCGCCTGACCGAGCCGGCGCGCAGCGCCGCCGAAAAAAGTTCGGCGCGCTATCCCAGCCTGGCGCAGATCGCCGGCCATGCCATGTCGTCGATCTTCCTCGATTCGCTGGCGGTCGACATCGAGCGCCTCGAGCGCGTCAACAAGACCTTGTCGATGCTGCCGCCGGAGCTGCTCGAGCAGACTCCCCTCAAGCCGGTCAAGCTGCTGGTGATCGCGCCGTCCGAACGGCTCGACGATATCGCCAGCCGCCATATCGCCAGTTTGCCGGCGCCGATACGTACCATGTTGTCCGGAATCGGCGCGACCGAAACGCGCGGGGCCGCATTGGCCTCGTATTTATTGTTCGAATCGACTTATACTTGCGAGTTGATCCGCCTCGGTCAGCGCGACACCCAGGCTCGTAAAGAGGACGTGCTGGCCTTCTTTGAATCCTGAACACCGATTTGTGGAACCGTGTTGCCGTTTTTTAGACGATTATCCAGACTCTCGCCGGGTCCATTGCTGTTGGCCGCCCTTCTGCTGTGGGGACTCGGCATGGCCGCCGCATGGGCCGGCGCGCCGCCGCGCACCTTGCGCTTCGAGCAGCTCGGTGTCGAGAACGGACTGGCGCAGGAATCGGTGCTGGCCATCGCCCAGGACACGCAGGGATTCATCTGGCTCGGCACCCAGGCCGGCCTGACCCGCTTCGACGGCTACCGCACCGTCACCTACAAGAGCGCCGTCTCCGATCCCAACAGCCTGGTCGACAATTGGGTAAGGGTGCTGCACGTCGACGGCACCGGCCGGATGTGGGTCGGCACCGACGGCGGCCTGGATCTGTACGATCCGGCCACGCGCCGGTTCGCCCACTTCGCGCCGCAGGAGCCGGGCCAGCGCGGCAACGGCAACCGCCACGTGCGCGCCATCGTCGACGATGGCCTGGGCGGCCTGTGGGTGGGCAGCGCCGACGGCCTGCATCACTTCAACCCGTCCACCAAGCGCTTCACCAGCTGGCACCACGACGCGGCCGATGCGGGCAGCCTGGCCAACGACCAGGTCAACGCGCTGGCGCGCGACGCCGCCGGGCGCCTGTGGGTGGCCACCGCCACCGGTCTCGATATGCTGGCGCCGGGCGCGGCGCACTTCCGCCACTACACCATGGACGCCGGCGGCGACAGCCGCTTCAACGCGGTGCTGTCGCTGCAGGTCGACAGCGCGCAGACGCTGTGGATCGGCACCATGGGCGGGCTGGAACAATGGCGCCTGCTGGGCGTCGAGCCGCAGCGCCGGCGCCTGGGCGCGCGCGAGGGCATCAACCCCGGGGTGAGCGTCACCACGCTGTACGAGGACGTCGAAAACCAGATCTGGGTCGGGACCCAGGCCGATGGCCTGTTCCGCTGGCTGCCGGCCGAGAACCGGCTGACGCAGTACCGCCACCAGTTCAGCGATGGCCACAGCGTGGCCGACAACCAGATATCGGCCATGTTCCGCGACCGCGTCGGCACCTTCTGGGTCGGCACATGGAACGATGGCGTCAGCCGCGTCGACATGGGCAGCGGCGGTTTCGCGCGCATCGTGCGCCAGTCCGACATGCTCAATTCCGTGTCCGACAACAAGGTGCGGGCGATCGTCGCCGAGGGCGGCACGCGCCTGTGGCTGGGCAGCGGCGGCGGCTTGAACCTGTACGATCCCGTCACCGGCGAGAGCCGGGTGTGGCGCCACGATCCGCGGGACCCCAATAGCCTGAGCGACGACCAGGTCACCGCGCTGCTGCGCGAAAAAAACGGCAACCTGTGGATCGGCGGACGGGCGGGCGTCAACTACCTCAATCCGGCCACCGGCGCGATACGGGCGGTGTCGTTCATGAACGCCGACGTCGGCAGCGACACGGTGCGCAACATCGTCGCCGACCGCGCCGGCATGTTGTGGGTCGCCAGCCGTGGCGGCCTGCACCGGCTCGATCCGCGCACGATGGACGTGCGCACCTTCCGCCACAACCCGGCCGACGGCACCAGCCTGGCCGACAACGTGGTGCGGCCGATCCTGGAGGACCGCCGCGGCCAGCTGTGGGTGGGCACCTTCAACGGCCTCGATCTGCTGGACCGCAAGACCGGGCGCTTCCGCCACTTCCGCCGCGACCCCGCCGACCCGCTCAGCCTCAGTCACGACGAGGTGCACTGCCTGTACGAGGACGCGCGCGGCACGATCTGGGTCGGCACGGCGGCGGGCCTGAACCGGATGGACGTGGCCCCGGACGGCGGCATCCGCTTCCGGCGCTACCTGCGCAAGGACGGCATCGCCGACGACGCCATCGCCTCCATCCTGCCCGACAACGCCGGCAACCTTTGGCTGAGCACCAACAGCGGCTTGTCGCGGTTGAACATCGATTCGGGTCTGGTGCGCAATTACAGTGGCGCCGACGGCACCATCGAGGGCGCCTACTTCGACGGCGCCGCGCTGCGCACGCCGGACGGCACGCTGTACTTCGGCGGCTTTAACGGCATCACCGCTTTTTCGCCCGCGGACGTGCGCGAAAACAGCGTGGCGCCGACGGTGGCGATCACCGACTTCCAGATATTTAACAAGTCGGTCAGGGCCGGGCAGGGCGAGCATGCGAAGGTGCTGACGAAGGCCATCGAGCACACCAGCGCGCTGACCCTGAGCGAGAACGATTCCGTGTTCTCGCTGGAGTTCGCGGCGCTGCACTACGCCGCGCCCCAGCGCAACCGCTTCGCCTACCAGCTGCAGGGCTTCGACGAGGACTGGGTGGTCACCGACGCCACCAAACGCTTCGCCACCTACACCAACCTGGACCCGGGCACCTACACCTTCCGCGTCAAAGCCGCCAACAAGGACGGCATCTGGAACGACAACGCCGCCAGCCTGCAGATCACCATCCTGCCGCCGTTCTGGAAGACCTGGTGGTTCCGCAGCCTGATCGCGTTGTTGTTGCTGAGCGCGGCCTACGCGGCCTACCATGCGCGCGTGCGCAGCCTGCGCCGCCAGCAGCAGCGGCTCGAGCAGTTGGTCGGCTCGCGCACGGCGGAAGTCGAGCATAAGAACCTGCTGCTGCAACAGCAGAAGCAGGAGCTGGAACTGCGCCGGCTGGAGGCCGAAGCACAGCGCGCCGAGGCCGAACAACGCCGCATCGACACCGAGCGGCAGAAAAAGGAAGTCGAGCGGCAGAAGGAAAACGTCGAGCAGGCGCACCGCAACATCTCGGTGCTGAGCGAGCTGGGACGGGAGTTGAGCGCCACGCTGGACATGGAAACGTCGATGCTGACGCTGTACCGCCACGTGCATCACCTGATGAGCGCCCAGATTTTCGGCATTGGTTTCGTGCGCGAGGACGACGGCGTGATCGATTTTCCGTTCGCGATCGAGGGCGGCGTGCGCACCTTGCCCTACCAGCGGCGGCTCGATGAACCCAACCAGCTGGCGGTATGGTGTGTCACCCACCGCAAGCCGATCTTCATCAACGACATGCGGGCCGAGTACCGCGACTACATGGACGATTCCGGCCTGGAGTCGGTGATGCTGTGCGTACGCGAGGATGGCGTGCAGCTGGCCGCCGCGCAGTCGACGCTGTACGCGCCGCTGATCGCAGGCGACAAGGTGGTCGGGCTGATTTGCGTGCAGAGCACGCAAAAGAACAGCTATCAGCGGGTCCATATGGACATGTTGCAGACGCTGGCCTCGCACGCGGTGGCCGGGCTGGAAAACGCGCGCGCCTACCAGCAACTGGAGGAGGCGCTGCAAACGCTGCGCCAGACGCAGGACCAGCTGCTGCTGCAGGAGAAGCAGGTGCGCCTGCACACCGAGGAGCTGGCGCTGGCCAACCGCGCCTTGCAGGACAACGACGAACGTCTGCGCCTGGCCAAGCAGAAGGCGGAGGACGCGACCCGGCAAAAGTCCGAGTTCCTGGCCAATATGAGCCACGAGATGCGCACCCCGCTGGCCGGCGTGATCGGCATGCTGAGCTTCGCGCTGCGCGATGGCCGGCTGCACGACAGCACGCGCGAGCAAATCCTGCGCGGCCAGGCCAACGCGCAGTCGCTGCTGTCGATCATCAACGACCTGCTGGACTTCTCCAAGATCGAGGCAGGCAAGCTGACCATCGAGAACATCGACTTCTCGCTGTCGGCGGCGGTGCAGAACGTGGTCGGCTTGTTCGAGGAGCAGGCCGCCGCGCACAGCGTCGGCTTCAGCCTGGAGTTCGGCGACGGCCTGCCGCAGTTCGTCGTCGGCGATCCGACGCGGCTGCGCCAGGTGCTGGTCAACCTGGTCGGCAACGCCTTCAAGTTCACCCAGCACGGGTCGGTCATGATGCGCGTCGAGCGCGCGCCGGACGATGTCCAGGGGGACGGGCGGTCGCGGGCCGGCCGCAAGGGGGCGGTCAACCGCATCCGCTTCACCGTCGCCGACACCGGCATCGGCATCGAGGCCGACGCCATTCCGCGCCTGTTCCAGCAGTTCGAGCAGGCCGACGCCTCCACCACCCGCCGCTACGGCGGCACCGGCCTGGGTCTGGCGATCTGCCGCCAATTGGTGGAGCTGATGGGCGGCAGCATCAACGCCGTCAGCACGCCGGGGCGGGGCAGCGTGTTCTGGTTCGAGCTGCCGCTGGCGAACGGCGTGTCGCCGCCGCTGGTGCCGCATGTGCCGCGCGAACCGCACAGCCACCAGCTCAAGGTGCTGTGCGCCGAGGATTTCCCCACCAATCAGATCATCATCCGCATGATGCTCGAGGACCTGGGGCACAAGGTGGACATCGCCGCCAACGGCGCGCTGGCCGTCAAGGCCTGCGCGCTGACGCGTTACGATTTGATCCTGATGGACGGCCGCATGCCGGAAATGGACGGCGCCAGCGCCACGCGCCTGATCCGCTCGGGCGGCACCGAGGCGGCCCCGGTGCGCGACCAGGAGTTGATGATCATCGCGCTGACCGCCAACGCCAGCGAGGAGGACCGCAGCCGCTACATCGCCGCCGGCATGGATGATTTTCTCACCAAGCCTATCGACGAGGACAAGCTGCACTTCCAGCTAAGCCGCGCGATCGAACGCCAGTTGCAGCGTGGCGTGAGCCTGCCGCGCATGGAGCCGCGCCGTCATTCCGCCATCGGCACGCCGGAACTGGACGCGATGTTCGGGGTCGAGCCGGCCGCCTCGGAGCCGGCCAGGCTGGCGCAGCACAGCGGTGCCGGCGGCGACCTGAAAGCGCGCCTGCGCAACGCCTTCAACCAGGACGCGCCGCTGCGCCTGGCGGAGCTGGAGCGGGCCTTGGCGAGCGGCGAGGGCGAGACCGCCGGCCGCCTGCTGCACGGTATGAAGGGCAGCGCGGGCTATCTGGAGGAGCAGGAGTTGCAGGCGCTGTGCGGCGAGCTGGAACTGTGCGCCGACCATGGCGACTGGCCGCGGATCGCCGATGCGATGCCGAAGCTGCGCGTTCTGCTGGAACAGGCCGGAGCGACTAGCACGTTGTAAGCCGCCGCGCGCAATCCCCAACGTGTTTGCGCCGCCCTCCGAAGCTGGCGACAGCGGGATTTATGCCCTGTTTATAATGTAAGATCATCACAAGTGCCCACCAAAGGCAAATTGCCGGCAAAGGCACAGGGAGTTACATGAAAGTTCTGGTAGTCGACGACGACGTCGTCTCGCGCATGGTGTTGATGCATTTGATCGACAGCTGCGGCAAGTTCGACATCGTGGAAGCGGAGGATGGCGCCGACGCGTGGCGGCAGTTGCAGGCCGGCTTGCGGCCGGCTATCTGCTTTTGCGATCTGCGCATGCCCAATATGTCGGGCATGGAGTTGCTGCGGCACGTCAAAGGCCATGCCGATCTGGAGGGCATGCCGTTCGTGCTGGTGACGTCGGCCTCCGACAAGGACACCTTGCAGGAGGCCACCGATGCCGGCGCCGCCGGCTACATCGTCAAGCCGTTCCAGGCGGAGCAGGTGCGGGTCCATCTGGCCGGTTTTCTCGACCAGGCGGCCAGCGGTTCCGGACACCAGGCCGAGGACCCGGCGGCGACATTGCGCCGCCTCGGCATTAACGCCGAGCGTCTGCTGGTTTATCTGAACGGTTTCCGCAATCAGCTGGCCGCCGCCGGCGGCGATCTCGATGCGCTGCTGGCCAGGGGCGGGCAGCAGGACGCCCAGGCGCGGATCGACCGGCTGCACGCCGGCTGCGTGACCCTTGGCCTGGACGGCGCCGCCGCCGCGCTGAAGGGCTTCGTGCCGGGCCGGTTGTCCAACGACGCGATCCAGGCGGTGCTGTCGGATGTGATGCGGGCGGTCGATCAGCAGGCCGAATTGGTCCGCAAGAGCACCGTTGGTTGACAGCCGTATTGATCTTGCTCTGATTTCGTTCCGCACATTGAGCTTGATGCCGAGATAGTTTAGGTTTAAAGTATCTCTGACATTGCCACTTCAGGGCGACCATGAACCAATCCACCGACAGTTCCGCCGGCATCGCCGCCAGCGCCCACACCGACCATTTCGCGCGCGACCATTTGCCGCCGCCGGAACTGTGGCCGGAGCTGCGCTTCGACCTGCCCGAGCTCCAGTACCCGCCGCGCCTCAATTGTGTGGATGAGTTGCTGAAAGGCGCCACCGGTTTCGACGCGCGCAGCGCGATCCTCGGCGAGCACGCAAGCTGGACCTACGCCGGCTTGCGCGAGCGGGTCGACCGCATCGCCCACGTGCTGCGCGGGCCGATGGGACTGGAAGCGGGCAACCGCGTGCTGCTGCGCGGCGCCAACAATCCCATGATGGCCGCCTGCTTGCTGGCGGTGATCAAGTGCGGCTGCATCGCCGTGCCGACCATGCCCCTGCTGCGCGCGCGCGAGCTGGCCGCCATCGCCGGCAAGTCCGAGATCAACGCGGTGCTGTGCGCCGAAGCGCTGCGCGCCGAGCTGGAGGCGGTCGATCCGCCGTTGCCGCAATCGGTGCGCGACCGGACCTTGTGGTTCGGCGGCGAGGACAGCCCGCTGGAGGCGCTGATGGCCGCGCAGCCGGCCAGCTTCGAGGCGGTCGACACCGCGGCCGACGATGTATGCCTGATCAGCTTCACGTCCGGCACCACCGGCATCCCCAAGGGCACCATGCATTTTCACCGCGACGTCATGGCGATTTGCGACTGCTTCCCGCGTTCGGTACTGCGCTCGCGGCCCGACGATGTGTTCATCGGCACGCCGCCGCTGGCCTTCACCTTCGGCCTTGGCGGCCTGCTGCTGTTTCCGCTGCGGGCGGGCGCGGCGGCGGTGCTACTGGAGAAACTGACGCCGGAAACGCTGCTCAAGGCGATCGAAAAATACCATGCCACGGTGTGCTTCACGGCGCCGACGTTCTACCGGCAGATGGCGCAGATGGCCGGCGCCCGCGATCTGGCCAGCCTGCGCGCGACCGTGTCGGCGGGCGAGGCGCTGCCGGCGGCGACGCGCGAGGTCTGGCGCGGCGCCA